>Ga0315543_1000029_pt1 | contig 180165 bp, 127 predicted proteins | sample SalMarSW160210MG_2_FD_203098 | JGI IMG/M metagenome (GOLD analysis project Ga0315543, IMG submission 203098) | Salt marsh sediment microbial communities from the Plum Island Ecosystem LTER, Massachusetts, United States - Salt Marsh Sediment SW1601-210 ...
CCACACCTCTGTTTATAACAGAAGACAGCGGATATTTCCATCCACCAGTTTTTCACTGGTGGTATTAAAATCGGAGTAATAAAATAGTCGAATTAATCGAGGCGGAAAAAAGATTAGAGAAAAAATACAAATCCAGGATTAGGAGCTTTAACGAATTCTGAATATCAGGTGTGTTACTCAGAAAATATTGCGAATCATCACACCCTGCATTATGATAAAAGCCATTGTGAGAAAGAAAGGTTCGAGATGGAAAATGAAAAATCGCAACGGGAGAAGGCAATTGCCGTCTTAAGTGTGGGGTTGCTTGTAGTTGCCGTTTGTATGATACTAATAGATGCCGCAATTACTATTGCCACTAAAGGAAACTTCGAAACGGCGCTCATGGAAATGACAGCAAGGGATCAAGAACTACCTCTTATTACCAGGTTCCTTGTCACATCGATATCAAACGTCACTTTGGGGATTATTTTCACGATATTGATTCTCGTACTAATTCTTAAAGAATTGTTTGTCCGCTCCAAGAGAATCTCCCTGACAGTCAATATCGTAGCGGCAATATCAGCAATAGCATATATTCCTATTTATATAATCGCTATATTTCTTCCCATGATAGAGATAATTACCCAACTAAGCAATAATTAGAAAATTCGACAAAAGAAATATTGCAATTTATTGCACTCTAAAACTAAGTTGAAGCCGCTTCGCGGAACTATTTTTATTAGACCCCTCGACGGAGTTTATCCTGAGCGCAGCCGAACGGGCTCGGGGTGACGGTAGGTGGCAACCGCTGCGCAAGTAGCGACCAATAGCGTGTCCTTTTTGCCGTTGAATCGCACAAGGTAAAGTAGATTTGACTGCTTTCTTTTTTGTAGCTGGCACACCCGAGGCAGAGCGAAACGGAGTTCCCCTGACGTCATTTCTGCCTATGTCATGCCCAAGGCAGAGCGAAGTAAAGTTCCCCTCTGTCATTTCGAGCGAAGCCCTCGTTCTTGCTTTCGCAAGAAAGCACGAGGGCGGAGTCGAGAAATCTAATAAAAACAGCCCCCTCAACCATGCCAGGATGACGTATTATCGGCATTCGTATTCTGTCCTCTTTTTTTCTTGCCTGTTCGATTCCGTTTATATATATTGTCCGTATATCGCGAGCGAAAGAGACATCGGAGACTTATGCTTTTTAATAAGCACTTTTCAAAAAAGTGAGGAATATATTATGAAACCATCATATCTTAAAGCCGGTTGTATTCTTTTGGCCGTACTCTTTGCCCCGGCAATTGTCACAAGCGGCAGCAAAGAATCATACCAGGAAAAGGATTTCCTCTCTGATCCGAATGTCGTGACCTGCGAGCTTGAGGATACCACTATTTCCAGGCTCGACCTGGAGAAAAACAAGCTGCCTTCATTTATCCGCAGAATGGAACGGGCAAACAAAAAAGATCTCAAACAGGGCCGGCTCACCCTTGCAAACCGGCCTTTTATGGTCCTTTTGGCAGAAAGGCCCGAACGGGAATTTTTCCTGTATGATATCGAAAAGAAATTCGGCCCCTACTGGTGGGGCTCATGGAGTCTGCATTCGTATCATAAACTCGACGGTAAGTTTTATGAATTTATGCTTATCGAGGATGGCAAAAAAATCGCCGCCCGTCCGTACAAAGGCGAGACGGGCACAATCAAGCTCGGCAAAGGCGGCCGCGAGCTGGAAAAGATAGAGTTCAAAGGCTCGGTACATCAAAAGGCAAACGTCGCGGCGCCGATAGGGACGCTTAAAGAACGCTCGCCCGAAGCAGTCACCGAATGCCAAATTCCCGCTGGCGACTATACATCGTATATCATGCACATTACTTATGATAATCTGGATATCTGTATCTCTAATAACTACCACACTAATGCCCAGGGCCAATCCAGCGGCGACAAGGAAACAGTCTATGGAATGCAGGTGCGAAAAGACAAGCCGTATGTTCTGGATTTCTCGAATAAACCGATGGTCGTATTTGACCAGCCGCCTATGAGTAAAACAACTTTTTCACGGGGCGATGAGATAGAATTCGCCGCAGTGCTGGTCGATCCGAACCTGGACATCATGATACGCGGGCTGGATGATACATCCGTAAAAGTTGACAGAGAATACAAAGATTCGGACGGCAAAGTCACTCGGACCGTCAAGGTGAATAAGTCGCTGGACCCGAATGTTGTAATCGCGCGTGCCGACGGCGAAATCGTCGCCGAGGGCGTTATGCCGTTCGGCTGAGCCGGCACCTGCGGGTACACGTGGCGTGTACCGAAAGACCTGAAAATAAACGGCGAAGAAGAGCTGACCGTGACGGTGACCTACGATACGCAGAAGCTTTACGGCAAAATATCTTCGCAGCGAAAAATCAAAATAAGAAAGTAATAAATCCCGGCTTCGTTCTTAGTCGGTAGAAAGTACGAAATAAGAAAGGTTCGAAATGGAAAGTGAGAAATCTCAACAGGGAAGAAACACTGCTGTCTTAAGTGTGGGATTGCTTGTAGTTGCCGTTTGTTTGATACTCTTTGCCGCCGCAGGCACTATTGCCACAAAAGGACGATTTGAGCTGATACTAAGAGAATTAATGACTCCCGACAAGATACCGGCCATAACTAAATTCTTTATCTTCACACCAACTATCAATCTTGTGATTTTCTTCGTTTTATTGATTCTCATATTGTTTCTAAAAGAATTGTTTATCCGCTCCAAGAAAATCACTCTGGCAGTCAATATCGTATCGGCAATATCAGCAATAGCATATATTCCTATTTATATGATTGCTCTGTACCTTCCCATAGCCGGGAATCATTAGGAGAAATAATTCGTGGCATTAACTATGATAGGCTTTGTTCATTACAGGCAGGACGTGCGAAAAAAAAGAGGGCCGAAGCTGAAAATGAACAAAAGTGGAATAACAGGATAATTGAAATTTTTGGAATTATGCCAATAAAAGACAACGGACAAGAACTTAGAAAGATGGGGATAAGTGCATTAGGCGATGTCCCCTGGGGTACTCATGTGTGCCAATTCTACAAGACTAAGAACGACTTAATTGATATTTTGGTGCCTTATTTCAAAGCAGGATTAGAGAGTCACGAATTCTGTTTGTGGGTTACTTCCGAGCCTCTCAGGGCACCAGAAGCCAAAGAAGCACTGGCAAAGAGTGTATCCGATTTAGAGGAGTATATCAAAAGCGGCCAAATGGAACTTTTTTCACATAAAGAATGGTATCTTAAACAGGGTACGTTTAAACAACAACGAACTATAAAAGGATGGACAGATAAACTCAACAAGGGCTTGACCGACGGTTATACGGGTATGAGGATAGCAGGTAATACAACATGGCTTGATAAAAAACTCTGGGGAAATTTCAATGATTATGAAAAAAAGATAAATGAAGTAATCCGCAAGTATCGGATGATTGCCATTTGCAGCTACAGTCTTCACGACCTGGGAATACTTGAAGTTATAAAAGTATCAAACAACCATCAATACGCCCTAATCAAGCATGGAGGTAAGTGGAAACTGGTTAAGGATGACGAACGCAAAGTTGCGGAGAAAATCCTCCTTGCCGATAAGGCGCGACTCAAATCCCTGGTTTCGGAATCGTTATTAGCCGAGGACAGGAAAAAGCATAGCATCTCAGTACAAGTGCATGAGCAGATTCTCCAGACTCTGGTCGTTTCCAAGATGAAGTTAGAAATATTGTCTGAATCTACATCTTCCGAAGAGTTTTCCAAGGAAGTGAACGATGTATGTCGGTTGCTCAGTACAACCATTCGGGATCTTAATGCGCTGACACTTGAGATTAATTCTCCCGTATTGCACGAGTTGGGTTTTGAGAAGGGGGTAGATAGCTTGCTCAAGCAAATTGAGAGAAAGCATGGGATTACGTCTAAATTCAAGGATGATGGCCAGGTCAAGCACCTAAGTGCTGATGTTAGGGATGTTTTGTTCCAGAGCGTACGGGAATTGTTTACTAACATTCTCAAGCACGCACACGCACAAATCCTGAAGGTCTCTATTCGCAAATTTGGGAGTCAAATACAGATCAGGATTGAAGACGATGGAGTTGGATTCAACGCTTCTGAGGTAAACCAAAGAGAGTCTAGACAACATGGATTTGGTCATCTTGGTATTGCCACACGATTGGAAGAGCTGGGGGGGACGTCTTGAGATTGACTCTAAGCCCGGTCATGGGTGCAGAGTCACGATGACGGCACCACTGATCAGCGACAAGTAGACTACCACCGCCACAAAGAGCTATTGCCGTTTCTAAAAAGTAATTATCACTTTTTGTCATTCCTGCGAAAGCAGGAATCCATATCTTTCAATAATCTGGATTCCGGATTAAGCTTGCTGTGAGTGGAGTCGAATAGGTTCGGAATGACAAGCATCTTCGATCAAGAATCGGGCATTTCCTGCGCTCTCGGCGTGCCCGGCGGTGAATTATTCCCATTCGATGGTCGCGGGGGGTTTGCTGGAGATGTCGTAAACTACGCGGTTCACGCCGCGAACTTCGTTGATAATCCTGTTGGCGATGATGCCCAAGACCTCGTGAGGGATACGGGAGAAATCGGCGGTCATAAAATCCGCCGTCTCGACCGCTCTGACAGCGATAACGCTTTCGTAACTTCGCTCGTCACCCATCACGCCGACCGTCGAGACAGGCAGCAGAACCGCCAACGCCTGCGATATTTTCCGATAGAGTCCCGCAGATTTGATTTCATCTATTACAATTTCATCGGCGGCCCGAAGAATCTCAAGTCTTTCCGGCGTAATTTCACCGACAATTCTTACAGCCAGGCCGGGGCCGGGGAACGGATGCCGCCAGACGACATCTTCCGGAAGACCTAAATATTCACCGACGACGCGGACTTCATCCTTGAACAAATCCCTTAAAGGCTCGATCAGCTCGAATCCCAATTCGGAGGGCAAGCCCCCAACATTATGATGCAACTTTATGTTAGCCGCACCGGCGGTCGAATCCTTAGAGGTCGAATTGGCGGATGCCTGTGCGCCGGACTCGATGACATCGGGATACAATGTCCCCTGAGCGAGGAACTTTACGTTGGGAATTTTCTTCGCTTCCGATTTGAATGCTTCGATAAATTCCGAGCCGATAATGATACGCTTTTGCTGGGGGTCGGTGACACCGGCTAATTTTGTCAAAAACTGTTTAGACCAATCCACAACGCGGAGGTCCATGTGGAAATGATTGCGGAAGGTAGAGACGACACTCTCGGATTCGTTTTTTCGCAAAAGGCCGTTATCGACGAAAATACAGACAAGCTGCTCCCCAATCGCCTTATGAATCAGCGAGGCCACTACGGAAGAATCCACCCCCCCGCTTAGGCCGCATATGACATTGGCGTCACCGACTCTTTTGCGAACCGACTCGATTGATTCGGCGACAAAATCACTCATTTTCCAGTCGCCGCTGCAGCCGCAAATATCGTAAAGAAAATTTTTCAGAATGGTCGAACCTTTGGGTGTATGCGAGACTTCCGGGTGGAACTGGACGCCGAAGAATTTCTTTTTTTTATGCCGGATCGCGGCAAAGGGACAGGTCTCGGTCGAGGCCAGAGAGGTGAAATCATTGCCCAAATCATCGACCTGGTCGCCGTGACTGGCCCAGGCGGTAATCGAATCCGGCAGATTCGCAAACAAATCCTTCCTGTTAAGGATGGTCAGGCTTGTCCGGCCGTACTCGCGCCTTTTCGCCGGTAAAATTTTCGCTCCCAAAACCTGGCAGGCCAACTGCATTCCGTAGCATATTCCCAAAACGGGGACACCAATCTCGAATATTTTCGCATCGCATTCCGGGGCGCCCTCGTCATAAACGCTCGCCGGCCCGCCGGAAAGAATTATGCCTTTGAGATTTAACTTTGCCAGCTCTTTTGCCGTAACCTCCGGGCGGAAAACCAGAGAATAGACATTCTGCTCGCGGACCCGGCGGGCAATTAGCTGGCTGTACTGACTGCCGAAATTCAAAATTGCTATTGTTTCACGACTCATAATCAAAAGCAAGAATACAGAAAACAGATGTAAGAATACAGTAGGGTGGGGCTTGCCCCACCGACTTTATTAATCCATCAGTATAGACTCAACCTGAAAGCCTGTCAATGACAGGATTTCAATCCTTGTAATTAGAGAATTTTTCAATATAATACCGGTTTGAGAAAAAAATCTTGGCTTTATTTACAGGAATCGGACTATGGCAAAAATTACCAAACTCGACGACATTGTGAGCCTGTGCAAGCGAAGGGGTTTTATCTTCCAGTCCAGCGAAATCTACGGCGGCCTGGCAAGCTGCTACGATTACGGCCCGCTCGGAGTCGAGTTGAAAAATAACGTCAAAAAGGCCTGGTGGAAAAGTGTCGTGCAGATGCGGGACGACGTGGTGGGGCTGGATTGCAGTATCCTGATGCACCCGATGGTGTGGAAATCCAGCGGGCACGCGGATAAATTTGCGGATTTAATCGCCGAATGCAAAAAGTGCAATACCCGCACCCGCGTGGACCACTTACAAGAAAAAACTTCTGAACAAGCCGAGGAGCATACTGAACACGTTGCCATCGATTCGGCGATAGCTCAAGCCCATGATCTGGGCAATAAAGTTTGTCCGGCCTGCGGGACTCTCGGGCAGTTTACCGAGCCTATGCCATTCAAGCTGATGTTCGAGACGAAAATGGGAGCCAATATCGACGACTCCATGACGATCCAACTGCGGCCGGAAACCGCACAGGGAATTTTTGCCAATTTCAGGAACGTGCTCGATACGACCAGAGTCAAAATCCCGTTCGGCATCGCCCAGATAGGCAAAAGTTTCCGCAACGAAGTCACCACTAAGGCGTTTATCTTCCGGACCCGCGAATTCGAGCAGGCCGAGCTGGAATTTTTCTGCGAGCCGGGGACGGACGAGCAGTGGTTCGAGCACTGGAAAGAGGCCCGTTTCAACTGGTATCTCGATTTGGGTCTGAAAAAAGAAAACCTCCGCTTCCGCGAGCACGACCCGGACGAGCTTGCCCATTACGCCAAGGGATGTGTTGACGTGGAATATAAATTCCCGTTCGGCTCCGGCGACTGGCAGGAGCTGGAAGGTATCGCCAACCGCACCGACTATGACCTGCGGCAGCATCAACGCGGCATAAGAACTCTCAACAAATGGTATGAAAACAACCGGGACCTTTCCAAAATTCAATTGGCCGATGAAGCCGAGGACTATAACAAAGGCCCGCTGTCCTATTTCGACGAACAGAAAAAAGAACGTTATATCCCTTATGTGATCGAGCCGAGTGCCGGTATCGACCGAAGTGCTCTGGCGTATCTGGTCGATGCCTACGATGAGGAAGAGGTCCGCGGCGAGACGAGAAACCTGCTGCGTTTCCATCCGGCCCTTGCTCCGGTCAAAGCGGCGATTTTCCCGTTGGTCAAAAAAGAGGGTATGCCGGAAATAGCACGGAACATTTATAATGATCTAAAGAAGTATTTCAACTGCTTCTACGATGAAAAAGGTGCGGTGGGACGACGTTACCGCCGACAGGACGAAGCCGGCACGCCCTTCTGCCTCACAGTAGATGGCCAGACGCTGCAGGACAATACTGTCACCGTCCGCGACCGCGACTCGATGGAACAAATAAGACTCTCGACAGATAAAATCCTCCCCCACCTGCGGGAAAAACTGGATATTTGATAAGCATAAAAATCATGTTGAGGCTTGTCCTTTTATGACTTAATTGTTAAAATATCCGTTATGAAGCCGACAATTCATCACGATAGAGAGCAGGAATCGATAGAGGCAAAAACCCGATGGTTCCGGTCTCTTTCCATGGCCGACCGCATGGAGGTATTCTGTAATTTCACGGACCTGGCCCTGTCGGTCAATCCTAACCTGAAGGATCGAAATCATGCTCAACCGATTACAGGACGTATTCAAGTCCTTTCAACGACATAAGGTAAGATACCTGGTTATCGGCGGAGTTGCTTCCGTATTACATGGTGTTCCCCGTGCCACCTTCGATGTGGATATCCTGATTGAACCTACTATTGAAAACGCTCAGAGACTCCTTACTGCTCTGGAAGAAGCCGGATTCGGCACAGCAACCATAACAAATGCTCAGGATGTTATTGCCCATGAAATAACGATATTTAATGACCGGGTCAGAATTGATGTACAAACTCGTACTCCCGGCGTATCTTTCCAAGACGCATGGTCTCGTCGGAAAACTATAACCTACCAGGGACAGGATTTCTTCATTCTATCCAGAGAAGACCTCATTAACACAAAACGCGCCTCCGGACGAGAAGTTGATTTGGAGGACGTTCGCCTGTTGGAACTACCTGACCGGGATGAAACTGAATCCTAAGCAGCTTCTGTGAAAAACCAGATTTATAATCCAGTTGCGGCGAAAAAATTTGAAGGAAATCCTACTACCGGGCGTCTGTTTTTTATGGGAGAGATTGGATAGCAGAATGGCCGAACAAAGCCGGGACAATCAAAGGCAAGTAAAAACAGAACGCACCAAAAAACGTATTCGGCCGATTTTTATAGTCCTCTCCGTATTGGCCTTCTGCCTGTTTTTATGGAAATATTTCTTTTACAAATCTCCATACGAAAAAATCGCCGCCATCGAGACCACTCGCACCATACCTGATTCCGAAAACGCCGCAGGCATTTATAATAAACTCCTCGGATACGGTACTTCCCAATTTAACTATGACTTCCAAAGCAAAACCGTGGAAGATGCGACCCTTGCAAAACCGTGGTCCGGCAAAGATTATCCCGGGCTTGCGAAGTGGTTCGAGCAGCATCAGGATATCACAGACGAGCTGCTGCAACTTTCGAAAATCAAGTTATGCCGTTTCCCACTCACCGATTTTCCAAAAGGTTCGGGTACACACGGCGGAAGATTAAGGGCATTTCGATTGTGGACGTTTTTTCTTGTCCGCGCCACGAACAATGACATCGCCGACGGCCGGACCGAGCAGGCACTGGAAAAATGTTTCTGCCTGATTCGCATCGGCAGGCACAACCGCCAGCAGCCCTTCGCCCTGGATTTTTCAATTGGAATTACCATCGAAGCGATGGCGTTAAAAAGAATGCGCAACTGCATAGTGGAAGGTAACGTCACCGACGAAAACCTGAAAGCCATAGAAACAGCTATATCACAACCGAATGACGAATGGACTCAGGACATGGAAAACATGCTGGCGGTCGAAAAACTTTATGTAAAGATTCTGCCGTACGAACCTTCCGGGTCCGGCTGGTGGTCTCGGCTGACGGCATGGCGGGAAAAAGGGCAGGATCAACAGGCAAAAATCGACAGATTAAAAGAAATTTATACACGACTATTCGCAGACCGCCGGGGGAATCAAATCCTGATTGCCCTTCGAAGATTCAGGAACAAGACCGACAAATGGCCCGAGAGTCTCGATGAACTTCTGCCATTCGTTGATAAAAATATTTTCATCGATCCGCAAAACAACAATCCCTTCGTATATAAACTCACCGACGACGGCTTTATTATGTATAGCAAAGGCCCCAACAATATCGATGAGGGTGGAAGCGACAAAAACGGTGCCGACGACAGGGCAATATGGCCATTACAAATCCCACAAACCGATGATAAAAGTGCCGTCACGGAACAACCTGTTGCGGAAAGGAAAGAGATAGAATGACGGCCGAAAAAAACAATAAGTGGCCGGAAAATCTCGATTCGATAAAAACCGCAGCACCGGTGGAAGCTTTTCTTGACCCTGTCACCGGAAAGCCGTTACAATACGAAAATCATGGCGAACGTTTTTCGCTATATGGAGAAAAAACGAACGTTTGGCCGAGATAAATAACGTACGCAGGAAAACATAAATTGTCATTCCTGTGAAAACAGGAACCCAATGTATACGAGAAAAAACTGGATTCCCGCTTGCGCGGGAATGACACTCAGGAAGAACTATGAACAAAAACTACGCAACAATCGATTCATTATCACAACACGAAAACCAGCAAGTTTCACTTGCCGGCTGGCTGTATAACAGCAGAGGGAGCGGCAAAATCCAGTTTATAATTATCCGCGACGGAACGGGGCTATGTCAGTGTATCGTCGAAAAAGGCAAAATCCCCGACGAGCTTTTCGAGCAGCTCAAGCGCCTCGGACAGGAATCATCCCTGACAGTCACCGGAACAATTCGAGCGGACGAACGAAGCGTCGGCGGCTACGAAATGGCCGTCACCGATGCACAGGTCATCTGCCCGACGGAAGGTTATCCGATTACGCCGAAATCGCACGGCATAGATTTTTTGCTAAAGAACCGTCACCTGCACCTGCGTTCGCACCTGCAATGGTGTATCGGCAAAGTCCGTCACACGGTCATCGACGCCATCCGCAGATTCTTCAACGACAACGGCTTTACGCTCATCGATACGCCAATCTTCACTGCCATCGCCGGTGAAGAGCAGCAATCGCTCTTTGAGGTGGATTATTTCGGAAGCCCTCTGCATCTGACCCAGACGGGACAACTGCATCTGGAATCGGCGGCGATGAGCTTCGGGAAGGTCTATTGCTTCGGGCCGACCTTCCGGGCGGAAAAAAGCAAGACCCGACGGCATCTGACCGAGTTCTGGATGGTCGAGCCGGAGGTGGCCTTTATCGAGATGGACGGCCTGCTCGAACTGGCCGAGAATTTCGTCTCCAGTATCGTCGCTCGCGTATTGCAGGATAACAAAGCCCAGCTCGAAACATTGGGGGCCGATATCGCGTCACTGGAAAAAATTACGCCGCCCTTTTACCGATTGACCTACACGCAATGCGTCGAGATTTTGACCAGCGATAAAGCCAGGGATTTCCTCGCAAAGCAGTTAGAGCAAATGCAGGAACAAAAAAAGCAAATGGAAACGCGAATCGCCGAGCTTGAGAAACAGCAGGCGGGCCAAATCAAGCAGTGGCAGCAGGACAAAAACGCCGCAGAGTTGATTGAGCTGCGCTCGGAACTCGCCGAGACAGATACGAAAATCGAAAATAATCCCAAGCACGCCCAGTTGGCCGCCGAATTTCAATGGGGCAAAGACCTCGGCGGCTCGGACGAAACCATCATCTCGCAGATGCACGGTAAGCCGGTCTTTGTCACGCACTATCCCAAACAGGCCAAGGCCTTCTATATGAAAACCGATCGCGAAAACGAAAAGGTCGTTTTGAATTTCGATCTTCTCGCCCCAGCAGGATTCGGCGAAATCATCGGCGGCTCGGTCAGAGAGGACGATTACGACCGATTAGTCGCGCGGATTAAAAAACAGGGACTCAACGTTGAAAATTACGAATGGTACCTCGACCTGCGGAAATACGGCTCGGTGCCGCACGGCGGTTTCGGACTCGGAGTCGAAAGGACCGTCGCCTGGCTGGCCAACCAGAAACACATCCGGCAGTGCATCCCCTTCCCGAGAATGATGGACAAGGTATATATTTAATCATTTCATGGAAACCTGGACGATAACGAAGCTGCTCAACTGGGTGACACAATTCTTCACCGACAAGGGGATCGATTCGCCCCGCCTCAGCGCCGAGCTTCTGTTGTCCTATGTTTTGGGATTGAAGCGGATCGAATTATACACCCAACACAACAGCGCCGTCGAAAAGCAGGAATTAGATAAGCTGCGGGAGCTTGTCAGACGCGCCGGCCAACACGAGCCGATTGCCTATCTTGTCGGCAAAACAGAATTTTATTCGATGGAGCTAAATGTCACGCAGGACTGTATGATTCCCCGGCCGGAAACGGAATTGCTCGTCCAGAGGGCTATCGAATTTCTTCGAACCCGAAACGGCAACCAATTCGTTTGCGACTTATGCACCGGCAACGGATGTATCGCCGTGGCCATCGCAAAGAATTACCCTAATGCCAAGATCATCGCAACAGATATTTGCGATGCCGCACTTGCCGTCGCCGCTACAAATATCGAAAAACACCATCTACAGGATAAAATCACGCTCCTTTCCGGCGATTTATTCGACCCGATTATACCCCAGCTCGACGTCGGCAAATTCGATTTGATTGTCTGCAATCCCCCTTACGTCAGCAGCAGCGAATACGAAAAGCTGGATAAAAACGTGAAGAACTACGAGCCCCGTCTGGCTCTTTTCGCCGGTGACGACGGTATGGATATTTACCGCCGGATTATCGAAAGAATTGACTCGTTTCTCAAATCGGATGCCGCTTTAATTTTGGAAATCGGCTACGCCCAGGGACAGGCGATTAAAGAATTGCTCGAACAAGCCGGCACTTTTGCCGAAGTTAGAATTGAGAAAGACCTTCACAACAACGACCGAATTGTCACCGCCCAAAAAACTTAAGATCGACTTCCCAGCTTAACTTGATAGACGGCTAAAATATCCTCCCATATTAACATGCAATGCTTTAAAAAAGCCAGATTCTAAAAACAGAATCTGGCTTCGGAGGAGGGTGATGAAAAGCTGATAATAGCTTTAAATACTTTTTCTCGATATATAAAATTCCCTGTATATATCAAATCGAATAGAGAGCAAGTTTTTCTTTAGAAAAAAAAACGTAATTATTAAAAAACTACATTTTCCTTTCCAACAATCAAGCTTTTAAAGGCAAAAATGTAAACTTTTTCCACTTTTTCCCAAAAGCACCAAATTTTAACTCAAAATCTATATTACTTTACGCTTGATAAATCGAGCTTGTTCCGATATTTTTAACGGAGTTGCTGTTATTTCTTTGTTGAAAAGAGCGCAGTACGCAACATCGACGGCCCATAATTCTAAAAACTAACATGAACACTCGTATAACAATAGCCGATCTGCTGGAAGCCAAACACCAGAAGCGGAAAATTGCCGCAATCAGTTGCTACGATTACACGACCGCCCTGCTCGTCTCGCAAACCGATGTCGAGATGATCATCGTTGGCGATTCCGCCGCCCAGCTCATGCTCGGCCACGATTCGACACTCGCCGCCACAATGGACTTCATGGTGACGATCACCGCGGCGGTCCGGCGAGGGACACCGGATATTTTTCTTATCGCAGATATGCCTTTCCTGTCTTACCAGGTCTCGGATGCCGAGGCGGTAAGGAACGCCGGCCGGTTCGTTACCGTCTCGGGCGCTCAGATGGTGAAAATAGAAGCGACCGCCGCACACCTGAACGCGATTAAAAAGGTCAGCGACGCCGGAATAGCGGTTATGGCCCATATCGGCATAAAACCCCAATATATCACTAAAATCGGCAGATTTAAGGCCGAAGCTACGACAGCGGAAATGGCGGCACAACTGATAAATCTTGCCGAGCAAATGGTTTCCGCCGGCGCCGGTGCCCTGCTGCTGGAAGGGACCGCCGCCGAGGTGGCGGAAATTATCACCCAGCGAAGCGAAGTGCCGGTAATTAGCTGCGGCTCCGGGCCCGGCTGCGACGGCCAGGTCCTTATCGCACCGGATATTCTCGGCCTAACACAGGGCAAAAGTCCAAAGTTTGCCAAGAGTTACGACAAACTCGCCGAACGCACTATCGAGGCATTCAAGGCATACAGCAAAGAAGTCCATGTCGGCCAATATCCCGACAAAGAGCACAGCTACCACATGAAGTCCGGCGAATTCGACCGCCTCAAAGAAATCCTCAACCAAAATTTCGGTTAAATCCACAACTTTCGGATCCATTCGATTTCACTCAGGACAAGCTTCGAGCTTCGTGTTTCGGATTTCCGGCCGAAGGCCGGCAAATTGGGTTTGTTTTTTCCCCGGCAAAATCCCAAAATCTGCCGTTTTTCCCGTAATCTTTTTATTTCAAAGAGCTTATATTAAGTTACCTATTTTAACATTGGCTTTGTTTTTTCAAAAAAGGTCGATTTGTAGAGACCTCACGACAATTGTCGAATCCCCCGTGGCCATGTCAATTTCGTTGGAAATTTAATATTTGAAATTTCAGATTGATTTAGTATTCCCCCATTTTTACTTCATTATTCTTTATTCAGTATTCGATGCTCGTCCTGAGCTTCGTCGAAGGATTCGTGATTCCATTCGTTATGTATTTTACCCAAAAACCGCCTTAATGCAATAAAAATCCCCATTTTTAAGCGAAAAATGTCCAATACTCGCCACTCATACGTTCAGCGGATAGCGTTTAGGGTATAGGCTGGTAGAGTGGCGGCCCTGCCCCACCGAGTTTTTAGTCGATAGTTGTTAGTTGTTTGTGATTAAATATTTAGCCCGCAAATTTATTTGCGGGTTCTTAAATGAAAGGTATAATCTAAAGCAACAACTTTGAGCGAGCAGCGAATTGTATCTTTAGCCGTAGTGCGAAATACGATATACGCAATACGACCGACGAAATGAGCCGTGCGATGATTTCCCGATTTTTGAGCCGGCCGTTAAGGCTCTCCGGCGTGTTTGCCATTTATGGCACACCGATAGGCTTGGGATGTTATACAGAAACCATATAAACATAGTTAGATCACACATTTTGGAGAATTTCACATGAACCGAAAACGTTACACTCCTATAGTTCTATTTCTGCTTGTTTTGCTTCCACTAATCGCATTCTCTGGTACAGAACAAAAAGCATCAGAGTCTTACTATGGGCAACTGAAATCTTTGTTAACTCGAAAAATCCTGAATGTTCGGCCGAAAGCCTCAAAACGAGACGTCAACTTGATTGAGGTTGAGAAGGGAGCTGCAGGAGTACTCTTTGGCGCATCTATGGATGATGTTATTGCTATATGGGGAAAGCCGTGCGGGCTCCACATAAATGCGAGTCGGGATGTCTGGACCCTAAATATAGGCGCCTGCAGATTTGGTTTCATTGATAACCATCTTGTCACCATCAGTGTTCATAGCGCCACACTTAAAAAAGCCCATATAGAAAACGGTGTCAGCTTTGAATCCTCTTTTAATGATGTGATGTCTGCTTTCGGTAAACCCATAGAGGCGACAGATTACAATCTTAAGTTCGCAACAGAGAATGGTTACGTCATTAAGTTCCATTTTGTCGCAGACACATCTTCTATAGGTAAACGCAAGCTCATAACCATAAACATCTGTCACCCAGATTCAGGTGAATAGGCCAATAGAAAATGATCTAACAAATCGCTCCAGAAAATTAAAAGTGTCTGCTTGTGCCCCATAGGCGGCAGATTTTTTCTCTTGCACGATTGGCTACCGCAGGATATATTCGCCCTTGCGACGTTTTCCCTGATTTTCGAGCCGATCTTGTTGGCTCTCCGACGTGCCTAAGGTAGGACGAAGTCTTATACGGAAAACACATATTCATAGTTAGCTTATTGAAAAAGGAGAGAATCATGACAAGAACAAGACTGTTTGTGACTGTATTGGTGATGTTGATACTCATAGTGTCGCTTATTGGGTGCTCCAAGACAGAAAACGAGGAACAGCAAACTTCTACCTCGGCTGAGCAGGACATTAATCCAAGTAAGATATTCGAAAAGGTTAAGGCTGCGTATAAGTCGATGGATACTTACAAAGCACAAGGAACCATCACTTCAAATATTGATACCAGTGAAACGAAGATGAACATAGAAACTTCATTCTCGATAATTCTGAAGAAACCTAATCTTTACCTCATTTCCTGGACCCGAGAGAACATGCCGGTCAAGTCTCAGTCCGGAGCAGTATGGAGTGATGGCACTCAACCATATCTCTACATGGGAGGGATGAATGCATATTCCAAAATGAGCAGTGACGAACATGCATTGGCTAGTGCAACAGGAATTTCTGGTGGCGCAGCTTTTACTATACCGTCACTCTTCTTATCAGTATTCAAGGAGCAGCCTGATCCGTTTTCCAGGTTAAAAGACCCCCAGATAGAAATGACAGAGGAAGTCGGAGGAGAGGACTGTTATGTCATAAGTGGATCTTCAGCGATTTCAAAAAAGGAGACCTTTTGGGTCTCAAAGACGAACTATTTAATCAGGAAGTATGATCGATCTCTTGAACCTCCTGAAGGAGGTCGACAAATGCCCGAAATGACCGATGAACAACTCGAGGAAGCCATCAAAGGCATGGGACAAGAAGTGACAGAAGAGAGCAAGAAGAAAATGACGGAGATGATGGAGAGATCAAGAACGATGCTCAAGACCATGAAAATGAGCGGTTCTTCCACCGAACTTCACGCAAATGTCTCATCTCCCAAATTGAACAAGAACGACTTTAAGTTTGCTCTGCCGAAAGGCTCCGTCCTCAGGGAATCCTTATTGGGCGGGGAAAACTAGGGACAGCCATGAATGTGGAAATAATTAGTGCCGTTTTCAATTTTTAGGCTTTGTTCATTAGCGGTATGTTGTGAAAATAAAAAAAAGCAGGCTTTAAATTGTAAATAAATAAAAGTAAAAGAACTGAATAAGATAACATAAATAAACGTCCCTATTAAATTCTTGGAGTAGCGAGATTTCGACAATGGCACTGCATGATGATGATTTTCTCTACCACTACACAACCCCAGATAGTCTGATAGGCATCGTGGAGAATCGCACCCTATGGGCAACGGATGTCTTCTACCTAAATGACAGCGAGGAGTTTGCTCTTGGTATCCAAATAGCCCGCGACTATATGAAGGATCTTAAAGAAAAGGCAAATGGCGAGCCAACAGTTGGTCGGCTTGAGTGGCTTCTGAACGAGTTCGAAGGCATTGGGCCGCTAAGAAAGAAAACTGTTTACGTGTCTTCTCTGTCAGTAGAAGATGACCAGTTGAGTCAGTGGCGAGCATATTGCCGTGGGGGCGGATTCGCAATCGGATTTAAAGTTGGAAGACTCAGGGAACTGGCTACAGCTCAAGGCTTCGTTCTTGAACGGTGCATTTATAATCCTGAAGAACAAAGCCAACTTATAACCGGCGCGGTGGATTCAATAGCTGGAGCTTGGTTGAATTCCAACTCACCTTGGCCCGAACAGACCGGAGAGGGACCACGATTTGAAATTTCCCTCAGTCTCGTTCATGAACTCTCGCGTTTGTCTCCAATGCTTAAGAATCAAGCCTTCTTGGAAGAGAAAGAATACAGACTCATATCAGAGCCCTCAGCTTTTTATGTAGAGGGACAAAAGAAGTTTCGTAACCAGAGGGGCCTAGTTGTCCCCTACCGAGAATTCAGGCTTGATAATGATGACCTATGGCGCCAAGTTCGTGCAGTAGTCGGCCCTACGCCACATCCGGAACAGTCAAAAGCATCCGTCTATGCACTGTTACGAAGTGACAGGACTGGTTGCGCTCATGATGTCCGAATAACTAAATGCTCTTATCGTGAATGGTAAGGCTCTACCTGTGGGCATTAAAGGTATACACCTACCCCATAGGTGCATAAGGCAGAGAAACAAACTATAGATGATGGATGATGGATGATACCTGAGGCACAAGTGGGCGAGGAAATTAGCCATAACTCGGATACCGTGAAAGCGGCACCGGTGAGCCGCAACGTTATGTAAGGAAACTATCAATGAAATGCCCACACTGTAACAATGATATTGAGCTGACATGGAAACGGTACTGGAAAGCTCCTCTTGGCAGGCATACCTGCCCACAATGCTGCAATCGTTTCCGAATGAAACATTCATTATGGTATTATTGTGTTTTATTGGGTCTCTGTTGCTTGTCCGGACTGATCCCAGCTGTTCTTGCACTTTGGCTCGGGGCAACAGGAATGCAAGCTTTTATCACATACTGGATTTTCGTTTTGCTTGCCGCCATACCCATCGACAAGAAAATAGATGCAACCTGGCGAGGCACAATACCACTTGGTATAAAGAAGCAGGAAGATGCATAACCTGTCACTTCTGCTGACGTCCCTTACGGGCCGCCGTTGAGCTTAATCGTTAGAAGTTTTGTAATTAAATCCTCGGGAGAGAAGTGTTTGTCTTCTGAGGGTCTCTTTTTTTAAAACTGTTCACGGTAATTAAAGTTGTCCGGCTGGTCTTTAGGTGCTTGTCCCTTAGTGTGTTTAGCTGATATTTATTTGCCGGGGGATTTGGAATTTTATTGGGTGGGACTTCTGTCTTCCTCTGGGGATGAACTTGTCCTGCCCTCGGCCATGAGCTCGGGCCGAATGGAGCCTGTCGAAGGATCGTTTTTGATTTCTTTTATTGGCGTTCTTTGTTTTCGGCGGTCCCCTTGGGGATGAATTCTCTTGCCGGAATTGCTTGTCGGGGGTGCTTCGCCTTTTAGTATTGCAAGGGCTTTAATGCACGCCGCCCTGGTCGTTCGGTCGCGGTTTTTTAGTCCCTGTTCGAGAATCTTTGTCGCCGGTTCTTTCATCCTGCCCCTCATAGACCTGAGGCCGTAGGCGGCGGCTTTTTTGGTCGTACGGGAAAAGTCACCGAGTAAAATATTCGTTAGTATCGCCAGGCCGTCCTCCTGCATCCAGGACAGATTGAAAGCGGCGAGCCGGGCTGTTGTTATATCATCGGAACATAACTTCCGAGTAAGCTGCCTGAGCTTCTCGATGGCTTCCGGGTCTTTCGCCGGCCCGGGAGATTTCTGTTCTTCGGGTACCATAAATACTCCTTCAAAAGCAACAAAGTATAATTGAAAACCGCCGATTATGCCAGTCGAAAAGCATGTTCGGCGAAAATAGTCTCGGCCGTGCAGGACCAATCAAAAACCGCCGTGATGCCGTTATACGTAGAATTTCTGTTATATCCGGAAAAACCGTTACATCCGGCCCCGCCGTTGGCACTTGTTTATAGCCTTTGGATGATCGGTCAAAAGAAGGATAACATATACCTTTTCCATTCGAAGCCCTTGTTTTGTCCTCTCCCTCTCCTCCGCGAAACAAGGGCTTTTCCATAAATTTTGAGAAAATAAAAAAAATTCAGAAAAAAACAATCAATAATTAACGACTCACAAACGCCTATATAAGGGGAAATAAGTCTGAGACTTATAACATTCTAAGAGCCCCTGTATTCCACCTTTCCTCCTTCACGCAGGGGCTTTTTTCATCCAGATCAGGGATCAGGGTATGGGAAGGCCGAGTTCTGCCAGGACTTTTTTCATGTCCTCCCAGACTCTTTTACGGTTCTCCTGTGAATAATTCCGCAGCAGATACGCAGGATGATATGTCGCCATCAGCTTGATGGGCGGATGGCCGATACCGGCGTAATATTCCTCGAACCGGCCGCGTAGCTGCCCGATCGATTTAGTCGAATTGAGTAATGTTTTTGCTGCAGGAGCACCGAGAGCCACAATAATTTCAGGATTTATAACTTCAATCTGTCTTTGAAGATATGGGAAGCAGCTTATGATTTCATCGGCACGCGGGTCGCGATTTTCCGGCGGGCGGCATTTCAAAATATTGCCGATATAAACTTCGCTTCGTTTGAGGCCGCAAGCGGCGATAATTTTATCCAGAAGCTGACCGGCCCTGCCGACAAAAGGCCTGCCCTGTGCGTCTTCGTCGGCTCCGGGGGCTTCGCCGATGAACATTATACGGGCATTCGGGCTTCCTTCGCCGGGCACGGCGTTGGTTCGCAGCGAGCCTAAATCACACTGACGGCACTGGCGAGTTTGCTCGGCGATTTTTTCCAGCTCTTTTGCTTTTTCAGCGACAGCCATAGGATCCTCCTTTTGCTGCTGGGATTCCTGGGATTGTGGGGATTTATTGTTACCTTTGACGGCAAAACCACAGAAAAACTGCTCCATCTCAAGATGCTGACGAACTACTTTGTCGATGTTTACTTCTTTGTCCATTGAAGCGGATTTTAACAGTAATTTCTGTCGTATGCAATGTCTTTGGCCGATGACCTGGTAATATGCGGTTATAAAATATCATAAATCCAAAAGTCGAATTAAAACTTTCGTCTCGTCAACTAATCGCAAATTAGTTAAGCCGCCGATGTTTTTCGAACGTCTCCGCCTGTTTTTTAAAGAACCCTGCACCTTCGCAGCAGACCGGCAAATAAAACGCCGATCCCATTAAGCAAAAAGGCGCCGGGAGCGGGAGTACACACGATTTCCGAGACCTTGACATCCACGAACGCCGTGGTGAACGATTCGGCAACCATGCCGCCTTCGCGTAGCTGATTCAGGTCCCATGCCGCACCGCCTGTAGCCCAGGCAAGATCGACATAGCAGGTATCGGTGTTGTAGTACGGCGAGACACCTACGCCTCCGGTGCTCAGGGTATAACCGCCTGAACCGTCCGCTACGTATGCGTTGCCATAGGCATCGACTCCGAGCGCTGAAACTCCCTGGCCGTCCTCGAAGCCACAGTCAACGACAACGTTCAACATTACGTTCCCGGTGTTCAGTGAGGTCAACATCTTGTCGTAAGTGAGGTTGGCATTCAAACTGTCCCTGTCTTCATCGGTAACCAATATCATATTAACAAGGGCGTCACTATGAAAGTAATAGCCTTTCAGTCCGAAGTTAATCGCGTCCCAGCCGTCCTCCCACGCTCCGGATGTTACCAGCTCCGCGGTTGCAGCGGAAAGCTTCTCAGCCGTGCCCCATGCACTGCCGCCTACCGAATGTCTGTGAGGACTGGGGCCGCCGTCAGAGGTGCCGGCCGCAAAACCGACAAGGGCGTACATGTTATCAGCCTGGCCTGCGGATATAAGTTCCGAATCCAGATATGTCACCACATCCCCGATCCATTCGTGCTCGCCGGACATAGAACCTGATTCGTCAACAATGAACATCATATCCACAGCGGCATTTGCAGAACCTGCAATCCAAAAAACCATCGCGCAAATTATACCTATCTTTTTCATCCCTCATCTCCAGAATATCTACTGATATAAGATCAGCTCATTCCATTGAAATCATTTAAAAAGATTTTTCTCAATCCGGGTGGGCTGCGAGTCGAACCCACACAATCAAACACCGGTATGACACGAATTGAACGGCCGGTTTCGTAAGAAATGTCACTGGTCGAACGAATGATGTTTATGGAAAGCCCAACTACAAATTGACGTGTACTTCCACCACCTTCAATCCTTGCAGATGCCACCGTCGCATCTCGAGACAGCGGCGGCAAATCCAATCCTTTACTCGGTCTGCCTGCCATTAACTCCATTTGTCCCTGCTCCTGAACAAATCCTTTCATCTGTTTACACAGTACCTCCCCCCAAACATGGAACAATATTGAGTCCCACACCGATGCACTTCAAACAAGAGGCGTTCTTTCGTGCAGATATCCATATAAATTGAAGGTGTGGTCCTCCTCCTTTGAGGCACCATGTCTTTCAATTAAGACTATATATACAACATTTTTTTTCTAAGTCAATTGTGGAAACTACGTATTTTAAACATTTTTATTTTATTAATTTTAGCGAATCCCGCCAAATACTCAAAAATACCACTTTGGGATTACTCCTCAAGTAGTATGTATATTAAAGTATCAAGCATCGAGACAAATAACTTGCTGGGATGTTAAGTTGCTTATTATCCGCAGCTTATGATCTTTTAGCCTGTAAAGCTTGACGACATCGGCATACTTGCCGCCTTCGGGCAGAACCTGGGCCAGCTCGTTGGGCACTTCGTCGAGCTTGGCAATGTTGAAAATCGTATTGGGTTTTCCCGGAAACAGGGCAACGTAAAAAATATCCGATTCCACCAAATCCTGGAAGAAATGCGTACCGAAGGAAAGCTCCGGTATTAAATTCGCCCCTTCATAGGCAATTTCCGCCAGGACGGTGACATTATTGATTTCATGGAAGCCGACAGGTACGCCAAGGCTCGGCGTACTTGTCCCCCATCTGCCGGGCCCCATAAGGATAGTAGCCTCGGTTTCCTTATTGGTTATTTGCTTGTTGAGACGACCGACCAATCGGGCAATGTCATATTTGCCGGAAAGAGATAAATCAATATAGGCCTGCGGCTCTACATATATTATCCTCTGGAGGTCCTGAAAGATATTGCCGCCCATGAAGTAACCTTCGCACTTGAACAGAATCTTTTCCGCTTCGAGCTGCTCGGGAATTTCTACGCGTCCTTTTTCGCCTCTGGTTTGGAGCGGCCGGCATTGTAAAAGATTTATCACAAGCTTGCCGTCCTGTGTGAAATTCACCGTATATTCTATATCAACCGGATATTGATACTTCTCTTCCAGGGTTTTGAGAATTTTCTGCATGATTTTAACAAAGGAAGTTTTCGTCAAAAGCTTCTCGAATGTAAGCAGCCAGTATTCCGTGTCGGCCGAACCTTTTTGACGGGCCTGCCTTGCCATCTGATAGTCCCTGACTGCAACCATCTCCAGGTTAATATCGGGTTTTTCATCTACAAGCTGCCGGAACGGAATCGTTCTCAAAGCATTTTCTCCGGTATCAAGCAGGTCCACACGATGCTGTGAGTACTTGCGGATGTCATCCATGCCGGAGACCGGCCTGACTAAAGGCTGATCGAGAGCAATAATACGCGGGTAATCATCCTCCACACGATTGACCGCCCTTGTACCCAGTCCGAAGACCAATCTGAGCATACCCGCTTTTGGATCGAGGTCCGGTTTCCAGACAAAAGCATTATGTGACATTCCGACACCGGCCAGGTCCGGGAAGAAGTAACTGTTTCGGTAAGAGCCGGAGACACGCTGCACAAGCAGGGCCATTTGCTCATCCCGCTGGTCAAGTCCCCTTTGCAAACGATACGTCAGCGCGTCCTCGCTCATCGTGCTGGCATAAACCGAGCGCACGGCTTCTTCGAAACGTTCATAACGCTCTTCAGGGGTGCCCTGATTGACACAAAACAAACTTTCGTACTTGCCCGCAAAGGCATTGCCGAAGGCATCTTCCAGCAGAGAGCTCGAGCGGACAATAATCGGTGACTGCCCGAAATATTCGATCATTTCCTGAAACTGCTCACGAATCTGGTCGGGAAAACGGCCGGTCAAAAGTTTTTCCCGCAATTGAGCCGCCGCTTTAAAATATCCCTCTTTGGTCTTCTGCTCTACGCGCAGCTTCCAGCAGCCGTTTTCCACGAGATACGTATAAAAAACATCGGAACCGACATAGAAAGAATCGTGCGGCTCGAGATGCTTATTCAAATCATATTCTTCCCTGGAAATAATCTTGTTGGCGAGGAGCATTCCAACCGCTTTTCCGCCGATGAAACCTGTTCCGATCAGCCTGCTTTTGATGGCCTGTAAATCTTCAAGGGTGAATTGCTTCCTGACTAATGACAACATTCTCTCGTCCCTGCCGATCATAATCTTACAGAGCCGATCCAGCGATTGTTGTTTTTCTTTCTCCGATATATCCCACATCTGAACCATTTCCGTCGCCTGCGAAAACAGCTTGTCCCAGTAATCAAGCACTCTCTGGGAAGGCTGGACTTCCTGCTCGGAGATATATGCAAGAAGCTTGGTAGCATCGACGCTGCTTGTAATCGGTACAAAAGCACCGTCCTGCTGCATGTGCGGAAGGAACATCGTCGAAGAATAACGTTTCCAGACTTTCAAGGGATGAAGACAATATCTGCCTTCGACATTATAAAGGTCCAGCAGAAGCTGTGTGGTTTCACGGATGCGGGCGATTGTCTTAAACGAGTGACGGTTACGTAAAAGCGCAAAATAAGCGATCGTATCCAGCTCGAACAGGTACGGGCAGGTAACCATGAAAAAATTGCCAATCATCAGGTCTGTCGCCCAGGCATCCAGCAGATATGAAAGACAATCAAAAACATAATAGGCTTCTTTACCCGCTCTGGCGATTATCTCATGAACCTTCGTGGTAAACGTTTCAAAACCACTACCGGCGTCGAGTTTGTACATGACGACTCCCTCACCGGGTTTTGTCAGAGGCTTATGGTCGGCAAATCGCACATAAACCACCTGACGGGACTGCTGCTTTGCCCGTTCGACATAAGGTGTAACAAAGTCGAAAAAATCATCAATGCTATCGACCTGCCAGACGACATTGTCGCCTTTTTTCAAGCCGGTAAATACATTATCCAGAGAATCGATTCCCGTACTGGCCCATCCCGGCATAATTCAACCTCTTTCACTTCTTTCCACGATCGAAGAGCTATTACTTAACTATCTCGATAACATTACATAATTGTAAAAGGGCAAAACCCTTTATACAAACAGGTTTTACCCTTTTTCTATAAAACACACCACACTTCAACAAACATATTTGCACAAAACTGAACCGCTACACAATCACCGGTTCAAGCACTCTTGAGCTTATTGTTCCATACTTTTATACTACACGACTCCCTGATCGAGCATGGCGTCGGCCACTTTCACAAACCCTGCGATATTTGCTCCCATCACCAGATTTCCCGGTTCGCCGTATTCTTCGGCCGCTTCGTAGCACTGCTTATGAATCGCAATCATAATTGTATGCAGCTTATCATCGACCTCTTCACGAGACCACGACATCATCATGGCATTCTGCGACATTTCCAGTCCCGACGTCGCAACACCGCCGGCATTCGCAGCCTTGGCCGGACCGTAAAGAATCTTGTTTTCGAGATATTGCTCAATCGCCTCGGGCGTACTCGGCATATTCGCACCTTCGGCAACAAGCATACAACCGTTCTTGAGCAACGTTTTGGCATCTTCCTCGTTCACTTCATTCTGAGTTGCACTGGGGAATGCACAGTCACATTTGATCTGCCACGGACGCTTTCCTTCAAGGTACTGGACTTTATACTTGTCGGCATATTCCTTAATGCGTCCGCGCCGGACATTTTTAAGTTCCAGAACAAAGGCGAGCTTCTCGTTATCAATTCCACTGGGATCGTAAATAGTTCCGTTCGAATCAGATAAAGTGACGGCCTTTGCACCGAGCTGGTTGAGTTTTTCCACGGTATATTGAGCCACATTTCCAGAGCCGGAGACGGTACAGATTTTACCTTTGAAACTATCGCCGCGAGTCTTGAGCATTTCCTCGGCAAAATACACGCAGCCGTACCCGGTTGCTTCGGGACGAATCAGCGAACCACCCCAGTTGAGGGCTTTGCCGGTCAAAACACCGGTAAACTCGTTTCTAAGACGCTTGTATTGGCCGAACATAAAACCGATTTCACGACCGCCCACGCCGATATCCCCTGCCGGGACATCCGTGTTCGGGCCGATATGACGAAACAGCTCGGTCATAAAGCTCTGGCAGAATCGCATTACTTCGTTATCGCTTTTGCCCTTGGGATCAAAATCCGAGCCGCCCTTTCCGCCGCCCATCGGCAGAGTGGTAAGGGAGTTCTTAAAAATCTGCTCGAAGCCAAGGAACTTCAGGATACTTGCATTGACCGTAGGATGAAATCTCAACCCTCCTTTGTACGGGCCGAGTGCACTATTGAACTCGAAACGAAAACCTCGGTTGACCTGAATATTTCCCTTATCATCCTGCCAGGGAACGCGAAACATAAACTGCCTTTCCGGCTCCACGATCCTGTCAAGTATTTTGGCATCGACATATTCGGGATGTTTTTCCAAAACCGGCTCCAAAGAGTCGAGCACTTCTCTTACCGCCTGATGGAATTCGGCCTCACCCGGATTGCGTTTTAAAACTTCTTCATAAACACCCTGGATAACGGTTTTTGCTGCCATTTGACGTATCTCCTATTAAGATATGTAGTTTCTACTCAATTCGACTATTATTATAAGCCAAATTAATAACAAAATCACACAATTGCGTTATAGACTGTAAACTGATAAGATTAATAAGTTACAATGCCTAATAGGTATAATACAAGGCATAAATGTTAATAGAACTTATTAGGAACTCTTATAATGCATATAGAAATGTTGAAGCTATTCTGTGATCTGGCTGAGTTGCGCAGTTTTTCAAAGACTGCAGAAAAGAATCTCATAAGCCAGTCTGCAGTCTCACAACAGCTTGCCCAACTGGAATTAATACACAAGTGCCAGTTACTTAACCGCAAAAAAAGACCTATTGAGCTAACAAAAGCGGGTCAGATTTTTTATCAGGCCAGTAAAGATATGCTTGAGAGATATGAACAGCTCAAGAACGAGCTGCGGACATTACAAAAAACCTTTATAAGCAAAATAAACGTAGCGGCGATTTTCAGTATCGGCATGCACACACTGCCTGACTATGTTAAAAAGTTTATGGTCAGCTACCCGAAAGTAAACGTTCATATCGAATATTTCAGCTCAAGCAGAATATACGAATTGATTTTAGACGGCGAAGTCGATATCGGCCTTGTCGCAGTTCCGAAAAGGGACAAAAGACTCGAAGTTTTCGATTTCGAGGATGAGCCGCTTGTTCTGGCCTGCAGCCCGAAACACCCGTTGGCACACGAATCGCAGGTGGATATCCACAAACTACAGTTCGAACGATTCATAGCTTTCGAAAAAGATGTCCCTACCCGAACGTGGATCGACGGTATTTTAGAGCGTTACAATATCAGCATAAGCCCGGTGATGGAATTCGATAATATAGAAACCGTCAAGCGGGCGGTGGAAATCAATTCCGGCATAAGTATCTTACCCAAGACCGCAATACTTCAGGAGCTTGGAAGCGGCACAATAAGAGCGATAGACTTTTCCAACGAACGTTTTATCAGGCCGACGGGTATAATCGTTCGTAAAGGTAAAATTTTATCCCAGGCGGGGCGATATTTTATTGAGCTTCTGCGTAAGAAAGTATCGAGTGAGGATTAGCCTGACGGCGATAGAAAAATAATATTTGTATATAAAATCTTCGGACCTTGTGAAATGACAATTAATGCTGTTATATTTGATCTGGATGGAACAATAACCAAGCCATACTTCGACTTCGATGCCATCCGTGAAGAAATGGGATTGGACAGAAATTCCGGTCCGGTTCTCGAGGCGATGGAGAAAATGACTCTCCAGGAGCGAAAAAAAACAGAGGAGATACTCAATTATCACGAGCAAAAAGCGGTAATAGAATCCGAGCTTAATGTCGGGGCCAAAGAAACACTTTCAGCTCTTAGTGCCGCGGGGATAAAAATCGGAGTATTAACCCGAAACAGACGAGATAACGCATTCGCAATCGCCCACAAGCACGGCTTGAAATTCGACACCGTCATAGGCCGGGAAGACGGCCCGGTCAAACCCGATGCCTTCGGGGTACTTCATTTGTGCAGGAAATTCGGCGTCGAACCGGAGGAAACGATATTAGTGGGAGATTACCTGTTCGATCTACTGTGTGCAAAGGCCGCCGGCGCCGTTGCCGTGCTTTTGACCAATCACAGTAAAGCTGAGGAATTTACCGAACATGCGGATTTTTGTATTGAAAACATCGGCAGTATCCTCGACATTATTGAAATTAAAAACGGCCTGTGACAAAAAGGAGTAGCAATAATGAATATAAAGATAATAGCCCGGATTACTTTCATGCTTTTATGTATGGTTAGCGCCGGCTGCGCTTCCGGAGCCGTGGACAATCCTGATACACAGCAGAAAAAACAAACGGAAGATCCGGTCGATAAAGTCCTCGAACAGTTAAACAAAAGCACACGTGAACTCAAATCGTATCAGGGGCAAATTGAATACAAATTCACTCAGCCGTCCTTATTCGATTCGCAGGACCTTCGGAAAGGAACCCTTTATTACACAAAAGAAGGCAACAAATCAAGACTAAGGGTGAATTTTCAGACACGCAAACAGGACGAAGAGCAGGAACATAAATACATCGAGCAATATATTGTTCTCGACGGAGCTTCGCTTGTCTATCCCGGCCACCGGTTCGAAGGCACCTGGTTTGTGTGCATCGACTACAAGGTCGAAGAATTGAAGCTTTATCAATTGGCAGAGCCCGGCGATCCGAATAAGCCGATGGATGTTTTCGAGCTGGCCAGTAAAAATCTGCCGCTGGTCGGCTTCACAAAAATAGAAGAACTGAAAGAACAGTTCGAAGTCAGTTTAATCGAGCAAAAAACTCCCGAGTCGAAGGATTTTATTCAAGTCAATTTGAAAGTTAAGCCGAATTCGATATATAAAGATGATTATACCTTAATCGATTTTTGGATTGACAGGAAACTGAACCTGCCGGTAAAAATAATCGCCATAACGACTGAAGAAGATATCTATGAGATAAAATTTCTCCAGCCGAAAGTAAACAAGGCTATAGATAAGAATGTTTTTGATTTCAAGATGCCGAAAAATTTCGGCGAACCGGAAATCATTCCTCTCAAGGAAAAAAACGAACAATGACATCCAATCGTTCCAAATGGTGTATAATAAATGACTGCAGAAACTATCGCAGAAAAAGACTTTAAAGAGCTGATTGCAGGACGCAGCAGCAGACTGCTGGCCCTTGCAAACAGGATATCAAAGTGCAAATCGACCAAAGAAATTCTTACACGCCCGCTGTTAGGCGCATTACTTTCTCAATCCACACAGATCGAAGAGCTGCTTGACGCCTACGGTGCGAGCAATAACTGCAACTGGTGTGAATTCAGGTCTCTGACTGCGGCCATTAAGGGATTTTCCGATGTGAGCTACGAGCTGCTCCATATTCGATCCGTATTGCCCGGCTATCATCTTCTATCGACCGGCAGGGATTTCTTCAAAGCCACGGACGAGACGCTCGATTTCACATCTGGAATACTTTTACAAGCAGCCGGAAAAATAGTCATGCTGGCCGGTAAGATCGGCCTGCCTGTCCCGTCAAAAAATCAAAATGATAATATATATGTCGGAAGGCTCCCCGAAGGAAAATTACCGTACACATGTGAAATACGCAAAATTGAAGTCGTATCCGAGACGGTAACTTTTCTTGCGACCGCCTTTTTGAATCTGGCCGCTGAAAGTAAAGATGTTTGTGCGGCCGCCCGGGCAAAGCCTGAAGAATACGCAAGCTACCTTGCCGGTTCGGTCAGCGAAGAAAAACTACGAAGTCTCCAGCTTCAATTTCACAACCTCCAGTCACTATACGATACGTACGTATCAGGCACCGAAGCCGCCGAGCTTGATGCAGACCTGCCCGCTCTCCGAGGCCATATAAGCGTCGTCCTTCATCTTTTAAGAACCGCAACATTATTCGCCCATCACTATGAACGGCATTTAATCAACAGGCGACTGTGTCGATCACTGAGTCGAGGTGAGGATATTGTAAAGGCTGACACGCTGCTGAACGTGTTAATGAATTACTCGATCACCCACATTAGTTTGTATATAGAATATGCGGTACAGCTTTGTCAGGAAAAGCTCAAACGCTATGCGAAGGTCGGCCAAATTGAGTTGCCGATCCCTCAATATCGCGGCTTTCACGTTCGCCCTTCCACACTCATTGCCAAGATTGTGCAGCATTACGGAAGTGAAGTTCGGATGCATCTGGACGATGAGGTTTACAATGCACACCTGCCGTTGGATTTGTTCCGGGCCAACGAAAAAATTAACGCACGCAAACGGCGATGGCTAACCGAGGGAATCGTCCGTTTAAAGCTCGTCCAGGAGGAAAAAAGCGATACGGATATTAATGCCCTCGTCCTTGGTGTTGTACTGACCCTGGCCGGGCGAGGCAAAGTAATCATCTACGAACAACCTCTGCAGTTTCCGGATGAGCCGGCCCGAAAGCAGGGAACATTGCTGGAAAAGGTCATAGATGAGATGGCCAGGCTCCTTGCAATGGGTAAAATAGATGTGGAATCCGATTTAACCACAATATTTGTCGGCGATAAGCGAGTCCTGAACGATATTCAGCTTCTGGCGGAATCCGGATACGGCGAAGATAAGTTCGGCAATAATGTTCCATTGCCGGAAAAACTTGGATATCTACGTCGATAGGCTTGAAAAAACCTCACTAAAAATACATAAAAATTATGTTTTCCCCTTACAGGAATGGGTAAAATAGAGGATAATCAATAAAGCTTCACAGATTTGGGCTAAAAGGAAAAGGAATCAATATGGCAAAAGGATTAGTTATTTACTATTCAAGAAGCGGTAATACAAAAGAAATGGCGGAAATAATTGCCAAAGCAATGAACGAAGCCGATTTGCCAAGCGAATGCAAATCCGTCAATGATATAACTCCTGAAGAAATCTTTAGTTACGATGCGATAGTGGTCGGTTCTCCGACGTATTACGGCCAAATGGCCGGGCCGATCAAGAACCTTATCGATGAACTGGTGAGCCGACACGGCCAGCTCGATGGTAAAGTCGGGGCGGCTTTTTCCAGTGCGGCAAACATAGGCGGAGGCAATGAAACTACTATAATGGGAATCATCGAGGCAATGCTTATAAGCGGGATGATCGTCCAGGGTGATCCCCGCGGTGACCATTACGGCCCCGTCTCAATCGGCAAACCCGACCAACGAGTTATTAAACAATGTGCACGGCGCGGCCAGAGAATAGCAGAATTGACTAAAAAATTAGCAGGATAGCGTATAAAAAATATTTGTTTTTTTGCAAAAAAAGCCTTTTTTCTTTGACAAAATATCTGCACCCAGTTAATTTTCTAAGGCAATTTAAACTGCTCTAATAGACCTAAAATATATGAAATGGAGATCATTCTGATGCAAGAATACGAAGACCTTAAAGTATTGATTGCGGAAATTGAGACCGACATAGGTAAGGCTGAAGGCGGAAATAAAGCTGCAGGAACACGAGTTCGCAAACAAATGCAAAAAATCAAACAAGCGGCTCAATTTGTCCGTAATCGTGTCCTTGAAATCCGATCGACCGATTAAACTACCGCGATTATCTAAAACGCCGGCTTAATTCTTCCTTAAGCATAGTATATTTGCGCCATAGAGTATATATAAACAATATACCAGGAATAATGGCGCAATATGCGGCACTTTTGGCATAGAAGATGGTTTTTCTTGAGGTGCATAATGCCCCCTCCATTATTTTTTGACTTATCACAAATTGACCTCGAGGCAAAGCCGGTATTCGATAAAGAAGCGGTTTGCAAAATTAATCCGCAAAGATATGAAATGCAACAGCTCGACGGCATTCTCTGGTATGACAAGGAAAAAAACCAGATTTTAGGCTACAAGGATATAACAAAGGACGAATTCTGGATTCGCGGCCACATCCCCGACCGGCCTTTGATGCCCGGCGTAATCATGGTCGAAGCGGCGGCCCAGCTTGCAAGCTTCTTTATGAAACAGATTTTTCAGGAGCCGGGATTTATCGGATTCGCAGGAATAGAATCTGCAAAATTCCGCTCCGTCATTGAGCCGGGCCAAAGACTATATTTACTCGGCCTGGTAACAAAATACAGACGGAAAAAAAGCACCTCATTGGTTACAACAAGCGTCCAGGGAGTCGTAGAGGGCAATCTCGTATTCCAAGCATCCGTTTCCGGCATGAGAGTCTAAGCTGTACAATTCCAAAAAGATTAATCAAACAACCACACGCCCAGAACTGAAATTGGTGAACAAAAAACCTCCCGGCATGAAACTATAGACGGCAGGATTTTAAGCAGATAAAAAAAAGCGAATTAATAACACATTTACGGTGAATTATATTATCATGCGAAAAACTTCACTCAGAAGTTTAATTATGTCTTTTCGGGATAGACCTAAAAGTTTCCATCTTGCTTTCCCACTTATGTGAATCGATGCCGGCCGAAATCCCCTGTAACCGCCATAATCCACACCAACATTTCCATACAAATCTAAGCACTCTCATACTACCACCCCCATCCGAAATGGTGATATTATTAATACACCGTATAAATCCCTTCCCTGAGAAATGAAATATCGAAAAACTACAAGAATGTGCCGAATCCGGCCCCGAATGTAACGCTTTTTTTGTAATTTCACCCGAAAACTAACATTTTCAGTACCTGCTTATCAATACAAAACGGACAATTTTAAAACTTTTGGTTCCATTGAAGAAAACACGTAACTACATGCAAAGAAAATTCCTCGTCAACACTCCGTAAAATCATGCGGGTCAGAGCAGGCAATAAAAAAGGGCTGCAAGCGGAAACTCGCAGCCCTTTAATAATAATTCCGTTAATACAATTACAGCATTCTTCTTCTACGCAGCCGGTTTACAAGAACTGCACCAATACCGCATAACAGAACGGCACAGGGAGCGGGAACAATGACAATAGACAGCTCGGCGTAATCGACTATATAACCATCATTACCTTCGGAGACATCGATTACGACGTTCTCCCAGCCCGTAATAAGATTGACCGGGACATTAAAAGTTAACAGGCGCGTTAAATCATGCTGACCTTCGAGGCCCTGGATAGTACCGACAGTGACACCGTCCACACGGACATCAGCACTCCAATCGGCATAATCTGCGACACCTGCAAGGAATATCGTTAATGTCGCCGATGCGGGCGTCAGGCCGGCCAGGTCATAGAAGTGTGTCCAGGACTTGTCACCTTCATACCAATTGTCCGTAAAATCCGGATCATCGGGTTCCCGGTAGTCCTCCCAGTATATTCCGTAATCGAGGTAATGCAATCCGCCGGCAATCGGGCACCAGACGCCGAATCCGTCTTTGTCACCTGTCAGGTCCGTGATAATAATAGCCGACCGGGCCACCGGAGTGACGGCGAGAACCAGGAATATAACGGCAGACACCAAAAAAGTTTTTTTCATCACACCCCCCATATGTATGGTACTAACTGCTAAAACAACCCCCTTTTGACGAGAGCTAATGTACAATCAATTCTCTGTCAATCCCAGTGACATATTATAACAAATTCCCTATTATTCTGTCAATGATATTCCCCAAACTCAGGTTCCTTTACTTTTACTTCCTATAAAAACTGAAATTTTTAAAGGGAATTTCGGATCGATTGAATATATCCATCGTGTAATTATATTTTTTTACGAAAAAAAGCCCCTGTGTAGCGGAGGGAGAGGAAAAGCGAGATATCCACAGGGGCTTGAGGACAAAATTTTATATTTCTATTACAATTATATCTTCATAGCCGAACCGGTCAAGGCCCTATTATGAAATAATCGTCATAAAAATCAAAGGAATTTATTTCACAAATCCTGGGCAATTACGAAAAAACAGCAAAAATCCTCAAAAAATCACGAATGCATTAAATCACATTAAATAGCCCCAAGGGGATTCGAACCCCTGTTGCCGGGTTGAAAACCCGGTGTCCTAGACCTGCCTAGACGATGGGGCCGACCAAAATTACTCCAAACTGATTGCTTCTTCAGGGCAGGCATCGACGCAAACCCCGCAATCAATGCAGGCTTCGCTATCCACGACCGCCTTTGCATCGGACATGCTTATAGCTTCGCTCGGGCACTCTGATACGCAAGTTTCGCAACCAGTGCATTTTTCTTGATCTACTTTCGCCGCCATTTACAAAATCCTTTCAAAAAACAATATTATAACTATTTTTACAAAAACCACCTACTAAATGAAAACGGAATGTTACAGGATTATGTCGATTTTACAACCAAATTTTTTAAAGAAATTTACTCTATAATCTCTAATTTCACAAAACAAATCCCCTATTATACCGGTATGATTAACTTTACAGTTACCACATTTAATCCCATTCGCATTTTGAGGGGCGTTTCAAAAATAATTCCATACTCAAAGCGAATTACGTAATTCCTATCCGATTGGTTCATCGAATGCTTTTATTGCGGGAGCCGGATTCAGCGACAATTCGCCGGGCACGGACATACTAAGTAAAATTGCCATATTACGAACGTATTCGTTTGAATCCTTCTTTGCCACCCAATCAAGAACCTTCTCGAAACCGCTTTCGGGTTTTTCGGCCAACAAATAAAGAGCCATTAAACGTACAGGCCAGTGAACATTATTCAAATTTTCAGAAACCGCACTTATTAATACATAATCCAGAGGCAAAGAAAACATATCAGCCATCGTATGCACTTTCACAGGCCATTCACTCTCGGCAGGATTCAATAACAAACCGTATTCATGCGACAGGCCGGCTTTTAACGAATCCATCATACCATTGGCATACATCATGTTATACGGCGGTATGCGATTGGAAAAAGCGTACTGCTCTTTTAACAGCCCGGTGAAAAGCTCTGCCGTTCGTATCTTTTCCTCAAGCCTGCCGGGTGAAACCAGGCTGTTCAATCGATCCGACAGAAACTGACTTGTCAGTTTAACGCCGGGGCGCTGAATGCGAACCTGTTTCGGAATTATATAAGTTAATCTGTTTGTAATCCCTCCATCGGGGCTTACTACCGGGTCCAGGTAAAGTGTAAATTCAATATCCAGAGTTGCCTGCGGGTATTTCGTAAGCACTTCTTTCAGTTGGCCGGTCACAAGCTGCAAAGGAATCAACATACTGCGGCCCGGCTCGATAAGCAAAGTGGTCCGAACCCTTTTGGAAATAAGGCTTGGTATTTTCAATCGAATATCTCCGGTAACCTGAGCATCGACCCTGATATTGCCGGTAAACAGACCATCATCGGTTGTCACTAAAGGTTCGGGAGAATTGTTTCTTATTGCAGCAACACCTTCGAATTCGCTGCCATAGTTAAAATCGTTACCCCGGATACCGAATTCGACCGAAATAATATGCTCCGGCCGGGTAAACGGCGGAACAAGCGCCTGACCGAAGGTATTCTCAAGCACTCTCAAAACAGATTCCGGATTCACAGGCGGACTATATTGCTGTCCCTGCTGCGCCAAAATCTCCTTCGCATGTTCGGCCGCAAATGAGCCGGGATCTCTTGCAATTGAATTTTGAAGACTCTCAATCGCCTGTTTTTTTTGCCCTTCGGCCAGTTGAATCTGAGCCATAGCCAAATCCGAGATCTGGTTGCTCTCAAAAGTCTTAAATAGCGGCTTGGCTATTTCATACTCTTCGTTCATTACAAGAGCATAAATCATCAAAGATACCGCCGCAGGAGAATTTTGCTGAGCATTAAATGCCTTTTGGGACCAAATCCGAGCCTGATCTTTAAGTGGTATGACAAAACAATAGAACCATGCCAACTGCGTCTCTTCGAGCTGCTGTAAACCGCCGGTTCCCGATTTCAACAGGTTGTTCGAATTTTGCTTCTGTTCACGCATGAGTAACTGTATGGCTTTTTGTTCGGCGTCATGGATAATCTGTGTCGCTAAGTCGCCGTTGCGGAGCTTGACGGCCGCCGCCCTGCCGGCGATGGCCTCCAAACGCAGATCGAATTTACCCGTTTTACGAATACGTTCGGCGATTTCCAGAGATTTGGATTGGTTCTTCTGCGAGTTATAGCAGCTTATCGACCAGGGGATATAAATACGGGAGGAAAGAATTTCGGAAGGATATAAATAGGCGAATAATTCGGCGCAATATTGGTAAGCGGCCGCGGCCACATCATAAAGTTGAAGCTGCTCGGCGCGTTGTGCGAATGCAAGGGCCGCTTCAATATCCACGGGATTCTCACGCATCGCCAATCTAAGGCGTTCGAGAAGTAAAGCCGGCTCGATCTGCCCGGGCGCAAGTTCGGCCAACTTTGCAAAGGCATCTTTATTGTATCTGTTATTTTTGTAGGCCTGTACAAGGTAGGATTCGGCGGCATCCAAATTCGGCTCATCGGCCTTCAATAATCCAAGCAATGTTGCCAGTTCGGAACCGAGAACGATGTTTCTTGTCGCAATAGTTCCTAACATGGTCTCAAGCAATTTCTGCCTCTCCTCGGGAGAATCTTGCCTTTCAAGCAGATAATAAACAGCCTTTCTCGCCACTTCGAGATCGGCGAACTCATCTACATATTCCATAAGCAAATTATACACCAGGCCGGAGTAGTCACGCTTTATGTCACGGCAGGCCAAATCAATCAATAACGGACGAATGGCAGGATTATTCCTGTCAAGCTCCATAGCGGCTCTCAGGAAAATAATAGCCTGTTCAATCCGGGGACCCTGAACATCCTGAGAATTGGCAAGCTCATAAGCCAATTCATAAAAAACTTTACCGACAGAAGGTGACACAAGCATATCCGTGCTCGGTATCGTGTTTGATTGATAGACCGGCCCCCCTGCCGATGCCACCTGACTCTCGAAACTCTGAAATCGGGAAGGATTTGTTTGAACTGGTAAAAAATCTTCCGACCGGCCGTACTGCTGCATTGCCGATACGTTTGTAAATCTCCGGGCCGAGGCAGGAAGGGAACTATGAAAGAGCAATAAAAATGCTAAAAATAAAAAAGACAATCTTCCGTGCATTTGTCTGTCCCGAAGATATAACTTAAAAATATCCCCTTGCTTTACTATTTAGAAAAATCATTAGCATTAGTTAGATTCTTGTACTTGTAAGACTATTATATGTCAACTCTTATTTGCACACAAATACTGTTTCTCCGACATCGAATCCTTCCGCCGTGTAGCCTTTTCTTCTTTAGCGCGTGGCACAAGAAACGAGCCGCAGAGAAACATCTTAATCGAGGGTCTTCCTGCCTGCTAATAAAGAAAGCATTTCAATACGCAGGAACTTCGCGCACAACACATACACAGCGGCCGCCGAAGGCACAACGATAAGAAGTCTCAGACAATTGTACAATCTAACCTCGGGCAATCCCTTCATCAAAACAATGACGGCGCTGCCGGCCAGCCACATAACAAAAGTAGCAACAAAAGTCTTGATTAGAGTAACCGGCAATCCGTCCAAAACATCCCGGCCCAATCTTCTTCGAAGCACAATCGTTAAAATAACAACCTGTATATACGCACAAATCGCCGTCGCCGCCGCCAGTCCGGAACGTCCGAGGAACCATATAAGAGTCAGGTTAAGAAGAAAGTTCGCAACGACGGCCACCAAAGCGCTTCGCATCGGCATTTTCGAATCCTGCAGCGAATAAAACGCCCTGGCAAGAACCTGCTGGGCAAAATATCCACACAATCCCAGCGCATAGAAATTAAGAGTCCGCACGACCATTGACGTGTCTTCGCTTGTGAACTGGCCATGCTGAAATGCAGCCGCTATAAGCGGCCCGGCTACAATTATAATTCCTGCCGTCGCCGGAAGAGCTATAAAAACAGTCCCGCAGATACCTCTGGAGATAGTCAATCGCAAGGCCGTCATATCCTTCCTCGCGGCATCGGCACTCATCACCGGAAATATCGCGGTCGCAAGGGATATCCCCAATACTCCCAGCGGCAGTTGATAAAGACGCTGGGCATAATACAAATGCGAGACCGAGCCTCGTGACATGGGGTATGCAATCTGATGGCCCAACAATTCAAAAAAACTCCCCTTCTCAACCGAACCGGAAAACCACCAAGCAATAAGGTCGTCGGCAAGAGTGTTGATTTGTGTAACCGTCAGACCGATTATCATCGGCCCCATAAGAAACAATATTTTTTTGAAAGATTCCGTATGCACATACCATGCCGGTCGAATCGAAACACCGGAACAGCGAAGGGGCAGAGTTTGTATCGCGATTTGCATTACACCGGCTATAAGAACCGCAACAGCCACACAAAACAACTGCTGCCTGCTGTCGAATTTAAGCAGCCATGCCGTGACCAGAATCGTCCCGATAATGAAAATGTTCAGAACAATCGGTGCCAAAGCAGGCATGGCAAAATGCCTGTGGACATTCAGTATCCCGGCCAGAATCGCCACGAGACATACAAACAACATATAAGGCAACATGATCGAGCTAAGAGACAATATCAATTGCGTTTCATTTTTAACGGCAAAAAATTTGTAATACAGCCAGATACCCGCTTCACCAAGCAGAACTAATGAGGCCAATATAACAAACAGAACTGTGACAACCGTATCGAGCAGCTTTGCCGCCTGCTCAGGCTCATTGTGAAGTGCCTCACTATAAACGGGAATGAACGATGCGGACGCCGCCCCTTCGCCGAAAAGCCTCCGGCTGAGATTGGGAATTCGAAAAGCGATGATCCAGGCGTCAAGCAATCCGCCGGCACCGAAAAAATGGCCGTAGGCAATGTCACGCACCAGGCCGAAAATTCTGCTCAGCGCCGTCAGAGAGGCAATTTGTCTAAAACCTCGTATCATAAGAAAATACAACGTTGAATAATTACATTTTGCTCCCGGTTTTGAGTTTCTTAATCAGCTCTTGCGCGCCAGGCTGAAAGGTCTGCATCGCCCGACATTATTCAATAGTCCCACAGCCATCATACTGACCAGCAGGCTCGAGCCGCCATAGCTGACTAAAGGCAGCGTCAATCCTGTAATCGGCATAATGCCTATCGTCATACCAATATTTATTATCACTTCCACAACAAAGATCGCAACGATGCCCACCGCAAGCAATCTGCCGAATGGGTCGGTATTATTAGCTGCGATTTTAAGCCCGCAGCCAACGATAATAACATAAAGCATCATTAAACCCAGGCAGCCCCAAAAGCCCCATTGCTGGGCGATAATGGCAAAAATAAAATCATTATGTCTCTCACCAAGGAAGTTGTATTTGACAAAAGGCCCCCGTCGATAACCGTATCCTGCGCCGGAATTAATTCCACCGGAGGCGACGGCATACTTCGAACGGATCAATTGATATCCCCAATCGCTTTTCCACTGCCTTTCGGTGAATTTCGTCCCGACAAGAATTTCACCCAACCATGGATGTTCCTCGGCTTTGTCACGAATCCAGGCGTTCTGTAACAAAACGCTGCTGATCCTTATCCGCTGATAAGGCCTCATTTTCCCCCAGAGTAACGGACTGACCAAAACAGCCATAAGGATAATAATTAAAAGATGTTTTACCTTCGCCCCGGCAACAAAGAGCATTGTAAAAAGTACCGGCATCATTAACAACACTGTCCCCAGGTCCGGCTCAAGTAAAATAAGCACCATCGGCAGAAGGGTTAGAACGAAAGGCCCGATGAGAGCTTTGAAGTTACGGTAATTACTTCGATACCGCAGATACCAGGCAAGTGTTAATATATAGGCAAGCTTAAAAAATTCCGAGGGCTGAACTTTGGGTAACCTGTCATGGAAAACCAGCCAGCGGTGAGCATAAGTCGCACTTTCAGGTGCAAAAGGCAATGGGACTACATATCGGCTGATAAGCAAATATGTCAGTGCCGCTAAACCCAGGGCGAATATCCAGTAACTGACAGCACCGAATCGCCGGTAATTGATTAGGTTGACTATTATGAAACCGAATATCCCGAGTCCGGCGAATATAAGCTGCCGTTCCCAATAGCCGCCTAATTCACCCTCAATTCGGCTGGTCGGACTGGAATCCGCAGGATGGCCGACTGAATAAATAGTTATTATCCCGACGACAACCAGTATCAAGGTGGTTACCAGCAGGCACAACCTCACAACAACCAGACGTCCCTTCAAGAAGTTGTACATAGCGCTAACATTAACATAGAGACGGCGAAAATCCACACAAGAACGAAAAAATCACAAAAAAACTCATCTTTTACCCCGAAAACGCCGCTCCGGCCCCCATATTTACCGAGATTTTGCCCAATAAAACTTTCCACCCATATTTTCTAAGCTATTACTATTTGCAGAAAACATACAATTTTTCAATTAATTTCGGCCCCGGTAACAAGCCCGTCCGCCCATACTTATATCTTCCATTACAAGGTTAAGGTGTGTTAATGACGGATTTATAGGGTCATTTTTAAAATTTAGGCAATTTTTTCTTGAAATATTTTAAAATGTGTGTTAAGATACGTTAAATCTTCGTTCAAAAGATTTTTAAGAGGATTACTACATGCAATTTTTCACCCTTCGGTGAGAAAGGAGTAGGCTAAAGTCAAGGTTTAAAATGTCCCGGCTTTCAATGCGGGTCGGTCGGCTTTGCTCGAATAATTCCCGGTTTTTCATTACAGCATTCGAGCAGGCAAATGTCATCATAAATTACACAAGAAAAGAGAACCAGGATTGTGCAGAGCACGCAACTCTGCAAAGAAAAAGAGAAGAAAAGATAAGGAAAGGGTAGAATAATGAGAAAGGTGTTTTTCCCCGTGTTGGTAGTCATGCTTGCTACCCCCACATGGGCCGCTATCAACATAACCGCTAATCATTTGGGTGACGGAGTGGTCACGATAGACTATTCCGGGACGGAGCTGGCCAGAGCCTTTGCACTGGACATCATGATCGACGCGGGTGTGATTGAAAGTATCGACGGCTATGCCAGAGGCGATGAAAACAACGGCTACGGCATTTTCCCGGCAAACTTCAGTCGATACATCACCGTGCTCGATACGGGCGAGGTGGAAAGCTGGGACGAGAGCCAATACAGTCCCGTTGCCGATGCTAACGACCCGGGCGCGTTAGGCGGCCTGGGCACAAGCGGCATCACAATCGAGATGGGTTCACTCTATACCACTCAGGCCCCGCCGCTCTCAGGCACACTGTGCAGGATTAAAGTCACTGAGTCGTGCCTGCTGACCGTCACAACGAATGCGACTCGCGGCAATGTTGTGCTCGAAAATGCAACCGAAGCGGATGTGGATTTAAGCGGTGCAACGGATTATCAGGTCACAATCGGCGCATCAACCGCCTACACAGGCGCGCACCCAGAGCAGTGGGAAGCCGTCGGCCAGCCGGATTGCTGGGTCTCCAGTATTAGTCCCAGACAATGTCACGGTGACGCGGACGGAGCCTCCCAGGGCAAGCAGCAATTCTGGGTATCCACCAACGACCTGGATATTCTGATAGCGGCATGGAACAAGCCGTTAAGCGAGCTTACCGGGAACCAGATATGCGCGGACTTCGACCACATGCCCCAGGGCAAACAGCAGTTCCGCGTTTCCACTAATGATTTGGATATTTTAATTGCCAACTGGAATAAGGCCGGCAGTCCGGTTGCGGATTGTCCATAAAAAACCTTTTGGCAATATAGAGTTGTGATGAGAAGATATATTCCTTCTGAAGGAATATATATAAAACATTGAGAAAGGAGAAGATGATGAAAAGATTAGTGGCTTTGTTGTTGGTACTTGGTCTGGCCTCGACGGCCAATGCCGTGATGCTTCAGGTCGATGGGGCTTCTGCTGCTTACATTGCAATCGAGGAAGGAGCGACTTCATTAATTACAATTGTCGGCGAAGATGCTTCGAGCTGGCTGGGTTACATCGTTGTCGAACAAGGCGGCTCTGGAGTATTAAGCGAAGTTGCAGTTCTTCCTGCAGCGGGAGATTTAGCGGCCGCAGAACCTTATGCCGAGGCTGGTTGGGGCGCCGGTTACACGCTCAGCACAGCCGCAGGCCCGGGCAGCAGCACGCCCATCAGTGCGGGTTCCCAGTTCAACGTCACTTATACGGGTGGAACTTTAGGCGAGACGGCTAAGATTTCGCTGTACCTCGATCCGGAATATACGACGCCCGTCGCTTCGATAAACGTATCGATTATTCCCGAGCCGATGACGATTGCATTGCTCTCTCTGGGTGCTTTGTTCCTGCGCAAGCGAAAATAGTACGTTAGAAGCTGTTATAATCTAAAAATCAGTTATTAAAGAGATAAGCCTCTAAGGCTTGTCTCTTTTTTTATTGTGCATAAGGCGGATATTTCCTAAAATGAGCGTATCCTTTGCCAAAAAAAATTTCGAAGAAAAGACAAGTTTCGAGGTTCGAGTTATGAAGCGATTGTCACTGCTGCTGGTTTGTTTGTTGTTAGTGTCACTGCATACCGGCTGCCGGAATAATATAAAAAACAGCGGCGTAGAGGTGACAGTCGAGCAGGAAGGCCGATTCCCCCCCTCTCTTGTCGGGACATGGAAAGCGGACCGCGGCGGATGGCAGTTCGTTATCGAACCTGACGGGAGAATTTCCTCGGCCGTAGTCAGTATAGGCAGAGTCAAGCTCAAACCCGGCCGAAAAACCACCGTCCCGATGGAAATGGGCGGCAAAGGAACCTTCACTCCGGGATTATGGACGGTGCAATACCTGCCGGACCAGCGGCAGCTTATCGTGGAAATCACCATCGAGAGCTTTAGCGTCGAGATGGGAGAAAATGCCGTCAAAGGCAAAACGCGTGACTTCTTCGTAGGCCAGGTTACCAAAGACGGCACACAATGGTGGACCGAGAGGTTCAGCTATCCCGAATACATCGTCGATACGGCCAAGTTCCCGAACTACAAACTGCCGACCGATCCCAATGAAAACCCCCGAGAAAACATCCTCTTCCAAAAAGTCACTGAAACAAATTAGCCTTCCCGGTAGATAAACTCATCAACGATTCGACAAGAAGGTATGCTTGTGGACAGTCAGGCTATTTTTCCGTCCGTTGACTCAACTTAGTGAAGAAATCTCGGAATATCGGGTCCCTATGAACAAACTTTACGACTCGCATCAGATGTCTGGATCGATCAAAACTATAAGTATAGTTCTCGTTGAGGATCGGGCTGTTATCAAGATCAGAGGGTAGCCATTTGTCATTTATCATCCAGGCCACCGCCGTCATATCCCATAAAACTTTGGACCATCCGAAATGGTCTTGACGGTATCCTTTAAAAATCTCGAGCAGGTAATCGCCAATGTCTCCCCGGCCTGCCATGTATCGCTCCATTTCAGGTACCGTCGTGGCAAAATGGGTCACCACAGGAGTACAGGGCAATTGGACGACCGGCACGCCGCAATCAAAGATCAACCTGGAAGCATTCAAGTCCTGCTTTAAGTTGAATTCTTTCTGGTCCGGCCAATTTCGGCCATTGCCGCCCAACCATACGACGACGATATTCTTAATAATGGACGGATCGATAAGAATAGCGTTACTGACGTTGGTAATTGCCCCCACAGCGACGACATAAAGAGGATCTGAAGGGCTGCTTTTCCCGGCTTTTTCAACCAAATCCATTGCCGCCGGGCTCCTTTCCGGATTTTGGAGATCGACCAGGTATCTTGAGCTGCCTTTGAAAGCAAAATCCTCGGGTGATCTGCCGAGCTTTTGCAGAATTCTCAGAATTTCCTCATAACTCTTTTCCATACCATCTTTCGGCCCGGCCGACCTGTTATTCGAGAAAGGAGCGGCGTAAACGGCCTCCACATTCAGCTCAGGCGAGATCAATGCGTAAACCAGAGCAAACTGGTCGTCGATTTCGTTATAGGTATCTGTATCAAGGACCATGCGAATCGGCCTGTTTGTCGGAGGCTTTAACATTTCGATCCGCCGGGTTTCAGGGACATCGGGAAACTGTTGACCGAAAAGAAACGGCCCGGACATTATCATATTCAAAAGCAATGTTGTCTTAAATACCGTATTCATTGGTCGGCTCCTTTAAAAAGTGTCAATAGAGACATCCCGGCCGTTATTGCTATAAAAAATAGATTCGACCCTGATGATTCCATGTATGGCATTGTACTTCAAATCCCCCCGATTGCAAATCCCGGAAAACTTTCTTTAATTGCCTGATCGTAACAATCTATAAAGCAGATATACAATTATAAGGACAAATACAATCAGAAGGAGCTTGATGACTTTGTTAGCATCTCGAATTGTTTTTTGAGACTTTTCTTTAGATATCTTCTGCGATTTGTCGATACCTGCATTCCGACGTATTTGTTCTGTACCACCCCCGCAAGGCACATTAGGATCGTGATGGCAACCGCAAATAGCACAAAAAGATATACTATCACCTTTCATCTCTCATTTGTTCCCACGAATAAAAATTCCACCCTATGGGGCAGGCGGATACCTTTTACAACCAATTCTTATTTTTTTACTTTTACTTTTAATTTGTATTTTTGCCTTTTTACTTTTTTTCTTATTAAGAGGTTGTCTCTATTTTTCCAGTAAACGTCCCTAATATTTTTATGTTCTTAGTTTTCTTCTTTTATGGTTGCTTTTTCTTTTTCTAACTCTCTCAGGATTTCGATTTTAGTTTTCAGATTGACATAATTAATATACATCATCAGCCAGACGGTTATGAGAAGGACCGGCACGATTTGTGGGTCAATGGGTTTGATTTTATTGACAGAATAGAACGTATATAACAGCACGATTCCCAATATGATTAAGGGTATTAAAGTTCTGATTGATCGTCGCTTGTATGTTTCTATTTTATCCATCTGATTTTCCCTCGTATGATTTATTGATTTATTTCAGACTCTCACCGTTTTCCTTGCTTCGCCGCTGCTAAACAAAGGCAAGCTGTTCACTCGCTAAATTTTTTTTAGGTGGCTGGACCTCTTAGTTTTTCCAAGCGTCTTTGGTTACTCCGCGTGTTCTATGAATTCATCCAACACGCTATCAGTCGTATGAGAAAGATACTGCAAGTCAACCAACTCTCTTACACTCCCGTACGACAGGTAAGTGCAGCGATCGGAGAGTGGTGAATGCTCAAGTAGTGAAAAGACAGGCCGAGTGATTTCCTGAAAAACTTTGTCGCGCCTTGATTCAGGTGCAACAATGTGAAGTGAAACATTGATGTTTGGAAGCAATGCACATAAGTCGGCCATACGTAGCAAGCCAGAATAAATGGCAGTCGTATGTTCGATCTCGAAGGCCCGACTGATAGTCCGCCCCTTCAGCCACAGTACGTCGATTCGCTTGATAGTGTCAAGCGTCGTTTCGTCATAATTCAGTGGCAAGCGCTCCAATAGAACGCCCTGCTGCGCTGACCAGTGTTCTGCTACGAGTGAGCGATCAGCAGCGGGTAGCCAGATTTTAAATCCCATTGCTTCTCCGATTCTGCACAGGTCAGCTTGTACTCGGATCGATTCACGATCCGTTTTTATTTGAATTGTCTCATCTTCGGAATCTGCGGCGTCATCCGGAACGGTAACGACTACAGAGCGTTCTGATCGTTGGATTCGACGCTTCAATGCTCGAGCGTATTGCTCTTGATCGATGTCATATAGCCGTTGTTGTTCGTTCTGTCGAGTGAGAAGTGAATCGAGAAACTGACCATCTTCTGCATCAAGCTTTTGAAGGCTGCGGCGAAGGGGACCAAGCCAGTAACCTCCTTCTTCGACGTTGCGTGTGAATGTCAGACGCGAAAATACCTCGTCGTCTTGCATTGGTACAGTCTTGTCGAGCGCCAACCAGACGGTGGGAGCAACTTTGAATCGAACAATGAACGGATCATCTTCTGGTACGAAGATTGGCGTTCGATCAATAAATGGGCCCTCAAGAACATCAAGGACACCGATCCAACGAGACATTCGAACCATGTAGCAGATGAGTTTATCACCCGCCAGGATGCGATCTGCCATACTGCGTTGAGACTCTCGGAATCCAGAGACTGTGCGATCAGATTTGCTAAATCCTTCGTACGTCTCTGGCGAGAAAAGATCAGTCCAATAGTTCATATGCTTAAAACTCTGTATAAGGATCAATTAAAACGTGTACGAATTATGGGGATTCCATACTTAGTTCCAACCGTCGAATTAACCCGAAAAACTCGCTTCAATACTTCTCTCTTTTGTTGCTCGCTCAAAGTTGCTGTTGAAATTATATCTTTCTACGGCGAAACGGCAAACCGTTTATCAGGGAATAGGAGTTAGGGTTTAGACGATTTCCTATACGCCATTCATCCTTCGCCCCTTAGGGGCTTCGGAGAACGGATACGCCGTACGCTATACGCTAGACCCTATCCCCTACCTAATAAGGCGTTTGTGAACCAACAATCATTGATTGTTTTAGTGAGAAAAATGACAAAAAAACGCAATTATTTGTGTTTTTTTGTCATCTCGACTGCAACCCCCATTCATGCTTTCACATGAAAGCAAGGGGGCACAACGGAGAGATCTATTCGGATTGGACCTATCCCGAGCAAAGCTGAGGAATTCGGAATGAATTCTTTTTATTAGATGTTTCGATTACACTACATTGCACTCAACATGACAATTTTACTCAAGACAGGAGTAAAATTGCCCTTTTTCGACGAAAATCGGGGATTTTCATTGCGTTAAGGGGGATTTTGGGTACAATTGCTAATAGTGTGTAGCGGATAGCGTACAGCGGATAGGGAATAACATATCAAAAATCAAAATGAAAAAAGCAAAACTACAACTTAAAAATTCAATATTTAGCCCGGTAATTTATTGGCGGGTTCAAAAAGAAACGATTCGACAGATGTAGAGCGTTCTCTACAAATCGAACCTTTTTGAAAAAACAAAGCCGATGTTAAAATAGGTAATTTAGTATAAGTTCTTTAATGATAAGTAAATATGTAAAATCCTCGTCAATCTGCGAAATCAGCGGTTGAAAAACAAAGCCAATTCGCCGGCCTATGGCCGGAAATTCGAAGCACTAAGCACGAAATCCGAAAGGTGTGGATTTGGTGGGGAGAAAATGCGAAATGCAGGTCTAATAGTCGAAGTAGCGAACACCATCCGAATCTGTGCCGGACCAACTGAGTCTGATAGTCATTGTGGCCGGCTGATAGACCCAGCCGCACTCTTCGGGGGGATTTTGGGGAAACGATTCGCCGTTTCCGATCATCCAGATAGTTTCAACATTATTGAAAGGATTTTCAGGCATTTGCTTTAAGTAATTTCCACTGACCACCATCTGTGTCAGGAAAACGTCACTGCTTGGTGTATTGACCGGATTATCACCTTCATAGCCCGGCGGGATTCCCCTGTGCTGAACGGTATATACCTCAATGGCACTTCGTAATATTCGCAGATGATCCTTTGCAACGGCTTCTTTCGCCTGAGTGGATTGCGATTGAAAAAAGGGTACAACTATGGCAGCCATAATCCCCAAAACGGCCGCTACTATTATCAATTCAACAAGTGAGAAGCCCTTTTTCACCATCTTCGGTATCGTAATCTTAGTTTGTTCACAGAAGAATCTTATTTCCCACCCACGTCATCTGTGTTCTTTTATATCGACTTATATAAACGGCCACTTGAACAGCCAACAATATTATAGGGCGGTTTATCCGAATGGAAAAAAAGACATTTTCAGCCTTTTTTTGCTCAAAAATGCAAAAATTATGAAACGAAAGCCATCTCGTAGCGTCTTATAGAGTAGATTACCGGGACGTTTTGTGTTACAATAGCATTCGGTGAAAATACAAGGAGGCCGTCTATTAAGATTAACTTACCATGTCCGTCCCCAATAGGCCGCTCTTCTTATACCAGATTTATAATCTGATGTTGACCGGAAGTTCTATTTCCGGTTTCCAGCATTACAGGAAGGATAGAAATAATGAGAAAATCTCTTCTTTTAAGTATTGTCATTATATTGGTTTCAATAACAACCGCCGCCGCGGAAATCCGCCTGGTTCCGAGCGAATATGTAACGATCCAATATGCAATCAATCTCGCTGATAACGGCGATACGATTATTGTCGATCCAGGTGTGTATCTCGAGAATTTGAACTTCCTCGGCAAGAACATTACCGTTACCAGCACCGATCCGGAAAATCCTGATATAGTAGCTACCACAATCATAGACGGTTATCGCGCCGGCAGTGTGGTAATATTCAAAAGTGGCGAGAGTCCGGAAGCGGTATTGAGCGGTTTTACAATTACCGGCGGAGTCGGTACAAGAGATTATATATTCGGCGGAGAAGAGAGCCTCTATTGGGGAGCGGGAATTCTTTGCGAAAACGCTTCACCTACAATTACAAAAAATGTGATTTCCGGCAATACCGGGCTGCAGACAATTGATGAACAAAATCCCGCAACCTGGCGATTATGTTATGGAGGGGCAATCAGTTGTTACGAATCCGATGCAATCATCTGCCGAAATATCATTAAAAATAACACAGCATTAGCCGGCGCCGGCATAATGACATATTTTGGCAATCCGACCATCAATGATAATTTGATATACAACAATTCTGCATACATCGGCGGTGGGCTTGTCCTGCTTGCATCCGGTAACTTGATTAACAATACAATCGTAGGCAACGATGCAAGCCTCACAATCGAAGGTGAAACAGGTATTGCCGGCAATGTTTACGCCCTCTCGGACCCTGACTTCGGTGGTGGTCAGTACCTGATAGCAAACAATATAATCTGCAATGCCAAATCCGGATATGGAATATTAATGTCCGGCTCCGGAGGCTTGATCATATCCAACAATGTCTGGAATAATTCTCCGGAGAACTATATTGAAGAAAACATGCAAACCGGAAGTATTGGCCAGGGCAGGGGAACCAATAAAACCGGAAGAAATGGAAACATCTCAGAGAATCCCCTTTTCGTTGATCCGAATAATCACGATTATCACCTGCAATCGGATTCTCCCTGCATAGGTGCCGGCAACAGCAGTTATATCCCGGAACCGAACCAGACGGACATAGATAATGAGCCTCGAATTTATGCAGATAGTGTCGATATCGGTGCGGATGAGTATGTAGGATATATCAAACCAATTGCTTACGCAGGTCCGAACCAATACCTCTCAACATTAGGGCTGGTCACTCTCGACGGCAGCGGCAGCTTTTTTTACGATCCAAACGGAGTAAAGCTGTTTTACTGGACACAAGCTGGCGGCCCGACAGTAACACTGAGCGATCCCAATAGTGCTCAACCTACATTTACGGCGGAACAAGAAGGTGAATACCGGTTCGAGCTGATTGTCAACGATGGCATATACGACAGCGAGCCGGATGAAGTCTCTATTACCGTTCAAAATTTGGAGCCAGTCGTCGATGCCGGACCGGACCTATCAATGACTTTTCTTCCATCGGTGATCACCCTTAACAGCAGCGGTTTTTGCGTTCCTTATGACGAGCCTTTGACTTTTTACCAGAGACAAATAGCCGGCTTGGTTGATTTACATAGTCTATAGTATCGATATCAGTATTTCATTCTTGTCTCTGCCGGGCCTGCATATTTCCAGTATTACTGTAATCTATTTTTCTTGTATGGAAGTATATCGGAAAGGATGAAAAAATGGAAAAATCACTTCCTTTAAGCCTAATTATCATGTTGGTTACAATAATACCGGCACTCGCGGAAACCCACCTCGTTCCGAGCGAATATGTAACGATCCAATATGCAATCAATCAAGCTGATAACAGCGATACGATTATTGTCGATCCCGGCGTGTATCTCGAGAATATAAATTTCCTCGGCAAGAATATTACCGTCACCGGCACAGATCCGGAAAATCCCGATATTGTAGCTACCACAATCATAGATGGTTATCGCGGCGGCAGCGTAGTGACTTTTAATAGTGGTGAGGGACCGGAAGCGGTACTGAGCGGTTTTACAATCACCGGCGGATTCGGCTCACATAATGATACCTTCGGGGACGAAAACTATATTTATTGGGGAGCGGGTATTTATTGTTCAAATGCGTCACCAACGATAACAAACAATGTGATTTCCGGTAACGCCGGGCCGCAGACAATGGATGGAGACAATCCGGATGCATGGCAACTGTGTTATGGAGGTGGAATCAGCTGTTTCGAATCCGATGCAATCATATACCGTAATATAATCAAAAATAATACGGCATTCGCCGGTGCCGGTATAATGACGTATTTTGGTGCACCTGTTATTTGCAATAATCTTATATACGACAACTCAGCAAACATCGGGGGAGGCGTTGTATTGTTCGGAGGCAGCTTAATAAACAATACAATCGTCGATAACAACGCAAATGGAATAAACAACGAACTCGGCTTCGCAGGTAATATTTACGCCGAGATATATAAAGAAATTGGACAATGCATGATAGCAAATAATATTATCTGCAATGCCAAATCGGGAGGAGGCATCTTATTGTTTGGGGATTTGGATGATTCTTCATTATTTTCTTACAACAATGTCTGGGGAAACCTACCCGGCAATTACATTGATCCCGAAACGGATGAGGATAATCCCGGTTATGACGGCCCGGCCGACAAAACTGGTCTCAACGGCAATATTTCACAAAATCCTCTCATGGAAGATGACTATCATATCCGTACGGATTCGCCCTGCTGTGATGCAGGTGATCCTAATTATATCGCCTATCCCTGGCAGCGTGATATCGACGGTGAATATGCGGTAATGGGAGAATGTATCGATATCGGGGCAGATGAAGTCACAGCTAATGTCCGACCTGTAGCGGATGCGGGAGACGACCAGTACTTCGATGAAATGACAGGACAGGTGTTCCTTGACGGTTCCGGCTCCTATGATCCCGATGCCAGCGGTATCATTACCTTTCAATGGCGACAGATCAGCGGTCCGAACGCAGTATTATCAAATCATGATACGTCCGAGCCTGATTTTATACCTGAATTCGAAGATGTATATATATTTGAATTAGTAGTATCTGACGGCAGCAATAATAGTGTGCCGGATACTGTTATGATCGTTATCGGCAACCGCGCACCGGTGGCAGATGCCGGTGACGACCAGATATGCGAACCCGGCCAACAAATAACATTAGACGGTTCAGGCTCGTATGATCCCGATGAGAATGACGTACTCAGTTACAGGTGGACCCAGATTTCCGGCCCGAGCGCGGAACTATCGGATCCGAATACACAGAATCCCGGCCTGATGCCGCCCGTCCAGGGAGAATATATCTTCGAGTTGATTGTCAACGATGGAAAAGATACATCTGTCCCGGATACTGTTCTTATTAACTGTTGCATTGGAAGTATTCCCGATGAGTATGGATATCGCTGGATTGACAACAGCAGCAACTGGGGGCCACGATTCGAATGGATCGATATTCAGGAAACCGGAACAAAAGTCCCCGGGATTAATTTCAGTTTGGACGAATGTTTCGGGCCGTTCGATATGGGATTCGATTTTAATTTCTACGGTAATACTTATAATCAGTTCTATATCCAGTCAAACGGCCTAATCAGCTTCGGACCGGAGCCAATTACAAGTGATAACCGACAAATCCCGACCGAAGACGAGTCCAACAACATAATTGCATGGATGTGGACATTTATGTACCCCTCAGACCAATCTGAAATTTATATACAACATTCCCGAAGTCAGACTGCCGTTCAGTTTGTCGATTACACTACTGCACAGGGTGGTTTCGTGAACGCAGAAGTAATATTCTACAGGTCAGGTGAAATCATTATTCAATATAAGGATTTTTCCAGTGACATATATCTTTATTCTTATACGATAGGTATCGAAAATGCCGACGGCACAATCGGAACTCAAGTTGCATTCAATGACCCCCGTTATCTGCACAACGAACTGGCAATTGAATTTTCCCTCGGTCCCCCCTATCGACCGACCACCAACGCCGGTATCGACCAGTATCTTGACGGGATCGAATTAGTAAGGCTCGATGGAACAGGCAGCACCGACCGTGACCCTTGTGACGTTCTGACGTATCAATGGACGCAAATCGACGGCCCCAACGTTCAGCTTAACGATACCGCTTCGGCACAGCCAACTTTCATGCCCGAAGTTACAGGCGAATATCGGTTCCAGTTAATCGTCAGTGACGGTTATTTTACCAGTGAGCCGGATGACGTTCTGATCGTTGTGGGTAATCGCCCCCCCGTCGCCGATGCAGGATCAAACAAAGTCTTACAAGTGCCGGATCAAATTGTTCTTGACGGCACAGGCTCTTACGACCTCGACCTCACCGATGAAATAATATACTCATGGAGACAATTAGACGGCCCACAGGTTGTTCTCGAAGATGCCAATACAGCTACTGCTTCCTTTTATTGTGACCAGGAAGGATTATATGTGTTCGAATTAATATTAAACGATGGTCTCGTTGACAGCGAACCAAGCATTGTAGAAGTGGCAACAGTCGCCGTCACAATAAATCAACTGGACCTGGATGTCGGTTTTGATACATCAGACTATTTTCACTACCCGGATGTTTCCGGCAACAGAGTCGTTTACGGTGTCGGCTCCGCCTGTGATTTTACGTGGGATCTTCGCTGCAAGAACCTTGAGACGGGTGACATTTCCAGATATTCAGCCGGCGGGCTTGATACTCAACCGAAGGTAGATGGTGACATAGTAGTCTGGTTCGGCGGTATAAATTTTGGTGCTCCGTGGTATCATGAGCCATCGAATACAAGTGTCATAGCCAGAAATATCGCAACAAACACACAAAGGACATTAAGGAGATACAGCATGTCCGAATCATACAGTCATCCGGCCGTCTCCGGTAATAAAGTCATCTGGCTGGAACATCTCGGTCTCGACACCAATCCGATCGGCAGCAATGATGCCAACTATTGGTGGAATACACCTTATAATATCTGCGGCGCCGATATAACCGATATAGACAATCCTGTTTACTTCACAATCGCTGAAAATGTCGGCGTAAGAGACCCTTACCCATGTCACAGTTACAGCAGCGACTTTGACGATGTGATTGACATCTGCGACAATATCGTCGTATATGAAGCCCATGGTGATATTTATGGAGCGGATATTTCAAACATTGATAATATTATCGTTTTCACAATTTGCTCCGATCCATCCAGGCAATTTGACCCTGCGATATCCGGCAATATAGTCGTCTGGACCGACGAACGAAACGATTCGGGAGATATATACGGCGCCGAAATCTCCGACATCAACAACATTCAGGAATTTGTGATTATCAAGGCTCCCGGTAATCAACAGCAACCGGCCATCGATAACCAACTGATCGCCTATATTGATGGCGACATCAGCGGCGGATATATCAAAGCCTGCTGTCTGACACGGCAATACGGCGCTCTGGATATAGCCTTACCGGGTGCACCCTATGGGATCGGACCGGCAATCGACGGCCAGACTATTGTCTGGCAAACCAGTAATTATGGTCAGGCCCGGGGAATGTCACTGGGATTCACTTATTCCACTTTCGACGGCCCAATTCAAAACCTGACAAACGGCAAATACTACGACTATATTCAGTTTGCCATAAATGACAGTCAGAACGATGATTCGATATTAGTCGGGCAGGGACCTTATTATGAGAATATCAATTTTAATGGAAAAAAGATTGTGGTTAGCTCAGTTGAGCCGAACAATCCGTTCGTTGTGGCGGATACCCGTATTATCGGCAGCAGCAACCATGAAGCAACAGTGACTTTTACCAGCGAAGAAGAGCCAAACTCGGTCCTGGCAGGCCTCACAATTACCGGCGGAACGAATGGTATTTATTGCTATGGCTCATCTCCCACAATTACAGGCTGCAACATTACCGATAATGGCACCGGTATATACTTATTCGGCGGAAGCCACCCGGAAATCTCTTTCTGTAATATCATGACTAATACCGGTACCGGCGTTGAGATGCGCGTAAACGTATTGGGACGTCAAAAATTATACAATCATCCCGATATTACCAATTGTGTAATCGCCGCAAACGGACAATATGGTATCTCCGAAGATCATCCAACAATCACGAACTGCACAATCTGTGATAATATGGCAGGTGGCATTTTTAATTCTACTTCAACTATAACAAACTCGATTGTTTATTACAACGGTGATGGAACACCCGCCACCCAGATAACAGGTGACTCAACTACAATTACCTACAGTGACGTCCGGGGCATTGGGCAGGACGGTGGGAATATCGATGCCGATCCATTGTTTGCCGATACGACTGACAGTAATTACCACTTAATGTCGCAGTCAGGCAGGTGGAACCCGACAAGTCAGAGTTGGATTCAGGATCAGGTTAGTAGTCCCTGCATTGATGCCGGTGATCCCAATAGTGATTTCGGCTTAGAGCCGGAGCCAAACGGCTCAGTAATCAATATCGGCGCCTATGGTGGAACAGCTCAGGCCAGTAAATCACCCTAAGGAATGAGTGTATTAGCTAATATATAATAACTTCTAATAATCCTTATATATTTCTTCTCAAGGAAAATGAACACAATATGTATATCAGCATAATTATTACAAAAATATCATAAATCACATAAAAAGAACAAAACCGTAACAAACCGGTAACATTTGAACTGTAAATTGCGATGGTCTAAAACGAGGCTTTTCTGAAAAAAAGAAAAAGTAACATGAAATTATTGCTACTTATATACGTCCTTATATATAGTGCGAAAATATTAATTCTAATTGTGTGTTAGCCAAGAACGGAGGCGAATTCTTAATGTTCATTTGTAATCCTAATGATTGTTTTACATATCATAGCCGCCTCAGATTGAATTTTTTTCTGAAACTTAATAGAGCATTAATTCTTAACCTGGAAATTCCATAAGAAAGGGGAAAAAATGAAAAAAATAATCCTGCTGGGCCTTATATCGGTATTATGTACACAAACACCAGCACTTACAGCAACACGACTGGTACCGTCCGAGTATGCAACCATCCAGGCGGCAATAGACGACTGCAATGACGGCGATACCGTAATTGTCAGCCCCGGAACCTACGTGGAGAAAATAAATTTCAACGGCAAAAACATAATTCTCACAGGTACCGGTCCGAACGAGCCGGAAATTGTCGCCGCCACAATCATAGAGTGCCCACCGCCGAATAATGTCAGAAGAGGACAAACACCTGAAAACAAGGACAGTACCGTAACGTTTGAAAATGGTGAAACTTCGGAAGCTGTATTAACCGGCTTTACAATTACCGGTGGATTTGGGAACTTTTTGCACATAGAATTTGTTGATAGAGATGCCATTGTTGGAGGGGGGATTTATTGCTTTAATTCATCTCCCACCATCGAAAAGAATGTCATCATAAACAACAATAACGAAACTGCCACACAGTCACTCAATATAGAAGGTTGGGGAGCGGGAATTGGTTGTTATCTCTCAGGTGCGTCAATTACTCACAATATTATTAAGGACAATTCTGCGACTCTTGGTGGCGGGATATTGGCAATCCTTGGTGATGCCAAAATCACGAACAATTTAATATACAATAATTCGGCGATAGCAGGCGGCGGTGTTCTGTTATTGGATGGTAGCTTGATAAACAACACTATCGTAAATAACAGTGCTTCCGACAGCGGCGCAAATGTTTATTTCGTTTCTTATCAGGAGTATGGTCCCTGTACGGCATTAAGCAACATCATCAGCCATGCTCATGGCAGTGGAAGCATTTACAGGGAAGGTTCTATACCCGAGGATCGAATAGAATTTAATAATATTTGGGACGTTACCGGAAATATATTTATGCCGGCCACCCAAACAAAAGATGTCCGCGGTAATATTTACCAGGATCTATTGTTTGTTAATTTGCAGGCTAATGATTTTCGACTGCAAATGGATTCACCCTGTATAAACGCCGGTGACCCGAATTGCATCATCGAACCGGTCGAAAAGGATATGTACGGGAATGACCGGCTTATCCACGGGCGGGTTGATATTGGAGCCGCAGAATTCGACGGTAATCTCAGACCCGTCGCCGATGCCGGTAATAACCAGTCGCTCAATGAGCTTCCTGAGTTTGTCACACTCGACGCAAGCGGCTCGTATGATCCGGATGGTAATAAGAATCTGACTTACCAATGGTCCCAAGTCTCGGGAATATCCGTCATATTAAAAGATGCTGATACACCCACTGCATCGTTCTCGCCGACTGATTATGGAGCTTATACATTTGAACTGTTGATCAGCGATGGACTCTTTGACAGTCTGCCGGATAATGTCTGTGTCGTCATAGATAATGGATATATCCCTGACGCAGACGCCGGTCTGCCGGTATATACAGACGGAAATGCCGTCACTTTAGATGGGACAGGTTCCTATGATCCTGATAATTCAGGCGATTTGTTATATTACTGGCAGCAAATTTCCGGTCCGCCCGCAGTAATTGAGGATGCAAACACTGCTGTTCCAACAATTAGCGGCCTTATCCAGACAGATGCACTTCAAATATGCGAGTTCCAGCTTGTAGTTTATGACGGGCAATACGAGAGTTTGCCGGATATCGCAGAGGTCAGAATCTTCCCGTATTTCGAAAGAGTCACATATCGACTGGAAAACAGTCCTTTTGATCCAAACAAGCCGACGTTTATCTATTTCGGCGGTGGAGACTGCATTACCGGAAGCGGGTCGTGGTCCAACAGTGAATGGAATGAGGTGGTAAATGTTTTAAGTTTCTCGTATCAACCGGATCCAACAATTACGGGACGGACTTATTACAAATACGGCGACATGATTGTTAAGTACCTCTCGGAAGTGGCCCCGAATTATAATCAAATGATTCAGACTTCGGGACACAGCACCGGAGGTCAGCCTGCAATAGATGCGGCAATCCGCATGAACCTGACCTACAAGGACTCCAGATATAACGTAAACAGAGTAACATTGCTGGATGGCCGTTGCAGGGATTATTCCGAGAGTATTTTAAACTTCATAGACAGCGCAGTCGATGGTGAGCTGTGCTGGATGGACACATACGAAGGGACCGGGCCGTATTTTTATCCGGGTATTTTGAATGTTCAGGTCGCTCTTAACAACCACGGATATCCACCGACGTGGTACAAGGATTCTCTTACGAATCCAAATATGAACGAATTTAACGGTGGGCTTGTTGCCGGTGCGTACTGGTCGATTGTCGGACCGGGTAAAAATCTTCAATTGGCAAAAACCCCGTTATATGAGGTTTATAAATTCCACTGGGAAGGAGCACTCACCGGCGAAATGCAATTCTTCGATGAAGCGAATTTCCCTGCTAAACTGCCGGAACCAGTCACTTTATTGAGACCAATCGATGTCGGAGATCCGAATGGCTCGGTTTTAACATGCCTGGAAAGTGAAAATGCTGTCGGATACCAGCTTTTAATGGGAGAAAATCCAAACAGAGTAATGGATTTCGATATAATCTCCGATACTCCGACACCGCCCAACAATGTTATAATCGAATTGCCATTCGAACAAACCTGGTGGACGGTCAGGGCATACGACCAATATGGCTCAACTATATATGCCGACCCGTTGTCTATCAGCATTCTTAATCTATCCTTCCCAGTCCTTAATCAGACAACAGGAAAAAAATACCCATATCTTCAGGATGCCATCAATGATGCTGCTTCCGGTGATATAATAGTTGCCAAAGAGGGAATATATTACGAATGCATAGATTTTAAAGGCAAAAACCTTACAATCAAATCAACGAATCCCGGTGTTCCGACAGATACGGTCATCAAAGGAGACAACAAGAATACAGTAGTGACTTTTTCCGGTAGTGATAATAGTTACAGCATACTAAACGGTTTTACAATTACCGGCGGAACAAACGGTATCTATTGCGATAATACCTCTCCTACAATAACCAACTGCACTATTACCGGTAACTCAACTGCGGGGATTTATCTGTACGGAGAAAGCAAACCAATAGTCACTTACTGCAATATTACTGCTAATAAAGGTCCCGGAATTGAAATGCATCCAAATCTCATGGGACGCAGAAAACTATACAATCATCCGGATTTAAGCAATTGCGTTGTTGTTGCAAATCAACAACATGGTATTACAGGTGACTTTTCGACAATTAACAATTGCACCATCAGCAATAATCTTCTGTCCGGCATTAATAATTCAACTTCAACAATCACAAACTCAATTGTTTACTTCAACGGCGATGGAACTCTCGCCGCCCAGATAACAGGTGATTCAACTATGACTACCTACAGCGATGTCCAGGGCATTGGCCAGGATGGCGGAAATATCGATGCCGGTCCGATGTTTGCCGATACGGCTAACAGTGATTACCATCTATTGTCACAGTCGGGCAGATGGAACCCGACAAGCCAGAGCTGGGTTCAGGACCAGGTTAGTAGTCCCTGTATTGACGCCGGCGATCCAAATAGCGATATCGGATTGGAACCTGATCCGAACGGCTCGGTAATTAATTTGGGCGCCTATGGCGGAACGGCTCAGGCAAGTAAGTCCGCCGGTCTTTAGCCTGGTTGCTGACGACCATCGCGACCGTTTAACGAAGTAATATGCTACGCACAGCCTTTGGAATAGTTATCCAAAAACAAAATGCTTGACAAGGAACAGGTTCAGGATATAGATTTATCCATAATAAAATTACCTTGCGGGCGTAATTCAGTGGTAGAATGTCAGCTTCCCAAGCTGGACGTCGGCGGTTCGAATCCGCTCGCCCGCTGTGAAGCCAAAAAGGAGCTTTTTATCTAATCTAACAAAGTAGGCGTGGTTTGTCAAGAAAAAACTTGGCGGGATTGAAAAATTTTTGTTTCCGGAAACCTTATATATAATTAGACCTTCCCATTACACATATATTGGTTTCCTTTTTTCGTGTTTTCCTATTCCTAAAGTTTCCATAAAACCTTTATAGTAGGGAAACCCCGGGGAAACTTTACGGGATTTTAGAGTTCTTTAATCTGATGATTCTTCTCAAGTTCGATTCGAACACGTTCAGTGAGGTCTTTGGGTAGATAGGATAAGAGCTTGTCTCTTAATTGATTATCGAGCCTATCAAAGTACCGTGCTAAGTCGATTAGAAGTCTGTTTGGTACTCTGGACACCGGTTCTTTTGATGCTATTAGTGGTTTTATCGGTTTCTTCTTGAAACCATGTATTTCCAGGTGCTTCTTGACCGCGACACGAGAAGTGGGGTATTGTCTCTCAAGCTCCCGTATAGATACACCAGATTGAAACTTTTCTTCGACTTCTTTCCATTGTTCTGATGATAGCTCGCCCATACTGGAATATCGGCTGGATTCGGGGAAGGGTTTAATAAAAATGGCCACGGATGGCCATATTTCAAGATTGGAGACAAAAATGATAAGAATTGCGAAATAATTGCTGGTGTCGGTCAATCTGTTAAACCAACACCTTTCTACTACTGTGCATAGCTACTTATATTATATACTAAGTTGGCTTTTTGTTTTCAAGTGTCACTATATCAAGCGTTTGGGTCGTCTCTCGTTTGTTCATTCACTATATCTTCGTATTCTGCAAGCTGGTCTTCTGTCATATCGTTTAGATTTTTCTGATAAACCGGAACCGGTCGAGTAGTATAGGTTTTTATCGAGTGTTCGCTAATTGGGGGATTTGTCCCTACCGGAAGTTTTATACCATTATAATCAATGAAGTCACCTTGTGCCGGAGTGCTCTGTGGTTGGGTGTCACTTTGTGTTGAAACCGGAACCGGAACTTTCTGACCGGAACCGGAACTTTCAAGTTTCACTGCTCGTTTCCGTGCGGCACGAGTAGAGACACCTATTGCAGCACAAGCCTCTTTTATAGAATGTCCCTGACTTCGCAGAATATCAAATTTTTGCCAATTAGTTTTTGTCACTTTGTCCCTTCAAAACCCCACCACTACCAAAGCCAAGTGCCGAAAAGGGCTGTACGGCAGCCCTACGAGCTAAAAACGTGCATCTAATAGGAGTAAATATCAGAGCTTTTATTTCGGCCAAAAAGCTCAAATACATAGTTCGGCCTACCGCGTTCCCATGCTTTGGCACAGCCTAATTTTTGCTCCCATAAATACCTTCAAAATCCTTAAAAAACCTCAAAAATCCTTTTTCGTCCTTGCAAATGTAATAAAAAGAAAAGATTAAAAAACCAAGAGAAACGTCCGAAAATGTGCAAAAAGTCTTATGCTTGAAAGTGTATTGCGGTTTTAATCTGAAAAATTGGGTGTAGTAGACATCTTGGCATACAGGATGGGCGATACTTTCTGACAAAATTTAGATGATACCCCAACTCCGCTATTATCGGACTCACACATGGAGCGTCAATCTTCGTCCCGATAATCCAGGCAATAACTGAGCAAAATTCCGCGACCCATAATGTGTCCACTATGATAGTAAAACCGTCAAACCTCATTCTTTTATGTAACATAACGCTGATTATCGGACGGAGTGTTACCTTACGTCCGAGTATATTTTAGAAGAGTCTTGTTAGTCCGGTAATATCGATTTAGTCCATAGTCTATTTAATTCTTGTTCGTCCGATAATCGACGTACTTAGCCACTACCTACAGAGGGGGGTTTGATATACTCATTCCAGAAAATATACTACTCATACTCTGTCTATGTCTATATGTAATAATAAAGGGATATGTCACTTATTGATGAAAATGATGTCACTGAATTAGTGATTGATTGAGTGATTATGATTGCTGGGTGTTGTCCCTGAATTAGTGACATACTCAGTGACATTGATTAGATTGGGTGTGCTGAAGGGAAATTGAATGGGAGAAGAGAATTGTACAGCCAGAGGGTTGAGAGAGCTTATCCCTTCTCCCATAGGGGCAGAGTTAATCTTTTTTATAATATTTACTTTGGATATAGTAGACAAGTGCGAGAATAGTAAAGAGTGGCCAGAGTAAAATAATGTGTAGGATTATATCATGCCAGTACATTGGATTCGGTTCGATGAATGTATTGGCTGCGAAAACGATGATACCAATTAGGATGTAGATTGTTAAGAAAGTCACGGTAGTTGTATCGGGATTAAAAGATGGTCCTTGAGGTTACTATCCTTGGCCAGGGTGCACTTATCGAAATCGATGCCGACCTGTTGGAGCCAGTTTGAAAGTAGAAGAGAAGATGAGAATATGAGAATCTTTGCTTCTTAACTACTTAGCTACTTAACTTTTTTGCTACTTGCCTACTCAACTACTCGGCTTCTGGACTTCTTAGCTTCTTTCTTAAATTCCATGGAAACCTACCTTTCCATATATTTTGGTTCTGCTTTTCTTGCGCTGATAATTACACTGATTGTAATTAAGCTTGCCTATCAGATCAAAGCAGTTGCTCATCCGGGTGTTCGTGATGTTCATACTCGGCCTGTTCCACGAATTGGCGGGCTGGCGATTTATTTTTCGGCTATGCTTCTATTCATTGCAGTATTGTTCTTAAATAATACAATCGGTGATGCTTTTCGAAATAAACAGCTGCAGCTCATAACTTTATTTTGTTCGGCGACTTTTATATTTTTAATAGGATTAGTGGATGACCTGAAAGGATTACCGGCCCGGTTCAAGTTCCTGGCGGAATTATTAGCCGCATGCTCATTGTGTTTTGTCGGTGTGCGTATATCTTCGATTGCAGTCACCGAACAGTGGACATTGAATCTGGGATTTTTCAGTTACCTAATAACACTTTTATGGATCGTGGGTATTACCAACGCTGTTAATCTAAGTGACGGTCTGGATGGCCTGGCCGCTGGAATTGCTGCAATTACATGCGGCGTTATCACAATATTTGCCGTTCATGGCGGAAACGTAATCATGGCTGTATTAATGCTTGCTTTGCTCGGCAGTCTGACCGGCTTTTTATTCTTCAACTTCAATCCAGCAAAAGTTTTTATGGGTGATTGTGGAAGTTTATTCTTAGGCTTTACAATAGCCTCCTCTAGTGTCATTTGTGCAAGCAAATCCTCAACTCTGGTTGGGCTTGCTTTGCCTGTTCTGGCTCTGGGAATTCCTATTTTTGACACGCTCTTTTCCATATTACGAAGGTTCCTGGAACGTCGACCAATCTTTGCTGCTGACCGCAAGCATTTTCACCATAGGCTCGTTGATTTGGGCCTCAAGCAGCGTCATGTAGTAATTATTATTTACGTAGTGACTTTGCTTTCCGTAGGGCTTGGAATGTTTATGATGGTCACTCGAAACAGCGATTCTTTGATAATCTTCCTGTGTATTCTATTATTGTTGCTTCTGGCATTCCGCGTGGTCGGCTCAGTTCGGCTAAGAGAGACAATATCAGGATTGCAGGATAAATATCGCATGGCTAATCAGAGAAAGCGGGAGTTGATGCACTTCGAGCAGGCTCAACTGCATTTTCGAAATGCACGCACTTATGACCAGTGGTGGTCAGCAGTCTGCAGCGCAGCCGAGCATCTGGATTTTGCTTGGTTTTCTCAGAAAATTGAAGATAAAGAAGGAAATATTAGTACAGAAGTCTGGCGAACAAAAAATCCAGATTTGGATATTTCTAAAGTCATCATTATGAATATTCCGTTTAACGGAAAAAGTTCTGAATTATCACACGAATTCGAGATAGCAATTTCACTCAAAGGCTCATACGAATCCGCCGGCCACCGAGCAACACTTTTCAGCAGATTAATTGATGAACACGCAATAAAAACAGCGGGTAGTAGATAGCTATTAGCGTTTAGTTAAAACTAACGACTAAAGACTAAAAACTGCCTTTATAGTGAATAGATGAGCCAACAGCTAATAACTAAGAGCTAATGGCTGATAGTTGTCTTCTCATCTTCTTGGCTACTCGATTTCTATTTCAGTGTCTTCTATTTTATCGTCATAAACTTATATACAGTTACTCATGAATCATTCCCAACGTCTTGTTCTTAATACAGTTGCCACCTATGGCCGATCTGTAGTCGCCGTGGGATTAACACTGTTCAGCAGCCGTTGGGTATTAAATGCACTGGGGCAGACAGATTTTGGCTTATTCAGTGTTGTTGGCTCGATCATTATCTTTATCACCTTTTTAAATGGTGTGATGGCCGGCAGTATCTCGCGATATTATGCTTTTTCAATTGGCTCGGGAAAGCCGGAAGAGGTGATTAAATGGTTTAACGCGGCTTTGGGTTTGCATCTATGCTTGGCAACAATCCTGACTTTGATTGGATGGCCGATTGGCGAGTATATGATTGCTCATGTCTTAACTGTACCGGCTGACCGAATTTGGTCTTGCTTATGGGTCTTCCGGGTTTCGCTCTTGTCGGCATTTGTATCGATGGTGTCGATTCCTTGTGTGGCAATGTTCACTGCTCAGCAGAAAATAACAGAAACCGCCTTCTGGGAGATTATTCTGGTTATATTGACTTTTACTTTGGCTTTTAGTCTAACGAGAATGACCGGTGATTTACTGCTGATATATGCCATAGGCATGGTAGCAATTATTGTGTTTGTACAAGTGATGATGTTTTTGCGAGCATTTATAGTATTCAATGAATGTCGATTGGTTCTATCACACTGGTTTGACTGGTTGCGATTCAAGCAAATCTTTTCTTTTGCAGGTTGGATTTTGATCGGAAGTTCTGGATGTTTGTTGCGTGACCAGGGTTCTGCTATTTTGCTGAATTTATATTTTGGACCCGGATTGAATTCAGCATTCGGTATTGCCAGACAGGTTTCCGCTCAGGCCAATCAACTGGCAACATCCATGATGAGGGCTTTTTCGCCAGAGATTACCACCAGTGAAGGTCGTGGCGATCGAAGGAGGATGCTGGATCTGGCCATGCGCGCCAGCAAATTCGGTACATTACTGATTCTACTGTTTGCAGTGCCGTTGATGGTGGAGATGGACACTATTCTCAAAATATGGCTTAAAAATCCACCGGAATACACTGACAGTTTCTGCCGATTGATTATGTTGACATTTATCATTGATCGATTAACCAGTGGCTTTATGTTGGCGGTGAGCGCTTTTGGCCGGATTGCAGCTTATCAAGTTACATTGGGAACCAGTCTGGTGTTGACTTTGCCTTTGGCTTGGCTGTTTGTTGTCATGGGATTGTCACCGGTTTGGGTGGCCGTAGCCTTTGTCATTACAATGGTGTTCTGTTCAGGGGGCCGAGCTTTCTGGGTACGGTACCTTCTTGGCGTCTCCATTATACAATGGCTTAAAGTGGTGGTTATGCCATGCCTACTTATGGGCACAGCATCATGGTGCACCTCTTACCTGCTTTTATATTTTATGGATGAGACATGGTACAGGCTTATTCTGGTTTTTGCATGCAGCATGATCGTTTCTAGTGGGATTGACTGGTTCTGGGTGCTGGATAGCAACGAACGCAATTTCGTCAAGAGGACATTTACTATAATAATGGACAAAGTCAAGTAGACCGATGCAAAGACGGCAATGGTCTGAAAGATATTGTATGGAGACGACAAAACCTATTCCCTGTTTTTCCAGTTTCAATAGTATTAATTATCTGGTCAAGATTTATTTTATAATTGATATATAAATCAGAATATGTTTCTACGGTTGGAGTTTTGAAACTGATGGGTATTTATATGATAGTATACTCACTTAGACTTGTTGCTTCCCAATATGTTGTTTCAGTAAAGATAAATAGAGTTTACTTTTGTAGTGTTTTCGTTGGAGAAATCTGCAGTTTTATGCTCTGCTTTATATTGATACCGAAATTAACTGAAATAGGGGAAGCGATAGCTCTCCTTATATCCCAAGTTTTTCAATAGGATTGTACTGGATTGCTATATTAAAGAATATCATAGGGCAATGACTTTAAAAGATTATATTAAACAACAATATATTATTAAACATAATAAGATTATATGTAGTACTTGTTACACTTTTGACTTGTTATGAAGTATGGCCAAGAATTTATCGATTATATAGAAGGTATTTTCGACACATAAGTATTACCTCTGCTTTCAACAGAATCGCTTAAATTGATCCCTGATAGGCAGCAACGCAATCGGCCCGAAAAAACATCGCTGATTGTTAACCACCCCCCGGCACAACGATTTTTGACTGTTTGTGTGTCAGCAGCCAATTTGTCTGCAAAGAATTGCTCAGTATGTTGGAAGTGCACGCGAACATTGGCTACATTGCGAATTCTTGGCGCAGAAGCAAGATTCAAGGAAGTTTTCGACCTCGATAAATATATAAGGGAAGCAGAAAAGAGATATTTTGCAAGGTTGTTTTTACGGATTGGCTTGGACCTATTTGAAAAGCAGATTGTTGAGTTCGCAAAACAGCGTAAGGTAAGTCTAAGGCAATATACAACTGTATATCACATCTGCATAGAAGCAGTGCGTCTTCCTGTCAAATGGCTAAGATCTGAGCTGCGCAAAATCGGATGGTTGCGAAGTTTGTTCAATCGATTTAAACATAGATGAGCTAGCGCATACGGTTGTGGAGTTATGGCTAAGCAATCTGGAACAAAAAGGTGGTATCTGATGCAAAATGTGATGAGCGAAGTGATTCAGGAAGCCCTTTGTTCCAGTTGTGGGTTTTGCGCGGGTCTCTGCCCCTCGGGCGTGCTGTCTATGGAAGTTCAGGAGATCGGCACTCGAGATAGGAATTGCTACACGCAGCTTAAGCAAGAAAACCAAATATACCTTACCTTGAAGAGCAAAGGGCAAATGCAACCATATGTCAGGACTGAGATGAAATGAATCGCCCCCCAGAGACAATTGCAATCAAAGGTAGTTATGGCTGTGGCAATTTAGGGGATGATGTGCTTATGGTTGCGGCCTTTGAGATTGTCAAAAGAATGTTTCCGTCAGAATCTATTGTCTTCCTCTGCCGCGATGCAAGTTATATACATAAGATAGTATGTGATGCTAAAGTAATATCACCAAGCAACAGATATGGAAAAGTCGCGGACATTATTCTGTATGGTGGTGGTACACAATTCTTTTCCTTTCCACGTACTCGACAGAAAGGCGTAATGAAACGTATTATGTGTAATATACGACGACCGGCTGGCTTAACAAAAAAAGTATTCAGGAAAATGAAGGAAGAATTGCTCTCCGAAAAAAGCCCAAGATCGGTTGCAATTGGTATAGGCCTTGGACCTTTTGTTGAGAATTCGCGTGAGTTGCAACGAACTACAAATATGTTTGCGAGAATGGAATTTGTAGCAGTACGGGATATTACTAGTTATGAATTATGTGAGAAATGGGGATGCGCTAATGTTTCGCTTGGTTCCGATTTATGTTATTTGCCAGGTTTGTGGCAGAAATGCGTGTGTGTTTCGAATACAAATACGAAAAGTAACAGTATCGAAAGAGTTGGAATTATAGTCAGAGATTGGCTACATACTTACGAGGGGGATGATTATGTAATCCCACTGTTTCAGGTTGTTGATAAACTTAGATCTGAAGGAAAAGAAGTGGAATTCATTTCTTTTGCAAAAAGATCCGATAATGAGTGGGCTAAACGTTTGAAGGATATAGACGAACAATTCAAAGCCTGGGATCCAGAAAAGTGCACCATTTCAGAATTCATGGAGTTACTTTCGGGCTATGATGCATTTGTTACTGCAAGATATCATGGTGCTGTTTTCGCTTCGATACTTGGAAAACCGGTAGTGTGCATAGAAGTTGAGCCAAAATTGCGTCTTATCTCCGATCTCCTTGGCGACGGGGCTCGCTTATGGACCTATCCATTCAATGCTTCAGAATGTTTAATGCATATCTCCGATCTTGCTGGCAACTACTGCAGATCAGTAGAGTGCTTACGGCGTGTTGTGGAAGAACAAGGCACTTTAACGGAGAAGATGGTTGATGGTTTTAAATTGTTTATTAGGGACAAGTGTCGCGAATCTCAGTATGATTGCCAAGGTCAAGACTGCCGGAAGTACCATGAACCATGTTTGTGACAAGGCTTTAGGATGCAACTATGACAGAAAAACGGGTATTGTTCTTTATTCCAAGTACAAAAATTGCAGAAGATGGTGTTTCGGAGTCATTCGTGCTTGGCCACCTACGGCATTTGCAGGATCTAGGATACAAGTGTATGTTGATTGCCAGTGCTAACACCATTAACTCTGCAGAAAGTACAGCAAACGACTTGCTTACTATATGTGGAATAAAGGCACATATATCTGGCAAATATCGTAACGGCGTTGTCGGTTATTCCAAAATCCGTAATGGCTGGAGGATATTCCTGGATTATAAACATGAGATTGAGCTTTGCACCAACGCATCTATACACTCGAGGACCAGTTGAAATAGTCACGTCATTGAGGATCGCGCAACATTTTGACATACCATTAGTATATTATGTTGAGGGTTGTGTCTCCGAAGGGGTTGCACTAATGAGAGGTAGGAAAGGGCTTCATTATTATGGACTAAAATATCTTAAAAACAAAGCCATTCGAAAGGCTCAGGCAAGACGGGTTAGCGAAATACTTCGAAGGATTCTATCACCGTGCTAATAGGGTGTAACAAGATTTTTGGCATTATTGAATCATGTGTATGTAAAATGGGGGCCCATTTCTGGATTGTGTTTACCAAAACACATCTTTGTCATCCGATGAACAACACTTTTTAGTTACTTGTATTGGACCCCAGAAATAAAACCCAAGTGGAAAGCTATTCTGAAAGATATTGTGAACCTGACGATTTCAGCGTACGGACCGTTGGCTCTTCGAGTCGCGCCGTACTACGTTCTCTGCGGCGTGGCTTCCGAGTAAAAGGGAATCCTGAACTTTGGTTGACAATTCGACTCGACGGCTTGAAGGGAACCCACGACCACAAAGGTTGGTGATGCGATGTACGATAAGTCCGTATCGGTCATAATACCGGTCTATAACGTAGAGTCATGTCTGCGGCGGTGCTTGGACAGCGTTTTTGGACAAACGCACAACTCTGTACAAGTCATTGTCGTAAACGACGGATCCACTGATCGGACGGTTGAAGTTGCCCGGGACTATTCTCACGATATCTTATACTTTGAACAACGCAACGAGGGCCCTGCTGTTGCGCGGAATGTGGGGTTAAGAATGGCAAATGGGGATTTTGTTGCCTTTCTCGATGCGGATGACTACTGGCTGCCTGATTTTCTTCGCGTGGGTGTAGATTTTCTTGTCACCCATCCCGAAGCTGTTGCCGTCAATACAGCTCACCTGAACTGCAGATGGGGTAAGTTGCATCATCGTGGCCCTGCAGGCTTGCTCAAACAAGCATGGGGCCAAGATGGTTATATGCTGGAGAATTTCTTCGATACATGGGCTGTGCACGACCACGTGAGGACCGGAAGCGTGCTGTTGCGCCGCGAGGTCGTGGAAAAGGCTGGTCCTCAATTGGAAATTCGTATCGGCGAAGACCTGGAGTATTGGGGTTATATTGCCACGTTTGGACCGTGGGGATTCATTCCTGAACCTCTCTGGGTAGGTGACTCACACGACCAGGCTGCGAAAGCGGGCTGGCTTCAAAGATATCGAAAGCGCCGTGGAGCATGTCCGACAGTGGAAGAATGGGAGCATCGCATCGTTCCACGCTTGAAAGAAAGCGACTGGCAGGCGTTTCGAATCGCGCGGGGTCGTGTTGCAAAGTGTTTTGCGCACACAAGGGTCCTGGTTGGTGACTACGCGGACGCCCGAGCCATTGTCTTGCAGCATGGACGAGATTTTCCACAAGATCAGACCAGCAACATTTTGCAGCGTGGGATTCGGGGCCCGTTTGTAGTTTGGAGATGTTGTTGCTATTTGCTCCGTTGCCGGGAATACTTGAAAGCACTTCTTATCTGGCTCACCAACAAGGCAAACGTAGGTTTTGCTAGGGGAAACAGCAGGTGAGATCTGGGCCCGTATCAAGCGATACCGAGATTATAGTTGTTTCGTACAATGGACGTTTACTCCGGCACAGATCGGAACGGAACCCAATTCTACCGTTGGTGCTTTGGCTGTTGACCCTGGGAATTGTAGTTAGGCAAACGCTCTTTATTCGCCAGAGACTGGAAGAGCAATTTCTGAGCGTGGACTTGTACGCTCAGGTAGAAATACTTATTGTTGCACTGACATGTTGTATCCTAGCGTTCTCATCCCGTCTCAGGTGCGTATTGAGGACATACAGCTGAACGTCGCTCGGTTTTTTCGTACCATCGAAGTTGTTTGCCAATTTCTTGCAATTCTAATTGCTTTGTCTTATTGCGCCAATTTTTTCGAGGCCTTTCAGGTAGGAAGCACCTGGTCCAAAAAGAAAACAAGAATCGTCTCATCGACGTTCCAAAAGATGGGCTGCTTGCATGACTTTCTTGATATTGGTGTTAGTTATCTTATCACTTTAGGATTGTGCAAAACATATTTTGCGTCCTTTTATATTCGATTATTAGGAACCTTAAATACCCAAAGGACATAACCATTTTAGAATGACACCAAAAGACGAATCTACAAAAGAAGGAACTCTGCAAACTCGCGAAGTAACTTGTAATTAGGGCACTTGAATAAGGCTGGCCACTATCGTATGAAGAAGAGAATGGCAATTATTTGTTCAACAGATTACACGTCCTATCCTATGGGTGGGATGATGTCCTTTATTTTGGATATATTACCCTACCTTGAGCAATACTTTGAGATCGACCTTTGGGGGGTAAATGTTGACAGACATTCTGAACTAGCCACAATTAAGATGGGGGATCGGGCTTATCCCTTTTATTCCTTAGGGCTCGTCAAGGTGCACAGCAAAAAGGTTCTTCCCAATATTGTTAGAGTCATAACATCTTCGGCGGCGAAACTTAGAGACATTTATAGTAGAGCCTATGAGATTCTGTATTTTCACGGTATTCCTCTGGAATTATCTTTCCTTATAACAAACAACCATAACACATTAATTGTGTCTCACATTCATGGATTACATAATCCGTTTTCCGCTAGTAGAAATCGGCTAGCAAACAGCTGGATAGGTACCGCCTTGTATGAAAAATATAGAAAGTCGGTAGTTAGCAAAAGTGATTTAACTTTTATAGCTGCTGATAGTCCATCTTTTATCAAGTTTTCATCCAGTTTTCCGTTGAAGGTTAGGGCAAAAACTATACGCCTTTTTAATTTCGCAAACCCTGAGCTATTTCATCCTATAGACAAAGACAAATGTCGTAGAAGGCATAGGATTAGGCCTGACGAAAAAGTGTTGATCTATACTGGACGATTGTGCCATTGGAAAGATCCTCTTTTGCTGATAAGAGTCCTCCACCAAGTAAGGTTATCAAATCCAAATGTTTGTCTTGTCATAATAGGAGATGGCGAACTGATGAGAGAATTGGAAAAGCTAGCTAAGCAACTTGACCTGATAGAAAGTATCAAACTCCTCGGGCAAATACCTCGACAAGATCTGCCACAATGGTTAAACGCCGCTGATGTTTTTTTGTTTACGTCCAAAGGGGAAGGTATACCAATGTCTCTGGCTGAGGCGTTAATGTGTGGTTTGCCGATAGTCACTGTTGATTGTACGGGTGTTCAGGACCTAGTAATCAATGGTCAGACCGGATTTCGAGTGATGAGTAGGAAACCCGATGAAATAGCTAAGAAAGTTATCACTGCTTTGGATTGGGCGCAAGAAATGAAAAAGAACTGCATAAAGAAATCTATAGAATTTACGCCTCAACGAGCAGCTCAAATTATATCCGAAAGAATATTAGCACTATGATTAATGTTCGGAAGGTTACTCAGTCCCTTTTTAGAAGGCTGCAAGATGCAGGCTTTACTTACTGCATATATAATGGTTATGAAAACCTGCCAGATTCTGTTACTTCAGATTTAGATATAGCCATCGAAAGCAAAGCCTTGCAATATTTGGATGGTATAATATTGGAAATTGCAAAACTGAATGATATTCTTTTGTTGAGTAAGATATGGCATGATAATCACAAAATCGCGTATATTCTTTCTCCATATTCTCTCGCAAATCCAGAAAGATTGCATCTCGATTTTTTCAGTGAATTTTCGATAAAGGGCTATAAAAGGTTCGCTATTCGGGAAAATTATCATTTCCTGGGAGAAGCAGATCTTTTGGATGATTCCCGAGATTTTCTCTATTTCAAAATTCCCCCTCCTTCTAGGGAACTTCTATTTAAGTTTGTGCGGAGAATGCTTAAAGGCGACCTAGATAACGATAAGTTCAGCAGCCTGTGTCGCCTGTATTCGATGGATCCGTTCGAAGCTAGGTTGGAGTTGGAAAGAATTCTACCGACGGAAGTCATACCTGAAGTGATAAGAAGTTTAGAAAAGCACGAACTTGAACACCTTGCACAACAATCACCTGTTATCAAGGGAGCGTTAGGAGGATTTAAGAAGAGTTTGTACAATCCGTTTATATTAACTATGAATTTAAAGCGTGCCTTGTATCGTTCACTATTCCCGGTTGGCATTACAGTGGCATTTCTCGGACCTGATGGTAGCGGCAAAACTACTTGTGCTAAAAACATCCTGAGACTACTGTCACGCAGCTTTCATAAGCAAGCCCATTTTTATTGGCGTCCAGGTTTGCTTAAAGCCCCAGGAGTCTTACTTCATTTGCGGCAAGAGCAGGAAGGTGAGATGAATCCTAATCCTCACGGTCATGAACGGGAATCATTCTTGAAATCGCAGCTGAGATTTTTTTACTATTTAGTCGATTTTATCATCGGAGATTTATGGAAAATTAGACTATCTAAGATCAGGAAATGCTTTTGTGTGTTTGACCGTCACTACTATGATATCTTAGTTGACAGATTCCGATACAACTTTTCCCTGCCCGAGTGGATGCTAAAGCTGGGAGCGGCGATTGTTCCGAAGCCGGATCTGGTATTCTATTTGCACAACTCTTTATCGACGCTGATCGAGCGGAAGCAGGAGCTTCCACAAGGCGAAATAGAGAGGCAAATAAATGGGTATATTAACCTGGTGAAAAGATTACCCACGGCATATATCATTAATAACGAGGACAACATACAGCAAGTTCTAGCAAAATTATCCTCGATAATTATTTTAAATAATCATTATGACACATATTTTTCACTGAATTTAGTGCATGGTAATACTGGTGACAAAAGTTTTTTTCAGACAGTATGTAAAGAACTCTTTGGGATTGAGGCTAACTATGTTAACGACCGCAGTGAATTGAAAATGGCTCCTTTCCCCAACAGGGGCAATCCGAAGATTCTTATACCTATGATGAACAAGAAAGTCTTCCAATCATCCTTGCAACTCTACACTCCGAGTAGAGGCTATGCAAGGTTTGCCAAAAAATTGGCTCTATTAGTAGGCTACCATCTTTTAAAAAGGGCAAACAGTCACAACTTCTATGCGCTAAAGGATACGCAATTAATGAGAAGGTTGAAAGACCTGTTTCCAGAAACTACTTGCTTTGCGGTGTATATGGGTGTTCCTGGACCGCACCGAATGCCTGTTTTGCAACTCATGGATAACCAAGGAAAAATACTTGGATACACAAAAGTCGGGCTGAACGAAAAAACCAGGCAACTTCTTGTTAAGGAGGGACAAACATTAAGACAGTTAAAAGACCTCGATATCAGGTCGGCTCTTCTACCAGAAAAATTGGCAGACGAAGATATGGGCGACATGCGCATACTCGTGAATAAATCCTCTGGCGTCCCGGCTAAAACTATGCGAGATTTAGCCCCTTCGCACCTTCAATTTCTAAAGGAACTCCTCGACAAAACTTCCAAAGATGTCGTTTTTGGCGAGAGTGAGTTTTGCGGAAGACTAGTGGATAGAATTCATTTTCTTAAAGGAAAAATTTCTACATTGTGGACAAAGAGGTATGAAATAGTACTAGAAAGATTAAGAAACGAAAGCGTGTTATTATACACGGCTCACGGTGACTTTACACCTTGGAATGTTTTTTCGGTGAATGGAAAATTATTAGTTATAGACTGGCCATACAGTCATGAGAGTGTAGAGTTATATGATTTATTTCATTTCATAGTTCATTCTGTAACTTTCGCACAAAAGAGACCACAGAAGCTTGATAAACTACTCGAAAAGGTTCGAAAAAGCGTGGAAAACCTAACAACAGCTACCAGCTCTAAATTAAGCATGCATTGGGAACATCTGTTCTTGATATACTTGACGGACGTATCGACCTTTTACTTTTGGCGAAACTTGCATGCTGGTTATGTTGAGAAAGACCTTCGTTTAGAGATCACCTGGTCAAAGCTATTTGATAAAATGTTTTTAATGCAAGAGATAGCGATCTGAGATAATGCTCTGCCTTATTGCATCTTGTGGACTAATCTTTAGTGAATTGGTCTTGTACGCTGTGCATCGGATTCAAAAAGCTGCTTCAGATTTTACTTCTCTTATCTTATGTGCGTTTTTTGGTTTTTCCACTTGAACTGCGTGCCAAGCCAATAGTCCTGGGACAAATTAACTGACGTTTTTGAACAGAATATAATCTTATGCTGTTTCTATGCAAAAAACCTAAGAGAAATAAATGTCGAAAATAGACGGATATTCAAGAAAAAACAAATTTCAACTTTTTTCCATGCCAAAGTTAATAAAGCGTTCCGGCTTACCAGGTATTCTGCTTTTCCTATGGCCTGTTCTTGGTCTTTTCACTCGCAGAAACCGCGATTTTGATGAGTTCGCAGCTTTTGATTTGTCGGCATACATACAGGTGGCTTTTCTATTAACAAGTTTTTTATGTATGCTAAGCGTATTCTATAATAAAAGGCTCTTTCTCAAAAAGCCTTGGGAATTACTGTATTACCGTCCAATGATATGGCTATTTTTGTATATCTTAATTTGCGGCATAAGTACCTTGTGGTCAGCATTTCCGTTATATACAGCGTATCGAGCCTTCGAATGCATGGTTTTCTTCATGTTGGTTATTACAGTTGTGTCAACACTGAATTGGGATTTGGACAATCTTGTTGAATGGAGTGCCCTGTGGGTAACTTTTGCAGTCATGATACAATTAATTTCACGTGTACCTGCTCTATCATCAGGAAATGTATTAAAATTATTTCATGGGGTTGGCTCACTAACGTTAGCACCTTTGGTATTAGTTGTTATTTTTATATCAAAACGTGGATATTTAGTATTAATCACAATTGCTTTCTGCCTTGTCTCGACTTCAACAAAAATCTATGTTGGTTTACTAATAGGATTTTGTGTATACGCAGTAATTATGAGGTCCACCCGTGTTGATACTTTTATTATTTTTAGCGTGCTAATTTCATTGTTTATTTTTTTGACTTTAGGATTTGATAAATCTACCGAATACATCTTTGTAGGAAAGTCCGACGAGATGATCCATACTGGGAGCGGGCGCACCTATATTTACGAAGGCTATGCAGAGAAGATTGCACGCTCTCCCCTCTTAGGTTATGGTTTCTCTATTGGAGAACGTCACGAAGTTGGAGAATCTGGTGGGGTTCTTATAGCCGTGTCTCATAATTCATTGCTCGCAGCATTTCTTACTGCGGGTATTATAGGTTTGTCGCTTATTTTCCTGTTTTTTTACGATCTTATGTTTCTAAATGTATTCAACTTGCAAAAGGGAAAGTATTGTGTTGGCTTATTATCAGCTTCTCTTGCGTGTTTGGTTTCAAGTATGCTGGGGCCAGGAGTTGGTACACGGGTTAATGGAGCTTGGGTATCTACAGCGCTTTTGGCGGCTTTGGTTTCGACAGCGTATAGTAAGAAGATCAATCTCATACGAAGGTAACGCTTTAAAGGTCCTCTATAAGTCTCAAAGGCCTTGCGCGGCGCGTGAATTGTTCTTAAAGCCTGCATGGCTCACTTCCAACTTGGCACAATCAACGATGAGAAAACATCCGCTTTCCTGATTTTTGCATCGAATAGATTATGAACAAGGGAGAACAAATGAGTAATGGTCTTAAGATTTTGATTTCTGCCTATGCCTGTGAGCCAAACAAGGGGTCAGAACCCGGAGTAGGCTGGAATATGGCAAAGCAGATTGCAAAGTATTTTGAGGTATGGGTTATCACTCGTACAAATAATAGGGAGGTAATCGAACGAGAACTTAAGAGAAATCCTGTATCTGACCTTCACTTTGAATATTTTGACCTACCTCGTTGGACTAAATTTTGGAAGAAAGGCGAGAAAGGCATCCATCTTTACTACTACTTATGGCAAATTGGCATCTATTTTGTTGCTAAAAAGTTACATGCTAAAGTTAATTTCGACATCGTTCATCATATTACCTTTGTTAATAACTGGTTTCCAAGCTTTCTTGCTTTATTACCAATCACCTTTGTTTGGGGCCCCGTAGGAAGCAATGGAAATATCCCCAGATCATTTATATCAGAGTCGGGATTTCGTGCGCGCATCGATAAAATCCTTCGAACTCTCGCCCACATATGGGGGTATTTGTTGGACCCTTTCGTTCGACTAACAGTGAAACGAGCAAGTGTTATCCTTGCTATTAATCATGAAGCAGTGAATAGAATCCCTAACCGATATCGTTCAAAAGTACGGGTAATGACGGCAATTGGTTTATCCAGCGATGAATTAGCCAAAATAAGTGCATCCCCTGTGGTTAAAAGGAACAGCATCAGAGTTCTTACCGTTGGCCGACTCATTCCACTTAAAGGCTTTAACCTCGCTATTAAAGCGTTCAGTCGATTCACTAAACAATGCTCGAATGCTAGGTTTATAGTCATAGGTGAGGGCCTCGAAAAACAGCACTTTATAAACATTGCAACAAAATACAATATTAGAGATAAGGTAGATTTCTTGGGTTGGTTATCACGAGAAGAAGTCTTGAAATATATGCTCTCCTCCGATATTTTTCTTTTTCCCAGCTTCGAGGGTGGTGGGATGGTCGTCCTTGAGGCTATGGCAGGGGGAATCCCCATAGTTTGTTTGGATTTCGGTGGCCCAGGTGAAATGGTAGTAGAAACATGTGGCATAAAAATAAAACCATTAAATCCAAAGCAAACTATTAAAGAAATTGCTGATTCCATCTTGAGACTTGCGAAAGATCCTGATTTAAGAAAAGAGATGGGCAAAGCAGGGAGAAAACGAATTGCTGATCTTTACAGCTGGGACAAGAAAGGAGAATTCATAAAGAATATCTATGATCGTGTTTCCAAAAAAGAAAACAGCTCCAAATCAGCCTTTTTGTCATTATAGCCTTTAGTGTTTAGCAGGTTAGCCATCAATTACTTCACACGGCGGTAACGTGACCGAAAAAGAACAAAGATTATTTTTGTTATGATAGCGTCAGAATGAAAGTCCTTGTCATTCATAACTCCCACCGTTCAGGCTCGTCAAGTGGAGACGATAATGTATTTAAAAGAGAAAAAGCACTCTTGGCAAGGTATGGTCATAAAGTAATCACATTTAATCCCTCGAATGATGAGTTTGATAGAGGTAACATAATAAAAAAAGCAACGATCGCAATTCAGATACCATGGTCTGTAAGCTCTTATAGAAAAATTAAAAAAATAGTTTCAAAAGAAAACCCGGATATTGTCCATGTTCATACTTTTTTCCCTTTGCTTTCCCCTTCAATTTATTATGCAATACAGTCGTCAGGTGTTCCGCTAATCCAGACCCTTCATGATTTCAGGCTTCTTTGTCCAATGGCTTTCTTTATGAGGGACGGAAAGATATGTGAGGTGTGCAGAGATGGGTCTTTTTTTAGAGCTGTAAAGTATGGGTGCTTTAAGAATTCAAGACTACAATCAATTCCGGTTGCTCTTATGCTGAAGCTTCATTCAATTCTCGGTACATTCAACAAAAAAGTAGATATGTATATATGTTTAACGAAATCACAACAGGGAGTATTTGAAAAAGCCGGCTTTGATAAGGATAAGTTACTTTTAAAACCAAACTTCGTTGAAGACACTTTCAAACAGAGAAGCGACAGTATCGGTGCATATGTGATGTTCCTTGGTAGACTTGGACAGGAAAAGGGTGTAGGGACGCTAATAGAGGCGTGGAAATACCTGCCAGAAGTACCACTGAAGATCTTAGGAAATGGACCCGATTCTGATTTATTCAAAGCAAAGGTTGATGGCCTTAAAATAAAGAATGTTCAATTTCTTGGCTTTAAACCGCATGAGGAATGTATGAGGGCGCTGAGTGGCGCCCGGTTTCTGGTGGTGCCGTCAATATGCTATGAGGGTTTCGCAGTTACGATTGCCGAGGCCTTTTCCCATTCCAAACCTGTTATTGCTTCTAACATAGGTGCGATGGCGGACAATGTAATAGAAGGGAAAACGGGTCTTTTGTTCAAAACAGGAGATGCTAAAGATTTATCTGAAAAAATCTGCTGGCTTTGGAATAACCCTCAAATATCCATAAAGATGGGACAAATTGCAAGAAAAGAGTATGAAGAAAAGTATACAGCCAAAAGAAACTACGAGCTCCTGATGCAAATTTATCGATTTACGATAGCAAAACACAGAAGGAGTCATAAGAAATGAAAATCGCCATTATAGGTTCAAGAGGTATCCCCGCACGATACGGCGGTTTCGAAGTTTTTGCGGAGAAGCTATCAACTTGGCTGGCCGAAAAGGGTCACCAAGTAACCGTTTACACTACACGTGCTCTTGCCTCAGAAAAGTTAACAAGTCCTATAAAGAGGGTTTTTATAAGTGCGCCCAAGCTCTTCTGCATGGAGAAGATAATCCTTAGTAGCAAGTCGATGCTGCATGCGGCATTCGTAGGAAGGCCTGACGTGGTTGTTCTGCTGGGGATATCTGGAGCACACTTGATCTGGCTCTTAAAGTTATTTGGAATCAAGATTGTTTTGAATCCCGACGGAATTGAGTCGAAGAGAGGCAAATGGAATTTGTTGGGCAGAATTATCTTGAAAGCTCTCGAATCTATTGGGATTAGGCAGGCTAATATGATTGTTGCAGATTCCGTTGAGATTAGTAAATACATATACTCGACCTATAACAGAGTGTCATGTTATATTCCGTATGGTGTCAGAATTCCCCAGGAGGTCGAGGATGATTGGCGAGATGTAGAGCGGACTTTTAACGTGGAGAAACGCGGCTATTACATTGTGGTAGCAAGGTATGCAGCGGAGAATAATTTCGAAAAGATCATACGAGGATTTACGAGGTCAAATAGTCAGCTAAGGCTTGTCGTCGTTGCGGATAGATTCCCTTCACACCTCCTAAGCGATAAGAGGTTGATTTACAAGGGTCCTGTTTACGAACGGAATAGGCTGTTTGCTCTGAGGAGAAACGCCGCCGTATACATTCACGGGCATTCGGTAGGTGGAACAAACCCATCTCTCTTGGAAGCGATCGCAGCCTTCAATGTCATTTTCGCTTATAATGTCTGTTTCAACAGAGAAGTGCTTCAAACATCAGCGTGGTATTTCCGTACTCCGGAAGATCTGTCCTTGCTCATTGAGAGATATGAAACTGGAAGGCTTGGCCTTGATATAGAAAAAATGCAGCGATTCCAACTAGCAATCCTGAAATATAAGTACAATTGGGATAAAGTGTGTGCGGCTTACAGAATCGTACTATCTGATTTATGTGAAGCTTCCGACGCTCCACAAGCAGGAGGATACAAAGCCTTAATCCCTGCCATTCTTTCTAGAAGACCGCCCAACTTCCATGATAACATAGTCGACAATATGGTGATGCCGTTTGATATGACTGTTACTGATGTATACGAAGAACTTGAGATTAGTAAGCAAGAATACCGCCACCAGCGACAGAAATACGATGGCATAAGCCCTGATATATTCAAGCAATTCCTCGTCTTACAGAAGGAGAATTTACAACTCAGGAAAACCGTCGCTGAACAAGCATTGAGTATCTTGACCTTGAAGGAGGCGGAGTAGGTAAAGCCATGAGTCAAGCTCCTATGCATAGGCTGATAGGTATAATGAGACAAAGTGATGGCAAGCCAGTTTCTTGGTCACGTATGTTCTACTGTTCTCCTGATAGGAATCTTCAGCCGAAAGAATGGTCTTGAAGTACGCTGTCGTAACTGTGCTTTAAACAAAAACATATTTCTTTATTGTCAGAAAGCGTGTTAAGAAAGGAGGTATGCAACAAATGCCTTAAGCAAGGCAGACGATGGTAAGCGTTGAGGCACTCTTTGAATCGAAAGAGAAGTGTAAAACAGTTGGTACTAACTAAATTTGAAGAAGGAGACATATTATGTTTTCTCAAAAAAAGAAAATTTATATTTTAATTATTTTTGTGACGGCAATCTCATGCGCAGCACAGGGGGCGGAGCCGGTCTATTTTGCAGATCCTAATTTGAAAGATTGCGTGGAAGAGAAATTAGGGATTCTTGATCCCACGCCAATGGATATGATGCGCCTGAATGAGCTCAATTGCAGCAAAAAAGGTATAGAGGATCTGACCGGTATCGAGGACGCGATTTTTCTACGGAGTCTGGATTTGTCGGATAACAAGATCGGCGATATTTCGCCGCTATCGGGATTGACGTTCCTGCAAATACTCTATCTGCAGAAAAATCGCATCGCAGACATATCGGCCTTATCAGGAATGGTCAATCTTAAAACGCTGCAACTGGGTGACAATCAAATCATCGAGATATCTTCTATATCAGCAATGATTAACCTAACTAATTTGCAGTTATACAACAACCAGATCAACGACATTTCTGCGGTAGCGGCATTAACGAAGCTAACGGTGCTGTCGCTGTACAGCAACAAAATCACTGACATCTCGTCGGTTGCCGGATTGACAAACCTGACGACCCTGAACTTGTACAGCAACAAGATTATTGATATCTCATCAGTCGCAGGTTTAACAAATCTGACTAATCTTCAACTCCAGAGTAATCAAATCAGTGACATATCCCCGGTCTCTGGATTAACAAATCTGAACGTGCTCAACCTATATAGCAATCAGATTATTGACATCTCGCCAATCGCAGGTTTAACGAATCTGACTAATCTTCAACTCCAGAGTAATCAAATCAGTGACATATCCCCGGTCTCAGGATTAACAAATCTGAACGTGCTTTACCTATATAGTAACCAGATTAATGATATCTCGCCGGTTGCCGGACTAACGAAATTGACGTCACTTAGCCTTGGCAGCAACCAGATTATTGACATCTCGCCGGTTGCCGGACTAACGAAATTGACATCACTTACCCTTGGCAGCAACCAGATTATTGACATCTCGCCGGTTGCTGGACTAACGAATCTGACGTCGCTGAGCCTGTACAGCAACCAGATTACTGACATCTCGCCGGTTGCCGGACTAACGAAATTGACGTCACTTAGCCTTGGCAGCAACCAGATTATTGACATCTCGCCGGTTGCTGGACTAACGAATCTGACGTCACTGAGCCTGTACAGCAACCAGATTATTGATATCTTGCCGGTCGCCGAATTGACGAACCTGACTTTGTTGAGCCTATACAGCAACCAGATTATTGATATCTCGCCCATTACCGGATTGACGAACCTGACGTCCCTGAGCCTGAACAACAATCAAATCAGCGACCTCTCTGCAGTAGCAGAGCTAACGGCTCTGACAGATCTGCGGGTATATAACAATCATCTCGGTGACATCTCTGCGATATCGGGACTGTTGAACCTGACGACGCTGTGGTTGTATAACAACGAGATCGTGGACATCTCATCAGTAAAAGGACTTACAAATCTAACTTCGCTGAGGCTTTATAACAATCAGGTTAACGACATCTCTGCGTTAGCAGAATTAACGAACCTAACAGAACTGTGGTTGTACAATAACCAAATTACCGACATCTCAGCAATCGTTGGACTGACGAATCTGACTGACCTGCAGCTGGAAAACAATATGATCAATGATATCTTTGCAGTAGCAGGGCTAACGAAGCTGACGCAACTGGAGCTGAGCGAAAATCTGATCGAAGATGAATCCGCAATAATGGAATTGACTCAATTAAAAGAGCTTTGGTTAGATATGAATTATATCTCTGATATCTCAGGTTTGTCGAGTTTGGAAGCCATTGAGACACTCTACCTGCAAAATAACTTCATAAGTGATATATCAGTTTTGACTAACCTAACGAATCTGATTCTGCTGAATCTGCAGGGTAACTATTTAAACACAGCCGCGTACAGCGAGCATTTGCCTTTGATTATGGGGAATAATCCAGAGGCCGAGATAATGTTCGATAATCACAATATTCAGCAGTAAGATTGACATGTGAATATGATAGTATGTGAAAATCACCGCATAATGCTTATAACAGACTGGCACGACAAAGGAAAGATAATCTCTGATAGTTAGACCTGTTTTCAATATCAAGTGGCTCATTATTGCAGCGTCTTCAACTGTGATTTTAGTCTTTGTAACTCACCTGCCACAGGAAATTATACCGGATCGATTGGAAGTGAGTGGCCTCGACAAACTCGAGCATGTCGTAGCATATGGAGTAATTACCTTGCTTTTCATTCTCTCGGTTAAAAATTCTTTTTCACTGTTCTCGGCGGTGATTCTTTTTTTTAGCATTTCGGCTTTTGGTGCTATTGACGAGCTAACCCAACCTTTTGTCAACCGAGTAGCCAGCCCGATAGACTGGCTGGCGGACATAATTGGTATTATCGTCGCACTATTTTCATTCCTTTATTTTAAGGGTTCTAAACATCAGGTTTCACCAAACGTTGACCTCTAAATGCTAATAGCCTAAAGAACACATCTGAGGCTTAAAAAAACCGGCATCGTCAAGTGGTCGGCCCTTATACGGAGTTCTGCCAAGAACCGCTTAATCCTCAACGATACCGGATCAGGAGGATCGAGATAATCGATCCTCCTATTTTTTTATATCGGCTTCTTAACCCGCGAGCTTAATCATAAAGCTTTGAAGTCACGTCCCTTATTTTTTTCCTGCCCATCCTTCATCATCGTCATCCCGAACACACCAAGTTTTCTATCCTTCTTATAGCATTTAATAAATCGAATTTGTCATAAGAATATGGTTTATATTTTTTATGTTTTTTTGTTGTAGAGAAGGCATAAGGTCTCTATATTTTTCTAAACTGTTGATGGTATCACTTTGTATACAGTGTTAAATCGTTAGTGTTATAATACATTTGTCTGTTCGCGTAATTTATTCAAGTCAATATTCCCCCTTCTTAAGGCATCATAAATTGTTTGTCGGCTTTTACCTAATCTCTAAGATATGTCTGCAATCCTTAATCCATCTTGTAGTAATGGCACTATATCTTTTGAGAATAACTTGGGGCGTTTTCCCAATTTTACTCCTCTGGCCTTTGCAGCAGCTAAACCCCGCTTAGTATTCTCTCTGAGATTTTCTCTTTGCATTGCAGCGAATGCAAATAAAACGCTGGCAATTAACTGGCCCACAGAACCTGAAAAATCTAATTGTTGAGCAGTTGCGATAACACGCACATCTTTTTCCAACCAATCACTAAGAATATTAATACCGTCTTTTAATGAACGGCTCAACCTGTCCAGCTTCCAAACCACAACGGTATCGACCTTGCCATTAAATATGGCCTTTTGTAATTTATTGAAAGCTGGCCGGTTTGTTGTGTAGCCCGTTATTTTATCCTTATACCAAATCAATCTGCTAAGCCCATGATTATCGCAATAATCTTTCAGAGCTTTTTCTTGGGACCTTAGCCCTTTTTCTTGGTCATAAGTTGATACCCTACAATAAACAGCTATCATTTTGTTATTAGGTGTTTTTGTATCCATGTCACTAACATAGTGACATTCTTAAAAATCGTCAAGTATAATGCCCGTTAAAACTTACATATTTCGGTCTTGGTTTTTAGATAAAAATCAAAGGTTTACAGTCATAAATCAATAGACATTTAAACTCGACATTACATGAGATAATTTTATTCAAATAAACATCTAATATTTAAGGTCACTGATTGATTCAAGGACACTTATTGACGCATTCAATCTTTCTGGAGTAGTATTAGCAGGGTATAATTAATAATGCACTCCAGTTACTTTCACGTCTGCGTAATTAACTCCATGGCTTTTCGGACATCTTTAACACACTCGGGATGAATCCTTAAATAAAATATATAACCGTAGTGTGGTCTCCGGGCTATTTTGTTTACATAGCAGGAGCTGATCAAAGGTAGATATTGTCAGAAGTGGAATGGTAAAGTCGTCGGGAATCAGGTTAAGCATAGCTTAAATTGTTTTAAGAGACACGGGTTATTCCCGTGGGTATCTAATTTTAAATCGGAAAATTTATCCTTAATTTTCTTGAACTTCCAGAGCGTTCCCTGTAGAGTAAAAAGAAGTTCGATTCCGGGGCGGTTAGCTCAGATGGCTAGAGCGCCTGCTCGACACGCAGGAGGTCAGAGGTTCAAGTCCTCTACCGCCCATTTTTATAACCTTTTAAGAAAGAATAGCTTACAGACCTCTTATTTCTACATCACTATTTATCTATGTCTTTTAAAAGTTTTAATTCCATATCTGTTCCGGAGTCTGCAAAAACTTATTTAAAAATGGAATTTAAAACCGCCTCCCTTTTTTAATAAGATGACGGTTCGCGTGTTATCAAACAAGTCGGGGATCAGGAAGTAAACCGGCTCTTTTATTCTCATATCAGCTGTGCAAGGCGAAAAGGACATTGTTTTAGTCATCGTCTTGTGTAACAAGCTCACTCGAAGTCTTAATCAGATGACCGGCCCAACATCGCAGACTCGTACTAATCTGATACGTTCGAACCTGGTTGTCCTCTTCGATATTAAACGCGATGTTAACAAGCTTTGTATATGGAGGATACTCATCCAGAATTATTTTAACACCATCACACTTCTCAATTAATGTCGTGCGAATTTGTGGATACCTTGAAGACAATATGTTTTTTAAATATAACCATTGAACCAGGCTTAGTGATATATTTCGGTCATCACCTGCATTCGGGGTAAACCGCAATAGACGTATATAGCTGCCACCGTACCCTGTCTCAAGATAAACAATCTCACTAACATTAATTTGATTATCATCATTGTCATCTGCACACCATACTACCAAATCTCCATAAAACCGAGCACATACAAGCTTACTGTGTCTAATCAACTCGGTTATACGCATATTCGCATAGCGTACCCGGGCTTGTTTTTCGCTGATATCACCTGTACTATCATAGGCTGAACTAAGGGCGTACGAAAGTGTCACCACAGCTGTAAGAACAATAGCCATCACCATCAGGGCAATTATCAGTTCTACAAGGCTAAAGCCGTAAAAATGGGATTTTCGACTACTCATAACAATTCAATATAAAGCCGGATACATAATCCTCACTATTTCCCGCTTGTTTCTTTTGTCTTTATCTCCGGTTCTTCCCAAGCTGGATTAGGGTGTTCACAAATTCGCTGTGTCCAGTGTTTCCTGTCCTTTTCAAACTCCACTTCTTTAGGGTATATTTTTACAACTCTTGTGCCATATATCGTATCTCCTTCTTTAAGCACCTGGTTATCTATCATCGTAGAAGAATCAACAATAGTATAAAGAATACCCTTTACCACACCTTTCTCGCTGTTAGCTTCGGTAATTAAATAAGCTGAAGCCCCCACGACTGCAGCCGCTAAAGTGAGAATCTGAAGCACAAGTAGTAATCTTAGATTTTTGATCTTGTCTCCTCCAATTTTTAATTTAACTTATCTTCATCCAAGGTGCCTTATTAAAACCAATCCCTTCTCTCATTTAGACTTATACGACACTTGTACGAAACGATAATATTGAATCAATTAATATTACATACTTTTACATCAGCCTTTTCTAATTCAGTCTGCTTGGCCAAAGGAAGAAAAATTTTGAAAGTTGTTCCGCGGCCCACTTCACTTTCAACATCCACTTTCCCGCCATGCAAAACAGCTACTTCATTAACAATTGCAAGTCCTAAACCTGTTCCGGGAATTTGCTTACCGGATTGATGAACACGGTAAAAACGATCAAATATTTTCGGTATTTCCTCCTTAGGTATCCCCATACCGGTATCACTGACACATATTACCAACTCATCGCCTTGACGTTGAACACCCACTCGTACTTCTCCTCCACCCGGTGTAAACTTTATAGAATTATTAATAAGATTCGAGATCATTGATCTAATCTTGCTTTCATTACCCCAGACCTGAAGAATATCGCTACAAGCATCTATCTGAATTCTGATATTCTTGTCTTCCGCAGAACGCCTTAGAGACGATGCAGCCTGTTCAACTACAGCTTTAATATCAACATACTGCTTCAGAACTTCAATATTACCGGATTCAAGTTGTGATATCTCAAGAAGCCCGTTAACCAAATCAGCCAAACGGTTTGACTCCTCATCAACGGCAATTAAGAATTCACGCTTTTTCTCGTCGGGCATGTTGGGATCTCGCAAAATGGTTTCAGTATATGCCTTAATCGATGTCAACGGAGTTCGCAATTCATGTGAAACAGATGAAACAAAGTCTCTTTTCATGCGGTCGATTTCCCGCTCCTGCGATAAGTCATGAAGCAGCATAACCACGCCACTAATATCACCATGAGGTTTACGAATAGGAGCAGCGGCGGCAGAAACATGGTGCTCATGCCCATTTTCCTGAACAAGAATACTTGGCTCGATCGTCGTTTGAGCATTACCCGAAGTTAATACCATATCAATAGGATTTTCAACAAGCTCTCTCGTCCTTTCATGAACCAGTTGAAAGACATTTTCTACTTTCCTGCCCTTGACATCCTCAAGTTTCACTCCTATAAGAGCCTCAGCTACGTTATTGAGTAACACAATTCGCTTGTGTCCATTCACTACAATAATCCCATCCGTCATGCTCGAAAAAGTAACTGACAAAAGCTCTTTTTCCGCCTCAAGCTGCTCTGTGCGTTCCTTTACCAACTCTTCCAGGTTTTCATGATATTTTCTTACTTCCTTTTCCATGTTTGCATGGCCAATCGCATTTTCGATAATCAGCGGCAAGACTGCGAGGTAGCTTCGTTCCGGATTTTTTATCAAATAATCGTAAGCTCCGGCTTTCATAGCTTTAACTGCAAGTTTTTCGTTACCTGCACCCGTGGCAAATATCACCGGAATGTCTCTAACTGAATCCAGAATATCAAATGCCGTTCCATCCCTGAGCAGGTAGTCGGCAATTATTACGTCGAATTCTTCGTTAATAAGAAAATTCTTTGCCTCCAAGACCGTCCCGGCCAGTTTATAATCGTACGCCAGTTTTTCTTCCTTAACCAATCGCACAAATGCCAACTGGTCTATCTTGTCGTCCTCGATTAATAAAACTTTAAAGCTCTTGGCATCCATCATAAACCTTCTATAAGGATTGTTCGATCCGAATCCAAAATAGAAAATATGTCCTGATTCTCTAAAATTCTGTATTTACACAAGGTCTTTATATAATGCATACTGCTTAAAAAATTCAGAATCTAACTCCTCCTTCGATAGAAAATGGTTATGAGATGTTACATTTTGACTATGGGATAGTACCGGCTACCCGGAAGAACCTGACCGTGGCAGACCTACAACGCTTCAAGTGGGTAGCGGTACTATCCATTAGCAATTAAGAACCCCCATTTTGGTAACAGGTTCATTATTAAATACAAACCTACTTCGACAATTATAATCGAGTTTATAACGAGTAAATTCCTGATCCTTAGATCAGAATGAGCCTTTGTTAATCCGGCATTAATAACGAGGCAGGAATAAGCATAACACATGCCTCATATTTCGATACGGACTGATGGACTGTTAAGTTAGATTTAATCGATCTTGAGAATTGAACAACAAAAAGTAAAATTTAGGTTGTCTCTATTAATTGATAGATGTCAGGCCACATCGTATAGCATACTTTGTAAGCTCTGGAACACTATATAAACCCAGTTTATTCATAATCTGGCGACGGTGGGTGTCCACAGTTTTGGTACTTATGTGCAGCTTCATGGCAATCTGCTTAGATGATTCGCCGTTCGTCAGCAGTTTGAGAACTTCACGCTCTCTATCCGTCAGTGATATTTCCGAATTACTACCCTTTTGTGAAAGGTCTTTGAGATAACCATTCATTACCACGCTCGCTACCTTCGGACACAGATAAACTTCATTATGAACAGCGGCATTAATAGCATTCAAAAGTTCGGAAAAGGCATGTTCCTTATGTACATACGCGGATATACCGGCTTTGAGCATTTCAGAAACAAATGCCTTCTCCAGATACATCGAGTGGGCAATTATTTTTATTTCAGGGAATTCTCTGGCCAATTTTCTTACAATTTCAATACCATTGGTACCGTTTATATTGATACCAATTGTAATAACATCCGGCCTTACTTTCTGCACCATCAATTCAACCGTCTCGGAATCCTCAGCTTCACCGACAATTTCTATGTCGGATTGATTTTTGCATAGAGCTTTGAGACCGTCACGCATGCTTTTATGGTCATCAGCCAGCAATACCCTGATTTTCCCGTTATAGTTCACTTCATACACTTTCGGCCAAAAACCGCAATGTCGAATAAACAAGATGTTCGAATGCAATCTCAGGCAGACAAGGCTATGCCTTTGTTTTCTCGAACTTTTCCTTCAAAATTTGTCCCAATTCTATTACATCGAAAGGTTTGGTGATGTAATCATCCGCCCCTTCATACAAAGCACGTCCGACTTCGGCCATCATACTTTTGGCCGTCAACATAAAAACCGGAATATCCTTGGTCCTTTCATCATGCTTTAATTCAGAGAGTACCTGAAGTCCATCCAGGCCGGGCATCATCCAGTCTAACAAAACAAGGTCCGGCCTTTTTTCACGGGCAAGTTCGAGCCCGGCCATTCCATCTTCGGCTAAAAAAACCTCAAAACCGTCTAATTCGAGATTATATTTCAGGATCGTCCGGATATGCTCTTCATCCTCTATTACTAAAATAGTGGTGATATCAGCCATTATACTACTCCTTCATTCGTTATCATGAAATAAAAAATATTCATTTTAGGCACAATAATTATTTCGGCCTAATTAATAGCTGAACATATACGGTGAACATTTCTCAAAACTAATTATCTGTAACCCCCATTGCAGACAATTTTTATCACTAATACCTAAAAAGATAATCGGCAATTTAAAAGTGTGTAGTTAATAAAATTATTGGATAGTAACGTTATTACAGAAAATTATTGGATTAAACGCGTATAACTATATAAGAAGAAGAAGAATAATATTAATTCGGTTTTTTCAATATTTACGCTTAGGGTATAGCATATGTATTATAATCTCAATTTCCATGAAAAAAAATAAACTCTCCGCCGGTAAAGCCGAACAGGGATAAGGGACACTTCCGGCGGGAGTTTGACGTTTTTACAGAACTAAAAATTTCTTCCCTTCTTAATAAGCGCTGATGAATTATGGTTAATCCCACTCTTCAACAACATCCTTTATAAGGAACATAGAGGGGCGTTTAATAAGCTACCTTCAAATGGCAACAAACCTTTGCGCCACCATTGAATTGACCTCGGCGAAGCAGCTCACCAACTTACAGCATCTGGCGCCCCCCAATGGCTCCAATAATCATTTCCTATTTTATTCATTACCCACCTCGCCCCCAAACTATCCATAACTAAAAATAACATTGTCACGTATATTATCGGTCACAACATCTTTGTATAATTACAGGATATTCCCAAATCTACGGTCTTAAAAGCCTACAATTTGATTAGTTAAAACCTTTTATAGGACTATTAAAATCCCCTTTGGTACATTATTCGACCCCCATTTCTGGAACAGCAAATACATAACTGCTTCAATAAATAATCGGTATGTCAACTGGTTTTTCTTTAACTTTTTAGAATCCAAAATAAACTTTCTTCACTTCCGATGTAATTTTAGATTTTTCTTATGTTATAGTTTAAATCATAAATAATTAAGATCCGTCCATATCCCAATTAAAATAAAATAATCAATTTTTCGATAGAATAATGTAACGAGGCATAGTTGGTAAGGCTCGCTGCTGTTTCTCATATATAAGATTTCTGGAATAACAGTGTGCAATCCAAATTGCAGTCAAATGATCTCTGCAATATTAACAGTAGAATCAGTAAATAACTTATATACTCCTAAGAATTCTACGTATTTTATTGCACTCTTTCCCGGAAAATACTGCGTCCGATGACATAAAATACATTTATACCACACATAGGTTTACTTTAATTCAAGTTACCCCGTAAAGAATGCCGATATTCTGCAGGTCAAAATTAAATGGGGGTAAAGACTTGCATGTTAAATAGAAAATATTTTTTAGGATCATAATCATAATATAATTCAAGGAACATCCCCCAATGTTTCGTTTCGCAGTAAATCGTCAAGAACGATAGTATTTGAAAGGAGCAAAAATGAAAAAGCTAAAATTGTTTTGGACAAAACAGAAAATTGGAGCGTTAATAGTCCTATGTGCAATTCTGTGGATGCCAATATCCAAAGCAGGTATTTACGAACAGAATCCGGATGTAGATCATTACAAGATGCTCTCGACTGTAGAATACACCGGCCAGGGGCAGTTCAAGCACCAGGTCGAAACGATGCTGACGGTCCAAAAAGAAAGTCTATCACAAAATAGAACGCGATATTCGATATCTTCGAGAGATTTTGACCTCTCTGGTACCGATATGAATATCGAACAGGATTCACACGAACTTTCATTCATTATTGATGAAAAGACCAAGCGATTATCTTCCGGCGGTGGAAACCTTACTCTTCTCGAGAAAGTACACAATTATTGTGTAAATTCGCTTCAGAAAGTCACGAAACAAAATGTTGGAAAAACATGGAAACAATCTTTCGATTTATCGTCCTTTGATTATTCGCTCCCCAAAAAACTGACCTTCACAATGACGGCGATGGAAGAAAATACCGAGAAATATGGACGGATGATCGCCGTCAGAGCACTTTCTGAGCCTTTTGTAATCAAAGTAGTCAAAGCAAAGAAGGGTGTCAAGAACGTTAAATCGAGAATCCGTGCCGCTTATTTATTCGACTCGGATGTCGAAGATATTTACCTGAGCATTTCTGTTTTTGAAGCAACTGGCAATATCGACAGCTCTAACGAGAAGTTGCGTCATGAGACAGCAACCTATAAAACAAATGCCCAAGGCGTTGCAGCCGACCTTAAAGGAATAAGCAAAGATTTTGAGAAATTTATCAGAAAAGTGGGTCTGACCAATGAGAGCGTTAATGTTGTTAAAAAAGTATCTTTGCCTCGCTGGGCACAGTCCGAAGGTTTACGCGCCGCACAGATCGGCAATATATGTGCTGCAACATCATGCGAAGGAGCAATAAATCCCGTAGTTACCGTCTGCATGCCGGCGGCAAGGACAGTGGCACTTCAGAGCTTTGGTAGTATCGCTTCGGCGGGACAAATAGGAAATATTGGCGTCATTCTGGCCAAAAATATTCCAGCCATGTCGGGAATGAAAATTGCGGTAGCTCCGGCATGGGCAGGTTTGGGATTAGGTACCGCTGCTCAGGTTACCGGTCTTGCTGGCGCAACAGCCGGTGGTATTGCCATAGCTGAGAATAACTCAAACGGTGGTACATCAGCACGCAGTCCGGTAACACCATAATAGTGATAGTGAAAAAAACGAGTTAAGTATCGACTAAGACCTTTTTATTCCAGTTAAAAAAACAAGTGGAATAAAACATTGTTTGCTAAGAAAATAAAAGCGGATATTTTACACCAGTATCCGCTTTTTTTATATCTCCAGTTTTTTTACCCACATAAGAGATCTTTCAAAATCGAGAACAACAATAGTATCATTGAAATACTGCATTCCCAATAATCCTTCGCACTCCGCAAGGAGCGGACTATCATCGGGGAAAATAGAAATTTCTGCGTTACTTACAATTCTGTCCCCAATATACAGTTTCGGAATAATACCTCTTCTACATGCGAGCCTTCCAATGTATGGATAAAAATCTCTGCCTTTCTTAAGATTCAAGTTTTGAAATGGACCGCCAACTTGCTTCCATAGTTTTTCTCCTATCGCCAGTCCCCTGCCGCTGCCAGTATCAAACTGTAATTCTATTTCCCGTCCAACAACGGGTATTTGTACGAAAAGGAATGTATTACCATGAAAATCTTCTTCTATGTTGATCGGGTACTTTTCCCAAATACCTGTTTTGTTTGCTTCAAAGCTTTGATTACACGAGAATTCGACTTCATTTTTAATACTATCAAACATCACATACTTGAATGATTTCAACAGCGGTAGTCCCACAATAACATTATTGTTATCATTGTTCTTGCCGGAGATTTGTACACCAAAGAAATTAACCGATGATGGCGGCTCAAGATACAGGCATGGTCGGTTGGTAAATGTGATATTACCAATCTGAAATAACGGAAGATAGCAAAGGCCGAGTTTGTGACCGTTTAATTCAGAATCTATATCTTCCAGATGATAAATTAAAAGCTTGTTATCCAAAACATGGGATACCTTAAGAAAGACCGGTTGTGAAGCCCCGGTATCCAGCACCACCGGATACCGACTTCCCATCGATCCGATCCTCCCTTCCACAACAATATATCGGCTTTTACAGTACTGTTTGTGGTATTTTACACGACATACGTTATTCTGATCAACATGAGCATCGGCCTTCCAAGCGATATCGAGACTCATATAGTCCTGTAGTGAATTGATCATTAAATCCGGCTTGTTATTGGAGCGCTTTGAACTTACATCTGTTGGCTCTTTAATGTTCGTGCAATCTTCGGTAACATATAAAATCGGACCGACTGAACATCCCGATTGCAGGGATAAAAGAACACTGATTAAACCACTGAAAATGAAATTTCGCATTTACATCCCCCCCTCGAACGAAGCCTAACATTCCGCGAAAGTGTTTCCTTACATATCTGATTCAAGCCGACTTAGGAAACTTCCTCCGAGAGAAATCAGACATTGAGGCTACCCTCCTGTGCAGACCTCCCCATAAATACATTTTGCCTATTTTAACATTTTTTGGCTTTTATGTCAAGTTTTTACGTGTTGCCGCATCAATAACATGAATCAGAATAGGATTATCCCGCCATCAACTGGAAACTGTTTTGATTGTCTTGCTCCTGCAAGTAACGAAAAGTGACTGCAGATACTTGGAAAGCAGAAAAATAACGAGATGCTACCGTCTATCAGAACAGAACTGACCGTTATTAATATAAATTCACCGTTTAATAACGTCCTAAAAAAACGTCGTATCAATATTATCAACCGATAATAATTCATCTGCTGTTTCAATATGGGGAGGAAGAATGTTATATAACAAGACTGGAAGCACAAAAAAATTAATGCTCAATTTATAATACGGCCGATAAAGAGGGGCAAATAGAACAGAAATATTTGAAGTCGTACGAATTGGGGGTTTTTTAATTGGGGGGACTTTTAAACTGGGGGTTTGAATTGGGGGACATTTTATGCAAGAGCAACGGATGCAAGTCTGGATTAGCAGGACTGTTTTTGCTTATTTTTTAGTTTTTATCGGATTTTATATGAATGGTTGTGGTCCGACTTTATCCACACCTGAACAGTTGGATGAATTCAATCAAGCATCTCCAATCAATCCGGAAAAAAACTTGGGTTATCCAATTGGTGTAAAAAATTATGTCGGCCCCTATCGCGTTATGCCCGGTGATGTACTGGAATTTCAGATGCCTGCTGTTTTACGCGTTATATCATCCGATTTACCCGAATGGCTCAGACCGACCTACGGCCGCACCGAAGCTGAACCATATTTAGTCCGTGTAAGCCAGGAAGGTACAATTACTTTACCAATTGCCGGCGAAATACAGGCCGCAGGCAAAACCCTGGCGCAGATAGAAGCGTCCGTCGTGGATCTCTATTATCCGAAATATGTTGTCAGTCGTCCAATGGTAGTTTGTGAGGTCAAAAAATACCAGAGAGAAAGCGAACGGGTTTTTGCCGTAATCGGACTTGTGAATAAATCCGGCATCTTTCCATATCCGGCGGACGTTCATTACAACTTGATGGAAGCTCTGGCATTTGCCGGCGGGCTTGACATGGTTTCTGACCCTCGATATCTGAAAATCTACAGACAGGACGATTCCGGACAGGTACTTTACGCTACCTTAGGAGTTGACAACAAATCCCTATCTGAGGCATATAGATTCACAATACAACCGGGTGACCTCATATACGTGGATCATACTTTTCGAACACGTGTTAATAAGTTCCTGTCGGATGTCTTCCATATTACAGTCGGAGCAGATAGTCGCTACACATACCGCTAAAATTATAAATATCAAGGATTCAAAGAATATGGAAAAAGATGCATTTGGAAACAAAAATTCAAACCTGACGTTCGAACAAGGAAACAACCAGATGCAGGACAGTTTCAATTTTCTACCATTTATTTTTATAGTATTACGGCATCGATGGACAATCCTGTGTGCCACTATCGGATTCATGGTTGTAGCATTCGTGTATATCATGAAGGCCACTCCTATCTTCACAAGCGCCTCGAGATTATATGTCGAACAAAGCGGACCTAAAATCATCAACGAATACGAAGGCGTCATGACTCAATCCAATAATTATCTTAATACACAGGCCGAGCTAATAAAATCCACACCAATCATCTCTGATGTAGTGGACGATATTCGCATAAAAAATCTGAAGATGTTTGCCAATGTTGACAACTTAATCGGTTATATCAAGGGCACGCTAAACGTTGTTGTCGGAAGGAACGATGATATCATTACGGTCTCCTGTGAATCGCCATATCCGGAAGAAGCCGCTTTACTTACTAATGCCGTTGTAGATTCATATGTCAGCTACCACTCAGCTCGTAAACGAAGCACTGTTTTAGAAGTGTTGAAGATTCTCCAGAAGGAAAAAGTAAAGCGCGATCAGGAATTGTCAGACAAATTCTCCGAACTGATGACATTTACCAGAGAAAACGGTGTTGTTTCTTTCGACAACAGGGGCGGGAATGTCGTATTTGAGAGATTGAACAAACTTTCAAGCGCCTTAAATGATGCACAACTGGCTGCATTAAATGCAAAAGCTGATTTAGAAGCAGCAAAAAGCATGATAAATGAACCGGAAAAAATACGTCAATTTGCCAGGGCTTCCGCAGGTATAAGTGTAAGTGCCTTTAGTAGTGACAGAGAAATTCAGTTGAGATCCGAGCTTCGAAAAGCTGAGATGGATTTGGAAAATGCCCGATATCACTGCACAGAAGATCATCCATCTATTCAGGCAATACATACTAAGATTGATCGTATCAAGCAAGAGCTTGATGAACAAGGCAAACAATTTGCAGATGCCTATATTGAAGTAATGAATCTGAGATGGTTAGTGGCAAAGCAAAGAGAGGACGAATTGAGGATTTCATTTGAAAATCAACATCAAGCAGCAAGGAAACTAGGTGTAAAGGCCGCCGAGTACGCAGTGTTACAATCGGAATTAAAACGAGCTGAAAGAGTATGTGAGATTCTGGATGACCGCATCAAGGAACTGAATGTTACGGAAGACACAGGAGCGATGAATATCAGTATATTGGAAGTGGCCCGGCCTGCAATATATCCTTCAAGGCCGCAAAAGGCCAGGATAATGGCAATAGCGATGGTTTTAGGATTCGTATTCGGTACATGTCTTGCTTTCCTTCGTGACTGGATGGATTATCGCATACATTCGTCCGATGAGGTAGCGGCTTTACTCGGGGTCCCGGTCCTCGGAGAAGTACCGGCCATGTCGGGAGACCAGAAGATAGCTATATACAGGGGACAAGAGGTATGGATGAAGCTCAAGTCTATCTTTAGAGAAAAACATCAAACAGAAAAGTCTAAATTTGTAGAACCTGTACGAAAGCTCAGTAAAAGACAAAGAAAGCAAAACATAATGGCCCAGGCACGAAGTTATCGCGCCATGAGATCGGATTATAGAACCAAAGCAAAGCCCGTAATGATCAGCAGATCGACTACAAAGAACGAACAAGCAACCTCTGAAATACAAACTATCATGGAACGTGGCCAGGTTGTACATCTCAAGCCGAGATCTATTGTCGCCGAGGCGTATAGGACAATCCGAACATCCATTTTCTTCGGTGTATCCAAAGGCGGTGCCAGAACTATTCTTGTAACCTCGCCCGCTCCTGGTGACGGTAAAACTACACTCGTCAGTAACCTGGCTATTGCCATGGCACAGGCCGGACAAAGAACACTAATTATCGATGCCGACCTTCGAAAACCAAAACAACACAAAATTTTTAATGTTAGCTCTGAACTAGGCTTAGCCAACGTTCTTGCGGGAACAACCAGGCTGGATGAGGCAATCCAACCCGGACCGGTCAAGGGACTGGATATATTGTCGTGCGGTCCTCAAGTACCTAATCCATCTGAAATACTAAACAGCGATATATTCGCCAGAACATTAGAAAGCATGGCCAAATGTTTCGACCGGATTATTATAGATTCACCACCGGTCGTACCGGTCGCCGATAGCCAGATTATCGCTGCAAGATGCGATATCATCTTGTTAGTAATAAGAGCAGAGAAATCAACGAGGAGGGTTATACAGCGCGCACGTGACAACATCGTGGGCGTTGGTGGGCATTTGCTTGGGGCTGTTGTGAATAATGTGGAACACAAACGCGGCCGCTATGGATATTACGGCAGGTATCAAAGCGGTTATGGGTACGGTTACGGGGGTCATAATAGTTACTATGGTGACGAAGTCAGTACTGAAAGCAGTCACGAATACGAACCAGAAGTATGTGTATGAGCCACTTTGTGGGGGCAATTTTTATGAAACCTGTTACTGTCCGAATTATATGACAAGCTAAGATAAGGGCATAGCTTTTACAACTTATGTACAGGTTCATTGGAAAGACTTAGCGGAATAACAAAAAAATATGACTAAGTTTACATATGAAGAATTCAACATAAACAAACCCAACAACCGGCGAGTGTCTGAGCATACCGAAGAGTATATCGACGTCCATTGTCATTGCCTGCCCGGTATTGATGACGGTCCGGCCACTAAATACGATGCACTCGCACTATGCCGATCACTGGTTGATGATGGTGTGACTACAGTCATAGCAACACCGCATCAACTGGGTCAGTATGACGGCTGTAATGAGGCCTCAGAAATTAGAAAAGCAGTTCTATCACTCAACGAAGAACTGGAAAAAAACCATATACCACTTACCGTTATGCCGGGCGGAGATGTTCGACTGGATGAACGAATTAGTCAACTTCTCAAGGATGATAAAATACTGACGCTCGCCGATGGCGGTAAATACATCCTTCTCGAGCTTCCGTCAGAAATACTTATTGACATTGAACCATTGATTGTTGAACTGGCATCTATCAATGTCAAGGTGATCGTTTCACATCCCGAACGGCATTTTGTCCTCAACCGATATCATGATGTTATACCAAAATGGTTAAGACATTCTGCTCTTCTACAAATCACCGCCGGCAGTCTGCTCGGTGATTTTGGTCCCCTGGCTGAAAGAGCAGCCTGGCACTTCTTAAAGGCAGGATGGGTCTCACTGGTAGCAACAGACTCTCATAACCTTAGAAGTCGCAGACCTCGGATGAGAGCCGCTTTCAGAAATATCAGTATAAAAATGGGGCAGTTGGTCGCCTATAGGTTATGTAATGAAAATCCCCTGAGAGTGTTGGAAGGCGGGAATATCGTAACTGCTTTGCAAAATCGATACAAGGAGTTTAGTAATGCCGAAAGTTAGCCAAATAACTTTCGATAATAATATGCAAACGAGCAGATTGGATATTGCAATCGAATGTCTAATCGTAAGTCTCCTTGTATTCATGCCACTGGCCTATGGAGTGGTTCATGCATGGAGTGAAGAAATAGTTGTTGTTGTATCCGGCGCGATTATTACTTGCTTTGTGCTCAAACTCATTCTATACGACGATCAGCGCATAGTTTGGACATGGGCATATGTGCCATTGGGATTATTTTTAATACTCGTGTTATTCCAGCTTGTTTCTTTACCTACATGGCTGGTTCACTTGATCTCACCAAATACCGCGGAATTGAAAAAAGAACTTTTGGGCGATTTACAAAAAACCGATACCGTGTTCAAATCGATGACCTTAAGCTTTTATCCGCATGCAACAAAACATAACATGAGGTTGATACTGGCAATCGCAGGAGTATTTGTGGTTGTTCTTAATGTCTTCCGCCGTCCCGAGCAGATAAAACGTCTTCTGGTAGCTATAGCATTAATCGGAGCACTGATCGCTTTTATCGCCTTGACCCAGAATCTTCTTGGAAACAACAAAATCTACTGGTTAATATCCAAATGGTATTACAAAGGATATTCAGGGCCGTTCGTCAACCGCAGTCATTACGGACAGTTTATAAACTTGTCGATTGGAGCAACACTCGGTTATCTTACAGTGAAACTGCACGAGGTTTTTTTCAACAAAAAGATAACACTGCCGACAGTATTCGAGTATTTTTGCTCCGGATCCGCCTTACCGTTGTGGCTGTTCATAGTCATTGTCGGTATCGGAATGGCAACAATCTTCATCTCTCTATCGCGAGGCGGTATGGTCAGCATGCTTATCGCTATGGGATTCACCATATTACTGATTTCATCGAAACGACATCTCAGAAGCAACGGCTGGACGATGATGGCTATAGCATTGATTGCGTTTACCTGTGTCCTGTACACAGGTTTTGATGCCGTTTACAACCGTTTAGCTACTCTCAGGAATCTACATGATGCCGGGGCACTACGGTTGCAGATGCTCAAAGATACGACTAAAGCATGGTCAAAGTTTCCACTGCTCGGGACTGGATTAGGAACATATTCGGTAGTTTATCCGATGTTCGATAACTCCACGGTCACCGCCCTGGCCACACATGCTGAAAACGAATACGCTCAAGTCTCTGAGGAAACCGGGCTGGCCGGTTTAAGCCTCCTTATAGTATTCGCGGTGATCGTTTGGTTCCATTTCTTCCGGAACATCCTTCACTCCGGCAGACCTATATGCTCGGTAGCCTATGGTCTGGGTTTTGGTTTGGTGGCAATACTGATCCACAGCTTCGCCGACTTCGGTCAACACCTCCCGGCAAACGCATTTTTATCCGCCATATTCTGTGCATTGCTAATAGCATTGGATCGGCGGGAAGAAATCAAAAATTCGGTCATGAAACAAAAGCAGCCTTTTGGAAACAAAATTATAAAGACAGCTTTGCTACTCGGTGTAGGTGGAATTTGGGTATGGATGATTGTCGGAGCCAATAATAGCCGTCTTGCTGAAAAACACAGGAATCATATTCAATCTATTGAAAAAGAACTTGCAAAAATAAATTGGCAGGGAACAGAAGCCACATACGCAGACTTACTTAATCATGCATCCGCTGCATTATCCTTAGAACCGGAAAATGTGAAAAACCTGTACATGCTAAATGTGTATCGCTGGCGGTCGATAAATCGTTCAGGAAATCCGGATATTTCAAACACTTGTGTCCCTAAAGACTCAATCCCGGTCATTAATGATATTGTCAAACAACTCCATAATGCTCGCACGCTGTGTCCGACTTATGGACCAACATATAGTTTTGTCGGGCAAATTGAGAAATATATTCTCAACCGAGAAGTGGGTGCAAATAATATCAAAAAAGGACATCTGCTTGCTCCCTGTGATCCGATAGCCTGCTTTATTGCCGGCTATCTCGATATATCCGAAGGCAGATATGAAGATTGTTTCGCAAAATTTGACAAGGCCGTACAGCTTGACGGCGGATTATTTAAAGACGTTGTGAGCATATATGTCGATTATCTCAGTCGTCCGGACAAAGCTATGTCACTTGCGGGAGATGACGCTGGTCGGCTACATTACATCACCCTTGTATTCGAGGAGGGCCAATACGATGATCTTGCAAAACAATGCCGGGAAAAGATAAAAAAATCACTCGAAGAGATGTGTTCTCGACCTGATGCATCCGCACCGGTTCTTGCATCTTTGGCAAGCATCTATAAAGAACAACAAAATACTGAAGCAGCAATAAAGTGTTATCACCGTGCCTTGGAACTCGACTACAGCCAGGTCCGATGGCGAATCGAGTTGGCAAAGTTACTTGCAGAGACGAAAAGAATGCCCGAGGCAATGCACGAAGCGAGGATTTGCCTTCGACTGCGTCCCAATTCCAAAGAAGCCCGGACACTTATAGCTGACTTTTCGGTAAATCCGGCAACATGGGGCAAAGAAACCTATCAGCATCGATCCATCAACCAAAGTGAACTATATCGGCCACTGGAAAAAGTCGGAAACTAAATATCGCAATTGATACCCCTTGTCGGTACACCGACGGGGACGGAGTGTGCGCAGATATAATTACAGAAACCTCAGACAATTAGAAATGATAAAAATTTTCTTATCTGTATATATTGGTTCAACCATACTTTCGATCATAAGCACATCGGTTATAATTTTTGTTGCCCACCGATCCAGTATTATGGATAATCCTGACATCCGTAAAGTTCACTCACGTCCTGTTCCACGTATAGGTGGCGCTGCAATTTTCATATCAACAATAGGCATTATCATACCTTTATTGTTGTTAACAAAAATCAGTAGAAACAACATATTTCTCACCGGCTCCAAAGGTCTGTTCCTGCTGTCAGCGGTTTGCCTTATTTTCATCGTCGGTCTTATTGACGATATTTATGGTATGCGGGCAAAAATAAAGCTTTTTGCTCAAATAGCAGCATCACTGATAGTATGCCAGGTAGGTATTCGAATCGATTCGATTACGATCACCGATTCACTGATTATTCACTTCGGCTGGTATTCATGGCCCATAACAATTTTCTGGATCGTCGGCCTGACCAACGCCATCAACCTGATCGACGGCCTCGATGGTCTGGCAGCAGGTATTTGTGCAGCCGCCTGTGGAGCTATTACGATACTTACTTTGCACTTTGGCATTCAAGTCATGACAATAATCATGTTGTCCATGCTCGGTGCTTTGACAGGCTTTCTCTTGTTCAATTTCAACCCTGCTAAAGTATTTATGGGGGATTCAGGCAGTCAGTTTCTGGGATTCACTATAGCATCCTCAAGCATATTATGTGCTTCAAAAACAGAGACTCTCGTAGGATTGGCTCTACCGATTCTGGCCCTGGGAATACCTGTTTTCGATACTTTTTTCAGTATTATGCGAAGGTTTCTCGAACGCAGGTCTCTATTTTCGCCGGATCGCAGCCATTTTCATCACAAGCTTTTAGCACTCGGCCTTCATCAGCGTCACGCAGTGCTTATCGCTTATGGTCTGACTTTAGTAACCGTCGGACTTGGAATGTTTATGTTAGTAACTCGTAATGCCCAGACAATTATAGTCTTTGTTTGCATCCTGCTGCTGCTGGTCCTCGTGTTCAGAGCTTTCGGCGCTATCAGATTCAGGGAAATGTTAACCGGCCTGAAACAAAAATACGCAATCGCCCAACAAACAAAACAGGAAATTGAGAATTTTGAGCAAATCGAGCTGTACTTTCGAAATGCTCAGATTTTTGAGCAATGGTGGCAGGCGGTCTGTTTTGCCGCTGAGAGAATGGGATTTGTCAGAAGTCTGCTACCTTTAACCAATCGTGACGGAACCCAGCGAACGCTAACCTGGGAAAGAAATAATGAGAACATAAGAATAGGTGATACAATCAGATCAACTCTGTCAATCCGTGACCGTCGCTCAGGACCACCACTTAACCTGGAGGTCCAGGTAAATACCAATGGCTCCCTTGAATCTGCCGGCAGGCGTCTGACGCTTTTCGGTCGATTACTTGAGGAACACAGTGTCACAAGCCTGACAGGATAAAACAATACAGCAGTTCCATTTGAATGTATATTATATAGCATTGTCGCATTGATGAAAATAAGGGGATTATTATGAAGGCAATTATTCTCGCGGGAGGATTAGGAACCCGAATCAGCGAAGAAACGCTTTTGCGACCTAAGCCTATGATAGAAATCGGCGGCAAACCAATACTGTGGCACATCATGAAAAATTTTACTTATCATAATATCAATGAGTTCATCATTTGCTTAGGTTACAAAGGTTACTACATAAAAGAATACTTTGCGAATTATTATTTGCATATGTCCGATGTAACCTTCGATATGCGAAATAATGAAATGGAAGTACATTCCAATCATTGCGAACCCTGGAAAGTTACTTTACTGGACACCGGCCTCGATACTATGACCGGGGGACGTTTAAAACGCATCGCATCACACCTCGACAAAGGCCCTTTTTGCTTTACTTATGGCGACGGAGTTGCAGATGTTGACCTTCATTCTCTGATTGATTTTCACCGGGCAAGTGGTCGTATTGCCACTATGACGGCTATCCAGCCACCGGGCCGATACGGGGCCTTAAACATCGAAGGAGATTTAATTCGACAATTCCAGGAAAAGCCCAAAGGTGACGGTGCCTGGGTCAACGGCGGTTTTTTTGTTCTTGAGCCTGAAGTCATAAACTACATTCAGGGTGATAATACGATATGGGAACGAGAGCCCCTTGAGCGCCTGGCAGCAGAAGGCCAACTTTGCGCATACAAACATCGCGGTTTCTGGCAAGCCATGGATACCATGAGAGATAAGATCAAGCTTGAGGAGTTATGGACTAATGGAAAAGCACTGTGGAAAGTATGGGACAAGGAAATAGATTTCGCCATAAACGAAATGTCCACTAATGCGAAAATGTCTTATCAGCTATATTAATGTTTATGTTCGAAGATTTCTACAGAAACAAACGAGTTTTAATAACAGGCCATACCGGCTTCAAAGGTAGCTGGCTTTCTGAATGGCTTCTTTTACTTGGAGCGAATCCAATCGGGTATAGTTTAGAGCCTGATACAAATCCATCTCTTTTTAAGCAATTGAATTTAGAAAAAAGATTAGAGCACCAAATTGCAGATATTCGATGCCCCAATGTATTGGCAGACAGCATAAAGGCGGCACAACCGGATATTATCTTTCACTTAGCGGCACAATCCTTGGTTAGGCGGTCTTATTTGAATCCCACCTTGACCTATGAAACAAATGTCCTGGGCACCGTTTACCTTCTTAATGCCTTAAAATCTCTTAAAAAGCCCTGTGCTGTCGTCGTTATCACTTCGGATAAATGTTATGAAAATCGCGAATGGATTCATGGCTACCGCGAAAACGATCCGTTGGGAGGGCATGATCCCTATAGTTCCAGTAAAGCTTGTGTCGAACTGGCCGTTCATTCTTTTCGACAATCATTTTATACAAACAGGACACCTAATCCGGTCGCAATTGCCAGTGCTCGTGCCGGCAATGTCATCGGAGGAGGAGACTGGGCTCAGGATAGAATTCTGCCGGATTGCATACGTGCTCTAAGTCAGGGACAATATATTCCGATCCGTAATCCCAAGGCAACGCGTCCGTGGCAACATGTCGTCGAGCCACTTTCCGGTTATCTTCTATTGGGACAGCGAATTTATACTGATATGAACAATGCAAAGAACAAAACGCTTTGTACGGCATACAATTTTGGTCCAGGCATCGAGTCCAATCAAAGTGTCGAATCTCTTGTCAGTGAAGTTTGTCGTCACTGGCCGGGAAAATGGAAAATACAATCCGACTCTAACGAACCTCACGAAGCAGGTCTCCTGAGTCTGAACACGGATAAAGCCTGGCACTATTTAGGCTGGCGCCCGGTTTGGGATTTCGAAACAACCGTGAAAGAGACTGTGCGCTGGTATCGTGAAATTGTGGAAACACAGCCGGATGTAGAAAAAACGGTGGAAATTACACGAAAACAGATTTTGGCATACTATCAACAGGCAAAACGAAAAAAAATAAAATGGACTGGTAAAAGCGAACACGTCAAGCAAAACCTGATTACAACAGTATCATTCCGTATCAGAGATTACGATGTTTCCCCCACATATTGACGAAAAGTTTTAATGAACGGACCACAAGAAACAAGAAAAGAAATCCTACACCTTGTAAGCAAATACTATCAAGAGGTATTTACAGCAAACGAATTCAAGCCGGGCATAACACCGGTTCGATATGCAGGACGCGTCTTCGACGACCGTGAATTAATAAATGCAGTTGATGCCGGTCTTGATTTCTGGTTAACCGAGGGTCGTTTTATCGAAAAATTCCAAAATGAACTGGCAAAAAAAGTAGGTGTAAAATATGCTTCTCTGGTTAACTCTGGTTCCTCTGCAAATTTATTAGCGATTACGACTCTAACATCTCATTTGTTAGGCGACCGAAGGCTTGTGCCGGGGGATGAGGTTATAACCTTGGCGGCAGGTTTTCCCACAACACTTAATCCAATTATTCAAAACGGTCTTATTCCGGTCTTCGTGGATGTAGATATTCCAACATATAATGCAAAAATTCAGGAAGTAGAAGCTGCCATAAGCCAAAGAACTCGCGCCGTCTTTTTGGCACATACTTTGGGTAATCCCTTTGATATCAATGAGATCATGAAAATCGTTGATAAGTACGATTTATATCTCATCGAGGACAACTGCGATTCATTGGGATCAATATATGATAAGAAACAAACCGGATCATTCGGGCATCTATCCACATGTTCCTTTTATCCGGCACATCATATTACTACAGGAGAAGGCGGGGCTGTACTTACCTCGAATGACAAACTTATAAAAATTGTCAATTCATTAAAAAACTGGGGCAGAGACTGTAACTGCGGCCCGGGGCAGAACAATAAATGCGGGCGAAGATTTTCAGGACAATTCGGGGCATTACCATTCGGATATGACCACAAGTATGTCTATTCCCATATAGGATACAATCTTAAGATGACGGATATCCAGGCGGCGATAGGTGTGGAGCAATTGAAGAAGCTCGATAATTTTTGCCAAGCACGACGCAGCAATTTTTCACTCTGGAAAACAGGTTTTAAGTCATTTGAAGACAATTTTATTCTACCGGAAGCAACAGAAAAATCCGATCCGGCATGGTTTGCCTTTCCTGTCACAGTCCGGAAAGATGCCACTTTCACCAGAACAGAATTAACCGATTATCTGAACAGGAACATGATCGAAACACGAAACCTCTTCGGAGGGAATCTTCTCAGACAACCGGCTTATAAGGACATTTGTCACCGTAAAATCGGTGATTTGAATAACACGGACATTATTATGAATAATACGTTCTTCCTGGGGACATACCCTGGAATAGGTGCCCAGCAAATCGAGTACATCATTGAAGTAATAGCTGCATTTCTGAAATCGAAACAAAAACTACCACCTTGTACAACAGACATGGTGACTGCCTAAATAATACCTTAATAAACATATCATTAAGAATATCACCAAAGGATCTGTTATGATCGATCTTTTCATCAAACCGCTGTTTATTTTTGAAATGGCTAATAATCACATGGGTGATATTAACCACGGCAAAACCATTATCAGGGAATTCGCAAAAGTTATTAAAAAATACAGGGAATTTTCATTTGCTTTTAAATTTCAATATCGAAACCTGGATACTTTTATTCACCCGGACTATAAGAATAATAAAGATTATAAATATATTAAGCGATTTTCAGAAACCAGAATTGAAAAAGAAGCTTTCAAACAATTAAAAGACGAGCTTATTCGTTTCGGATTTATAGCTGTTTGTACTGCTTTTGATGAGGCATCGGTTGATTTAGTAGAAGAACATGATTACCATATCATCAAAATCGCCAGTTGTTCTATTACCGACTGGCCTCTTTTAGAACGAATCGCCAAAACAGACAAGCCGATAATAGGTTCCACTGCAGGTGCTTCTCTCGAAGATATTGACAAAGTTGTCTCCTTTTTCGAGCACAGGCAAAAACAGTTTACTCTTATGCATTGTGTCGGTTCTTATCCAACTACTGACAACCTGTTGGAACTGAACCAGATCGATTTATTCAAATCCAGGTATCCGAAAATACGAATAGGATATTCCACCCATGAAGAGCCGGACAACCTCGAAGCAATAAAAATCGCAGTCGCCAAAGGAGCAACTGTTTTCGAACGACACGTCGGTATCCAAAACGAAAAATACAAACTTAACGCCTATTCATCAGCGCCTGAACAAATATCAAAATGGCTTTCAGCAGCCAAAGAAGCTTATGTGATGTGTGGTGTTAGTAATCGACGAAGAGAAATTTCTCAAAAAGAACAAAGCGACCTGCGAGGTCTCCAGCGAGGAATTTTCGCAAAAACCGACATAAAGTCGGGAGAAAAGATTAACGGCGAAAAAGTATTTTACGCCATCCCGAATTTTCAGGGGCAACTCGTCGCGAATTCCATGTCGAAATATCTGGATATAATGGCTCAAAAGGATATTTCTACAAATCAGCCGATTTTAGCGGAAGATTTACAAATATCAAACTCACGTGATAAGGTCTTGAATATTATTAAAGATATTAAAGAATTAGTACTGGAAAGTGGCATAAAACTTCAGAATAAAATTGATTTCGAACTATCACATCATTACGGCATAGATCAATTCTATCAATACGGCTGTACAATAATGAATATAATAAACAGGGAGTATTGCAAAAAGCTAATTCTTCTTTTGGCCGGCCAAGGAAATCCCACACATACCCACAAAGTTAAAGAAGAAACGTTCCACATTCTCTACGGAAACGGATGGATTAAACTCAATGATGAAACAAGAGACTTTGCCGCAGGTGACCTTCTTACCGTGGAACGAAACGTCCCGCATAGTTTCGGGACAAAAACTGGCGCGATTCTCGAAGAAGTTTCCACAACGCACATAAAGGCGGATTCTTATTACGATGATCCGCTGATCGATAAAACGGAAAACAGAAAAACATATATGACATTCTGGATAGACTGGCTGGAACAGCCAATAAAATAAATAAAGTACCAATGGTAACCATTGCCTGGGATGTCGATGATGTGCTTAATAATCTGATGCGTCAGTGGTTTGAAGCGGTATGGAAAAAAACATATCCGGAATGCAAAATAGATTACGAAGATCTGTCTGAAAATCCCCCACATCGGATTCTTAAAGTATCAAAAGAAGGGTATCTTGAGTCTCTGGATGCTTTTCGTGCCGATCCTTCTTACAACCAAATGACTCCCGTACTCCTTGTAAAAAAGTGGTTCATTAATCATGGCCGGCAATTCCGACATATTGCATTAACATCCGTTCCTTTTGATGCAGCCGGCGTATCGGCAAACTGGGTATTAACGCATTTCGGCCAGTGGATAAGAACTTATCATTTTATACCATCATATCGAGCTGCATGTAAGGTTCCGGTTTATGACCGATCGAAAAAAGATTATTTAGAATGGATTCAACATGTGGATTATCTTGTCGATGACAATGAAGAAAATATTAAAGAGGCTGAATCCATTGGAGTTAAGGGAATATTGTTTCCGAGACCGTGGAATACCCAAAAAAACAAACCTATCGAAACAGTCCTGACATCTCTTTCTTTATTACAAAAACATACAAATAAAAAACACGATGAAACTATCCGATTACGTATTTAATTTCATTGCCGAAACCGGTGCTCGACATATTTTCTTCCTTCCCGGCGGCGGTTGTATGCACCTGGTAGATTCTCTCGGAAGGAAAAACGAACTACAGAAAATATGCTGTCTTCATGAACAAGCCGCTTCTATCGCCGCTGAAGCGTATAGCCAATACTCGAATAACCTCGGAGTAGCTTTAGTGACGACAGGTCCCGGAGCGACAAATGCCATTACCGGCGTCGCAGGCGCATGGATTGATTCGACTCCGCTCTTTATTATATCCGGACAAGTAAAGCGTTCCGATATGATCGGAGCAAGCGGCGTAAGGCAAATGGGCATCCAGGAAGTTGATATAGAATCGATAGTAAAACCTATCACCAAATACGCAGTGACAGTCACTAATCCACGCATGATTAAATATCATCTTCAGAAAGCCCTCTATCTGGCCACTCATGACAGAAAAGGGCCGGTCTGGATTGACTTACCCCTCGATGTTCAGGGCAGCAATATTGACGAACATGCACTTCCGGAATATTTACACGATTATCTTTTGTCCGAGGAATTAATAACCAACGAAATTAAGAACTGTGCTGTTATAGCTGCTGATATACTTTCAAAGGCCGAGCGACCGGTCATTTTAGCCGGTAATGGTATTCGTATGTGTAACGCCCCGGAAGCTTTTAATGATTTGATTCAAAGAATTAAAGCCCCCGTCCTTTTGACGTGGAAAGCCAGTGATTTTTTATGGGAGGAACACGAACTGTACTGCGGCAAACCCGGCATTATAGGACAAAGGGGAGCTAATTTTACACAGCAAAATGCTGACTTTTTACTGTCTATCGGCGCAAGGCTCGACCTTTGTCAGATTGGTCATAACTATTCACACTTCGCTCCTGCAGCAAAAAAGGTCATCGTTGACATCGATAAGAATGAACTAAATAAAATCAAAACATTTATCGATGTGACGGTGAATGCCGACGCCGGTGTCTTTATAAATGCGCTATTGGACGCACTCGAAAAAGTACAAACTAACGATTATTCTTTATGGCTTATGCAATGCAAACAATGGCAGCGCAGGTATCCCGTGATACTCGATGAATACAGGCAACCGGCGGAACTTGTTAATCCCTATTACTTCTTCGATGTTTTGTCGGATCTTTTAAACGAAGAGGACCTGATTGTCCCTGAAAGCTCGGGAATCAGTGCGGAAATAACCCAGCAGGCATTTCGTCTAAAACGGGGTCAACGAATATTAAATACTCCCGGACTCGGGGCTATGGGATTCGGATTACCGGCATGTATAGGAGCTTGTCTTGCAAGCGACGGCCGCAGAACTATCAGTATTATAGGCGACGGCGGCTTGCAGCATAATATCCAGGAACTTGAAACCATTGCTCGACTAAAACTTCCTCTGAAAATATTCATTCTAAACAACAACGGTTATGCATCGATACGCAATATGCAAAGGGCGCATTTTAAAGGGAACCTTGTCGGCTGCGATCCGGGCAGTGGACTAACCTTACCCGATACCTGCAAAGTAGTCCGGGCGTATGGTTTGACAACAAGAAGAATCTTAAATCAAGACAATCTATATGATGAAGTCGCCGATGTCCTAAACAGTGTAGAGACCATTATCTGCGAAGTCATGATTGATCCGGAAGTTCCAGCCGCTCCAAAGATGTCATCACAGGTATTGCCTGATGGTAAGATAGTATCTAAACCAATGGAGGATTTGTGGCCGTTTCTTGATCGTGAGGAATTATTGTCGAATATGTTGATTCCAGTCGCTGAAGAACGAATGAGGCATTAAAAATATGAAGGTATTAATAACCGGAGGAAACGGATTTATTGCCCGAAATCTTTTTGAGCATTTAAATAGTGAATATACCGTATTATCCTGCAATAGCAAAGAACTTGACCTTTTAGATCCCGCAAAAGTATCAAACTTTATTAAGAAAAAAAATTTTGACGTTATAATTCATACAGCTACATACGATGCTGCGCCTAAACATTCCACCAAAAAGCCGTCAAAGGTTCTGGAATATAACATAAGGATGTTCTTTAACATTGTCAGATTCAACGATTATTATGATAAGTTGATTTATTTTGGATCTGGAGCAGAGTTCAACCGTAATCATTGGATACCAAGAATGAAAGAAGAATATTTTGATAAACATATCCCAATAGACCAATATGGCTTTTCGAAATATTTAATGACCAAATATACAGAATTATGTAATAATATATATAATCTCAGGCTTTTTGGAGTCTTTGGAAAATATGATGATTGGCGAACGCGCTTCATTCCTAATGCTTGCTGCCACACAGTATTAAATCTACCCATAAGGATCAATCAGAACGTATTCCTCGATTTTCTTTACATTGAAGACTTGATCAAAATCGTCAAATGGTTCATGCATAACAAACCACAAAAGAAAATATATAACGTTTGCACAGGCAGTGTTTATGATCTAAAAACTATCGCGAATAAGATTATTCAAATATCCGGTAAAGATATAGATATAGAAATAAACAAAAGTGGTCTGGGCAGAGAATATAGCGGTGATAATTCATTACTTATGGAAGAAATAAAACGTTTCAAATTTAGCTCTATAGATGATTCTATTAAAGCATTATACCACTGGTATAATTCGAATAAAAAACAAATACATCTAAATATCTAAATCAGTCTCTCTTAACTTTATGGATATGAATAAAGCAATTGCATTTTTAGATCGCAAGATTTCCCATCCATCTATAGGATTGCCGGAGGAATTGTTTCTGTTTGTTAGCAGAGTAACTCCTTTAGTAAATGTGGATTTGCTTATAAAAGATGAAAAAGAACGTATCCTTTTATCATGGAGAGACGATCCCTTTGCAGGCGTCGGTTGGCACATACCCGGTGGTATTGTAAGGTACCAAGAGCGATTGGAAACAAGATTAACAAAGATGGTAGAAAATGAAATCGATGCTTTGGTTGAAATTGGACACGAGCCAGTCGCAATTAACCAAATTATAGACTACGAATTAAAAACAAAGGGACACTTCATATCGCTACTCTATAAAGGTTTCATCACAGGTAATTATATTCCAAAAAATGATGGTTTGTCAGATAAAGATGCAGGTTATCTCAAGTGGCATAATAATTGCCCTTCAAATCTCATAAGATACCATGAAATATACAGAAAGTATATGTAGTATAGTATTCGAAATTTAAACGCATATAATATCCATTAGCTAAAAAATAATCCAAGACTATGAACAAGTGCAGAGTATGCGGTCATAAGATTTATGAAGAGCCGTTATTGCGCTATGAGGGTATGCCAAACGCCTCACAATTTCTACCTGATTTTGATTCAATTTCAAGCGATACACCAGTAGATTTAGAAATCTGTCAATGCACAGGTTGCGGACTAATACAGCTAAACAACGAACCCGTCCCCTATTATAGAGAAGTGATACGCGCTGCTGCTATTTCAGAGGAAATGAAAGATTTTCGAAGAAAGCAATTCCACAGATTCGTAAAAAAGTATTCTCTAACAGGAAAAAAAATTATTGAGATAGGATGTGGTCGTGGAGAATACATGTCACTCATGCAACAATGCAGTGTGAATACTTATGGAATAGAATATTCCACCGAATCAGTAAGGCAGTGCACCAACAACGGCCTAAATGTCTCAAAAGATTTCATTGAAAGCAGTACTCAAAAATTATGTAATGCCCCATTTGATGCCTTCTATATACTGAATTATCTCGAACATCTACCTAATATAACTTCAGCTCTAAGAGGAATATATAACAATCTGTCCGTCGAAGCCGTGGGACTCGTTGAAGTACCAAATTTTGGCATGATTTTGCGAAATAAACTTTTTTCAGAATTTACTCGTGACCACCTTTTTTATTTTACCAAAGAAACTTTGGATACAACATTAAGACAAAATGGATTTGAAATCATGGATTACCAAGAAGTCTGGTATAAATACATTATTTCTGTTACCGTCAAAAAAAGGAAGAAGCTGGACGTATCAAATTTCTACATATATCAAGAGAAACTAAAAAATGAAATCGGGAAGTATCTCAATAGTTTAAAAGATAAAAAAATAGCAATATGGGGTGCCGGTCATCAGGCACTTGCTGTAATATCTTTGGCAAATTTAGCAGGTAAAATCAAGTATGTTATAGATTCTGCATTATTTAAGCAGGGCAAGCTCACTCCGGCTTCACATATTCCCATCGTTTCTCCCGATACCCTTAATTCGGATCCGGTGGATGCCATTATTATTATGGCTGCTGGTTACTCAGATGAAGTATCAAGAATTATTCAACAGAATTATGATAGAAAAATACAGATTTCCATATTAAGAGATTATGGTTTGGAGGTGCTTTAACTTTGCACATTACTAAAAATGTCAATCCCATCGGCCGGATGAACAATTATAATGAAACCGTTTCTAATTTATTCAAACAAAGGGCTTTCCCTATTAATAGTAAAAACTGTGTTCATGATTTATTCAGAAATAAAAAGATAATTCTTTACGGGGGAGGAGATGGAAGTATTACCTTTTCAGTTTTTATCTTAAAAAAATATGGATTTAAGTTACATGCTGTCCTTGATCGTAATTTCAAATCAGGTGATACCCATTTAGGAGTACCAGCTTTTTCTCCTTATGAATATAAACCAACAAATGAAGAGAAAGAAAACACAATCGTTGTAGTGACAATTGGAAAGAAACAATATCATCAAGAAGTATTTGATTGTCTTTATAAATTGGGATTTGAGAATATAATATTATCAACCGACATATATGAGTACCATTTATTGCACACACCCGCTGATCTCGAAAAAAAAGGTTTTGATTATTATCTGGGAAATAAAAACAGGATTATGGCATGTTTCGGACTTTTTTCAGATGACTTGAGTCGGGATATATTCACTCGTATTATTCAAACTCATATGCAAAGAACACTGATTAAGATTCCCTGCCATGAGATTAAAGAACAATACTTTCCGAAAGATATAGATTTAAGCAAAGGCTACTCCCGCTTTATCAACTGTGGAGCATATAACGGTGATACTATCATGCAATTAAATTCTTTAGTTGGTAAAGTAGATGCATTAGCCTGTTTTGAACCGGATTTAGATAATTTTAATATCCTTAAACAATACTTAATCAACAAGCACAACGAGATCGCTCAAAGCGTTATTGCATTTCCATGTGGTGTTTTTAGTTATGAAACACAGCTTCATTTTGATAGCAATAAAATGAATTCCATGATTTCAAATGATGGAAAGCTGTTTATTCAGTGTGTTGCCCTGGATCACGTGCTACCCGACTTCAAACCAACATACATTAGTATGGATGTGGAAGGTGTAGAATTGGAAGCACTAAAGGGTGCTGTAAGATTAATTACAGAAAGCAAACCCGATTTGGGTATATGTGTATATCACGCTCCCAATCACATATGGGATATCCCCCTTTTTATTGATAGTCTAAACTTGAATTATAAATTTTATCTACGAAACTACACTTCATTTGTGAGCGAGACCGTTCTCTACGCGACAACATAAGATACCATATTAAATATAATTCAATATTAATAAACATACTTCCACACAAGTAATTTTCGTGTAATAGATCAAAATGATTCTTTATATAAGTTCGTAACGCACATACATAGATAATAAAGAAATACAAAGGAATATAGAATGTCAACTCAACAAGTAAAATTAAAAGCAGATGAAATCCAAAAGAGAAACTTGCTAAAAAAAGAAAAGCCGTACGTCTATGAAAAAACTATGAAATATGCCGAAAAAGTTAAGAACGGTGAAAGCATAGCTATCCTTCAATTTCAATACGACTATATGTGTAATTTCCGATGTCAACATTGTTCAGTAAAAAGGTTCCAGGGTAAAAAAGACGGGCGACGGTTTACGATAGCCGATGTAAAAGAGCTTGCGCGACAGGCAGACGAAATGGGACTTGCGCATATTGTCATCACTGGTGGCGAACCATTAATCTTTCCAGATTTTGATGATATCGTTAAGGCTATTGATCCTCAGAAATTTTATATAACTTCTGATACAAATGGCTGGTTTCTGGATAAAGAAAGAGCAAAACACTTAAAAAGTATTGGTGTTGATAAAATTCAGTTAAGCTTTGACAGCCTTTCAATGGAAGAACATGATAAATTCAGGCAAACTATTGGCTCACATAAAAGATGCCTAAGGGCTATTGACGCTGCTATAGATGCTGGATTGAACATTATCGTACAAACAGTAGTTTGGAAACAAAGGGTGCGATCTCAGGAACTCATTGACTTTGTTGAATTTTTAAATGCTAAAGGCGTTGGCGTATTTGTGACCTACGCAAAACCTGTCGGCTCATGGGAAGGAAATTTTGATGTTCTTGTCGATCGAGACGACATGAATTATATAAAAAAACTTGAGAAAAAGTATAATATTTTTACACACCTTACCCCAGGTTACGGTCTTAATTTAGGCTGTATCGCCGTTAAAAGAATGGTCTCTATCACCAAATATGGCGATGTTATGCCATGTCCTTACATTCATACTTCAATAGGCAACTTTTTTAAGGAACCATTGAAAAAAATTATAGAAAGAGGCATGAAAATCAAATACTTCGGAAAATACGTTGATACTTGTCTTATTGCTGAAGATCGACAATTTATTAATGACTATGTTGTGAAGAAAATTTATAATAAACCACTTCCGGTTCATTATTCTCAAGTATTTACAAAGCAAGATTACATCGATTAACACAATATCCGAAAATATCCGTTAAATTTTTCCATAATACAATAATCATTTTCTTTTACTGAAAAGTTTTCATTTTTAAAGTTTCATTTATAAAACATGTTCACATTCTCATTCGGCTGTAGAAAAACCTATAAGAAAGAGACAGGCAATACAGAAATCAGAAAATATCTTTATAATAACACACTACCTACTATTAATTCATAGTTTCAAGTAAGTACTCACCAATTAAAACTATAAGTCATCCCAAAACACTCCGAAGCAGGATGACAATACAGCCAAGCTGAACCATGGCAAGAAAGTTTTTAAGATGATATTCATAACGAACAACAAGTCGGCGAAAGTTTTGAAGCCATGCGAAAAAACGCTCAACTTTCCATCGCTTTCTAAATCGCCGCAGTACTCGTCCATCTTGAGTAGCCGCTTTGACTCGGTTATTTTTATGCGGGGTAATAAGTTCAACACCACGTTCCTGCAGATCCTTTGCTAAAGCAGTTAGAATCTTGGCGAAGACACCTGATTCGGTCCATTCCTGGAAACGCCTGTGGCACGTACTTTTGGGTGGATACCTCTCTGGTAAGTCGGCCCAAGGTGCTCCAGTACATAAAATCCAGAGAATGCCGTTTAGTACTACTCTGACGTCCTGGGGTGGTCGGCCTGATTTTCCAGGTCCGGCTTTTGGCTTTGGAATAAAGTCTTTGATTCTTCGCCATTGTTCATTTGTAAGGTCCATAGACCTTGAATCGGTTAATAACACAACTTAACATTAGATTTTGGGATAGGTTCTAATGGCATTACCTGTTTCAGGCTATGCCTGTCAACCTTTGGCGATTGTTTCCATACATCAGTCTTATTGGTGGTATTGAAATCGGAAGAATAAAAACAATAGTAACACTGTCAAATAATTTATTTTGAAACGTCTTTTACTGATGATGTTAGCAGAAATCTCACATCTGAAATATAGCATGATGTTTAAAACGAGAAAATTGCAAAAACGACAGAGTATGTTTACAGGAGAAATAATATGAAGGTCTTAATTACAGGCGGCTGTGGTTTTTTAGGCTCTCATGTTTGTGAATTCTATATAACAAAAGGCGATAAAGTCATATCGTATGACAATCTGACTAAACATGAATTAAATAGAACGGGTTTCGCCGCCGACACAGCAAGAAACTACAACTGGGATTATCTTAAAAGCCTCGGCGTACAAATGGTTAAGGCCGATGTCAGGAATTCCGAAGAATTGATGAATTATGCAAAAGATTGTGACTACATAATTCATACTGCGGCACAGCCCGCTATGACTATAAGCTGGGAAGATCCGGAATTAGACATTACCACGAACGTAATGGGCACCTTTAACGTACTCGAAGCAGCCAGGAAACTGAAAATTCCTGTTGCCTCCTGTGCCACTATTCATGTTTACGGCAATAAAATAAATGAAACACTGAGAGAGGAAAAAACCAGATATATCAGAACACCTGCAGGTATTGATGAGAATCACAGGACACTGGAAGGATCGTTGACCCCTTTACATGCATCGAAAGGTGCCGGTGACATCTATATCCAAGCATATATAGATACATATAAGGTGGAAGCTGCAAGTTTCCGCCTTTCCGGTATATACGGTACAAGGCAGTTCGGCGGCGAAGACCACGGCTGGGTCGCTAATTTTTCAATCCGCAGCATACTAAACCGGCCGTCAACGATATACGGCACAGGTAAACAGGTAAGAGATATTATTTATGCAACCGATGTGTGTGAAGCATTCGATGCTTTTTACAATACGAGAAAAGCCGGAATATACAATATCGGAGGAGGTGACAAAACCGCAATCTCACTGCTCGAATGCTTTGATATCATAGAAAAAATTACCGGAAAGAAACCTGAAATAAAATTTGAGGGTGAAAGGCATGGCGATTTAAGCTACTTCATTTGTGATATAAGCAAAGCAAAAAGGGAACTTAACTGGGAACCCAGGATTATGCCCGAAGAAGGAATCAACATGCTGATTAACTGGATAAAAGAAAACAAAAACATATTTTGTCCGGAAAGGAAAGAGAGCCATGAAAATACTTATGCTGGCTGGCGGAAGAGGTAAAAGACTCGATGATTTGTCAAAATTCAGTAACAAATGCATGATCCGGGTAATGGGAAGACATGTCATCGAGTATAATTTAGATTGTGCCGCCGAAACCGATATTAATGAAATTGTAATTGTTGTCGGATACAGGGCGGAAGAAATAATAAACTTCCTGGGTAATAAATATAAGGGTAAAAGGATAAAATACGTAATTCAATCCGAGCAAAAGGGATTGGTCCATGCAATCGAATGCGCACAAGAAACCATCGATGGCGACGATTTTATGTTAATGTTAGGCGATGAAGTATTAATAAATCCTATACACCAGGCCATGATTGACAATTTTAAAAATACGAACAGCTTTGTTATATGCGGAATATTGTGGATTGATGATACAAATCTGATAAAAAGAACGTACACTCTGATTCAGGACGATAATAATTTAATCCACAGACTTATTGAGAAACCTCACAATCCCCTGAATCATTATATGGGCACCGGTAATTGTATATTTAAGAACGATATATACAAGTACATCGACTACACCCCCCTTCATTATGAGAGAAAAGAAAAAGAGTTACCCGATTTTATTCAATGCGCCATCGATGACGGGAAGGTCGTAAAAAGTTTTAATATTTGCGATAAATATACGAATATAAACACGAAGGATGATATTAAATTAGTTGAAAGCTACCTGCATGAGAAATATATACCAATCCGGGAAAAAGTTTCGGATTACGCTCTACCAAAGGAGTATGTAAAGCCTTTGCATGTCTCTTGACATTTATAAAATTTTTATTACTCCCTCTGGCGTCGATTGGTATTCAACAAAAACATATATACATCAAACTGAAATTTCATTCTGATTTGATACGATCTCCGTTAACAGTAAGACAATATGAGCAAAAATTTAGTTGTCATACCGGCTTATAATGAAGAAGAAACTATCGGTAAGGTAGTAACATGTGCATTAAAATATGCCGACGTGTCTGTAACCGATGATGGAAGTCGAGACCGCACTTCCGATATACTGCACGATATTAGAAAAGACTGTGACTCGGGAAAATATCCCAATCATTTAAATATAATTACTCATCCAAGATCGACACATATTCCTGCAGGTATCCAGGATGGGTTTAAATTTGGTTTAGAGAGAGGTTATGAATTTTTTGTTACAATGGACGCCGGCTTATCACACGATCCCGAGGTTTTACCAAGTTTCTTTCAATTTGATTCGACTATCGATGTAGTAATCGGCAGCAGACAAGATACGAAAAATGTCCCCCTGTATCGTAAAGCTATCACAAGAATGGCCGCATTGGTAGTTAATTACTCATTAACCGATTCTTATTTTAAATTTTCCGGCCTTAAGCTCAGAGACTGTACGAGCGGTTTCCGCCGTTACAGCAAAAGGGCCGCGGAATTGATTGCAAAATCCAAGCTTAGGTCAAAAGCATTCGATTTTCATATGGAAGCATTAGCATTGTGTATGCGGAACCGAATGACTGCCGCGGAAATGCCTATAACTTATGTATTTTCCAATTCTTCCTTTAACGGAAAAGTTTTGTTTCACGGAATCGAATTCGGGTGGTACTTGCTTTCTTCAAAAAACTTAAAAAGGATCTGATACAGAGACTCAATATATGAAAATCCTGAAGATCAGGGATGAGTTATTACTCAATTCAGACGATAAACATAAATATAAATTATTACTAACATTCTGGTTGCCTGTTTTTATTATTTTTTTTATCGGGAATACTTCCATAGACAGGTACACACACCTAACAAAAGAAACATTAGTTAATTATAATCATGTACTTCCCAATCATATCCAAGCCAAATTAAATGAAAGAGGTTTAGATTGGTTTGTTGAAAGAATTGAAAACGATCTAATTGTACCAACAAGGGCGTCATTATATTTTTTCTCATTAATAATATTATCATTACCGATACTAAAAACTGTAAAAAACTTCATCGTTGAAAACTTAGATAGAAAAATACTGATTCAATCATTTATTATTTTCGCCCTGTTATTTTTGCTTGCAGCTTCAATAAATCTATCGAGTATTGCTCCGCTTTCCCTGAAACCATTTAGTCAACCTGTCGGGTGGTACTACAGAAGAATTTTTGTGACCTCTCTGTCTTATTTCACACACCTTAACGGGTATTTATTATTCCCGATATTTTCATCATGTGTATTATTCCTTTTATTATCAGTGATATTAGTATGGTTCAAGAATAACAACATCGACCTCAATACATTTCATTATATTTCATTATTTAGCAGCGGTTTAACAATTCATATTTTCCATTACCTCGGAGGACGTACCAGTCATTTCATTTTATTGATGGCTTTAATAAGCCTCTTAGTACCTTTATCTAAATACGGCAGGGCTACACTCGTCGTACTTATGTTCTCAACTCATGAGGCCGCAGCTTTATCTATTTCCGTACCTTTGATTCTTTTTCTTTATCCAAAAAATGAAAGAAAGATGCATTTGCCTATAATCTTTCTATATTTTTCTTTATGGCTTTTGAATTTCGGCTTCGACATCGGAAAAGCAATAAATGCTCAAACAATATTAGGCGAGAAGTCCTCTTTCGAATTATTAGCTGAATCTCCGGGTAGAGCTGCAATAGGTGTCTTTTTTGCCTATAAATTCTTATGGCTTTTCTTATTTTTTGCAGGTTATTATGCGATTAAAAAAGGTGATATCAATTATTTACTTAAATGTTTGTTTATAATATTTTTACCTTTTTTTCAATTACCTCTCGCAGCCGATACATCCAGACTTATAGCGTTCGGGTATTTAGGAATTTTAGCATTGGTAGTTTACTGCCATAAACAAATGAACAGGATTATTTTTAATGCACTGCTATTTTTAAATCTTTTATTACCAAGTATTGATGTTGGTTTATGGGGATTCAATTGGCCTGGAGGATTGTATAAGATTAATAAGCTTTTATTCGAATCAATTGTTAATCAATAGAGATTTAAACAGATATGAGTTCTCGTACATCGCGAGCAATTAGTGGAACACTGACAAGTTTCATCCAGTTTGCCGTGCGGATAATTCTACAAGCCGCACTTGCGCCCCTGGTTTTGAAAGTGGCCGGCCAGGAAACTCTCGGTGCATACTCGATTTTAATGCAGGTTATTGCATATCTCGCACTCGTTGACCTTGGATTCGGAGTTGCACTGAGTCGATACCTGTCACAGGCTTATGGTTATGATGACGGCGGCAGACAGTTCAGAGAAGTGTTTGAAACCGGAAGGACGTTCTTTTTATTCAGCAATTCAATATTTGCATTATTAGCGTTTGTTCTCAGTTATCATATAGGTAATATTTTCGCTTTTAGCCAGGCTGTAGAAGTGCAGGCTCGATTCGGATTGTGGATACTCGCCTTGTGGAGTATTATTCGGGTCCCTTTGGCTGTTTATGGCGGAGCATTAACCGCAACTCAAAACCTGGCAGCTGCAAATATTATCAATATGATCGGGAATTCGCTGCGTTTAATCCTTTCACTTGGCGCTGTAATATTGGGTATGGGGCTTATAGGATTAATGTTGGGTAACGTTCTATCTGAAGTAAGCACGTACATTATGCATCGTTGGTATTATCGAAGAATTTTTCCAAATGTCAGCTTCGGCTGGTGGATACCCAACTGGCAACTGTTCGGCAAAATGATGAAGTTCGGACTGGGATATCTTTTTGTTATAATCGGCGGCCGCCTGGCCTTTCAATCGGATAATCTCGTTGTCGGCTTTTTATATGGCGGCACAAAAACCTCGATTTACTATACGACTCAAATGCCTGCTTTTCTTCTTATTGCATTAATCTGGATGATCGCGGACAATGCCGGACCTGCTATTAACGAGCTTTACGCTCGAAAAAATATTACCCGACTGGCTGACAATTATATACGTTTGTTAAAATACAGTCTGCTGCTCGGCTTTGCATTAGCTTTAGGATTATTAGTTTTTAATTGCAATATGGTGACATTATGGGTTGGGGCGGTTCAATATGCAGGAAACTTAATGACTATATCGTTATCTGTATTTGCAATAGCTACAATTGCAAATCATGTCAATGCAATTATTATGGTGGCAAACGGTGCCGTCAGGTATTTATCGACTGTTTCGATTTTCGGAGGAATAGCGAATCTGATTTTATCTTTTATTTTAGGCAAAACCATCGGCATTGAAGGAGTCATGGTCGCCAGTGCTATTATAGAAGTAATTGTAATGGTGATGTTTGGAGTATATTGTTTGCGATTGATGAACATATCTTTCGTTTATTTATGGCGTAAATCAATCATGCCGGCAATAACATCCAATTGTTTCGTTATTCCGGTCGTTGTTTATGCCTTGATGGGAAATATTCCAACAAACTTATCATCATTTATCGTATGGTTATTAATTTTTACAATCATTATCTTTACAGGCACCATCACAACGGGTTTGAATAAATCTGAATTCCGAGACTTTCATAAATATTTTGGGAATTTTTTATCAAGACTGCACAAAATTCCAATATAGTATTCGGACCTCTTGATTTTCTATGTGACTCTATATTCTCGGATCATTTTTAAGAATTAAACACTGTGGCCTGATTTTTTATTAATTAAACGCGTTAATGCTCTATGACTCAAATATAATTACGCACTAAATTTTAGGAACAATATCAACACCAAAAATGGATGGTTCAAAGAAAATATTGTGTTGTGTGTCCTATAGGAGAATCCGGTAAGTGGGTATCACAGCTCAACTCAAAAATGTGATACGTCCCATTATGGAACGCTTTCCCAAAGTGGCTACCGCTTACCGCTCCGCCCGTGATGGATTGCAGATTTATGAAGCACCGAAGGCCACTCCTATGGGCTTCCGAATGGTTGGTAATCACACGATGCAGGCCGGAGAATTTGAAGTCATAGAGGTTTCATTTGTAAAACAGTTATTTAAGCACACAAATGTATTTATCAATGTAGGAGCCAATGTCGGCTTTTATTGTTGTCATGCTCTACAAAACAACAAACGAGTGGTGGCTTTTGAGCCTCTGCAATCCAATCTAATCCAGCTTTATCAAAACATCAAGAACAACCATTGGGAGCACGAAATTGAGATATTTCCTTTAGCCTTGGGTGACAACAGTGGATTGTTGCAGATATACGGCAGCGGTACCGGGGCTTCACTCATCAAGGGATGGGCCGGCGTTTCGGATCAGTTTTTTACAATGACCCCCGTTAGTACACTTGATACCGTTTTGGGAACACGATTTCAGGAAGAACATTGCCTGTTGCTGGTAGATATCGAAGGTGCGGAATTTCGCATGTTACGCGGGGCTGCTAACTTTCTAAAAAGAACACCAAAACCGATATGGATAGTGGAGATTCAAACAACAAATCATCAACCTGATGGAATTATGATAAATCCGGACTTCTATAATACATTTTCTATCTTTTGGGATGCCGGTTATGAGGCCTGGACAGTTGAACAACAATCGCGTTTTGTCAATCGAGACGAGGTGAAAACTATTGAAAAAACTCAGATAGACACGCTGAAGATTCACAATTTTCTGTTCATTGAACCAGGTAAAAAAGACAAATTGTTAAAAGAATAAAACGCGTTAATGGAGGGGAATCGGACTCCAGATAACCTGACCTGTTTGAGAATTGCCTTACACATGAGCACCGAGAAAAATCCGCTCTTAAGCCTCTGTGTTCCTACATTCAATAGAGCCACATTTCTTGAGGAAACTTTATGCTCGATTGCGGTTAACTGCCGCGATTTCCCCTGTGAAATTTTAATTTCGGATAATGCGAGTAACGATAGTACATCGGAAATCGTTGCCCGCTTTCATAAAGAACTTAACATTCGCTATTTCTGCAATGATACTAATATCGGTCCGGAAAAAAATCTTTGTAAAGCTATTGCCGCTGCTTCCGGGAAATATGTATGGCTATTAGGCGACGATGATCCGTTGGTTAAAGGCATATGTGTTCATCTTATGAAGATGGTGAAAGAACATCCGGAACTTGGCCATATTTTCGTGCCTCGCGAATTGGTGTTTACAGACTTGACTCCGACACCTGACGGCATTCAACCTGCCGGTTTGAATGGCGATCTCTATTTTGAACACGGACGAGGTATGTTTAAGGCATACGATGGGCAAATAGCCGGACTTATAGGTTTCTATGGTTGCAATATTATACAAAAAAAGATTTGGCAGGATTCTTTTGACGAGCTTAATCCAAAATTGAGCAACTGGTTCCACATTTCGGTTATCCTAAATGCCATCAAAGATGTCCCCTGTGCCATAGCCGGGCAAGTTGGAGTACGAGCACGCTATGGCAATAGCCCGTTGGAGGGCATAGATAGTAAAATATGGATCGATTATGCAGTACCTGTAATGCATCAAGCCATTAAGTGGGGATATTCAAAAGCATTATGCGAACAGACCATTCGAACGATATTCCGCTCACATGCTTTGATGTATGTTTTAGAAAAAGCCCAGGGCAAGCGTTGTGGCAATCTGTTAACTCTCGCTAAAGAGCTTAATTGTGAGAAAATGCTAAAGTGGGATTCTATCTGGATGAACTTGAGTTTTTTACCGTGTTTTATGCTTATTCCACTGCTTTGGATCAGAACTCTGCGTCATAAACTTCGCAGAGAATGAAAGATTACCATTATGAATATGATACTTCATCGAAATTTTAAGGATTGTTTAAGTCAACGGCGGCAAATAAATCGGTTTCGCAAACTGACTTCACAATACCAGTTACTAACAAACACCCCTGCCATTGGCAAATTGAATAAACTATCTAATATGCGGCCTTTTCTCCCAAGCCATAGGCAAGTAAGACGGCCATTTCCAACAAAAGGTATGCGCCCCACCATTGCCGGCTTTGGATCGAATGATTCCTGGCAACGGGATGGTTTATGGACGGGATTCCGGGCTGTATCAGATTTTCACTTTTATGAAGTACCGAACAATCGACTTCCCGGTGCAAAATCAGAAGAACACGAGCGAGAACTCAAGTCAAATGGATTCTTAAAATTCATTGACGAGATAGATAAAACAACACCTGTTCATATTGCATTTTTTTACCATTCCGGGCGTCATATATCAGATGAGTTGATGGAGCAACTTCATGATCGTGGTATACGGACTGCAATTATGAGCCTGGATGATAAACATCAATTCTCATATCCTATTGACCCGGTTACCAACGAACCTCACCAATTAAGGGTTGCTCGGCAAGCCGATTTATATTGGACGACATGGAAAGCCGGAACACAAATCGTTAAACAGATCGGCGGCAATCCCTGGTACAATGGGGAAGCAGCAAATCCCTATTTTTATCGACCTCTCGGCCTGGAACGTGATTTGGATGTAGTTTTTATCGGTGCAAATTACGGATATCGCGGATACTTCGTTAATTATCTGCTCAAACGCGGGATACCTATTGAATGTTACGGCAATGGCTGGCCCAACGGCCGGGTGTCATCTGAAGAGATGGTATGTCTTTTCAACCGGGCTAAAGTAGTTCTCGGTTTCGGCGGAGTCGGGCATATGGCTGAGGTAAAGCATTTAAAAGGCAGAGATTTTGAAGTACCTATGTGTGGATCTTTATATTTAACATCATATAATCCCGAACTCTGTGATTTTTTCAACATCGGCAGGGAAATTCTTTGTTATAGCTCTTTGGAAGAATGTGAAGAATTAATTGTCTGGGCTATTCAGAATCCCGATGATTGCCAGACCATCAGAAATGCAGCACGGCAGCGGTCTCTGCACGAACATACATGGGAAAAAAGACTACAATCAATGTTCGATGTATTGCGTAATTCATAGATGTTTCTTATCATTATAAATAACCGTATAGCGCGAATAGTATTTTCTCAAAAACCATTCAACATTTTAAGACATCAATTTTCATGAGCATATAATCTCTCTATGCAAATTAATAACCCATTACTGAAAAATAATATATTTCCAAATAATATACAGTTAAGTGTTTTCAAGCGAAATTTACCTCTCATTACCTGGATATCTTTTTCACTTTTAACTATAGCCTGTTACGAATATGGTGTATTTTTCTTCACATATAACGTTTCGGGCACGTCTAAGCTCGTACTATATCTTTACTTATTTTTCGTACATGTATTTTTTATATCTGGCTACCGTAGAGGCGTTAGAAGCCCAATGATAAGACAAGAGCCGATGAATTTAGTTAACAAAAACCAGTTAATCGGCATAGTCACCGTAGGTGTGATACTTTTTCTCTTTTTTTCATTTTTGAATTTAATACATAGGGGAATCTCGCTTTCATCATCTATTTCAGATTTGAACTACGCGAGAAGAAATTGGATACAAAACCAGGGGGGATTGAAGAATCACTTTTTCTTCATATTATCGATTTCAATAATCCCTTATGTATCCATTTCCACTTCCTATTGGAATAGTATCAATAAACGTAAAAAACTTTTATTAATATTGTTAGTATTATTTTACATATCCGAAGGTGTTAGAGGCGGTAGTCGCAGCGGTATTTACTCAATTCTTACAATCTTTTTTATAGGGACACTATCAGCCATTATCTCGATGCGAATCAAGATGTCTCTTAAAAAGTTTACAATTTTAACCTGCGTGCTCTTGCTTTTATTTATGTCATATTGCACCAGAGTCAGAATTTCAAGAAATAGAACGACCACTTCAGGATATGTAAAACAACTATTAACGGTGCCGGAGTACTCAAAGACAGTAAAAAAAGAACATCCACTTCTCTTCGTTCTACCTGACTGGCTAAGTCCGGGTCTCATCTCCGCTACCTATTACCTCGGGCACGGTTACGACGGCTTAGCCAGGTGCCTTGAAAAACCGTTTAACGGTGTGGCTTGGGGTATGGGCAGTTCGACAGTCGTGCTGCGGAATATGTCGAGATTCCTTAAGAATGATAATATATATAATCTTTCTTACTTCTATCGGCTCCAGAAAGAGGATGGTTTTCCTAAATCTCTATGGATTACCATGTACCCCTGGATAGCATCAGATTTTACCTTTACCGGCTCCATAATCTTTTTATACTTCTTAGGATGGCTTATGGGTGCAAGCTGGATGTCAAGCTTGAAATTTTACGATCCAATCGCCGCAATTTGCCTTGCGGTAATTTTCTCCACTATGATGCACTGCCATAATAATTTTTCAACCGGCGACTATGTTTCCTGGATTCTCTTTTGGGGATCTATCTCATCTTTTGTAATCACAAGAAGATATAGATTCAGGTGGGCCTATTAATCCAGTTCAGGGAAAAAATCGAATCAATTTTACATGGTTCAAACTTTCTAATATACAGATTCGTTATCTTTTTCCGAATCGAAAAAAGGCATATTGTTTTGATACATCATAAGGAAATAAATGGCTAATAGTTCTGCTTTTGTAACAATAATCGTTCCGGCATATAACGCTGCTGCAACAATCGAGGAGACCCTTGATTCTCTGCTGGCTCAAGGGGACATAGAGTTTGAAATTATTGTCTCAGATAATCATTCAACAGATAATACAGTAAAAACCGTACGAAACTATTCCGATCCCCGCATAAGTCTTATTACATGCCCGGTACCCACACCAGATCCTAACCAAGATATCCTCTCTATTTCTCTTTCATCCTGTGCCCATGTTAACAGTTTATTGGATTGTGGTAAAGGTGAGTTAGTGTGTATCTTCCATGCTGATGACGTTTATAAACCGGATATCGTATCCAAAGAAGCGGCATTCCTGTCAAAATATCCGCAAGCCAGTGCCGTATTTACACTCGGCAGCATTATTAACGAAAACAGTGAGCCTTGCTACGGCCCGCCGCGCCCTCTTCCAAAACCCGTACGCCATCTCGAACTATTTGATCTACCGACACTCTTCGAATCCACCTTATTATACGGTGGCTTTATTATGTGCCCGACTATAATGGTACGTCGTTCTGTTTACAAAAAAATCGGCGGTGTCCGGGCAGAATTCGAGCAGGCGTCCGATTATGACCAATGGTTCAGATTGGCCCAAAAAGGACCTATTGGCATAATACAGGAAAATCTGTTTTCCAGACGCATAAGCACCAATCAGGATAGCTATCGCGGACGCTCCATTTATCATCACCGACCTTTGCCAATATTTAAAGTTTACGATCACTTCCTGGCTACAACCGACGTAGGCCAAAAGATTTCCCCCAAGGCTTTTCAAGCCCTGAACGTTTCTCGCAGCATTGATCTTTTGCGAATGGCCCGAAATTACTTTGTGGATCATCGTGTGACAGAAGCAAAAAAAATACTACGTCAAGCACTTATATGCGGACATCCTAAACCAACAAAATTACAAGATCGCACTTTTATTTGGGCAGGATGGTTTCTGTGGGGCTGTACACAACTCGGCTTTGGCAGGATAATAGCACGTTTACAGAATCAGCTTCTTACCTTGTGGAAGCAATGGAGGCTGCGTGCCCAACCAGCATGAATGCAGTATGATTCCATGGCCCGCAAACTGATCTTGTTTGATAATGACTTAACATTATTTAAATTGTGGTGTAATACGGTCCATACTATTAAGATGCAATTAGTTTATAGGTCTTGGCAATAAAGGCTAATAGAATTTTCTGGTTTTAAGAAACATTGTTATGAAAGGTATGAATATGGCGATGGCATTAATCACAGGCGTCGGAGGACTCGTGGGTTCTGAATGTGCGCGCTTTTTCTTCAAGAAGGGAATTTCAATTTTAGGGATCGATAATGATATGCGTGCGAAATTCTTTGGAGCAGAGGCTTCAACGACATGGAACACCAAGAAGCTGGCACATGAGCTAAAGGATCGTTTTGTTATGCATGACATTGATATTCGCGATGTTTCCGCCATAGAAACCATTTACAAGGATTATGCTTCACGAATTGATATTGTGATCCATACGGCCGCCCAGCCTTCGCATGATTGGGCAGCCAAGGAGCCCTTTACCGATTTTTCGGTGAATGCCTCAGGAACTCTGAATCTTCTGGAAATGACTAGAAGGTATTGCCTGGACGTACCGTTTATCTATACTTCGACTAATAAAGTTTACGGGGACACACCTAACTACCTACCGATAGTGGAGCGGGAAACGCGGGTGGAGATTGATGTTCAGCATCCTTATGCTAAGTATGGTATCGATGAGAGTATGTCCATAGATCATTGCAAGCATAGCCTGTTTGGTGTATCAAAGGCGGCAGCCGATCTTATGGTGCAGGAGTATGGACGATATTTTGGTATGAAGACGGCTTGTTTCAGAGGAGGCTGTCTTACCGGTCCGGCCCACTCTGGTACGAAGCTGCATGGTTTCTTGTCCTATCTCATGAAGTGTGCCATGACGGGCGACCCTTACACTATCATCGGCTACAAGGGTAAACAGGTTCGAGACAATATCCACAGCTACGATCTTGCAAATGCTTTCTATGAGTTCTATAAAAAGCCACACAGTGGGGAAGTCTATAACATTGGCGGTTCTCGTTTCAGTAATTGCTCGATGATGGAAGCCGTTGCTTTGTGCGAGGAAATTACAGGTAAAGACATGAATATTAGTTATGTGGAGGAGAGTCGTATTGGTGATCACATTTGGTGGATCAGTGATGTAAGACGTTTCCAGGATCATTATCCCGAATGGTCTTATACGCGTAATGTCAAAGACATCCTGGAAGAGATCTTTGAGATTAACAAGGATCGGTGGTGTCAAATCAAATCGGCGGTAGTGAATACCGTATCCGAGTAATGAGTTGCTATGGCTGGCCTATGTTCGACCAACCACAGTGCCAATAAGAGATAATTGATCCTTTGGTTAATGTTGTGAATGGCTAATATTTGTGATTTGATAACCATTATTGCTCCAGCTTACAATACGGCGGCTACGATTGCGGAGACGCTGGATTTCATTCTGGCCCAGCATGGGGTGGGTTTTGAGTTTATTGTCTCAAATAATCATTCCACGGATAATACGGCCCAAAACGTACAAAACTATGTAAATGTCGATCCTCGGGCGGGGTCAATAACTCGGAGATCGTAGCCAGATAGCAAATCCAATTACGTAGCGTGGGATAAGTGGTAAGTAAAATCGGTTAGAGTGCTGAAAAGCTAACAAGAAGCCCGTGAAGGAAAATAGGTATAAGGTGAGGATATAAGCGTGGATGGCCAGATCATAGTTTTTGATGTTGAGATACCTTTATTTCAAAACAACCGAATCTTTGATCGCCGGTTTGCCGCAAAGTATCCGGGAGCTTTGTTAATATCGGTCCTGTATGAGAAAGCAGCATCGGCGGGCTGGGATATAATGACTGCTGATGTATTTCTCTCTAAGCGTCCGGGCTTTAGCCGTGCTGTTTGTTTATCTAATGAAGCAACTCCGATGTTATCTCATTTGATTAAAGCAGGCGTTGAGCCGAAGGTATTAAATAGCGGTGAATCACCTAACGTTGCATGGAAATTTTATCATGAGTTAGCCAGTCGAAGTGAACCATTTCAGTATGCTGTCCTTTTTTATGGGGCGAACGAGCGGTGTAAATCGGACTATTTTGAACAGTTCTATTGGCCCTGTAGCGAACGAGAAATGGAAACGGGGTTATCTTGGAATGAACGCATGTTGCTGTGTATGGTAGTGTCCTGTAAAGGAAGATCGACTCCAAACTGGGCCAATTGGAAGTCACGCTGCATTCAGCCAATGAGAGATTTAAATAGAAAAATACAGGATTGGGTCGATCCGTTTCTGAAAGTTGAAGACCTGTATGAAACAAGACTGAGGGCTATCGAGGAGTATGCAAAAAAGTCTGATTTTCAGCTTTATGGGGGGGGGTGGGATGCGGCGATTCGCTATTGGCCCAGATTCAAACGCGTGTCATTTGCCAATGCGCCAAAGGTTGTGGTTTATGAAGAGAAAACACAAGTGCTGTTCGCTTATAAATTTGTTATCTGTTATGAGAACTGTGTTTTCCCAGGTTACATAACGGAGAAGATATTTGATGGCCTGTTTGGAGGAGGAGTACCAATTTATTATGGCGCCCCGGATATCACGGATTATGTGCCCCGGGATTGTTTTATAGACGCCCGACAATTTCGCTCATTTTCACATCTGTGGGACCACTTAGCCAGCATGACGAAAGCACGGTGGGAGGGGTACCGTGAGTGTATCCGTGACTTTTTGGCTTCTGAGCGGTTCGAGCCGTTTAAGGATACAGTGATTGCAGACAAGTATTTCAATTGGTTGACCAAGGATTAGGCTGACATTCTCATGGATATTGTATTCTGGCAACTAATGCCGTCTCATCATCAAAGCGGCGTAATGCGGCATTTGGCTAAAACCTGGAATAGGAAGATGCACGCCGTATTCGATATGAAGATGTTGCCTGAGCGGAGAAAATTGGGATGGCAGCCTCCTGATATGGATTCTATTGAGTTGCATTTTTTAGATGAAGAGAAAAATCCTCAAAAGTTCGTATCGGATTTTGTCGCTGAGCATCGAGATGCGATCCATGTATTGAGCGGTTTCCGAGGGTGTCACAGTGTCGAATTAGCCTGGGCTAAGCTCAGGCAATATCCGACATCGCGTTTGGCAGTAATTGCTGAAAGACCGAATATGCAAACCTGGAAATCTTATTTAAAGAAGCTCTGGTATAAACATTTTATTAAAAAGTATCGGCGCAGGTTCAAAGCTATCTTACCGATGGGAAGACTTGGTATGAAATGGTTCCAAGGCATTGGTTGTTCCGAAGATGCTCTATTTCCATATATGTATCAGAACGACAGTATGACAGCCCAACAAAATACACAAACAGCCGCGGCTCGTTCGGGTAATGTGAAGTTCGTTTATGCCGGACAGTTTATTCGAAGAAAAGGTTGTGATTTACTTCTTAGAGCAATACGCATGTTGCCTTCCAACGGATGGAGCTTGGATATGGTTGGAGAAGGAGGTGAACTGAATGATTATATAAAGTCATTCATAGATTCCAACAAGCTGCCGATTCGATATATTGGTAAATGCAACAGCAGCGAAGTCGTATCCTGTTTACAAAGATACGATGTATGCATTGTCCCCAGTCGTCATGATGGATGGGGTATGGTTGTCAATGAAGCAATTGAAGCAGGTTTGGGAGTTATTGTTTCTGATCGGACAGGTGCCAGTGACTTGGTTGAGGTTAGCGGCGCAGGAATCGTTGTCCCCGCTAATAATGTGTCGGCGTTATCCGGAGCTATGCAGAGTGTTTTAGATAATCCCGGACAAGTATCATTATGGCAAATGAAGGCAAAAAAGTTTGCACCACGTATATGTGCTTCATCGGTCGGCTCTTATCTTCATGATGTGTTAACTTACTCTTTTTTAGGTCGGGACATAAAAAGACCGGAGGCACCCTGGCTTTTGTCATGAAATGTGAATATCAAACGAAGTTTTAGGTATTCATTGATGCCGACTCTCTTGTCGTCGCTTCGATGCCACGAAGAAAAATAATAAGCAGTAATTTATGCATATAGTTTTTGATGCGGTAGGAATAAGAGGACATGGCGGGGCTGCAGTGCTGAGCGAACTCATGTACTGGCTGCCAAAGGTAAGACCTGATTGGAAATGGCACGTTTTTCTCGTAGATTCTAATCAGCGTGAATTCTATTTGAAGCCGGCTACTGAGAATGTAAAGATACAAACAACATATAACGATAGCGGCTTCAAGCGTCTGAATTGGATAAATTACGGATTATTAAAACAATTATACCGACTGTCGCCGGACATTCTCTTTTCATTTGCCAATATGGCACCGGCAAAACCTGTTTGTCCACAGATAGCCTATGTTCAGCAGCGCAACGCCCTGTTTAATAGTGAGCCATCCTTTCGGTCAATCAAGAGGTGTCTTAGACTGCATACATTAAGAAGACATATACTCCAGGGAGCAATAGCTAGTCAGGCAGTTATCGTCCAGACAAAGTCTATGCGTCAGCGTATGATAGAGCTTGAGCCAATTCTTCACAATAGAATACATGTGATTCCAAGCGGATATCGAACACTACAGTCAAATACTATGATTTGCTCGCAAAAAAAGAAAACAATTGAGTCGTCGAAGCGGCCGCGTTTGATTTATATTTCGCATCCGAGCGAACACAAGAACCATATAACATTGATTAAAGCGCTTCCTATGATCGCAGAGAGGTTTTCCGATGTTCGGTTACTATTAACTCTCGAAAATCAAAATCCGCCTAATAGACGGTACCAAAAGTTCGTGAAAGATATAGAAAAGACTGCAAAAAATTATGGAGTCCGGAACCGGATTATCTGGCTTGGCCGACTTGAGCCGGAAGAAGTATCGTTCGCATTATCGCAATGCGATCTTATGGTGTTTCCATCGCTTTCCGAATCGTTCGGTCTGGCTCTTGTTGAGGCCATGGCTGCCGGATGCCCTATTGCTGCTTCGGATTTATCATATGCCCACGATGTCGCCGGAAAAGCAGCAGCTTATTTTCATCCAAACCATCCGGCTTCTATCGCTGAAACAATTGTAGAAACTCTCTGCAACGAATCGGCTTTAAAGAATATGCATGAAGCAGCACAAGAAAGATTGACACAATATCACTACCGATCAATTGCGGAAAGGATTTCCAACGTAATGGAAGAGGTCGTTAATTCTAATAGTCTGTCCGCGTCAGTGACATAATTAATTCCGTGCTAAATTTTTTTCATAACGGGAATAAACATCTACACCCTTAAGTTGTCACGAATACGGGCATAATAATACATAGATGTGAGTTATAACTATGAGAAGTTTTTCGGAAAAACATATCTCTTGGGCCTGTCTCGGAGTTATTGCCCTGTTCGGCTCATATTACACAATCGGACTATTCGGTTACGGAAATGACGTCGATACTTATGCGATGATTCGCCAGGGGCAAGAACTGGTTTCCTCTTATAAATACTATCCATCCAGACCTCCGGGTTATTTCGTGCCCGAGTTAATCATCGGATTCACATCCATGGTTGGCGGACATTTCTTAACCAATTTACTCTCGGCTCTTATGGGAGCGACTAATATTTACATCTTTTATAAATTTATTAAAAGATATTTTAATGAAAAGCACTCTGTACTAATTTGCCTCATTGTAGCATTGAATCCTTATTACATCATCGCCGCATCATCCTCAATGGATTACATATACAGCATATTCTTTGGCCTTTGTGGATTGTGCTTCCTTGATCGGTGTAAATATTTCCTCGGAGCAATTTTTTTCGGACTGTCTCTTTCGGCAAGGCTTTCGAATTCTCTAATCGTTTTTGCAATATATGTGGGATATCTCATAGCTAACTTGAAAAATGGGGATATAAAAGCACTTGCGAAACTGGCTGCATCTATCCCGCTTGCAATGATAATTATGGCAGCGTTTTACGTCCCTTCATATTTCGCATTCGGCAACAGCTTTAAATTCCTATCTTATGGAATCGGCGATTGGGATTATTTCGGCCACTTTGCAAGATTCGTATATAAAAACGTTTATTTATTGGGTTTTCTGTCGTCCATCTTTATTTTGGCGTCGGTTATCTATATTTCCTTGAAAGAAAGAAAAATCGGAGAAATATCTTTTGAAGTGAAATTAGGAATCTTTATCCTTATCATCCACGAGCTATTGTTTTTTAAAGTCCCCATAGAAATCTCGTATCTTCTTCCCATCCTGTTCGTATTAGTTCCTTTATGGGTGATTATTATTCGAAAAAAAATCGTACTTATCATTATCCTGCTTGTTTTAACAATTTCCTACAATTTTGTAAAAGTGGATGTGTTAACGTTCGAAAGGGATTATGTAAGATTAGAAGCCGTCGATGCAAATACTAACATATCAATTAATACGGGAGTATTATTGGATGACATAATAAAAAGGTGGTGTTTTTGGGTGGTTCCCAAATTGACAGAAGGCGATCTTTACATCGTTTCAAAGGGAAAAGCGGCAACAAAACAACAGCAATAGAAAATTAAAAATTCACATACCATTTTATTTAAAGGCTATGTTTTCATAACGAGAGCTTATAAATATCACCAGGTCATATTATACTCAATTGATAATCGGCGAAATTAGCTTTAATTCAGACAGAACGGGAGGAAAGTTGCTTACAATTTCAATTGGAAAAGTGAATCATACGATGAAATTACCTGTTTCAGTGATCATTCCTGTAAAGAACGAATCTAAAAATATTCAATCCTGTTTACGCAGCGTGGATTGGGCCGATCAGGTGTTTGTGATCGACTCTCAGAGTACGGATGGGACTATTGAAAAGGCGAAGGAGCTTGGAGCTACTGTTGTTCAGTTCCATTATGACGGAGGCTGGCCTAAAAAAAAGAACTGGGCATTAAAGAATCTGCCGATTAAGAACGACTGGATGCTGATACTTGATGCGGATGAAAGAGTGACACACGAATTACGAGATGAAATAAGCAAAGCAATACTAAATGAAGACATAGATGGTTACTATCTTCGATGGAAGTTTATGTTTTTAGGACGATGGCAAAAACATTCATGGAATCACGGCTGGATGCTTCGTCTAATACGAAAAGGAGCAGGTGAGTACGAAGACCTCGGCATGAGAGCCGAAGGAGGATGGGATAACGAGGTCCATGAGAACATTGTGATTGGTCGTAAAACTGCTTGTCTGAAAAATCCTCTACTACACGAATCCAATCACAACTTGTCCTATTGGATCAACAAACAGAACCAGTTTTCAGACTGGAATGCCGTTCGAAGGATTCGACAACTACAAGACAAAACGCCTTCCGTGAGAAATATGTGGAGTAAGGACCCTCTCAATAGAAGGAAGTACCTCAAAGCATTGTTTTTACGAACGCCCTGTAAGCCCGTGATAATGTTCATCTATCTGTATTTCATTAAGCTTGGTGTATTAGACGGCGTTCCCGGTTTCTATTTCTGCATGCTCCGTGCGATTCATGAATTTAATATTTCAGCAAAAATATATGAAATGCATCTCAAAGAACGGTGGGAAAAAAAGAGAATTGATAATAAATACTGCGTTGAAAATCATTTATCCAATCCCCTGCGGAAATTTTCCGACACACGAGATACGATAAATGTATAAAGTTCCTAATATTGGTCGGTGGTCTAATAAGGTTTAAAAGTTCTGTTAAACTCATTTAAAACTAAATTGCCTTGATATCGTTACTGTCTTTAAGAATCCAGGGAAATATAATGTCACTACTTAACACATTAAAATTTGTGACAAATCACCCGTTGAACAGGAATCATAAGACTCAAGCTGTCTGCCGATTCTTAAAATGGCAACTTGGTAGCAGACTGCTGCCGGGTAAAGTCGTATTTACGTGGGTCAACGGTGCTAAAATTATAATATCCCCCGGAGAAACAGCTCTTACAGGAAATTTATATTGTGGTTTATACGAATTTACGGATATGGCTTTCCTGCTGCATGTCCTCAGAAAGGAAGATTTGTTTGTCGATGTGGGTGCAAACGTAGGTTCATATACGATCCTGGCATGTGCGTCGGTTGGAGCAAGGGGATACTGTATCGAGCCTGTCCCTTCAACCTACCTGCGCCTGATGGATAATATACGTTTGAATAACCTGACCGGGAATGTTGAGTGTCTAAATATCGGTATCGGCGATAAAGAGGGAAATGCACGATTCACATCAAATCTAAACTGCACGAATCATGTGCTCAACGAAGGAGAAAATGTATACGATGAGATTACAGTAAGAATGGATACTTTGGATTCTGTTCTAAAGGACAAATCCCCCCTTATAATTAAAATCGATGTGGAAGGTTACGAAAAGCAGGTTCTAAAAGGAGCTCAAAGAGTGCTTAGTAATGAATCGTTACAATCGCTGATAATAGAAACTGACGACCATAATAACGGATATGACCCCGATCATACAAGCGTCACTGAGATAATGGATAACTACGGATTCCATGAATATGCCTATGATCCTTTTAGAAGAGAGCTCACAATCCCCAAGCATAAAAAAAATAACCCAAACAATACAATATTTGTTCGTAATAAAGATCTTATCCTGGATAGAATTAAGTACGCTCGTTTTATGACTATACTTGGTATTAATATTTAATTTGTCAAAAAGGTCCAAACCGGCACCAGCCAAATTGTAAGTATCATTTTGTCTGGTATCACCCAAATCTATAAGTTGGCAAATAACTGCACTTGGCACGAACTACAGATTGTATCACTTTGTGGTGACTATGTAGCTAAATAGACAATAAAATTCTTTTTAAACAATTTCAAAATATAAGATTGAGAGGATATGTACCGTGAAGAACTATGATTCAACCAAACGAGTCCTCGTAACAGGAGGTGGCGGATTTCTCGGCTCTCATTTATGTGAGCGGCTCTTAGATCAGGGTCACGAAGTTTTATGTGTTGACAACTTCTATACGGGAAGAAGATCGAACATCGTACATCTGCTTTCTAATCCAAGATTCGAAGTCTTAAGACATGATATATGCTTTCCATTATATATAGAGGCGGATGAAATATACAACCTTGCCTGCCCTGCCTCCCCGGTACACTATCAATTCGACCCTATTCAGACAACAAAAACCAGCGTGCACGGTGCTATTAACATGCTGGGTCTTGCAAAGAGATTGCGAATCAAAATACTCCAGGCGTCAACGTCGGAAGTGTACGGCGACCCGACTATTCACCCCCAAACCGAAGATTACTGGGGTAACGTAAATCCAATTGGGATAAGGAGTTGCTACGACGAAGGCAAGAGATGCGCCGAAACATTGTTTTTCGATTATCATCGTCAATGCAAACTAAGAATAAAAGTAGCAAGAATTTTTAATACATACGGCCCCAGAATGCACCCGAACGACGGCAGGGTTGTAAGCAATTTTATTGTTCAAGCTCTAAAGAACGAGGACATTACTATATTTGGAAACGGCACTCAAACAAGGAGTTTTTGTTATGTTGACGATTTGATTGATGGGCTGGTTAAATTAATGAACAGCAGCGACGATTTTACCGGCCCCGTGAATTTGGGAAATCCAACTGAGAGCACAATCTCATATCTGGCGAATAAAATCACAGAGCTTACCGGATCACAATCCAGAATTGTCTATAGTCCGTTGCCCGGTGACGATCCCCGTAAAAGACAACCTAATCTTGAGCTTGCAAAGGAAGTCTTGAACTGGCAACCCAGAATACCACTTGATGAAGGATTGAAAAAGACGATTGCCTACTTTCGGACTTTCCCTGCCGAACTGCCGCAATCAGGTACCAAGATTTATACAATTGAACACAAGTCACCGGCACGACAAATATCTGTAGGCCAAACTATAAACAGGTGATACCGAACCAATGAAACAACTCCTGCAAAATTTACGAACGGGCGAAATTGAAATTGCTGAAGTCCCCTGCCCAGGCGTGGATAGCGGACATATTCTGATCCAGACGCGGGCAAGTCTAATATCCGCCGGCACCGAGCGAATGCTGATGGAATTCGGAAAAGCAAATATCATCAGCAAAGCTCGACAACAGCCTGAGAAAGTTAAACAGGTTCTGGATAAGATAAAAACCGATGGTCTCATACCTACCCTGGAGACTGTACTGCGAAAGCTCGATGAGCCGCTTCCGTTAGGCTATTGTAATACCGGAGTCGTGCTGGAGACTGGAAGAGGCGTACATGATATCCGAGCGGGTGACCGTGTAATCAGCAACGGACCACATGCAGAAGTTGTGTGTGTGCCTCGAAATCTGTGTGCGAAAATTCCCGACGACGTTACTGATGAGCAGGCAGCATTTACCATACTTGCAAGCATTGCTCTCCAAAGTCTGCGATTGGCGGTCCCTACTCTCGGTGATAAATTTATGGTTTTCGGCATGGGACTAATCGGCCTTTTGACTGTGCAACTACTCAAAGCGAGCGGCTGTGAGGTCCTGGGAATCGATTATAACAGCGAGCGTCTCAAACTCGCTGAAATATTAGGAGCAAAAACTGTTGATCTGTCAAAAGGAGCTGATCCCATTATTTCCGCGAAAGCATGGACGAGGGATATTGGTGTAGATGCGGCTATTATAACGGCATCGGCAAAAAACGATGATATCGTACACCAGGCGGCGGAATCCTGCCGGAAGCGTGGACGTATAGTACTGGTCGGTGTTGTCGGTCTTAATTTAAGACGAAGTGACTTCTATGAAAAAGAGCTGACCTTCCAGGTTTCGTGCAGTTACGGGCCAGGAAGATACGACGAGAAATATGAACAAAAAGGATATGATTATCCACCTGGATATGTCAGGTGGACCGAAGGTCGCAATTTCGAAGCCGTGCTCGGAGCAATAGCATCAGGGAATTTAAATGTCGAACCTCTCGTTACTCACAGGTATAAGTTAAACGACGGCCTGGCTGCATACGATAAGATTCAAAACGATTCATCCGCCCTTGGTATTATTCTTAAATATGATGAACATATTAACCGAAATTCATCCGTGGTTATTACCCAACGAACGAGCAAACCATTAAGCAATGTAACTGTCGGAGTAATAGGCGCTGGTAATTTTGCTGTAGGCACAATTTTGCCATGCCTTAAAGTGACCAATGCCCGCCTGAAATATATTGCCGGCAAGACCAGACCTGCGAATATTCGTCATGCAGCCAAAAAATTTAATATTGAAAATGCTGTAACTGACTATCGAAGGATTCTCGACGATAAAGACGTAAATACGATCTTTATAGCTACAGGACATCATATACATGCACGCATGGTTATCGAAGGCCTGAAAGCAGGCAAGCATGTATTCGTAGAAAAACCTCTCGCTATTATAGAGCAGCAGCTAAGTGACATTACAGAGACTGTAAAAAAACACCCTGACAAATTCTTAATGGTGGGATTTAACCGCAGGTTCAGTCCTCATACTATCAGGATTAAAGAGCTGCTATCAAAAAGGTGCGGGCCTTTATGTATGAATATGACGGTCAACGCCGGTGAAATTCCTGCCGACCACTGGACCCAGGATCCCGAGCATGGAGGCGGACGAATTATCGGTGAGGGATGTCACTTTATCGATTTACTTTCATACATCACGTCAAGTCCTGTGCATGCGGTTTCCGCCATGATGGTTGGAAATGGCCCTGTCACAAAGGAAGATAAAATGTCAATTATTCTGAACTTTATGGACGGCTCCATAGGTACTATAAATTATTTTGCCAATGGTTCAAAAAGTTACCCCAAAGAGATTCTGGAGGTATTCAGTGATGGGCGAGTTCTAAAAATGGAGAACTTCAGAGTGACTAAGGGCTACGGATTCGCAGGTTTCAGGAAATTTAAAACTATGCGTCAGGACAAAGGACATAAAAATGAGATTGCAGCATTCATCAACTTAATCCGCACAGGCGGAGAACCATTGATTCCCTTCGAACAGTTGGCACATGTAACCCACTGTAGTTTTGTCATTATGGAATCCGCCCGAAAAAAACAAACCAAAATTTTAGGACAACGAGAAAAAACTGAGAAAACAGAATGGCTTCTGTCAAACTTGTCCCACAATTCCTCTCAACAATACGTCACCTGCAAAACCGGCAGATAACAGGTCAGGTCCGAAACAGGTTAAACGAGCTGTTTGAAGACCCGCAGTCTTTCTCTTTGCAGACGACTCCTGAATATCACGGATGCAAATGGCATCCGAAACACAATTTTCTGCCACCGGGAATACAAAACAACTGTGACGAAGACATAACAGCGGGACGTTTTACCTTTTTAAATAGTACACACGATATCGGCCGGTCGCCGGATTGGAATAATACCGATTTACCAAAACTCTGGCTCTATAATCTACATTACCTCGAGTATCTTTGGGCCTTGGATTATATAAACGCGAAACATATCGTATCGGACTGGATAGAGAATCATTCTCTTCGACGAAAACATGTTGGATGGGAACCATATCCAACATCCCTGCGTTTAATGAATTTGTGCTGTATATTTTTCGATAAATACCGCACTCAAACCGAAGCCGATGAGGCTTTTCTCCAGGAACTTTGGAAAAGTATATATACACAGACCGAATGGTTGGTTAAACATCTCGAAACACACTTACTGGGGAATCATCTGCTTGAAAACGGAGCCGCCCTTACTTTCGTCGGGAGTTGTTTTATCGGTGAGTCTGCGGAAAAATGGTACAAAATAGGCAAAGAGATATTAATTAACCAAATCCCCGAACAAATATTGAACGACGGAATGCATTTTGAGCGTTCTGTGATGTATCATCTTCGTATCACATACCTGCTTGCTGCTATATTGAACATCAACAGAGATGATCTTAACGATTTGATTAAAGAGCCGTTGAAGCGAATGTTAATTGCCTTAAAATACCTTTGTCACCCGGATGAAGATATCGCGCTATTGAATGACAGCGCATTTGGAATTTATAACAGCCCACGTCAAGTCATCACGTATGCAGGGAGCCTTCTTGGAGACGAAAAAATAACTCAGATTACGAATCGGGCCGGGCCTTTTGCCCTTCCCGAAGCCGGTTACTATGGTTTCCGTGATTGTAACGGCACATATCTAATCTGTGATGCCGCTCCGATTGGTCCTGATTACATCCCCGGCCATGCTCATGCCGATATGTTCTCATTCGAATTGTCCTTGAACAAACATCGCATCATTGTTGACAGCGGCGTGTATGACTACGAAATGAGCCGAATGCGGCAATACTGCCGATCAACAAAAGCCCACAATACTGTTGAGATCGACGGCCAAGATCAATGTGAAATGTGGGCCGTATTCAGAGTTGCCCGTCGGAGCCGACCACATAATGTAAAATGGATACCGTCCGAAAACGGTTTCCAGCTTTGCGCATGGCTCAATGGCTTTGATAAATCAAAGAATCATTCTGTGCACCACCGCAAATTTAGCTGGAATAAATCAGGGCGACTTTCTGTCGAAGATATGATAACCGCTCCCTGTATTCAATGTGTAATATCCAGGCTTCACCTTCACCCAAACTGCAAAATCGTCGAACTAAAAGACAATACCGCACGGATAACATACCCGGCAGGTAAATTCGAGATAACCTTTTTCGGTAACGCCAATATCTTTACTGAGAATTCTTATTACTGCCCTGAATTCGGAATTAAAATACCCAATAAGACCCTGGCATCATACTGCTCCGGTTCAACAATCGAAACAGGATTTCAAATCGAGAAGCTGTAAATGCATATCTTATTTTTTTCCCATTATTTCACTCCCGAAGGCAATGCGCCCGCGTCCCGTACCCATGAAAACTGCAAACGATGGGTTCGGCAGGGCCACCGAGTCACTGTTATTACATGCGCACCGAATGTACCCGACGGCATAGTGTATGAAGGCTACAAAAACAAATTATATCAACGCGAGAACATAGTCGGTATTAACGTCATTCGGGTCTGGACTTATATTGCCGCTAATAAAGGAACCAGTAAACGTATCATCAATTATATCTCCTACATGCTCAGCAGCACCTTTTTCTCCCTTTTTGTGCGCAAGCCGGATGTAATAATAGCTACTTCACCCCAGTTTTTCTGCGGCTGGGCGGGCTTAATAGCAAGCAGAATACGTCGTGTACCATATATTCTGGAAATTCGTGACATCTGGCCCGAATCCATAGTGGCAGTCGGAGCTATGCGTAACAAGCTGCTTTTACGAATCCTCGAGTGGCTCGAGATAAAAATGTATGCCGCTGCACAACACATTGTAACGGTCGGGCACGGTTATAAACAAAAGCTGATTGAAAAAGGAATCGATGAAGAAATCATTTCCGTAATAACCAACGGATTCGACTCCGAGATATTTTACCCGCGCCAATTCGATGAAAAAATCAGACAATATTATAAACCCAATCATGAATTTGTCTGTGCCTATATCGGTACTATCGGAATGGCTTGCGGTCTTGATGTCGTGCTCCGGGCGGCAAAATTATTAAAAGACCGACAAAAACATAACATCAAGTTCTTATTAATCGGTGCCGGTGCCGTTAAAAAACAGCTCCAACAGCAGGCGATGGAGAATAACCTTAACAATATTGTATTTGTTGACAGACAGGATAAAAACCTTATTCCCGAATTTCTTTCTATTACCGATGCATGCCTTGTTCACCTAAAAAAGGCAGAACTTTTCAAAACGGTACTGCCTTCGAAAATATTCGAGGCGGCAGCGATGGCTGAACCGATTATTCTCGGCGTTGAAGGATACGCAGCTCAATTTCTTAAAGAAGCAAACGCGGGAATATGTGTAGAACCGGAAAACGCCGAACAACTTGCTCAGGCCGTGCTAAAACTCGCCGATAATCCCCAGCTATGCAAAACATTAGGGCGATCCGGTTACGAATACGTCACTAAACACCATAACCGCGACCAACTTGCAATTGAGTATTTAGACACAATCACCCATTTCGGTAGCCTTGAGAACAAAAAGGTAGCAGCATTATGATTTAATCGGAACTCGTCCGAACTTTTTGAAGATCGCTTCGATTATCAAAGCATCCAACACTTCAAAAACCGCAGAACCGACGAAGACAAAATCATCCGGGCATCCAGAAACAAATTAGAAAACAAGTGGATTTTGCATCGAATATCGCTGCTTTGAGACAGACAAGCCGTCGAAAAAATAATGAAAAATACTTTCAGAGAAACGCACTAAAACCGGAACAGGAACAGTAAGAACAACAAGAAATTACGATTCTGATATACCGACTTCCAATGAAGTCAATCCACCGAGAATGGCCCACCTGACGAGGTCGGCTACACTGTTAGTGTGGAGCTTCTCCATAATTTTACGCCGGTTCGCCTCAATAGCTTTGGTGCTTATATGCAACTGTTTGGCAATTTGCTTGGTGTTTTTTCCCTCACCAATTAGCTGAAGCACTTCACGCTCTCTCTGCGTGAGGCTCTCCAGCGGCATATCACCAGAACTGTTCAATCGATTCACATAATCGTTTACAACTATGCTCACTACTCCAGGACTGAGGTAAGTACCACCATCACATACGATTCGAATCGCTTCGGCGAGTTCATCAAACAGACAATCCTTCAACATATAGCCCGAAACTCCAGCCTTTATCATGTCAGAAACAAACATCGTGCTTGAATGCATTGATAATGCAATCACTTTTATTTTCGGCAAATCTCGGATAATCTGTCTTGTCGCATCAATCCCGTTCAGATTCGGCATTGTGATGTCCATCACAACAACATCCGGCAACAGTTCCTGTACAAGCTCTAACGCCTTTCGACCATCGGTTGCTTCACCAACTATTTCCATATCCGACTGTTTAGCAAGTAAAGAATGCAATCCTTCACGTACAATTCCATGGTCGTCAGCTATTACAATCCTAATACTCATGTCTTATCTCCCGTACATGTTTGTCTTGTCTTAACGGAGCCAGAACAGTAACCTTACATCCCCGACCGGGGGCTGAATCAATACTGAACTTTCCTCCCAGATGTTCCAGCCGTTCTCGAATGCTAAATAAGCCGAATGCAGCCTTTCTTGCCTTTGCAAATTTAGCAGGGTCAAATCCTATGCCGTCATCTTCAACCCTTACCCGTATCATCTTGCCGACTTTGTTGATGGAAACCACCACTGTCTTAGCGTGTGCATGCTTAACAACATTAATCAGCAATTCCCGCACATCGCGGAATAAAAGCACTCGAACATCATCCTCAAGCGGTTTGGGCTTTTGGTCGTTACTGAACTCAGTTACGATATTGTACTTTCGCTGGATTTCCTCCTCCAGCCATGCGGCCACGGCCTTCTCAAATCCTAATTCATATAATATGGGTGAGCTTAAATCGAACGTTAGCGACCGTGTATTCGTAATCGCTTTACCAAGCCAATCACGCACATCTCTTAGGACCTTATCACAACCTTCTGAGACATCCGAGTGCAATAATCCCTCTATTTTTATTTTGGAGATGGCCAAAGACTGACTGATTTGGTCATGAAGACCAATAGCGATTCGGCGTCTTTCACGCTCCTCTGTCAGCGTCAGTTTCGATGCTAAGGATTTAAGCTGCTTCTGATACTCAAGAAGGCGCCCTTCGGCCTTCTTTTGCTCAGTGACATTCCGAAAACTCCAAACGCGGCCTGTGTTCTTTCCCTCCTGAATAAGCGGGCATGAGTATCTTTCGAATACTCTACCATCCTTGAAAACCAGAGTGTCAAAATCTTCGTCATTCGATTTGTACAGCATTTCGACCCTGGCAAGAAAATCCTTTGGATTCATCAACTGCTCTGCGGCAAACGGGAGCAAACTTGCATCATCTCCGGTTTTATATAACTTCTCCGGAATACGCCACATTTCCATCATTCGAGCATTCGAATGTGTTACTAATCCTTTGTCATTAACCACGAGAATTCCATCCGCCGTCGATTCGAGCGTAGCTCTGAGCAGTTCCTCTCTCTGCCGCAACGTATCCTCGGCGCGCTTGCGCTCGGTGATATCCAGAATAAAGACAATTATCCCTGTTGCATTTCCCTGTTCATCCAGGCAGGGGACCTTATCCGTATGTACCCATCTCCTTTCTCCTCCCGGAACCTGAAGCTGTTCGATAATACCCCATTTAGGCTTGCCGGATTTCATCACCTCGAGGTCATCTCTATAATATTTTTCCGCATCATCGGCAGGAAAAACTTCGCTGACCAATTTACCCTCAATATCATCCGGTTTCATGCCTATCGATTCGGCTGCAGTTTTATTAACCTTTAAAAATCTATTCTCAGAATCCTTAAACCATATTCCTGCCGGTACGGAATCAAGAATGGTTTGCAACTCTTCTCGTTGTCTATGTAAATCATCCTCCATTTTTTTACGATCGGTAATATCCTGATTTACGCCGTAAGTCTTAATCGTACGGCCCTGTTCATCTTTGACGACAAAGTAAGTTACGGAAACATAGCCGGGTTTGCCGTCACCATATATAAAGCGATGTTCCACCTGATAATTGATATTTGGCTCGGCTGTTCTGATAGCTTTCTGTATTTCGTTACGAAGCAACGACGCATTGTCGGGATATAAAAAAAGTTCGGCGTAGTGCTTGGGTGACATTTTATAACCACCAACCTGTTCGGCTGTTGTGTGATAAACGGAATAGAAATGATCGTTGAAAGTAAACATATTCTCAGTCGCGTCATATTCCCAATAGCTCAGTTTGGCTATCTTCGATGCTTCGGATAGCTGAGCCTGACTTGTACACAGAACTTCCTCTAATTTTTTCATTTGGGTTATATCAACAACTGTAATTAGAACCTTTTCCCATGCGCTTTCACTTCCCGGCATTATCGTCGATGTCAGATGAACCTTAATCACTTCACCAGTTGCAGTATTATGAACCTGCTCAGAGCTGTAACTTGTACCTCCGGATATGTACGTCTCGACACAACGCAAGAATGATTCATGAGAATCAGCGGTTAACAGCATACCAAATTTCCTGAATAAATCTTCTCGGGAACCTGCCTTAAACATCTTTAACGCAGTGTCATTGACATCACAAAGCTTTATTCTGTGTATTAACTCATTTATGCACCCGGGATTTTTTCTGATATATTCCGAAATATTCACATTGCCTTTATCCATCAGATCGTAAACATATTTCCTCACTTCTGATAAATCCATTTCCCATAATGCAACAGAGGAACTGTTGAAAATCTTTCGGTATCGCTCCTCACTTTCCCTCAGAGCCTGCTCGGCTCTCTTGCGTTCGGTTATGTCACGGATAAATACAAACATTTGCCCCTGATCTACATTAAGATAATTAACGCTCACCTCAACATCGATGATTTTGCCGTCTTTACATCTGTGACGTGTTTCAAAACGACCGGAGCTCTTCTTCCTCATTTCTTTTATACGCTTAAGAACTTCTTCAGGATTTTCGATTGCTTCGATATCTTTAGCAGACATTTTCAGCAGTTCTTCCCGCGTATAACCCACAATCCGGCAATATGAATCGTTAATCTCAAGCAAACGGCCCTCTAAATCGGTGATACAGAAACCATCAATGGCAGTATTTAAAATTGTCTGGTGTTTTTTCTCAGCCCGTCTGCGCTCTGTGATATCTTCTCCGGAGCTTAACACACAAAGCCCCCGACCATTTGCATCCTTTAAAACCGTATTGTGCCATCCGATGATTCTTTCCTGGCCTGTCTTTGTTAGCACAAAATTCTCGGCATAATCTCCGGGCTTCAGCCTTCCATTTATAAGATTATTAAGTTTGGTTCTTACCGTTCCTCTGATTCTTTCAGGCAGAAAATTGTCATACCAGTTTTTGCCGAGTATCTCACCTTCGTTATAACCAAGGATTTCACAGCCCTTTTTATTAATCAATCCCACTCGTCCTTCGCTGTCCACAACAACAATTATTACACCTGCGACATCAAGATACTTTTGTGCCCTGTCTCTTTCGCTGCGCAGGTTCTTTTCCGCCAGCCTGCGTTCGGTGACATCTATGAACGATGTCATCATACAAAGAGGCATGCCGGAACTATCCAGGACGACGTTTGTCGAAAGCTGCACAATGAAAAGAGATTTGTCTTTTCGCTGTGCAGGCCCTTCCTCGATCCAGCCCCCGCCTCGACGAAGAGTTTTTATCCTGTCATTGATATTTACCAATATTTGCCAAAAATGTCCCGCTGGTTTTCCCAGGACCTCTCCTACATTGTCATACCCCCACATCTTCAAAAAGGCATTATTAACATATTTCAGAATTCCGTTAAGGTCGGCTATAGCAATGGCATTAATGGACGCCGCAATCGCCATATCCTTCAACCTGAGCTCCTTTTCAGCCCTCTTGCGTTCGGTGATATCTCTGGCAATTACCATTACCCTTGCAGGTTCACCGTCCGGTTTTATAAGCGAAGCAGAACACTCTAAAAATATTTTGCGACCTTCTTTGTTTCGGATATTTACAGTTACATTCCTCTCACTACCTGAAAGAATGCCCCGAAATAAACCGAGATACTTCGGAATATCCTTAACAGAGAGAATCCCCGGTTTCGTGAAATGCTTATTTATCAATTCCTCTCTTGTGCTACCGAATATCTCAAGGACTTTTTCATTAACATCGAGAATTTTGCCTAAGCAGTCCAGATATGCTATACCGTCATTTGCATGTTCGAAAATACTTCTGAACTTCTGTTCCGAGCCTTTTAAGATTTCCTCCGCCCTTTTTTGTTGCGTGATATCACGGACAATATGTACGGCGGCAACGGTCTTTCCATAATCATCTTTGAGAGGATCAACGGCAACTGAAAGCCATCGGCCATCATCGGGTAGTTGAAGCTCCGCTTCCGCCCGTTCTCCCGTACGAATCATCTGCTCCATAGGGCAGCCTGATACGGATTTTGTCGAGCCGTGAGTCATTCTGCAACACAACCGACCAACAATCTCCGCCGAAGATAGACCCGTAAACTTTTCTCCAGACTTATTGGTCCTAATAACCCGGCATTCAAGATCTATCAGTGTTACCCAATCGGATATGGCATTAAAAGTGCTCTCCCACCCATTTACACTTTGCTGCAAAAAATCCATACTTTTACCGTGATGCTTATTGTCGCGGGGAATGATACGATCCAATTCCGACTTTTCATGAGCGTGGAATTCCTTGATACCCTGATCAGACTGTGCCTCTTTATCTGGCATGACTCCATTCTCCACAGATTGTCTGCCCATCAGCTATAATAACAATGACAGTTTCACCCCTCTTGAGTCTGCTTCGAAAGCCATCATATGATCACCATTTTTATACCATAGAATATATTTATCATAAAAAGTCAATAAGTTTTTTTATGTGAACATAAAACAAAACCTGATATATCACTGTTATTGACGCTGCTAAATTACGAAAAAATAGCACTTATCGCCTTCTATGCCAATATTAAACAAATTGCGTCAAAAAAAGTTGCTTAATCACAATAGATTAATTAACATACCTTAAATATTGGTATTTGGCTGAGAATTTTCTATGAAATTGGCCGTGCTAAGCGGGGTGTTAGCGGTACCCTGTACTCGCAATCCGCTACAGCGAGGCTGAATTCTTTTCCGAGGGTCGATTTTGTTAAGCCACTACCGCCATAAGCGATGTTGACAGTCGGGTCCCATGCAAACGGACAACGTGAACCTGGTCAGGCCGGGAACGGAGCAGCCATAAGCGCCAGTCTGTTGTGCCGTGGATTCACCCGACTCGAGTTGGCTGTGGCAGCAAACTTGGCAGGTTGATTCGAAGAAAAGTGCACGGCCGTTTTTTGAAAGGACTAATTATGGAATTTCAACAGGACAATAATTTATCAGGTCCGTCGCAGCCAGAACCAATTCCCGGATTAACAACCGGCAGGCCGGTAATACAACCAAGGAAAAAGGGATCCGGCTGGAGGATTCTTTTGGGGATCATGCTGGCATTGTCGATTATGGCTAACTTCCTGCTTTTTTTCATGCTGATCGGTGCATTCATGTTTTTTGCAACGGGCCAACGAAGCGACCTTACCCAAGAAGTCATTCGTGAAGGACCGATTGGAACTAAAATAGCAATAGTCACTATACAGGGAGTAATCTACGATGAGCAGGCCGAAAGCGTCTATAAACAGTTACAAGCAGCCAGAAAAGACAGACGCATCAAGGCGGTGATAGTCCAGGTAAATTCGCCGGGCGGGACAATTTCGGCCAGCGATCAAATCCATCAGGAAATCCGGAACTTCCGGGAAATGACCGACAAGCCGATTATTGCATTCATGCAGGGTGTCGCTGCTTCGGGCGGCTACTATACATCGGTTGCATGTGAGAAGATTATTGCCGAACCAACCACAATAACCGGCTCCATCGGTGTGATCAGTTCGTATCTTGTCGTACAGGGATTACTGGAAGACAAGCTCGGTATTGAGCCGATCACTATCAAGTCCGGTCAAAAAAAGGATTGGCCAAGCTCGTTCAGGTCGCCGACTGAGGAAGAAATCCAATATATACAGGATAAGCTAATCAAGCCTGCATTAGACAGGTTCGTGAAGATTGTCGCCGAAGGAAGAAAGGCGTCACTTACCATGCCCGAAGTTACTCGTCTGGCCGACGGCAGTATTTTCGGCGCCCAGGAGGCCCTCGATGAAAAGCTGATTGACAAAATCGGTTACCTGGATGAAGCTGTGGATTTGGTGAAATCTCTGGCCCGGATCGATAAAGCTCAGGTGGTAAGATACCGCAAGCCGTTTTCTTTGAGCGACTTAATAAGCTACCGAGCAAAAAGTACGCTTAAACTTAATAGAGCTACTTTGTATGAGCTTGGAACGCCGGAGATTTTATATCTCTGGAGCGCTAATTAAAAAAACCAAGTTAATATATATTATTTATATTACATATTGAGAGCTTTGACCTGATTTCTCAATGTCAATTCCAACTTTAACTACATTCATTGCCTATTTCGTGGTTTTGCTGGCTATCGGTATATGTTTCTATCGAAAATCAACGAACATAGAAGACTACCTGCTTGGCGGCAGAGGCATGGGCTCGTGGGTGACGGCGCTTTCGGCTCAGGCCAGTGACATGAGCGGCTGGCTGCTGATGGGACTGCCCGGAGCGATTTATTTAGGAGGGATGCCGCAGGTCTGGATTGCTGTCGGGCTTTTCATCGGGACATTCTTAAACTGGAAATTGGTATCGGCCCGACTAAGAATATACACACAAAAAACTAATACCATAACACTGCCCTGCTTTTTCGAGGCGCGTTTCAAAGACCCGACCGGTCTGCTGAGAATTATTTCGGCTATAATTATCCTGATATTCTTCGCCATATACGCATCATCCGGCCTCGTTGCTACGGGATTATTATTCGAATCAACATTCGGAATCAAGTACCAAATTTCAGTAATAATCGGAGGGTGTGTAATAATAGCCTACACATTCCTGGGAGGTTTTTTGGCTGTGTGCTGGACCGATTTGCTACAAGGTGCATTAATGGTTTTTGCAATAGTAATTGTTCCGGTATTGACGTATCACACCGCCGGAGGATTCGAAGCAATAGAAAATGCCATGACAACAAAAAATATATCGACAAGTCTTCTGCCGCAGGCGGATACATTGCCAATCGGTATCATTATGATTATTTCCAGTATGGCATGGGGTCTCGGATATTTCGGGCAGCCGCATATACTTGTTCGGTTTATGAGCATAAAATCCGTTAACAAGCTAAAGAGGTCGATGGCCATCGCTATAATCTGGGTTCTTCTATCATTGACCGGAGCGGTAATCGTCGGCTTCATAGGTATAGCGATGTTCGATAACTTAAAAGACGGGGAACAGGAAAAAGTTTTCATATACATGATAAACAAACTATTCAATCCCTGGCTCGGCGGAATATTATTGGCCGCGATTTTCTCGGCGATTATGTCAACGATAGATTCGCAATTGCTTGTCTCATCTTCGGCGCTTTCGGAAGATTTTTACAGTAAAGCAATACGAAAACAGGCATCTGAAAAAGAAATCGTCTGGGTCGGCAGAGTATGCGTTATTATTATCTCAATCATAGCACTCATTATGGCCCTGGATCGGGACAATACAATTTTAGGGATAGTTTCCTATGCCTGGGGCGGTTTCGGTGCCGCATTCGGCCCCCTGATTCTATTCGCACTGTACTCACGCAGGACTTCATGGCAATCGGCCCTTGCGGGAATGGTTACAGGTACCGTAGTACTCGTATTATGGAAGCAAATCGGACTTGGTGACTCAATGTACGAAATAGTTCCCGGTTTTATTGCAAATTGCCTGACGATTCTTTCAATCAATGCTATCATCGGGCAAAAAGACAAGGCGATATTAGAAGAATTTAATAAGGTCTTAAGCATAGTCAGAAAACATTAGAAACTATCGGCCGTCACATCCGTCGATAAGGAACGAAGTAATATGGAACGAGTAATATCGATCCCGGCACTTGGAGATAACTTCATTTATCTTTATCGATACGATAATAATAATGTCCTGGCAGTCGATCCCGGCGATTATTCGTCTGTAACAGAAGCACTGAAAAAACATGACCTTAATCTCACCACCATTCTCGCCACCCATCACCACTGGGACCACATCGGCGGAATTTCCGAACTGAAAAAAAGGACCGGCTGTAGAGTCATCGGCAGTGACAAACAAAGGATACCCGACATCGACGACCTCGTCGAGGACGGACAAATCATTACTATCGGCGATACGAAGATACAGGCCATTGCAACACCGGGGCATACCCACACGGCGGTTTGCTACTATCTGTTGCCATCGAATGACGATGCCGGAATTCTCTGGACCGGTGATACGTTGTTCATCGGCGGTTGCGGCAGGTTGCTCGAATGTAATGCACAGACAATGTGGGACTCGCTGCAAAAGTTGGCCGCCCTGCCGAACGAAACACATATTTATTGCGGGCACGACTATACGCTGGAAAATTACGAATTCGCTCTGACAATTGAGCCGCATAACAAGGCTGTAAAAAAACGCCTCAACGAAATAAAACATATACAACAACATGGCGAATTTCCCATCCACTCGACAATCTCACAAGAGAACGAAACCAATATTTTTTTATGTGCCGGCACATCAAAAATCAAAAACGCTCTCAATATGCCACAAGCCGGCGACGTGGAAACCTTCGCCGAACTGCGACGGCGCAAGGACATATTTTAGCAACTCAAAGAATCTGTTGTGCACGTGCCGCATATCTGATAAGATTCGACTCCAAACACAATATAAGGAGACTCTTATGTTAATCGTCCATGTATTTGTTCATGTTAAGCCCGATAAAGTCGAGGCTTTCAAGACCGTCACCACCGAAAATGCTCACAACAGCATAATAGAGCCGGGTATTGCCCGATTCGATGTCATCCAGCAGCAGGATGATCCCACGCGCTTCATACTGGTTGAAATCTATCGTACCGCCGAGGATCCCGGAAGGCACAAAGAAACGGCCCATTATAAAAAATGGCGTGACACAGTCGCAGATATGATGGCCGAATCCCGCACAAGCGTCAAATACACCAACGTTTATCCCGACGACACGGGCTGGGGCTGGTCGCATTCTTATTAATAGACGAGGGAGGCCATGGAATTCGAATTTGCTACTGCAACGCGCATCATTTTCGGCCCCGGCAAAATATCCGAAGTCGCACCTCTGGCCGCCGGGATAAGTAAACGTGCCTGCATTGTCACCGGCCGAACCACCGAACGGGCACAGCCGCTTCTCGAACAGATGGACGAACAAAAAATCGAATACAAGACTTTCTGTGTGACCGGCGAGCCGACTACGGAGACCGTGAAAAAAGGCGTCGTGCTTGCCCGTATAGCTCAAAGTGACATAGTAATCAGTTTCGGCGGCGGAAGTGCAATCGATACCGGCAAAGCCATTGCGGCAATGCTTACCAACAGCGGATGGCTCGAAGATTATCTGGAAATCGTCGGTTCCGGCAATCCGCTTACCCGCCCCGCCGCGCCCCATATTGCTATTCCCACAACCGCAGGCACGGGAGCGGAAGTCACCCGCAACGCCGTGCTCGGTGTCCCCGAACATAAGGTCAAAGTCAGTATGCGAAGCCCGCTGATGCTTCCCTCTCTCGCTGTGATTGATCCTATATTGACTCATTCGATGCCTCCTGCAGTTACCGCTTCTACCGGCCTGGATGCGCTCACGCAGTTGATGGAGGTATATGTCTCCAAAAAGGCTAATCCTATTACGGACGGAATCTGCCGGGAAGGTCTCTTACGCGCCGGACGTTCTCTCAGCAGAGCTTTCGAGAACGGTAACAACGAGCTCGCCCGCGAAGATATGGCCGTAGCGAGTCTCTTCGGCGGACTTGGTCTGGCCAATGCCGGATTAGGGGCTGTGCACGGTTTTGCCGGCCCGCTGGGCGGTATGATACCCGCCGGCCACGGTGCCATTTGTGCCGGGCTTTTGCCGTTTGTTATGGAAGTGAACGTGCAGGCATTACAGGACCGAGAATCCGGCTCGGCGGCACTTTGGCGATACAACGAGATTGCCCAAATCCTGACCGGCAGCCAAAAAGCACAGGCCGCCGACGGAGTTAAATGGGTACATGAGTTTTGTTCGGCGTTGCAAATTCGGCCTCTATCGCAGCTCGGCCTGAAAGAACGGGATTTCCCGGATGTGGTCGCCAAAGCCCGTAAATCAAGCAGCATGAAGAGCAACGCAATCGAATTGACGGATGAAGAACTCATGGAAATACTGAAAAAAGCCATATAATAAAAGTTGACGAATGATAAAAAATTTCATTAAAATGCTACGACAACCTAAAACCGAATATGGATACGTTAATGTTTTATTAACCATGAACGTTATATGAAAGGGACTATTATGAATCGTTCAGTTAAAATCCTGCTTATACTGTTAACAGGTGTCCTCATCTGCTCGTTATGCGGCTGCAATGAGGAAATGATGGCAAAAATTTTGGGAAAAGGAATCATAAAAATGGAACCATTCGGAACAACACCAGACGGCAAAGAAGTAAATCTCTACACACTGAAAAATGCCAAGGGCTGTGAAGTAAAAATCACAAATTACGGCGGTATTGTGATTTCCCTGACAGTACCCGACAAAGACGGAAATCTTGGTGACGTAGTTTTGGGTTACGACAACCTCGACGGATACATCAAAAACAGTCCCTATTTCGGCGCACTGATCGGCAGATACGGCAACAGAATCGGCAAGGCAAAGTTCACTCTCGACGGCAAAACATACACACTTGCCGCCAATGACGGCGAGAACCACCTGCACGGCGGAAAAGTCGGCTTTGACAAAGTCGTCTGGGATGCAAAAGAAATAAAAGAATCCGGAAACGTTGGACTGGAACTGACATATTTCAGTAAAGACGGTGAAGAAGGTTATCCCGGCAACCTCACCTGTACTGTAAAATATCTCTGGACTAATAAAAACGAGTTGAAAATCGAATACGAAGCCACCACGGACAAAACTACTGTTGTGAATCTGACACATCATTCCTATTTCAATCTCGCATGTCAAGGCAACATCCTCGACCATCAGTTGATGATGAGGGCGGACAAATTTACACCGGTCGATAAAGGCCTGATACCCACCAGTGATCTCAGCGACGTCAAGGACACACCGATGGACTTCACAAAGCTGACCGCAATCGGCTCCCGAATCGATCAGGACGACGAACAATTGAAATACGGGCTTGGCTACGACCATAACTGGGTGCTCTTTAGTTATACCGGAGCGATGAGAATGGTGGCAAGTGTGTACGAACCGACCAGCGGCCGAGTTATGGAAGTATATACCACAGAACCCGGCCTGCAATTCTACTCCGGCAATTTCCTCGATGGCACAATTACCGGCAAGAACGGCGTTGTATATCAACATCGAACAGGATTGTGCCTGGAAACTCAACATTTCCCGGATTCCCCCAACAAGCCCGATTTTCCATCTACGACTCTTAAACCCGGCGAAAAATACTCGACTACAACAATTTATAAATTCAAAACCAAATAATACGCCGAAAACAAGAACATTCGAATCCCCGGCCAACGCCGGGGATTTTTTTTGCCCTTTTCGAACTCTCAAAACAGGTCTGTGGGGTAACCAAGATCGGATTCCCTTGGAGATAAACTAGTCCCGGCGAAGCTTGTGCCACAGGTACCGTGGTCGCAATGACCACGGCCAACCCCCGGACAAGTCCGAGGGCTAAATAATTGGCTTTGTTTTTTTGCGAGTCAAATGCCCTCAATTTCACCTATTTACTTGTCCTAAAAGAGCTTATGACAACTTGGTGCTTGCCCAAATTGGCTTTGTTTTCGGTTTTTTATTCTGGCTTCTGTCTCCTGTATTCTGTTTTCGCCGTGAGGCATCCTGTGGACTGCCGTTAGGAATTGGCTTTGTTTTTTATCCCGGTGTAGTCGCAGACGAAGCCGGATTTGCCATAATCTTTTTATTTCAAAGAACTTACACTAATTTACCTATTTTAACATTGGCTTTGTTTTGCATTTTTTTTCGATTTGTAGAGAACGCTCTACACTTGTCGAATCCCCCGCAGCCACATCAATTTTATTGGAATTTGGATATTTGAGACTTATCTGAAATCTCAAATTTGAAATATCAGATTAACTTGTTATCCCCCATTTTTTACTTCGTTTTGCCTATCCGCTACCCGCTATAAACTATTAGTAATTTTAACGAGAAACCGCCTTAATACAACAAAAATCCCTGTTTTATGGCAAATTATCCTTGATTCGGCGGTGCTTAAGCAAAAATGCCCCGTTCCCCTTTTCAATCCCATGTTTATTTCAAATGCAGCTAACTACTATGCCGGATCATAAAATAGGTTTATTCCGGGATTATTAGCCTGGATCATAGGAATGTAAGTGCTATATGCCTCGCCGTTGAGTGGATTAATTCGCAAATCGAGATCGGTTAAATCATCATGTTGAGACAAGGGACTTATATCACTAACCTGATTATTCTGTAAATATAGCTCATCCAAACCCAGTAACGCCGACAACGGAGTAATACTACTAATCTGGTTATTTGATAAATCAAGACGCTGAAGACCGATCAGTCCCCATAAAGCACCGACGCTATCAATTTGATTATTACTCAAATATAAATTCCACAAACCGGTTAGTCCCGATAGCGGCGCAATGTTCCAAATCTGGTTACCGGATAAAGACAGAGATTGTAAATTGGTTAATCCCGATAAAGAATAAATGTTGCTAATCCAATTGTTGGACAATCCTAATGATAACAGTCCCGTCATTCCTGATACTACACTGATATCACTTATTTGATTATTGTTTAAATGCAGATGCCATAGGTGAAGCCCTGTTAACGCGCTGATATCGCTAATCTGATTATCAGATAAATTTAGGTTACTAAGATCGGTCATCCCGGATATCGGGCTTATGTCGCTAATTAGATTTTGATTTAAATTCAGTACCCATAATTTAGTTAATCCTGATAACGAACTTATATCGCCAATTTGATTCCCAGATAAATATAGAAATAACATACCCGTCATTCCTGAGATTGCACTAATGTTGCTAACATGATTCCCGGACAAATCCAGTTCTGACAATCTTGTAAGTCCCGATAGTGAACTAATATTATCAATCTGATTATTATGTAAATATAGAAACTTTAAATTAATTAATCCTGAGAGGGAGCTGATGTCACTTATCTGATTATCAGACAGATGCAGTCCTAATAGATTTGCCAGGCCCGATAGTGAATCTATATTATTAATCTGATTATTATTCAAATGCAGAATCTCTAGATTAGCCAAATCCGAAAGTGGGCTGACGTCACTTATTTGATTATTGTATAGATATAGTTCTGTTAAATTCTTAGCATATTCGAGTCCTGTAAGGTCAAATATATCTTTGTCCCAGGCTTCCAGTTTCGTCAGCTTAAGCATGTCTATCGGAAATGGATCAGAGATACCGAGTTTTGCTTCAACTGCGGCTTTCAAATTTGGATCAGCGAAATAGACTGACACTTTATCTGCGGTTACCTGGATATTATCGAATTCACGTCCATCATCGGTCGGCGAAGGATAATTGTCATACTGCTGGAACTTAATCCGGAAATCGGACAGGTCCGCACTTGCCCCAAAGAGACTGACCAGGTCCAGATCAAGCGAAATATGCGAAGAGCCGGTCAGATCAGATACCTTGATCCAGTTTAGACCATCGATGCTGATGGCAATCCCATCACCGTTAGCATGGCCTGTGAAGTTCGCTGGCATAGTGTGATTCTCATCAAATATTGAATAGTGGTCGAGTGAGAGGGTAAGATTAGTTTTATCTGTGAGATTCACATGCAAAATTGCCTCATTCAGAGAATACGTGCCGTCACCTGTTGAATCATCCATCCTCAGGCGTCCACCGACAACCTGGATGCGACCATCATTAGAGGAGTAATACTCCCAGCCTTGTTCAGAATTCGTTGGTAAACCTGAATCGAAATCCTGAGAGTATGGAACAGGTTGAGCAATACCTGCAGTTATTTGTATATTGTAAAAATCGTGACCTTTTAAGGATAATGAACCATTGTCGTACTGTTGGAATTTGATTCTCACATTAGACAGATCCGCACTAACACCGAAAGCGCTTACTAAGTCAAAATTTTTCGAGATATGCGAAGCATCACCTAAGTCGGATACCTTAATCCAGATTGTTCCATCGACACTAACGGCAATGCCGTCAGCATTATAATGACCTGAAAAGTTCGATGGCATCAAATGTGTATCCTCTCTTATTCCCCTCCAGTGATCAAACGATAAGGTAAAATTGGTCTTTCCTGTGAAATTAACGTGCAGAATCGCTTCGTTCAGGGAATATATACTGTTATCGACAGAATCATCCATTCTCAGACGACCGCCGACAACAAAAATACGCCCTTCGTTGTTAGAGTAGTACTCCCAGCCATCGGATATATCCGGCAGACCAGAACTGAAATCCTGCGAATATGGAACTGACTGAACAACCAGGTTGGAAGTAATTTGGATGTTATCGAATTCCCGGCCATCATCAGTCGGTGAAGGATAATTGTCATACTGCTGGAACTTGATTCTTACATCGGACAGGTCCGCACTTGGGCCGAACAGACTAACCAGGTCCAGATCGATAGAAATAGCCGATGAGCCGGTTAGAGCCGATACCTTAATCCAGTTAAAACCATCTATACTGACGGCAATACCATCGGCCTTGTAATGGCCTGTAAAGTTTGCCGGCATAGTGTGATTCTCATCGTATATTGAATAATGATCCAGTGAGAGATTCACATTGATCTGGCCGGTCAGGTCCACATGCAGGATTGCTTCATTCAATGAGTATGTGCTGTCACCTACAGAATCATCCATTCGCAGACGGCCACCGACAATCTGGATACGTCCATCGTTTTCGGAGTAATACTCCCATCCACCGGAGGCATCCGGCAGTGTGGACTCGAAATCCTGTGTGTACGGAATTGACTGAACAACTATCCCTGATGATATCGGAGTTATATGTATATTATCGAATTCACGACCATCATCCGTCGGTGAAGGCCAATTATCGTATTGTTGGAACTTGATACGGACATTGGACAAGTCCGCACTTGGGCCGAACAAACTAAGCAGGTCCAGATCGATAGAAATAGCTGATGAGCCAGTAAGAGCCGATACCTTAATCCAGTTGAGACCATCTATACTGACTGCAATCCCGTCAGCCTTATAATGGCCTGTGAAGTTAGCCGGCATAGTGTTATTCTCGTCATATATCGAATAATGGTCCAGCGAGAGATTCACATTTGTCTGGCCTGTCAGGTCCACATGCAGGATCGCCTCGTTCAGCGAGTATGTCCCGTTACCGACCGAATCATCCATTCTCAGACGTCCGCCGACAATCTGGATACGACCATCGTTGTCGGAGTAGTATTCCCAGCCGCCGGAGGCATCCGGCAGACCGGAACTGAAATCCTGCGAATACGGGATTGACTGAGCAACTATTCCCGACGAAATTGCTGTTACCTGGATATTATCGAATTCCCGGCCATCATCCGTCGGGGAAGGATAATTGTCGTACTGCTGGAACTTGATCCTGACATCGGACAGGTCCGCACTTGGGCCGAACAGACTAACCAGATCCAGATCGATTGAAATAGCTGATGAGCCGGTCAAATCAAATATCTTAATCCAGTTGGTACCATCGATGCTTATAGCGATCCCATCACCGTTAGCATGGCCTGTGAAGTTCGCTGCAAGAGTGTGGTTTTCATCGAATATTGAGTAATGGTCCAGCGAAAGATTCACATTCGTCTGACCGACCAGGTTGAGATGCAGGATTGCCTCGTTCAGAGAATATGTGCCGTCACCTACGGAATCATCCATTCTCAGACGTCCGCCGACTACCTGGATTCGTCCATCGTTGTCTGAGTAGTACTCCCAGCCGTTTGATGCATCCGGCAGGCCGGAGCTGAAGTCCTGAGAATATGGAACTGTCTGGATAGGGAACAAGGAAAGATTCGAGAATTCGACCTGTCTTTGTGAGAATTGATATAAACCGATACTCCCATCACTGAAAGCACCCTTATAATCCAATTCAAGCGTTCCATTGATAAAAAGCTGAACACAACCCGGCAAATATACAAGCTTGAAATCATACATTTGTTCATCGTTCCAGCCTGTCGAGCCCAGCGTATTGGCACGTAATTGCTCAGTAACAGGCCCTGAATGTGCCCATGCATAAGTATTTCCTTGAATTTCACCTGCTGTAGCACCCGAAACAGTCGAAAGGGCCAGCCCTTTGTATCCCGTAACTGTTCCAGCGCCAAAATCCACATCATTATTGGCCTGTTTCCAGTCAATGAGAATGTAATCAGCGCTACCGGATACATGGTCGTTGTTGTTATATCCGACAACAAAGCCTATGAAATCATCGTCAAAAGCCGTTTTGACTTTAAATTGACCCTCCAGCATATAGCCTACGTCATTCGTGCCGCTAAAAAGCGCAGCGCGAGTCAGGCCGCCACTGATTGTTTCGGCCGTTGTGGCCGAGTTAATGACAAATCCTCCACCGGCGGTATCATCCGCCATGAGGTTTTCAGTCCAATTATTCAAGTCAAAGACGAGATTGCTGTGGACCTGTATATTATCGAATTCCCGTCCATCATCGGTCGGAGAAGGCCAATTGTCGTACTGCTGGAACTTGATACGGACATTGGACAGATCTGCACTACCGCCGAATAGGCTAACCAAATCCAAATCAATTGAAATAGCCGATGAACCGGTCAGATCGGATATTTTAATCCAGTTCGTACCATCGATACTGACGGCAATCCCATCGGCCTTATAATGGCCTGTGAAGTTTGTCGGCATAGTATGGTTCTCATCGTATATCGAATAGTGATCCAGCGAGAGATTCACATTAGTCTGGCCTGTCAGGTCCAGATGCAGGATTGCCTCGTTCAGCGAGTATGTCCCGTTACCAACGGAATCATCCATTCTCAGTCGTCCGCCGACAATCTGGATACGACCTTCGTTACTGGAATAGTATTCCCAGCCGCCGGATTCATCCGGCAAACCGGACTCGAAATCCTGAGAATACGGAATTGACTGGACAACTATACTTGTCGTTATTGGAGTTATCTGGATATTGTCGAATTCACGTCCATCATCTGTCGGCGAAGGATAATTATCATACTGCTGGAACTTGATACGGACATCGGACAGGTCCGCACTGCCGCCGAACAGACTGACCAGGTCCAGATCGATTGAAATAGTGGAGGAACCGGTCAGACCGGATATTTTGATCCAGTTGGTACCATCGATACTTATGGCAATTCCATCTCCATTGGAATGGCCCGTGAAATTTGATGCAAGAGTATGGTTTTCATCATATATTGAATAATGATCCAGTGAGAGATTCACATTGGTCTGGCCGGTGAGATCCACATGAAGAATCGCCTCGTTAAGAGAGTACGTCCCGTTACCGACGGAATCGTCCATTCTCAGGCGTCCGCCGACGACCTGGATACGACCCTCATTACTGGAATAGTACTCCCAGCCCTGGGCATCGGTTGGCAGACCGGCGTCAAAATTCTGGGAATATGGCACTGATTGGGGTGTGTATGTAGTTGCACTTGCTGCAAGCGTGCCGCTATTGGTTGTGACATCAATCTCAATAGCATCTGTTGAGGCCTCTGATTCCAGCGGATCTATAGGCTGCAGTTCGGCTAAAAGTCCCTGCATGTCAGCATTAAGTAAAAGCCTGGGTTCGAGGTGCTCGAATATCGGTTTTTTGTTTTGATTTTGCTTTAAATACCACTTATTACGGAACTTTCTAAATATATGTGCCATTTTACTCTCCTCCGTAGTCTTTGCGTAAGTGCTATGAAAAAATTCCGTTATCTAAAAGGGAATTGTTATTAAAACCAACCTCACCCGACTTAATATTTAATTAGAATTTCCCCAAGCTCACTTATTTGCCCACTTTACCAGCATAAATGCGAAGTGTCAAGTAAAAAAACATATAAATAAAAATTTAAAAAACACCAATTTCTCCCAAACTATTTGCATTGTAGGTCATAAGTCACCGTTAAAAAAACTCTTCCATAAGCGAAAAATTTTTAAAAAACCTAATTTCCATCGGTTAAAACAGTGACCTTTAACGCAGCTTATTCTATCTGTCCACCTACAAAGGATAACTATGTTTAGGGATTAAAAGCCCTGGCATTGCGATAACATAGTTATCGGCTGCTATGTTCACAGGTTCGCCGGGATTGAAAATGTATCGTGTTTTATTTTCTCGGCAGCCAGACGGCCATTTCGCCGGGTCCGCGATGTGACCATGCGTAATAGGGAATCGCTGTTAATTTTCTTTCTTTGCCGGATTGATCCGTGACATTGCCCGTAATAACAGCGACACCGTTGAATAAATCTTTACGGTATTCGGTTTTAAGTTCGGCGTTATCGGGAATCACCAAATCCAGAACTTTGCCGTCATTATCGACCCATTCGGCACAATAAACAAGCGGGCCGCGAACAAGTGTCACTTTATTCAGGTCGTCTTTTACTTTCTCGTTCGCTACTACCCGACGAATCGGCATGGGCAGATCAAGCTCGATTACGTCGCCTTTCGACCACGTTCTATCGATTACGGCATATCCCTTATCCATATTCAGGTCAATTGGTACGCCGTTTAATTCCAATGTTACTTTTTCTGCATTTTCATCTGCGTAATGATATAAGTCACTCGGCACAGGTTTGTCCATCGCCCAGCCGGGGATGCGGGCACGAACAGCAAATTTCCGGCCGGTTTTCGGATCGACTTTTATTACTACTTTGCCGTCCCATGGATAAGAAGTTTCCTGAGTAATTTCGACATTTACTTTATCCATCTCTATATCGGCCTTACCGGCGATAAAGAGATTAATATACAATGAATCGTTCTGATGAGCATAGATATAATCGGGCACAGAGGGAATAAAACGAATGACATTCGACGGACAGCAGGAACAATCGAACCACGGCTGCCGGGTCAATGTGCCTCTGTTAAACTTGTATTTGCCGTCCGATTCGAGGCAGTTCGGATAGAAAAATAAATTGCCCGTCAATGAGACGCCCGAAATCATGCCGTTATAAAGCGTACGTTCCAGGACATCGATGTATTTGGCATCGCCGTGCAGCATAAACATTCGATGGTTCCAATAGACATTTCCTATCGCGGCACAGGTTTCATTATAGGAAGTCAGGTTGGGTAGTTCGTAATTGTCACCGAACGATTCTCCATCGTGTCGGGCGCCGATACCGCCGGTAATATAATATTTTTTCGAGACGACATTGTCCCAGATTTTGTCAACGGCTTTGAAATAAGCCGAATCTTTCATAATCCCGGCGATATCCGCCATGGCCGCATACATATAGACCGCACGGACGGCATGGCCGACTGCTTCATCCTGTTCGGTGACAGGTATATGGTCCTGGCTGTACGCGCCATAAAGCCTGTGGCCGGCGGCGTTGCCTCTCTGGTCCAGAAAGAATTTAGCTAAATCGAGATATTTTTTATCTTTTGTCGCCCGGAACAATTTCACTAAGCCGGTTTCGATAATCTGATGTCCCGGAGGTTCCATATTTTTGCCGGGGCCGAAAGTCTCGGCGATCAAATCCGCATTCTTCAGGGCGATATTCAAGAAATTTTTCTTATCCGTAGCCCTGTAATGGGCATAAGCCGCTTCGTACATGTGGCCTGCGTTATATAATTCATGGCTTGCAGACAAATTAAACCAGCGAGGGCCGGGTCTTACCCATGAAGCGGGGGCTGTCTTGGGATTTATGGTTTTCCATGTACAGAGATAACCGTCGTCCTCCTGGGCCGCGGCGATCTTTTCGATTATTTCATCTATATATTTTTCCAGTTCCTTATCCGGATGGATGGTCAGGCAGTACGATGCCCCTTCGATTATTTTGTAAACATCGGTATCGTCAAAAGGCATCGCTCCTTCATATTGCCCCTCCATCAAACCGCCTGCTTTGGCAAAATTTCTTATTCTGCCCTCCTCCTCACACTTTTTAAAACCAAACGGAATTGTCACTGCCCTGTTGGTTTCGATGCGTCCGGACCAGAAATCATCCGTCAACGTAACTTTTGTGAATGGGACGGCGGTAATCGGATAGCCTAATTGTCCCTCCTCTTTTTTCGCGGCTCCACAGGAAACTGATATAATCGCTATAAGAATTAGTGAGATTTTTGCAATATTTTTACAATTTCGAATATTCATTTTACCACCTCGTTTTTTTAGTTGTTAATTTGTACTGAATTAGCTTAGTTTTCATTATATAGAAAATCAAGCGAAAAAACGTAAGACCTTCTATCCAAAAGGGCTTACATCATTCATAGAATATTCAAAATAGAAAAATCAGCAAGGATCAGGCAACTTTATCCCCATTTTCATATTAAAGATATGATTTTTCGGCAATATCCGAACTGGTACGAGCGTCTGATTGTATTAAGGGATAGTATATCCCCGTTTGGGGATTGTACGTCGCTAACAAATTAAAGGAACCGAATTGAATATTTGAAGCTTTATAATTATTGCATATATCCGGGTGGACAGAATGCAGCTTCAAGTTAGAAGCGTGCTATGTGCCGCTTTTATCCTGTAGTAACGACGAATATATGATGTTTTTCGGGCAGGATTGATAGAATCCACAAGAGTCACAAATATTGACTCAGTCCTTATAAACCAGTTATAGTGGCTGATATAAGAGAAGGAATACCTTGTTTTTAATACAATTACAATAATATATAGATACAGGACTGTACTGAAAACCATATCACAGGAATTTTTGGCCTGCAATAGGCGGGGTAGATAGAATATGGCTGTCTTTTTTAAGCGACACTTTCACAAAGCCTTTTTGGTGTTAACAATAGCAACCGCAATATCTGCAGAAACATCTTTAGGGGCCGCAAGAACACGTGATTTTGAAAAAGCCAGGGAACTTTTCAATACGGGCCAATACTCCGAGTGCATGAAATCTGCTCAAAAAGCCATCGTCAACGGTGCACACGAACCACAGTGGCAAATTCTCTTAGTCGAATCACAAATGGAACTCGGCCGATACGAAGATGCCGCCAGAGAAGTTAGGATGGCTTTGAAACGTCATCCCTTCAGTATCCGCCTGTTAAAACTCGGATATTCTGCAAATCTCTATAACGGCCGTCCAAGAGACGCGACTGATATGCTCTCGACAATACTCCGGGCGGCCAATAGACTCGCACTCGAGTACTGGGATGCTCCCGATGTGGTGGCTTTGGGAGAAGTACTTCTAACGCTCGGAGCCGAACCTAAAATTGTCATGGATCAATTTTACAATAGAGTACTGAAAGCAGACCCGAACTGCCGCGAAGCATATTTGGCCACCGGTGAGCTGGCGTTAGATAAACAGGACTTCGAGCTGGCTGCCGATCAATATAGAAAAGGACTCGAGCGTTTCGGCGACGATCCTGACATGCACTGTGGATTGGCCAGGTCGTTTTACTACAGCGACCGAACTGAAATGGTTAAATCCATCGACGCAGCCCTTTTTATTAATCCAAATCACTCGCCGTCTTTACTGCTGCTGGCCGAACATCAAATCGATTGTGAAGATTACGCCGGGGCAGGCAAATCTCTCGATCGGGTCATTTCTGTCAATCCGTCAAATCCGGAGGCATGGGCATTTCGCTGTGTTTTAGCACATATTGCAAATGATCCAAATGCTATCGAGCAGGCTCGCGCCACTGCATTGAAACACTGGTCAACTAATCCGAAAGTCGATTACCTGATAGGACAAAAATTATCACAAAAATATCGCTTCGCCGAATCCGAAAAATATCAGCGCCGGGCATTAAGCCTCGATCCCGATTATATTCCGGCAAAAATCCAGTTAGCACAGGACCTTCTTCGGCTCGGCCACGAAGCCGAAGGCTGGAAACTGGCGGACCAGGTTTACAATAAGGATGCGTATAACGTCCAGGCCTATAATCTTGTTAATCTTCGTGACCACATGGCAAAATTCGCAACCTTACAGGCGGGACATTTTACTGTCCGCATGGGCGAACGCGAGTCGGCCGTTTACGGACAGGAAGTACTGGAGCTGCTAACACAGGCCGAGTTCGAATTATGTGAAAAATACGGGATCAAATTAGACCAGCCGGTCATTCTGGAGCTTTTTCCAGACCAGCAGGATTTTGCGGTCCGCACATTCGGCATCCCGGGCGGCGACGGCTTCTTAGGTGTATGCTTCGGCAACGTTATTACAGCCAACAGCCCCAAAGCGGAACACCCGTCCAACTGGAATGCCACATTGTGGCACGAGTTCTGTCACGTTGTAACGCTGAATATGACCCACAACAAAATGCCGCGATGGTTTAGCGAAGGCATCTCAGTCTTCGAAGAAGTTCAGAAAAATCCGACCTGGGGCCAGCAGATGAACCCGCAGTATCGCACGATGATATTGGATGGACAGCTTACCCCGATCAGCGAGCTTAGTGCCGCATTTTTGAGCCCGAAGACTCCGATGCATTTGCAGTTTGCATATTATGAATCCTGCCTCGTGATTGAGTTCCTTGTCGAGCGATATGGCTACGAAAGCTTAAAAGCGATCCTGGCCGATCTGGCGGACGGCAAGGACATAAACCAGGCCATTTCCGAACATGCAGAGCCGCTGGAAAGAATCGAAAAGGAATTCGAGACATTCGCCAAAAAACGCGCCGAAGACCTGGCCCCGGACGCGGATTGGGAACAACCCGAAGCGGGACTACTTGTTGCTACGGACGCCGATGTATTAACCGAATGGTTAAAAGAACATCCAAACAATATCCCGACACTGACACTATATGCCAAGAGTCTTATGGCAGACGGCAAGTGGGAACAGGCAAAAGAACCTCTAAATAAACTTATAAAATTATACCCCCAATATGTCGGCCAGGACAACGCCTATCGGCTCCTCGCCGAGGCACACAAGAATCTCGGTGAAATTGAACAGGAGCAAGAGGTCCTCGAGAAGCTGGCGGTAAATTCCTCCGATGCGGTTTATGCCTACGACCGCCTGATGGAAATAGCCGCAGAGAACGAGAACTGGCAGCAAGTCACCAAAAACGGCGAAAGATATATGGCGGTGTATCCTATGCCGACTACACTTCACTGGCAGCTTGGCAACGCCTATGAAAAACTCGTATGGAACGAAAAAGCTCTAAAAGCATATCGGCGATTACTTTCGCTGGATTATGCAGATCCGGCCGAGCTCAATTATCGTCTCGGCAGGCTGCTTGAGCAAAAAGATCCCGATGCGGCCAAAAGATATGTTCTTCTGGCACTGGCCGAGGCACCCCGTTTTCGGGCGGCACATAAGCTGCTGCTCAAAATTATCGAAGAAAACACCTCCGAACAGCACGAGCCGACACTGGACGAACAAAGTGAATCTACGACAACTCAGGAACAGTTGTAATGAAAAAAACAAAATGGTTTATTATTCTGGTTATTGCAATATCTTTTGGGGCGACAGCAGTCCTGGCACAGAGAGGATTTGGGGGGCGAGGTGGACGAGGTTCAAGACAGAGATACCCCCAGCAAAGATTCGATTATCGACAACCGGTATTTGAGCCGGAGTGGGAGATTGACAGGGAGTTTTCTCACGATGTCTTTACATTCGTTCGAATCCAATATTCTTCGGGATACTACGGAGGCAGAGGCAGACGCGGAATGAGCGGTGGTAGCTGGTTAACCGATTACCCCGACAGCGAATTGAATTTCTCCTTCCGCCTGCACCAACTCACGTCAATGGAAGTCAATCCCATACCAATCTATATGGAATTGACAAATCCTGAACTATTTAATTATCCCTTTATCTATATTGTCGAGCCGGGCAACCTGGTCTTTCGCGAAGAGGAGGTCAAAAACCTCCGGCGTTATCTGCTCAACGGCGGTTTCCTGATGATCGACGATTTCTGGGGCAGGGCGGAGTGGTATAACATTTATGGCCAAATGAAACGCGTATTCCCGGAACGCGAACCGATAGAGCTGACACTGGAACATCCCATCTTTCACTGCGTATTCGAGCTTAAAGAAAAGCCGCAGATTCCTGCCATTGATTGGGCCGTTGACAGATTTGATCGACTTACCGGCGTTACCACGGAGCGACGGGATGCACCCTTTGCCCGCTATTACGGCATTTACGACGACAAGGGCAGAATGATGGTGATTATCTGCCGAGATACCGACCTCGGCGACGGATGGGAACGGGAAGGTATGAGTAAGTCATATTTTCATGAATTTTCGGAAAAAAAGGCATACCCGTTGGGAATAAACATTGTGTTTTATGCGATGACACACTGAGATGACGCCCGAGAGTGCCGCAGGAAAAGAAAGGAAATTAATTTGGCTACAAAAACGTATGAATTCGAACGATGGGCCGTCGAACAAATCGAAGGGGCGCGTCAGCGTATCAAATCCGAGCTTTCAAAAGTTATAATCGGCCAGGATGACGTGATCGAGCATCTGATTATCGCCGTGCTCTCCGGGGGACATTGCCTGATAACAGGAGCGCCGGGCCTGGCCAAAACACTTCTGGTCAAGTCACTGGCGCAATTGTTTCATCTGAAATTCCAGAGAATCCAGTTCACGCCTGACCTTATGCCGGCAGACATTACAGGCACCGAAATCCTTCAGCAAACCGACCACGAGCGCAGGATGGTTTTCGTCAAAGGGCCTGTCTTTGCCAATATGATTCTCGCCGATGAAATAAACCGCACGCCTCCCAAGACACAGGCTGCACTGCTCGAAGCAATGCAGGAACATCATGTCACGGCCGCTGGTGTATGCCATGCGTTAAACGAGCCTTTCTATGTTTTTGCGACACAAAATCCTATCGAAATGGAAGGGACATACCCGCTGCCTGAAGCGCAGCTCGACAGGTTCATGTTCAATGTCTGGATCGATTACCTTCCGGAGGACCAGGAAGTGGATGTCGTTCGGCAAACAACAACAGTCGAGCCGAAACCCATCGAGCAGGTTTTTTCCGGCGAAGATTTACTACGATTTCACGACGTGGTGAAAAAAGTACCGGTTGCCGAGGACATTGTCCGATATGCCGTCAGGATAGCCGCCGCGTCACGACCCGGTCCTGAGAATAAGCTGGATTTCGTAAACGAGTGGGTGACATGGGGAGCCGGACTGCGGGCATCGCAATATATGGTTCTCGGGGCAAAGGCAAGGGCGCTGCTGTACGGCAGGTCGCACGTGAATTTCGAGGATATACGACAGCTTGCTTATCCGGTGCTTCGGCATCGTATATTAATCAATTATCGTGCCGAAGCGGAAGGCGTAGCCGTCACAGACCTCGTTGACCGCCTGCTTAAATCGGTCAAAGAAAGCTCAACAAAATGACCCAAAAAACAGCTCCATCTTATTCGGCGAATCCTAATGCCAACATCGAGGGCATGATCGACCCGGTCTCATTGATGAAAATAAAATCGATGGAGCTTCGCGCCAAAGTAATTGTCGAAGGATTCTGGAAGGGAATTCACCGAAGTCCCTATCACGGCTTTTCGGTCGAGTTCACCGAATACCGCCAGTACAGTCCCGGTGACGACCCCCGCCACATCGACTGGCGTCTCTATGCCCGCAGCGACAGATTTTATATCAAGAAATTCGAAGACGAAACCAACCTTCGCTGTCACCTGCTGCTCGATCACAGTCGCTCTATGGGATACGGTTCCGGCGGATATACGAAATCGCAATATGCCGGCACATTAGCCGCGACCCTGGCATACTTTCTCTTCACACAGGGTGACGCCGTTGGTCTTGCGACTTTCGACGATCAAATCAGGCAATATATGTTACCCCGTAACCGGCCGGGCTACCTGCGGCGATTAATGCTGACACTGGAAGCGCACCCCGGAGGCGGCGCCACGGATTTGGGGCCACCGCTGAAACGAATCGCCGAAACCATAACCAGGCGGGGGCTGATTATCTTAATTTCAGATTTGCTGACATCAATCGAACGGCTCGAACCGGACCTGAACTACCTTAAGGCAAGCGGCCACGATGTCGTGATCTTCAACGTGCTGGATCCCGCCGAGCTGAATTTCAATTTTAAAACACCTGCACTTTTCCAGGACATCGAATCGGGTCGCAATATGTATGTCGATCCGGCGGCAGCTCAAAAGGCGTACGAACAGAGGCTGGAAAAACACCTTGCCGCCGTAAAGTCAACCTGTCGAAATCTCGGCATCGATTATCATCTTTTCGCCACGGATCGCCCGTTCGATCTGGCACTGCTGGAATTTTTGCAGGACCGAATGCGCCGCAGAAAAAAGATCAGGCACGTAAAACCATCGACCGCCGGGAGAGCCGTATGAATTTTCTTTATCCGCTATTTCTGGCAGGCATCACGGCGATAAGTCTGCCGATCATACTGCACATGATTCGGCGGCACACTCGCAAACGTGTCACGTTTAGCTCCCTGATGTTTTTACGCACAACAATACCTCGATTCAAGAATCGCAGCCGTATCGAGAATCTACCGCTTTTAATCCTCCGGTGTATTATTTTATGCCTGCTTGCTTTTGTGTTTTCACGACCGTTCTTTATCCGTTCCGTCGAGGGGGAGCAGGCTCCAGTGGGAAGACGAATGGTCCTGTTAATCGATACGAGTGCGTCCATGCGACGTACCGGGATGTGGACACAGGCCGTGGGTGAGGCCCGCTCGGTACTGGAAGATTCAGAGCCGATGGGCCGCTTCTGCGTAATCAGCTTTGATAACGATACCGACGCACTGATAGGATTCGAAGCGTGGAGCGAGCTTGAACCGGACCGGCGCGTTCCGACAATTATCGAAGAAATTTCAGGATTGTCACCGTCATGGGCCTCGACCAACCTCGGCAATGCCCTTATCACCGCCGCAGAAGCCATCGAGGACGATGACATTAACGACAAGCAACAATTCGGCCAAAGCCGGATTGTACTTATCAGTGATTTGCAACAGGGCAGCAACATCGATGCACTGAATACGTACCAATGGCCGCAGGGAACAGCTCTGGATATAAAATTAATTACAACCGGCGGTAAAACAAATGCAGCGATGCAATTAGTCACAAACCGCGATTACCTGTCCCCTTCCGGAAGTGACGAACAACAGCGTATTCGAGTCACAAACTCCGCCGATGCGACGATAGAACAATTTCGACTTGAATGGGATAATCCGGCAGGAACCGCGAAAAATCCCGTTGATGTATATGTGCCGCCCGGACATAGTATTGTTACGAACGTTCCGGACGAACCAAACTCCGGAGCAGTCCGAAAGTTAATCTTAAAAGGTGACGACCAGGATTTCGACAATACTCTCTATTTGGCACCGAACTTAGACCGGCAGGTTAACATCCTTTTCCTCGGCAATGGAAATTCGGAAGATTCGGAACAAATGCTCTATTATCTACATAGGGTATTCCAACCTACAGACGCACTAAAATTTCAACTTAATTCCCCACAAACAGTTAATGCGGGGCAAACGGAAATACTAAAAGCAGATTTAATAATCGTGACCGATTCAGTCGGTCAGGAACAAATTAAGCACTTACTTCAGGTAATAGAATCAGGCGGCAGAATTTTATTAACCATGAAATCTGCCGAAGCCGCCGGAATCATTGCGGCTCTTGCCGGTCTTGATAATTTAGACTGCCGGGAAGCGGAAGTTGACGAATACGCCATGCTCGGTCCTATTGATTTCGAACACCCGTTGCTGTCGCCTTTTTCCGAGCCTCGTTACTCGGATTTCACGAAGATACATTTCTGGAAGTATCGCCGAATTGATATTGGAAATTTACCCGAAGCCCGGGCGTTGGCTCTTTTCGACAATGGCGATCCGGCAATAATTGAATTTCCGGTCGGACGAGGCTCGCTGCTGGTATTAACCTCCGGCTGGCAACCATCGGACAGCCAGCTTGCCCTGTCGTCTAAATTTGTCCCGCTTCTATATTCGTTACTGGAGTACAATAGCGTTTTAGCCGGGCAGACACAATATTTCGTAAACGACCCTGTCCCCATTTCGCAACCAAGAACTCCGGAACCTGAAAACGTACGGATTCGCAGACCTGATAATTCACTGATTGACCTCGCTCCGGAACAGAAAGCTTTCAGCCGAACAGAGCTGCCGGGTATTTATACCATCGAATCACCTTCGGGGAATCGAATTTTTGCCGTCAACGTTCCGGCACGGGAATGTCTCACGACTCCCCTGCCGCTCGATGACTTCGAGAAATTCGGGATACCGCTAAACGGCTCGCCAAACATTCGGACGCAACAATTACAACAAGCGAAACTTCACAGTAGTTTAGTGGATATGGAAAACAGACAGAAACTCTGGCGGTGGTTATTGATAGCTTTACTGGCAGTGTTAATAGTTGAGACATGGCTGGCCGGGTGGTTAACTCGTCCGTCGGTATTGACTCAGGGAGAAGAACAATGATCGAGAAAAGTCTTCGAAAATGGCTAAGGCCCGTCGTAAACCGCCGAAAAAAGCTGTTACTGCTGCGAAGATTATCGATATACTGGTTAACCGCCGCATTTGCAGGGATTGTATTGATAATTGCCAATCGTGTGTGGGGCCTGCATTGGTCGATCGCAAACTGGGCACTATTTATTGCAACAGGACTTGTTTCCATCATAACCTGGTATAAATCCAGCCGCTTCGAACCGGACTACAAAGCAATCGCCCGAACTATCGAAGAGCAAAATCCCGACCTTAAAGCCACACTGCTGACTGCGATTGAACAACAGCCGGAGGACCCTTTCGGGCAATTAGGCTATTTACAGGAAAGAGTCGTAGGTGAAGCGCTAACACATGCGAAAAGTCACGACTGGACACAGAGCGTTTCGCAAAGGACTCTCACGCTCGCCAGATGCGGCCAGATTGCGGCCTTGTTACTTTTAATTTTTGTTATCTCGCGGTTATCACCGTCTCTGTCTTTTACTTCGACAAATAACGATACATCTGCCAAAAAAGGTTACAATGTCAACGTCAGTCCCGGTGACACAACCGTCGAGTTAGGGGCTGCGGTAGTGATAACGGCCAGATTCGACGGACAGTTGCCCCAGGAAGTAAAACTCCTGATAGGTCCTTCGCCGGATGACACCCAGGAAATCCTGCTAAAGCGCAGCCTCGAGGACCCCGTGTTCGGCGGCATCATATCGGAAGTCAAAGACGATATGCTCTATCATATCGAGTACGCGAACAAACGCACACGAGACTATAAAATAACAGTCTATGAGTATCCAATGCTCCAGAGAGCGGATGCAAATATTGTTTATCCCTCATATACGAATTTGCCTGATAAAGTTATCAAAGACACACTTCAAATCGGCGTGCTCGAAGGTTCGCAGGTGACTCTTGCCTTCACTCTCAATAAAACAGTGGACACGGCCCGGCTTGTTACCAAAGACGGAGAGGCACTGGACTTGACTATGGGCAGCGAAAATCCGAACATTTATACAACAAATCTTTCCCCCACGGAGAGCCGGCGATACGAGCTGAAGCTTCTCGATTCACAGGGACTGGCGAATAAAGTCCCGCCGCGATTTATTATCGACGTGCACAAAAACTTACCGCCGGAATTGAGACCCACTTTTCCAAATCGCGACCTCGAGGCATCTCCACTGGAGGAAGTTGCCTTCGAAGCCGAGGTTTCAGACGATTTTGGGATCACCGCACACGGATTAAATTATACCCTTGCCGGTACATCGAGCAAAGATATTAACCTTGGTCAATCAGTATCATCGAACAAAAAACAAAAAACCGAATACCTGCTGGAGCTGGAAGAATATAATGCCCAGCCGGACCAGTTACTGACTTATTCCTTCTGGGCGGAGGACGTTGGTCCCGACGGGAATATCCGCAGAACTTCGAGTGATTTATACTTCATCGAGATTCGTCCGTTCGAGGAGATTTTCCGCGAGAACCAGTCATTCCAAGACCAGAATAACCGGCAACAAAGAGAAAACCAGCAGCAGGGCCAACAAGGCGAACAGGGTGAAGAACTAATCCAGTTACAAAAGCAAATCATCAGCGCCACATGGAATATCAAACGGCAGGCCGACCAATCGGGAAGCATCGACGAACAAAAGGAGAATCTTGATTTGGTCCGGCAATCACAGGCCGACGCTCTTGAACAGGCAAGAGGCTCTATGTCCCAGGCCGAGGAGCCGACCGAAATCCAGACATTACAGGATGCTTCAAAGTATATGGAGACCTCGATCGAGCACCTGACCGAGGCGGCGGAGAAAACTTCGGTCTCGGAACTTACTCCTGCATTGGGCGCGGAACAATCCGCATATCAGGAGCTGCTCAAATTAAGGGAACGGGAGTTCGAAGTCGCGCGCAGCCGCAATGCCCAGCAAAACAACAATCGCAACTCTGCACGGTCGCAGCAACAACTGCAGCAATTAGAACTGCAGCAAAGAGAAGACAGATACGAGACACAGCGATTGGCCCAGTCTCAACAGCAGGAAACCCAGCGTGAGGACGTTCAGGTCCTGAATCGGCTGCGCGAACTGGCACGACGTCAAAACGAAATGACAAACAGACTCAGAGAAACCGAGGCGGCCCTGCGAGAGGCACAAACCCAGCAGCAGAGACAGGAAATCAGCCGGGAGCTAAAGCGTCTCAGAGAAGAACAAATCGAGACGCTTCGCGATGTCGATGAGTTACAGCAGCGCATGGAAAATCCACAAAATCGCCAGCGAATGGCCGACGCCTCGGAACAGTTAAATGAATCCCGTGAAAGAATTCAACAATCCGCCGAGGAAATAGCCCAGGGTGACGTCTCGGATGCAGTTGCTTCCACTACCCGTGCGCAGCGGGAGCTTGAAGAAATGCGGGACGAATTTCAACGTCGCACTTCCGGACAGTTCTCGGAACAGATGCGCAACATGCGCGAACAGGCGCAGCAGCTCGACGAACGTCAAGACCAGATTGCAGAAGAAATGAGACAGCAGGAGGCCGAACCGGTACAAAGAACACTTGACGAATCCGGCACTAATCGCGAGCTTGCCGACAGGATCGAACAGCAGAGAAAAAGTATGCAGGAACTGCTGAACCAGATGAAAGATGTCAGTGAGCAATCGGAAAATTCCGAACCTATACTTTCGAGAAGGTTGTATGAAACACTGCGGCAGACAAGTACCGAAAACGTTGACAGAGCACTCGAAGCGACCGGCGAAGCACTCAAACGAAACTTCCTGCCACAGGCACGCCAAATCGAGCGGCAGGCCGGCGAGGGTATAGAAAATCTCAGGCAAGGCGTCGAAGAAGCAGCAAGAAACGTGCTGGGTGACGAAGCAGAGTCACTTCGTTTAGCCCGAGAGCAGCTTGATGAATTAATCAGGGACGTAAACGAAGAAGCCGCACGGGCTGTCGGAATGGGACAACAAGCAGGTGATCCGAATCAGATGGGAAATATGCAGGCAAGAGGAACTATGAGAGGACAGCCTGGAGATCCGAACCAACCGGGATTTGTCCCAGCGGAGCCGAACTTTGCCCAGGCGGAGCCGGGAAATCAGCAGGCCCGCGCACAGGGACAGCAGCGTATGGGGCCGGGGCAAGGGGGTGATCCCAACCAACCGGAGAATATGCAGGTCCGTGCCCAAGCCGGTAGAACAGGAGGACAAGCAAATCCGAACGGACTCGGTGACTTTCGGCCTTTGACCGGTTTTGAAGAATACGACCCGAACGGCCCGCTGACCGGCAGAGATTTCCTCCAATGGTCCGACAGGTTGCGCGATGTGGAAGAGATGCTTTCCGAACAGAAACTCCGCGAAGAAGTGGCTACGGTTCGGGACCGCGCACGAGCGATACGCGCGGAATTCACACGTCACGGGACCGAACCACAGTGGGATACGGTCGAAATGCAGATTACGAAACCCTTGACCGAAGTACGCGGCCGCATCGAGGAAGAATTAGCCAAGCTTGCATCGAAGAAAGCTTTAGTGCCTATCGACCGCGACCCTGTCCCCGGACGTTACGCAGAACTGGTTAAATCTTATTATGAAAATTTAGGAGGTGGCGATTGATGACGTTACTTGGTTCAATCACCATCCCCAAAACAGATTGGGTATGGATATCCGCAGGGCTGCTGGTTGTAATGCTCACGCTGCTTATCTGGACTTACCGGCGTGCCCACGCAATCAATCCGGGAAACAAGACGGCGTTTTTACTGAAACTATCAGGTATATTGATTCTGGCATTATTTCTTCTTGAACCATTAAACAGCGGAAGACGAGCCAGGCCCGGTGCCAACCTGTTAGTTATAATGGCCGACAACAGCACAGGTATGAACATCCTCGATAGCGGCATGGCTAAAAGCCGCGGTGAAATTCTTCGAGCGGCAGTAGATGCAAATAATTCCAAATGGCTCGCCACAATGACTGAAAACTTCCAGATCCGTCAATATATTTTCGATTCGCGGATTCGGAGAACAACAGATTTTTCAGAACTGGTCTTTGACGGCAAGGCCTCTTCCATCGGCACAGCGCTACGAACCATTGCAGAACGCTACAGCAACAAGCCGTTAGCCGGAGTATTGTTATTTAGTGACGGATGCGCAACCGATGATATAGTCAATCAGTCATACGATGTGTCGAATATGCCGCCTGTTTATCCCGTCGTTATCGGCGGTCCGAGGCCGCAAAAAGATATTTCTATTAATAATATCTCCGTCAGCCAAAGTTCCTTCGAAGATGCCCCGGTGGCAATTCATGCCGACATCGAAACTTCAGGCTACGCCGGTAAGACTATAACCGTCGATTTAACCGACGAAACAGGTAAACTTGTAGAACGTCAAACTCAGAATATAGGGAGAAACGAGAATAAAAGAATCTTCAAGTTTAGTCTGCGTCCGGAAGAAAACGGCATCCTGTTTTATAACCTTGATGCCAAGGAAAAAACTGAACAGGAACAGTCAATACAACCAGATACTCCCGGCGAAGCGACTATGGTAAACAACAAATGTGCGCTTGTTGTTGATCGCGGGGGCGGACCATACCGAATCCTGTATGTCACGGGCAGACCGAACTGGGAATACAAATTTCTCCGGAGAGCCATCAGTGAAGATGAGCAGGTACAATTAGTCGCATTATTACGGCTCGCAAGGCGCGAGCCAAAATTCAACTGGATAGGGCGCAGAGGTGAAACAAGTAATCCCCTGTACAGAGGATTTGACAACACGGATCGAGAACAGACCGAACAGTATGACCAACCGGTTCTCATTCGTCTCAATACCCGCGACCAGGAAGAGCTCCGTGACGGATTCCCTACAATAGAGCAAGAGCTTTACTGCTATCATGCGATAATCCTCGATGATGTCGAGGCGGAATTTTTTTCCCCCATCCAGAAGGATTTAATTCGGCGGTTTGTTTCGGAACGTGGCGGCGGATTTCTGATGCTGGGCGGCAAAGAATCGTTCCAGCAGGGTAATTTCAACCGTACCGCCCTCGGCCAAATTTTACCAATTTATCTTGATCGTCTTCCCGATAAGCCGACCACAGGCCAATTGCATTTCGATTTAACACGCGAGGGCTGGTTACAGCCATGGGCACGCTTACGCGAAAATGAAACCGACGAACAACAACGTATCTCAGAGATGCCTGCCTTTCATGTACTAAACCGACTACCGTCCGTAAAGCCGGGCGCCAGCGTCGTGGCTACCATCGATAATGATTGGGGGCAACAGTTTCCTGCAATGATCGTGCAGCGATTCGGCAATGGACGCACCGGAGCATTAACCATCGGCGACTTGTGGCGATGGGGCCTGAGGGAATCCCAAATGCACGAGGATATGAATAAATTCTGGAGACAAGCCCTGCGATGGCTGATTGCCGACATACCCGAGCGGATTTCAATCCAGGCCATAAAAAAACAGGACCAGACTAACCAGCCTGTTGTACTCCAGGTCCGCGTACGCGATAAAGACTTCGAACCCATGGACAACGTTTCAGTCGCCATAGAAGTCAGAGACCCCCGGGACGAGACAATAAAATTAACCGCCGAACCGGTTATTAATGAAACCGGGGTATTCGAGGCCACCTATATCCCTCGCTACAACGGCGGTTACTTAGCACAGGTTTCCGTGACAGATACAAATAAAACGGAAATCGGTAACACACAAACCGGATGGGCCACCGACCTCGATGCACGTGAGTTCCGCTCCATAAAAGTCAACAGAAGCCTGCTTGAAAATATAGCTCAGCGAACCGGGGGTAAAATTATCGAAATCGATGAGCTGGATAAATTCGCTCGCAGCCTGCCAAGCCGGAGTGCCCCAATTACCGAAACGTGGGTCAGACCACTATGGGATCTGCGATGGATTTCCTTATCTATCTTCCTGCTCATTCTGATTGCCTTCTCGGGTGAATGGACATTACGGCGATGGAGGGGAATGCCATGAGGCCGATATCAGTACTGATAACAGCTATTTTAATCTTTAATACGGCTATTTTTCCAACATACGGCCAGGCTAACCAGACCGACCAATCCACTGTCCATAGCGGAGCTTCCGTGGATGAGGAAAAACCCACCTTAATAATTGTTGCAGGTGCCGCCGGGACTGCGGAATACGAAGCTGTATTCACTCAATGTGTTAAAAACTGGCAGCAAGCCGCCTCACAGGGAAACGCCAAATCCATAGTAATTGGTCTGGATGAAGGTTCCGATGACAGAACCATCCTCCAGGAAACTCTGAAAAATGAGCCGAATGAAACGGACATGGTCCTGTGGCTGGTTTTGATAGGACACGGTACTTTCGACGGCAGAACGGCGAAATTTAATCTTCGAGGGCCTGATTTCTCGTCCGAAGACTTGGCCGAATGGCTAAAACCGCTCAATAGACCCATTGTTATTATTAATACATCGTCTTCAAGCGCCCCGTTTCTAAACAAGCTTTCCGGGAATAATCGAATCGCAATTACGGCCACTAAAAGCGGCTATGAATTGAATTACGCCCGGTTCGGCCAATATTTAGCAGATTCGATTATCGATATACAAGCCGACCTCGACAAGGACGGCCAAACATCCCTGCTCGAAGCATTTCTGACCGCCTCCAACCGTGTTGCCGAATTCTATTCCTCCGAAGGTCGCCTCGCAACAGAGCACTCCCTGCTTGACGATAACGGAGATGGTCTCGGCACCCCTGCCGATTGGTTCCGAGGTATCAGGCCTGTGAAAAAGGCCAGGGACAATACAACTCTTGACGGCTATCGTGCCCACCAGTTCTGCCTGGTCCGAAGTGAAGCCGAAAACAAAATGCCGCCGCAACTGCGGGCCAAACGCAACCAGCTCGAGCTTGAGGTGATTAAATTACGTGATGCGAAAGAGAGCTTTTCTGAGGAAGAATATTTTACAAAACTCGAAAAACTGCTCTATGAAATGGCTCAAACCTACGAACAAATCGAAAAAAACGAGAAAAATACTCAATAATCCGTGTATTACAAGCCTATAATTTATTGAGTTTTTTCCATAAATATTGCATTATATTCGTCATAGTATATAATTCTTATGTTTATAATTTACCTTGCTTACCATATTATGCTGGAAAAAAGGTATAAAAGATATTTCTTCAAGCAACCTGTAGAATGAGGAGGCGTTTAACACAGGTAATTATCCTTAAAGCTGTCAGACTAATCCTATGAAAAACGTGTCTGACGATATTGATAATCGGTATAAATGTTAAAACTTTAAAAAAAAGAAAACTTTTTAACCTGCTTGGGTCGATAATTCTTGTATAAACAAGAACAATAAAGATGGCCGATAAGCCGTTCAGAAAGGAAAAATTATGGAAAAGAGAACAGTACCGTTAGCTCTTATCTTTATGGTGGTGGGCGCATGCAATTCAGTCGTATTAGCTTTAACCCCGATGGGACCTCCAAGAGCCAGTCTGCAGGAAGGCCAGTGGGCCTTCGGTCTCGAATTCGAGCACAACGAAATGGATCTGGAATCATTCGGAACTGTTGATGAACTTGATTATATAGATATCGGGGGGGGAGTTTATACACTTGTAAACACTCAATCTGATTATACTAAATATAAAATTGAAAACTTTAAATCGAATATGTATTTAGCCCGTTTGGGTGTCGGCACTTGGGAAAACTGGGACCTGTTCGTACGCTTCGGGATATCCGACGCTCAGGGCGAAATATCGGAAGTACTTGCCAACGGTGTCGCCGGTACCGACCAATATAAAGACTATGACGGAGGCCAAGGCTTCGCATGGGGCTTTAGTACCAGAGCAACCTTCTACGAGCAGGGTGACACAACATGGGGAGGATTGCTCCAGATAACATGGGCCAATCCCGACGCGAGCGATATAACCAATGAAAACGATTCCACCTTCTCCGGCGATGTCGAGATAAACTACTGGGAGGTCCAGGTGGCTATAGGGCCAACGATAGAATTAGAGAATTTACGGATTTACGGCGGACCTTTTTTGCATTTTCTTAACGGAGATCTTACTCTAAATGGTCAGTGCCTTAACCTGGGTGGATACGACCTAGTTACTCAGGATACCTCACATGAAATCAGGGAAGAGTCCCAAATAGGTGGTTACGCGGGTGCGCAATGGTATCTTGACGAAAACAGCTCATTATTCACCGAATTCCAGTTCACTGGTGATGCGTGGGGAGTCGGTGTAGGTACTATCTGGAAATTCTAAAATCAATTATCTGCGAACCTGGTTATTGTAATAGTCGCCTGTCCATAGAAAGATTGTCCCGTCGTTAATTTTCCGACGACTTCCACATCAACCTTACCATAAACCGGTATGGCATCCAGAACCTCGTTTTTATTGAACACGGCAACTACCTGTATTTTCCCGCCTGTTTCAATCACAATTTGCTGATGTGCCTTGACATTACCCGGGAAAAGTACAAGAGGTTCATTTGCAATGTCACTCTTTACTATACCTTCACTAAATTCCAACACGGCTATAATGTTGGATAGAGTACCTTCCCGTCTTATCGTATCGGGAATTATTTCCAGAGACTCAACCTTCCATCCGCCTTCATCGGTAAGAATATCAACGCTTGCCGTTACAGGCGGAGTCATATCGCTGCTGATCGTAGCCAGATTTGTGAGGATTTTACCCAGGGCCGCATCCTGATTAACTTTTGCCGTTATTTCAAGTTTGACAACCTCACCCGGTGAAATAAACGGATACGACCAGGTATATGTGTGTGTTTCCTCGTTGTACTTCCCGATGATTCCATCTCCGTCAGCCTTTACAAAGCTCATCTCCTCCGGCAGTAAATCAACCACAGAAACATTAGTCACAGCCTGAGAAATATCGTTTCCGTCGAAACGAATACAATATGTAACGTCCCCACCTGCACCCACCTTCTCATAGTTACCGACAACTCTCTTACTAAGATTAAAACGATTAACGGGACCTTCGCCGGCAACAACAACATCAACGCTTGAATTTGACTCTACCGTCTGGTCGCTGTCGATCACGACAAAATTAGTAATTGTTGCTCCGGGAATAACATCCGGATTAACCTTTGTTACTATTTTAACCTGAGTCGCCATCCCCGATTCCAGAGCCGGATGTCTCCATGTATAAGTATGTGTCTCAGAATCATAACGCCCGAGAGACCAGTCGTAATCGGCAGTGACAAAGCTCAATTCCTGAGGTAAGACGTCAACAATAGTAATTCCAGTCGCTCTGAAATCATTGTCATAATTGTTAAAATGGATTCTATAGGTAATTTCATCGCCCGGTTCGACCTTCTTGACCTCACCGGCAAGCACGCCGGAAACGCTCTTTTTAATATAAAGCGGATGGCGTGTCGATACGATCTTAATCCTTTTTGTCGCCTGTGGTGTTTCATTGCTGTTTATAGTTACGTAATTTGTAAAACTCATCCCGGGTTCGAATTCATCCTTTATCCTAACCGTCAAATCAAGAGAAGCTGAAGAGCCCTTGGGCAGGGTCGGATATACCCAGGTATAAGTGCGCGTGATAAAATTGTATTCTCCCAGGATTCCATCGTTATCGGCGCTTACAAAATCCACACTGTCCGGGAGAATATCGGTGATGACTACGTCGGTTACATCATTATCAGTAATCAGGTTATCGAAGGAGATTCTATAGGTAATTGTTCCCCCCGCACCTTCCGTCTCGAGCTGGCCCTGGTCGTTCAGACTGGCCCCTTCAGTAACGTTCTTTTCAAGATTCAATGGATTATAACCAATATCTTTACCCGGAACCACAAGACCGGTAGGTTTATTTCCAATGGATGGGATCTTTCCTTTCAGTTGAAGCGATTTATCGTAAATAAGAAGGTTATCCCCGCCGGGCCATTGGTCTGTGCCCGTGCTCATATACACCAGGCCCGAGTCCGGATCTACACTAAGGCCCATTACACCGGCATCAGGCTCGACGAGAACTTCTTTTTCGGTATTCGTAGCCAAGTGATACTGGGTCAGGTAATGATTATCTAAATATCCCGCACCGGAATATAAATAACCGTTTTTTACTCCTACGGCAACGCTAACGGCAACACGACTGACTACGATGGTCCGCTTCAACGACCAATCAGATGTGCTGTATGCATAAATTTCATTCGTGCCGTTGGCGACATAGAGAGTTCCGTCAATTTCATCGAGAGTAATCCCGTACGCAGTCGCTCTTCTCAAAGTAAAAGGTGAGCCTGAAACTTCCTGAAGCGTGACATTGGCGGCATCCCATCGAAATACATACAACCAGCTTTCACCTCGATCAACACAGTACAACAATCCCTTTTTATGGTCGTAAACAATACCGGCCAAATTAATGGCATCCTCGGTCAGCACACTGCCTATGTTTGTCATCGTCGTTGCATCAACTATATAAATTTCCGACGACTCTTCGTAAGTGACAAACAAATACCCGTTATCCGAATCCGCCGCCAATCCTACACTGCCAAGCTCAATGCGAGGTATATAATGCTCGGTCTGAAATGTTAAACCACCATCTGGCCCGATATCATACGCCTGCAAAGGCTGAGGATCACGTTCGATATTCGTAAGGACATACAGAGATTTTGCATCGGCAGTTCCGGCCGCAACAACTACCCACATTGTTAATACCAGAAATACCGGAAATATATTTGCTCCGACAGTACTTTTTGTGCTTTTATCTTTCATGGCTAAATTCCCACAAAATTTATTCTTACAACCCCTTGTATTGCAGCAAAAAATTAGATACCCGAAATTTTGCCGCGTTTCGGGCATACAGTGACATGTGTTTTGAGTGTGAGAAAACCTGCAATGTATAGAAAATGAATAGTTTTCACCACACACCTCCGAATGCCACGCTATATTAGTATATACAATTTATACGGATTTGTCAATGATAAATACCCCATAACTCACATAGAATACACGTCCTTATAAATGTGCCGCTTACAGATGATATATAACGCATTATAAGTCGTTTTTATTGGACATTTTCAACATAAATCAACAAAGTAACAATAACCGGCCGAAAAAATCCATATATCCCGAATAAAAATAACGACATTCCAAATCCCTGTTATTAAAACAATTGCCTCCGGCTGCCCGTTTCTCCAACTGTAAATGTCTCATAAGAAATCATCGGAAATGAAATCCGAGGTTAGCTACAATCCCATCTCAATTGTACGGAATTATCTCGAATCTTTCGGTGAGTTTTACTCGGCGGGTGAAGGAATTGCAGCGAACCAGTTATCGGGATCGTTGCCGTAATCAGAAAGCTCTTTACGAGCCAAAGAATAACCTTTGCCGTCCGCCTGGTTAGGCCAAAGGTCAGCTCCGCCGGGA
>Ga0315543_1000033_pt1 | contig 168680 bp, 140 predicted proteins | sample SalMarSW160210MG_2_FD_203098 | JGI IMG/M metagenome (GOLD analysis project Ga0315543, IMG submission 203098) | Salt marsh sediment microbial communities from the Plum Island Ecosystem LTER, Massachusetts, United States - Salt Marsh Sediment SW1601-210 ...
TATCGCAAATTTTCTTTGACAATGGTCCTATATAAAACATAATCAGCGTTTTTGGGTATATATTATTGTTGCTGGGATAAAAGCCCTGGGATTGGCTGAGAGGATTGATGGCAACAAACGAAACAAATTACGATACATTATTCGGCAAAATGGCAGTAGAGCAGGGCCTGTGCACAGACGGAGAGCTGCGTCGCTCGCTTGAGGAACTGGAATCCCGCCGTAAAGTCAATCCTATAATGCTCAGAGACCTTATGATGGACCTGGGCTATATCACACAGAGTCAGGCCGAAAGGTTAAAGACGAGCATTAAAGAAAGCAAGGCAGCCGCACACCAGATTCCGGGCTATAGAATATTAGGCAAACTTGGCGCCGGTGCAATGGCGGTTGTTTACAAGGCCAAGCAATTGAGCCTGAACCGGACGGTTGCGATAAAGGTTCTGCCCAAACGCTTTACCGAAAATCCGGAATATGTGGAACGGTTTTACAAAGAAGGCCAGGCCGCGGGAAAGCTCAATCACAACAATATCGTCCAGGCCTTTGACGTCGGTGAGGCAGGGGGGTACCACTATTTTGTAATGGAATACGTTGAAGGCAAGACTTTGTACGATGATTTGGCAACCGGTAAGATTTTTAAAGAAGACGAAGCACTGGATATAACCATTCAGGTTGCTCATGCGCTTAATCACGCCCATGCCTGCGGCCTTATTCACCGTGATGTCAAACCCAAGAATATAATGATAAATACTGCCGGCGTAGTTAAACTCGCCGATATGGGTTTGGCGCGTGAGACGACAGACATAGAAGCAGCGCAAACCGAGGCAGGCAAAGCTTACGGGACACCGTATTATATCGCGCCTGAACAAATTCGAGGCAAAATCGACATTGACGGCAGGGCCGACATTTATGGCCTGGGCTCGACCCTTTATCATATGGTAACCGGCCGGGTGCCGTTTATGGCAGACGACCCTGCGGACGTGATGAGAAAGCACCTGAAGGAAGAACTGATTCCGCCCGACCATATAAACACCGCGCTTAGCGCAGGGATATCCGAAGTGATTGAGGTTATGATGGCCAAGCACAAAGAGGACCGCTACAACAACGTCGAGGAACTGCTCATAGATTTACAGGCTGTTCGCGATGGCCAGCCTCCGGTGCGAGCGCACAAAAGATTCGATGTCTCTGTGCTTGAGCAGCTGGAAAATGGAAATGCCATTGAAGCCGGGGAAGAACTTTACCAGGAAGATACTATCGCACATTACCGGATTGCAGCATTGGTCCTGGGGGCGGTGGTGGCGATATTGCTTTTGGTTATCGTTTTCCTTTTGGTATATTAGCCGTATGAATCTTGATTCGTGAATCGAACCACGAATCACAAGCAACGAGATACGAGTTTATGCCCAGAGGCGGTGCACATTTTTCTTCTGAGGAGTTGGCCCAGGTCCTCAGTCACTACGACATTGGCGTAATCCATCAGGCAAAGCCGCTTTCAGCCGGCAGCAGGCGTGCGCCGAAAATAGTGATTATATCCGAACAGGGCAAATTCCTGCTGAAACGCCGTCCCAAAGGCAAAGATGACCTCTACCACGTTGCTTTTGCCCACGCAATCCAGACTCACCTGGCGGAAAAGGATTTTCCCGTTACCTCTCTCGCGGCTACCTGCGACGAGAACAGCACAATCCTGCAACTGGATAATCACATTTACGAACTCTTCGAGTTTGTTACCGGCTCTCGCTATGACGGCACAATTGAAGCTACCACCGACACAGGCCGGCAATTGGCGAACTTTCACCGGTATTTAGCTGATTTCGCCGAGCAGTGGAAGCCGCCAAAAGGCAGTTTCCATGATTCTACAATCGTTCGCAGGCATTTGAGAACAACCGGAGCAGAAAAGGCGGCCCGGCCGAATAAAAAGTTACAAAGAATTGCTTCAACGTTGATGACCCTTTATAACGCCTCCAGCGTTTGCGTAAGCGAGCTTGGATTCGACTCCTGGCCTGAGCAAATCGTCCACGGCGACTGGCACCCGGGTAATATGCTCTTTTCCGACAGTAAACTAACTGCGGTCCTTGACTTCGATTCGGTGAAGATTGCATCGAGAGTTACGGACCTGGCCAATGGAATGCTGCAATTTTCGATTGTGGGCAATCGTCCTAATCCTGCCGATTGGCCTGATTATCTCGACCAGGCAAAACTCGTCCAGTTCTTGAATGGTTATCGCGAAGTAATTGAGCTTAGTGAAAACGAACTGAATTCCCTGCTCGATTTGATGATTGAGACGATAATAGCCGAGGCGATCCTGCCGGTGGCCGCGACCGGCTTTTTCGGCAATCTCTCAGGCCTGGATTTCCTGAAGATGATTCAGCGCAAAGCCGAATGGCTTGACAAAAACCGCAAAAAGCTAACCCAGGCAATTGGTTCATAAACTTGCGAAAGCACACCTTTTGAAATTGGGTTTGATTGGGTTTGTTTTGAATAGTTCATAGTTCGTTGTTCGTTGTTATTAGCCATTGTCTTTACCAAGTTTACAACAATTTGGACATTTCGGAAATTGGGTTTGTTTTGCATAATCGTTCAATGTTGATTGAACGAAGTTCATTGTTAATAGTTCGTGGTTCATTGAGGGAGTTCGTTGTTATTTGTTGGTGGTTCATTGTAAATTGTTCATAGTTCATTGTTAGTAGTTAATCGGTTAAATGGTTAATTAGTTATTGACTGGGCCGGCTGGCCTGAAGACCTTGCCTTACGGGGCGGTTGAGCGTTTGCCTACTGGCAAACTGAGGGGCAGGCAAAACATACGGTTCACCCTGCACTACGAGAGTACAGGGTTGGTATTTTAACATATTTTCAAAGAAAAGTCAATGAAAATTAGCTCGATGCTCGATACTGGGTGCGTTTGGAAAGTTGAAAGTTAAAGCTGAAAGTGCAAAACCAAAGCTAAAAAGTTAAAAATTACGAACAGGAAAATAGGGCGGGCAGTGGTCTATTCCTTTTGACTAATCGAAAGGACTATAAGCTTTTTAATGCAGAAAGTATATTAGTATATGCATATATACTAATATAGTATTTCAGCAAGTGTGGAGTGAGTTGCGAGGCTGGCGGCAAAAATTGGCGGTGGATTTGGGTAAAAAATTTTTGTGTTGACGGGGGGTGAAAAGTGGTTTAGGATATGGGTCCCCTGTTCCTGGCCAAGAGAGCATCGCTCGGGGATCTTCGCCCACAGGGTAAACTGCACCCCACAGGAAAGGGGCAAGCTACGAGGGTAAAATTGGCCAAGCAACAAGCGATGTATTTAGTCGTTGGTATTTAGTATTTGGTATTTAGTGGACCCCCGACAACGGAATTCGAGGGCAGGGAAAAATTAGCCACGAACGAACATAAGACAGACCAACATTTAGCATCTGCATCTAGGCCGTGCGGCACAACTGGGTTTTGTTTTCCCATAGATTTAGAAGACGTTGGGGTTCATTTCTTTTTATGTGCACTAACCACCATTTGTTTTTATGAGGCTGAAGCTCTCTTTTTAGAAGCATGAGTAAAACTTTTCTGTCACCTGCCTCTAACATTCGTCGTATATGGTGAGCCGGACTGAAATCAGCTTGTCTTAAATAGTACATCATACCAGCAGTTCTTTGACGTAAGTCTGCCAAAAAAGGCAAATCCGAAGGAGTAGCACAGCAACAACATCTGGCATAACGTGTTGCAAGTTCAAGTCCCTTTCCAATATGTTCTTTTTTAGGTCTCAGGCCGCGTTTAGAGTTTACAATCAGACTATGAATGTTTTTAAGTTTGTCACCAGCTAGAATACCCTCCTTTTCAGGATGTTTTTTCTCGTTGATCTGTAAATTTTTTTGGCGGATTCTATAGTCCAGTTCTTTCCCCAACGCAATTGCTTTTTCACGAGTATTTACAGAAATAACAAAGTCATCCGTTAATCGTCCGTAACGGCCACCTTTAGCTCTCGCTCTTCTATACAAGTGATCATCAGTTGGAAGCATATAAAGATTCACTGCTAACGAACTAAGTGGACCGCCTTGTGGTATTCGACCATGAACGGTCATAATTGAAGACAGGAATTTAGCAAATACTAGAGTTGACCCAAGTTTAGCAAAGGTGCAGAGAAGCTTTTCTGGGGTAATAGATGGGTAACAAGCCTCTATATCTCGCGGAACTATGAATTTAGCCCCGCAATGAGGTCTTGCGCTGGTAAACGATGAACGACCCCGGACACCTCCATGAGCCGCAGGATGATGTTTTATATTTGATGAAAGAACTTTTGTAATACTTTTCAATAAATGTTTATATTTTTTTTGTGGTGGGTCAATCTCACGATAACCAATTCCGCCATTTTTTTTCTGTCGGCGAGTGGGTTTGTACATCAATGTAGTATCTCTTGCTAATCTCCAGAGCAAACTTGCAGGGGCTTCGCATTTTTGGGCAAGCCAATCGACTGTCATTCCCTTTAAGGGTTGTTTAATGTCTCTGTTATGTAACCGCATCCTTAATCCTTTTTTCAAAAACTTCCATCTGATTCAAAATAGAGATAAGGCGACTTGCCAAATCATCGCTGCTATTCAGAGAGGTATTAGAGCCAGAAGCAATCAGAAAGAATATATCTGCTGGAATATTCAGAGCTTTCGAAAGTCGTTTAATTACATCAAGCGAGGGCGTACGTTTGTCACCTTCAACTAAGCTCAAATAAGGGGTACTTATTTGAGCTTCAGATGCTAAAGACCCAAGGGATTTGTTATTTGCTTCTCTTATTATTTTAATAGCTCTGCCAATAGTAACTGCCACAGCAAGCTCCTTAAATTCAGTCTAAAGAAACGTGTTTTGCAAAAACACGCCATGTCAAGATGCAAGAATACAAGTCAATTTATAATCAAGTTCCTCAAGCATTAACTCAAGTAACTCAACCATAACGATTGCATCCGCCGCTTGTAAATTAGCCGCATGTGAGGCCAGTGCCTCAATCGAAGCTGCTAATTCCAGAGCGTCATCCATGTTTCCCCAAGCTTTTTTGCCAAAAGTCTTCTCATTTTTTTTGAGAAGTTTACGAATGTTTATGGCTTTTGATTGAATAGCCTTTAAAACATTCGTTGGCTTTCGAAAAGCCTGTTTACGATTGGAGTTTACGTTTTTACCTGACATAAAAAAACTCCTTTAATAATTGGCCAGATAAAGTTTTCTCCATGCATTATCGGGAGGAGAACATTTCCTACCGTGGGGAAACTATCATGGCCTGAGGATATAGTGCACCAAATCCACTCACCTCAGGTTTCTTAGCTGCAATACAGGGGCCATGTATCTTCAAGTGCACCACGACCACCTGGGACCTGAAACCAATAGTTGTACCGGCTTCAGTAAACTGTCTGCCGAAACAGACAGCTAAATGGAGTTCCAATCGACCTGACTTTTAGCTTAAGCGTTATTCATTTTTTAAAGAACAATCAAACTTTAATTATATAATATCATGTAATTGGCCTTTTGTCAATAGTAGTTAAAAAATTTTCCAATATTTTCTAAAAATCGATGGAGAAATCCCATATATGGTGGTATTAGCCTTAAAAAGAAGGTTTTCCCGAACAGCCCCCCATCCTCGCAGGGGCAGGCAAAGGCAGAAAAGTCGGTTGAGTTTGCTCAGAAAAGAAAAGTGAACCTCTCCCCGGTGGGATAGCAAACGGCGCATCCCACAGGGCAAGCGTGGGCAACCCCCTGTAAGCGGAGAGAATTAGCGAATTAGAGAATTTGTGAATTAGTAGTGGGTCCCCTGTTCTTGGCCCCCAGCCTAAGACATGCTGGGGCAGACAAGGGAGCAGCACTCGGGGATCTCCGCTGCGCTACGAGGGTAGAATTGAGAATTTAGAATTGGGTTATTGAGATTGCCTCGCTGCGCTCGCAATGACAATTTTAAATAGGTCCCTCGACTGTGCTCGGGATTACCCCGCACCCTTGTGGTGTAGGGTAACTTTTTTGAAAGTTTTGTTGGCAGAGTTGACGATGTAATGATATTATAGAGTTAGCCGGGAGAAATCGGCTAAATAAAAGCTTGCCCGCCTCAGGCGGGTAAAAATCACTGAGATTTCAGACGTTTCGGTCGAAACTAGGAGTGAAGTTAGCCAAGAAGCGTTTGGGAGGCTCGGTGCTCTTCATTTACGGGGAGCACCGCAGCTATTTTTGCGATAAGCACAAAAAAGCGGCGCTCTCGTAAAGAAGCTATAGAAAGAGCATCGTTGTCTTTCGCGTTCTTGGCGGGCCCTCCTAGGCCTCGACCGGACGTGATTGCGGCGGTGCTCTTTAATTTTGCGCCGCTCGCGGAAAGGACAGCGGCAATGAAGGTTACACTCAGAAAAGGGCTGTTCCGGTTAGTAACGGTTGGAGCGGGGGTTTTGATTGGCCTGCCATTTGCAAGGTCTTTTTCGTTTCTTGTTGTGTGTGCACTTCTTTGTGTCGGCTGGGTGCTTTACTGGCTAATCGGTGGGTTTTTCGATATGGAGTAAACAAGGAAACTCGAAATCCGAATATCTAAATCCTAAACCCATCCTTCGCCCTGCGGGCTACGGAGGGCAGGCAAATTCAAATTATCAAAATAGAAATTTCAAATGTTCAAAACCGAGCAAGGAGAATAACGGTCGGGAAAACAGAAGTGGATTCCTGCTCCCTTTGGGACAAGTTTCGCAGGAATGACAATTTTTAATGGATTCCTCGGCTTCGCTCGGGATGACCCCGCTTCGCCAAGGCTACGCAGGGTTGACAAAAGAAGAGAGCATCAATCCGTTTGCTGCACGGCCTGACTGTTCCGTTACCCCCCGGAACTGGCGGGCGTGAAGGTTTTTAACCCGCCTGAGGCCGTGCAGCACCTTTTTCGTATCCCATACCTCACGGTGTGGAGAAAATGCGCTGATGTAGGATTTGAGATTACCACGTCATTTCGCTCCTTGCAATGACGATGTAAATCCCCAACTACGCGAGGTGGGTCCCGCTACTGCTGAGCCGGAGTAAGTAACTTCTCAGGAATAAAGGGCGGGCAAGGGGCAAGGAGGAAAATGATTTTTCGCTTGACAAATTCAGGCGATGGAGGTAGAAAATAACTGAAGCAATCATCAGGGCTGGGTTATATCGCTTTTCCCTCTCCCTCCGCACCCAGCTCTGTTTTTTTATCGCAGCTCACAGAGCATCGTAACTCGTCAATCGTATTTTATATCTTGCCGGTTGAGTCCGGCAAAGCTGTAGTTAGTTTGAAAAGAGGTTGGGGCCTCCGCCCCCCCTCGGAGTCGAGGGCAGGCTACGCGGCAAAAGCGGGTGTAATTGTGCAGAAAAGGGGGAAAGGTGGCCGATATAAAGTTCGTGTTTAGCAGCATGCGGCCCGTGTTTTTTGTTAGTAAGAACTTTTTATCGGACTCGAAGGGTTGAAAGAAAAAAAATCATACGAAGTAGCAGCAGAATGTCTCGGTATTGCTGCGGCATTGGTGCTTTTGTGCAGCTGCATCAGTTTTGACATTGGTGATTGGCCGAGCAAGTATGTTTGGCCTCATAACAGCCCCCCTGCTAACTGGTGCGGCCTGATTGGCGCTTTTTTTGCGTATTATTTGATGTATTATCTCGGGCCGGGGGTTTTTGTAATATTGGTTTCAGCAATTTGCTTTTTCGTGGCAAAACTGCGGCATCGGGCTATAAGACAGCCTGTTTTGCGGGCAATCGGGATTGCGCTGCTGACAGTGGCGGCTTCGAGCAGCTTTTATTTTTTCCAGCCTTACAACGTTTTCAGTTTTCCGATGGGTTCCGGGGGGGTTCTCGGTGTCGGAGCGGCGGAATTTCTTCGAGGCCATTTTGCGGTGCTTGGCACCTTCATACTGATTACGGCCACGTGGGTTGTGGGTATTGTTCTGTCCGCGGACACTGTTATGCTGACGATGTTCGGCTGGTTTAGTTTCGTGTTTGGAAGGATAGCCGGTGCGGCGGCACCGGCGTGGTCGGCGGCAAAGCAACAGTCGCAGGCACTAAGCGAGATATGGCAGAAATTAAGCGCGCGGCAAAGACTGCTTTCGGCTGGGAGCAAGGTTCTGCGATTCGACAGAGACGCTGGAGATAAAAACGTAGCTGAGGATGCAGCCGGTGCTGCTGAGGCGGGAGAGCCGAGACAATTGAAGCTAATATCGCCGCAGTTGCACAGACCGACTAAGTCGTATGTGCCGACGAGCTATGAAGATTATACACTGCCACCTCTGGAGCTGTTGTCTGAGCCGGAGCATACTTTTGCTTCGGTGCAGGAGAAGGTTATCAAGGCAAAAGCCGCTGCGCTGGAGAAGCTGCTGGTGGAGTTTAATGTTAATGCGCGAGTTGTGGCGGCCGATACGGGGCCGGTTGTAACAATGTTCGAGCTGGAACTTGCAGCGGGTGTGAAGGTCAGCCAGATTAGCACGCTTTCCAACGATATGGCACGGGCACTGGGAGTGGGTGCGGTTCGTGTTGTGGCCCCACTGCCGGGCAAACATACGATAGGTATTGAAGTGCCGAACAGTGAAAAAGAAAAAGTGCGCGTGAAAGATATGATGCAGCTTGCAGGGAATAAACCGCAGGGGATGGAGATACCTCTTTTCCTAGGTAAGGATTCATCGGGCGAAGCTCTTGTTTCAGACCTGACGACGATGCCGCATTTGCTTATCGCCGGCACAACGGGCTCCGGCAAAAGCGTCTGTATCAATAGTATCATCACAGGGATACTGCTCACGAGACGGCCAGACGAGGTAAAGCTTATTTTGATTGACCCGAAGATGGTTGAGATGACGGCTTTTAATACCATACCACACCTGATGTCGCCGATAGTTACCGAGACACAGCGGGCGGTGCAGATACTTGAATGGGCTACGGTGAAGATGGATGAGCGGTATGCGCTTTTCGCCGAGGCGAGGGTAAAGAATATTGCTGAGTATAACAGACTTGGGGCTGAGGAGATTATCGAGCGGCTCGGCCCGGACAGTGCTGAGGAGGAGGCGAAAATCCCCAAGAAGCTACCCTACATTGTGATAGTAATCGACGAGCTTGCGGATTTGATGATGACTGCTCCGAAGGAGATAGAAGCTTATGTTGTTCGTCTTGCGCAGAAAAGCAGGGCGATTGGTATTCATATCGTATTGGCTACGCAGCGTCCACAGGCGACGGTTGTTACAGGGCTGATAAAGTCAAATATGCCGACGAGAATAGGCTTCCGTGTCGCAGCGAGACTGGACAGCCGAATAGTCCTTGACCAGAACGGTGCAGAAGCGTTGCTTGGTCAAGGTGATATGCTGTTTCTCAAGCCCGGCACGAGCGATTTGGTTCGTGCGCAGGGGACGTTCGTAGATGAGACGGAAGTTCGGCATATCGTCAAGTATCTAAAAGAGATAGCTGAACCACAGTTCCATCCGGAGCTTACACAACTCAATCGCATAGATACTTCCGAGATGGGCAGAGACGAGCTGTTTGACGATGCTGTCCGGATTGTTCTGGAGAGCCAGCGCGGGAGTGTGTCGCTGCTTCAGCGCAAACTCAGTGTCGGCTATGCGCGTGCCTCTCGGATTATCGAGATGATGGCTGGGACGGGTATTTTAGGTGAATACAAGGGCAGCCAGGCACGCGAAGTTCTGATGACGCTCAAGGAGTATGAGAAGCTGCGGGAGCGAATGGAGAAGGAAGCTGAGGAGGGATATAAAGATTTGGCCAAAGATGAAGCTTCGTCTGAGCCGAGTTACATAAGCGAGGGTCAGCGCGGCTATGTCGCGGTTGATACCGATAGGTACGCTTCTGACAAGCGTAATGAGGCCGATTGAGAAACTACCTCGCAGCTATTAACTCGAAATTCCAGCCCGCCTAAGGCAGGTCCTGCTGTAACCATTCCTTTTTTCTCTTGTATGAAAACCTATTTTTTGATACTGAAAGTGGAGTTTTTTGCCAAAATAAAAAAAAGGTTGCTTAGCTGTTTTGAATCAGATATATTGCCTCGATTGAAAATGTTCCGTCGCACGGGGTAGCTCGGGTCGCAAATGCGTCCTTTGGGGTCAGCAGTTTTCACGGCATGGCTGACTCAAGCCTCCGACGGAGCCAAATCGGGCCGAGAGAAGATGGTCTCCGTGACATACGATAGAGGGCAAAAGACAGAGAACAGAGGACAGAAAAATCTGACTTCTGACATCTGGATTACCCGATGGTGTAATTGGTAACACATGGGCTTTTGGTGCCCACGTTCCAGGTTCGAGTCCTGGTCGGGTAGTTAAGAAACTAAAAACTTAAAGCTTAAAACTAAAAACTGAGGAAGTATGTCGGAAAGAGTTGCAATAATTCTGGCAGCAGGGATCAGCAGCAGGATGAATGCCGATACCCCCAAGGTGCTGCATAAAGTTTGCGGTCGGCCTATGCTTGCATATGTACTGGATGCCTGCCGGGGAGTGGGAGTCGGAGAGATATATGTTGTGATTGGCTTTGGCGGTGAGCAGGTAAAGAGGAGATTCAAGGACGCTGATGATATAGTGTGGGTCCGGCAGGAGCAGCAGAAAGGAACAGCCCATGCGGTCTTGTGCTGCAAGGAGCATCTCAACGGTTTCGACGGTGAGACGTTGGTTCTTTGTGGCGATGGGCCTTTGATTCGGGCGGATACGCTGAGAACAATTATAGAAAAGCACGAGGCTGAAAATTCCGCAGCGACATTAGCAACAGCTATTTTGGACGACCCTGCCGGCTATGGACGGGTGTGCAGAGACACAAACGGCAATATCGAGGCGATTGTGGAGCATAATGACTGCACAAGTGAACAACTAAGGATTAAAGAGGTCAACCCAAGCTATTATGTGTTCAATAACAGCATTCTCTTCGAGGCCGCAGCGAAGGTCAGGCCTGATAATGTCAAAAAAGAATACTATCTAACAAACGCTATTTCGATTATCATCGCGGCCGGGCACAAAGTTGTTGCGGTTGCGGCGATGCGGCCTGAAGAGGCGATGAGTGTCAATACCGAGGCGCAACTCAACGAGGTAAGCAGGATTATGCAGCGAAGAAACTCGGAAAACATAAAATGAGAAGTTAAAGTTAAGACTGAAGAAAGATGGTTCTGAACAATACTCTGAAGATATTTTCCGGCAGCAGTAATGCAGCGTTAGCCGGTGCGGTTTGTAAGTACCTGGGGATTCCTCTCGGCTGTGCGAATATAGACAGGTTTCCCGACGGTGAAAAAGTTATCAGGGTGGAGGACGACGTTCGCGGAAGGGATTGCTTTGTCGTGCAGTCAACGTGCAAGCCGGTTGATGAGCACTTAGTGGAACTTTTAATTTATCTGGATTGCCTGCGAAGGGCCAGCGCCAGCCGTGTTACTGCGGTTATCCCTTACTTCGGCTATGCCCGGCAGGACAGAAAAGACGAAGGACGAGTGCCAATCACCGCAAAACTGGTGGCCAATCTTATTACTACCGCTGGGGCCAACAGGGTGTTGGCGATAGATTTGCACGCCCATCAACTGCAGGGTTTTTTCGACATACCGGTTGACCATCTAACCGGTGAGCTGGTGTTGAGCAAGTATTTCAGGGACAAAAAAATCAGTAAACTAACGGTAGTTTCGCCGGATGTCGGTAATATGAAGATTGCATCCAGCTATGCTTCGCATCTGGACGGAGAACTGGCGATTGTGCACAAAAGACGGATGAGCGGCAGCGAGGTGAAGGCCCTGGAAATCATCGGCGAGGTGAAAGGCAGAAATGTTTTAATGTGCGACGATATCATCGCCACCGCCGGGACGGTGTGCAGCGCGGCCAAGCTGGTGAAGGAACGTGGAGCTGAAAAAATATATGTCGGGGCTACGCACGGTGTCCTTACAGGGCAGGCACTGAGGCAACTGAGCCAAGCACCGATTGATGAGGTGGTAGTTACTGATACCATACCCCGTAGCGAAGAGACCAAGAAGCTGGGCAGTATCAGGGTTCTAACTGTTTCTGCAATGTTAGGTGAGGCGATAAAGAGAATTCACAAAAATGAATCGGTCAGCAGCTTATTCGAAGACTTTTGAGAGGACAGAAGACGGAAAAATCTGACTTCCGATTAGTGAGGCAATTATGGAAAAGAGTTTGCTCTTAAAGGCGGATATTCGCGAACAGACCGGCTCAGGGCACGCGGCGAAAGTGCGTAAGCAACGTCGCATACCTGCAGTTGTATACGGCCATAAACAAAAGCCGGTGGCTATTTCGCTGGACGCGCATAACCTGGTCGAAGGGCTGCATCACGGGCATCGAGTATTTGATGTGCAGATTGGCAAAAAGAAAGAGACGATAATTATTAAAGACCTGCAGTACGACCATCTGGGCAGAGATATTATCCATATGGACCTGATGAGAGTTGATGTAACCGAGACGGTCAGGGTAATGGTTCCCATCGAGCTTAAAGGCACAGCCAAAGGTACACATGATGGAGGCATTATCGAGGAACATACGGACAGTCTGGAAATCGAGTGCAAAGTAACCGATATTCCTGAGACTATTGTTGTTGGCGTGAAAGAGTTAGGCATTGGTGACACCTTACATGCGGACGATATCGAATTGCCCAGTGGAGTGAAGCTGGTGAGCGCTCCATCGACATTGCTGGTTACCTGCAGTTTAGTTGCTGCCGCCAAGAGCACCGAAGAGCTTGAAGAGGAAACGCCGGCTGCCCCTGAAGTTATCGGCGAGGTCAAAGAGGAGACAGAGGAAGGCGAGGAGAAATCATCAGAAGAGGCCAAATAGCGTCTTTGGTGCTAAGAATAGATGGAAGGGTCTGAGGTTAAAATGGTCGTCGGCCTGGGGAATCCGGGCGAGGAATATGTTAATACGCGACACAATATCGGTTTTAGAGTAATAGATTCACTGGCTGAGGCGTTAAGAATAGATGTAAGAAAGAAAAGATTCGGCGCCTGCTTAGGGTCAGGTGAATTTGTAGATAAAAAGTTAATATTGCTAAAACCGATGCGGTTTATGAACTGCAGCGGCCAGGTAGTTGCAACAGCGGCAGGTTTTTACAAGCTTGCATTGAGTAATTTGCTTGTGGTGACCGACGATATGGCACTGCCGCCCGGCAGGGTTCGGATAAGACCGAAAGGTTCGTCCGGCGGGCACAATGGTTTAGCCGACGTGATAGAGAAACTCGGCACAGAGAATATAAACCGATTGCGAATTGGTATCGGTCAAAGCAATAAAGAATGGGCTGAAGATTATGTTCTCGATAAGCCAGCAAAGGAAGAAATGTTGCTGTTGGATGAGGCGATCGCCAAGGCCCGGGACGCTGTGCTTTGCTGGGTTGAATATGGTATTGAGGCGGCGAGAATCAAATTTAATCCGCCTGATGTGGACCGTTTACTGTAATTTAAATTCAGCAGGAGGTATTTGGTTTGAAGACTGTTGTTAAGAATAAGAAAGGGACTCCGTTTGGTAAAAAGCCGGCGAAACGGGAACCCAAATTGTACGAGGCGATGTTTCTTGTTGATTCGGATGAGGCGGCGGCAGACTGGGACGGGGTCAATGCGGTCATCAAAAACATACTGGAAAAGGCAGGGGCTGAGATTGTATCGATAAGAAAATGGGATGACAGGAAGCTCGCCTACGAAATTAAAGGCAAAAGCAAAGGGACGTATATCCTCTGTTATTTCAGGGCCGAGGGCGGAAGACTGCGGGACATTGAGCGGGATGTTCAACTCTCGGAGCGGATTATGCGTGTTTTGATTCTGTGTGCCGAGCATATAACAGCCGAAAGAGAACAGAAAACAGAGGACAGAAAAATCTGACTTCTGACATCCGACTTTTTATAAAGGGGAGCTTGAAATGGCTAATTTTAATAAAGTTTTGCTGATGGGCAATCTCACTCGTGACCCCCAGTTATCGTATACCCCGAACCAGACGGCTGTGGTGGATTTCGGTTTGGCGGTGAACCGCCGATGGAAAGGGCAGGACGGCGAAAACAGGGAAGAAACGTGTTTTGTGGATTGCCAGGCGTTCGGTCGGCTGGCTGAGAACATAAACAAATACCTAAGCAAAGGCAGGCCGCTGTTTGTCGAAGGCAGGCTGACTTTCAACAGCTGGACGGCTCAGGACGGCACGAAGCGAAGCAAACACCGCGTTACCGTGGAGAACTTTCAGTTTTTGGGCGGCCCAAGAGATACCAACAGAATTGAGCAGGGCGTGAGTGAGAAAAGCGTCGAGGCAGAAGAACAGAGCGGCGATAGTACCGGAGCAGATGATATACCGTTTTAACAAGCCTGAGGCTCATTAAACTCGTATTGCGTATAGTGTGAAAAGAAAGGCAAATAGACAGGTAGCAAATGGCAACACTCAGAAAGAAAAAAGACAGCGGGAGAAGAGGGCATTATACAGGTGTTCGGGAGCAGACACAATGTCGTTTTTGCAGAAGAGGCGAAAAATACGTTGATTACAAGGACATTGAGACCCTGGAGAGGCTCTTAACCCATCGCGGCAAGATATACTCTCGCAAGCGCAGCGGCAATTGCGCCGGCTGCCAAAGAAAAGTGCAAACAGCAATTAAACGTGCCAGATATATGGCGTTATTGCCGTATAGCGTTTAATGGCGGGTAGTCCGCTGCGGCGGAGAAAGGATTATATGAAGGTTTTGCTTTGCGAGGATGTTAAGATGGGGCCCGACGGCAAAATATCACCGTCGGGAACCCGGATACTTGGCTGGCTGGGAGACGTTGTTGAAGTAAGCACAGGGCATGCGAGGAACTACCTGCTGCCGCAGGGGCTGGCGATTGTGCCGACCGAGGGGAATTTGCGTTCTCTGGCAAAAGAAGCAGCGAGGCGGGCAGAACAAAGAATGCTCGAGAGAGAACGACTGGAAGCAGTAGCGGCGGCGATGGAAGGGGCGGAAGCGGTTGTCGCTGCCAAGGCGAATGAGCAGGGAGTTTTGTTCGGCTCGGTCGGGGCGCGGGAGATAGCAGAAAACCTTCGTGCGCAGGGCTTTAAGGTCGCCGACGAGATGGTTCAGCTGGCTGAACATATAAAGCAGGTGGGAACTCACAAAGTAACGCTCAGATTCGATAAGGATTTGACGACTGCCATTAACGTTGTTGTTGTGGCTGAAGGCCAGGATGTTATGTCCCCGTCCGCCCTTGGCGAGACCTCGCCAAAAGGCGGGAAGGAACCTGAAGAGAGGCAAGAAAATAAACCAAATGGCGAGGAAAAATAACGATAAGCTGATTCGTGCAGGCGGACACACCCAAACCGCCGGTACTGAGGTAGTTAACGGGTTCCCACGAGGCGGGGCGGCTCGCAGTATGCCGGAATCGCTTGCAGCGGAGGCAGCGGTGCTGGGCTCGATGATAATCGACCCGGCGTGTATCAGCGAGGTTATCGAGCAGCTCAGGACAGATGCCTTTTACCGAATCGAGCATAGTATTATTTTTGATGCTCTGGTTACACTTTACGAGAAAAATAAAGATGAAGCTATCGACGCGGTGCTGCTTCGCGACGAGCTTGAGAATCGCAAACAGTTAGAGGAAGTCGGCGGTGTAGAATATCTTGCGAAGATTCTGGATTCTGTGCCATCCTCGGCCAACGTGATGTATTATGCCGGGATTGTCAAAGATAAGATGCTGCTGCGTGAGCTTATTGCCGCCGCCAGTGACATTTTGAATGATGCGTACAACGGAGACGGCGAGCCGGGGCAAAAACTTGATGAGGCTGAGCGCAAAATTTTTACCGTTACCGACAAAAAGATAAGCGGTTCTGCTGATGCGTTAAAGGACCTGGTCGTTCGCGCCTATGAGCTTATAGAGAAGCGTAAGGACAGTCATGTTACGGGTTTGTCGACGGGTTACTATATGCTTGATGAGAATACGTGCGGGCTACAGGATGGGGAGATGATAGTCATTGCCGGAAGACCGAGCATGGGAAAGACGAGCTTAGCATTGAATATCGCCGAGCATACCGGCGTGATAGAGAAAGCTCCTGTTGCAATATTTTCATTAGAGACCGGCAGGCAACAGTTAGCTGAGAGATTTTTGTGCAGCATCAGTAAAATTGACGCGCAGAAAGTCAGAAAGGGGATGCTGGATACTGAGCACTACGAGGCACTCCGAGATGCCTGCGGCGAATTGAGTGAAGCTCCGATTTATATTGATGATACCTCATCGCTGACTCCGCTGGGGCTTCGCGCAAAGGCACGAAGACTGAAAAGTCAGCGTGATATCCGGTGCATCATAGTGGATTATTTGCAATTGATGCATTTAGGAACAGGCAGGGTTGAGTCTCGCCAGCAAGAAATCACGACAATTTCGAGATACATCAAGGCGTTGGCGAGAGAACTGAACATACCTGTTGTGGTTCTGAGCCAGTTGAATCGTTCTCCGGAAGGCAGGGAAGGGCATAGGCCGAGGATGAGCGATTTACGTGAGAGCGGCAGTATTGAGCAGGACGCCGATGTCGTGATGCTGCTGCACCGCGAGGATTATTATCATCGCGGCGAGAAGGATTACGAGCCGGACAATAAAGCTGAGCTGATAATAGCGAAGCAGCGTAACGGCCCGACCGGAAGCGTCGAACTGATATTCAGGGAAAGATTTACGCGGTTTGAAAATGCCTCCTACGCAGAACAGCCCGCCGAAGGCGGGGTGCCATTTTAACGATGGACGATGGAGGACAGACGATGGACGTTTGGGGTTTGTGTTGAAAGGGAATGAGATGAAAAAGTCTTGCTGCTCATTGCTGCTTATCCTTTGTTGTTTGCTATTGCTTACAAATTCTGTTTTCTCTGCTGATAATCAATTATCAATTGGCAGCATCAGCACAACGGGGAACGTCAGCATAAGCAGCGAGGAGATTTTGTCGAAGGTTCGCAGCAGAGTCGGCCAGTTGTTTGACCCTGCTACTGCTGCTGAGGACGCCAAACGCATAGCCGAACTGGGCGGTGTCGAATATAGTTACTACAATACCGTCGTCGTTGATGAAAAAATCCAACTGACTTTTGTTGTTGTTGAGAGAAACATCGTCAGGTCGATTGTTTTCGTAGGCAATCGCCGGTATAAGGCCAAGACTCTGAGGGGCAAACTGGCCTTTAAGAAAGCCGATTACCTCGAGCCAGCTATGGCCGAAGCCGGAAGGACAGCTATTGCTGAATTTTATCAGGGAAAGGGATTCGCTTCTGCTAAGGTGAGTCTTGATGTTGAAAAGTTATCGTCAGGAAATGTGATTTATACGATTGATGAAGGGCCAAAGGTCAAGATAGCAGCAGTGAAGTTCAGCGGCAATGATGCTCTGAAAACCAAGCTGCTTAAAAAGACCATAAGGACGAAGAAAAAGAAATGGTTTTTTTGGCCAGGCTACTACACCAAAGAGAAAATAACCAAGGATATTACAGAGCTGCAAAATCTCTATTACAAAAAGGGCTTTTTAGATGTCAGCATAACGGCAAGAGGAGAATTTAGTGAAGATAAAAGCAAAGTCCGTATCACTTTCGTAATTGATGAGGGGCATGCCTATGCCATTGAGAGGATTGTTATCACAGGTAATGAGCACTTCGACGCAGAGCAATTGCTGGTGGAGCTGAAATTAGAACAGGGGCAAATCTATAGTGAGCAAAAAGCTGGTCTCGATGTTGACCGGCTGCTCAAGCTTCACCGTGAAAACGGCTTCATTGATGTGAAGGTTGAACGGAACATCAAGTTTATTTCCGAAAACAAAGTCAATGTTGAATTTGAAATAACAGAGGGAGAGCGTTTTCGAATCGGCCGAATTAACATAACCGGTAACGAACAAACACAGGATAAAGTCGTCCGGCGGGTGCTGGATGAATATGATTTTCTGCCGGGCCGGTGGTACAACGCTGATATAGCTCGCGGGGACGGCAGCGGTAATTTGGAAAAAGAGATACGAAGTACGGTATTGACCGAGTCAGCAACTGTTACGCCCAGCGGCGAGGAGCCCGGCCGGAAGAACGCAGAAGTGAGCATTGTTGAGGGCCGGACCGGTATGGTAATGCTGGGCGCCGGCGTGACGAGCGACAGCGGCGTTATAGGCCAGATGGTTTTTGAGCAGCGAAATTTCGATATCAGCGATTGGCCGGAGAGCTTTAGTGAGTTTATCACCGGAAAGGCGTTCAAAGGCGCCGGGCAAAGTTTGAGAATTGCTCTGCAGCCAGGAACGGAAGTCAGTGAATATCTGGTCAGTTTCAGCGAGCCATACTTTCGGAACAAACCCATCTCCCTCAACGTGGTCGGCTCAAGCTGGACGAGGGGCAGAGAAAGTTATGATGAAAACAGGCTGAAAGGATATGTAGGATTCGAGAAGCGATATAAAACCCGCTGGCGCAGGGGTATCAGCCTTAGGCTGGAAAATGTTGACGTTGACAACGTCGATTCCGATGCCCCCAAGGAAATCACTTCTGTTAAAGGTGATAATGTTCTTATGGGGGTCGGGGTTAGCGCCGGAAAGAACCTTACAGACGACAGGTTTAATCCGAGCAAGGGTTACAATTTTGGCGCCAGTTACGAACAGGTTGCCGGCGACCATACTTTTGGAATATTGAGCGGCGCTTACAGACGGTATTGGACAGTCCATGAGGATTTAGCTGAGCGGAAGACTATTCTTGCAACTAAACTGCTTGCGGCGACTGTGATAGGTGATGCACCACCTTTTGAAAAATTTTATGCCGGCGGCACGGGCACTTACGGCATCAGAGGTTTTGCTTACCGAGGCATAAGCACCAGAAGCGGCGTCGATGAAGACCCGATAGGCAGTGACTGGATACTTTTGGCTAATGCCGAGGTAACTGTGCCTTTGGTGGGCGATAACATTGCAGCACTGTTTTTCGTTGACAGCGGAATGATTGATTCGGGGGGTTACCGCGTAGCGGTGGGGACAGGTGCACAGATATTAATACCTCAATGGTTTGGGCCTGTGCCGATGAGATTAGAGATTGCTGCACCGGTGATGAAAGACGGTGATGACGATACTCAGGTTTTCAGTTTTTCTGTGGGGAGGCTGTTCTGAACATTCAACAAACAACCGAAAAAGAAAGAGAAGGTTTAGGTTATGAAAACTAAGAACATTGTTTTGATGGCACTGGTCTGCGTGATAGTTTTGGCAATGGTTAGCTACGAGCACGGCAACTTCAAAAGGAACGCTCAGCACATACAAAAAATCACCGCCGAGCAGGAAAGCATCCTCCTCGAATTGGAAGGTCTCAACAAGGAAATGGATGTTTTGGCGGCCGATTTAAACACCTTTAAGCTTAGCGACAAGGATTACGTTAAAGAGATGCGGGAAATGATGGAAAAACAAGCTCAGCTGCAGGTGCAAAAAGGAACCGAACGGGCTGAGCCAAAACAGTCCGACGCCGGATTGAAGGTTGCTATCGTCAGCATTCGGGAAATCTTTCAGAAGTGTGAGAGAGGTGCCCGCTACAGAGAAGAAGCTATTGCCGAACAGAATAGGGTTATTGCGGAACTGGAGAAGCTTTCCAGGGAGATCGAAGCTGAAAGAGCAGAGCTCAGAACGCTAAAAGAAAACAGCAGTGATTATATGGTAAGGACGAAAGGGTTGTTCGAAAAGCAGGCCAACTATCAAGCTCGACAAGAATTCTACAAGCAGCAAATGGAGCTAAAAGACCAATTGTGGACGAAGGAGCTTTACCAAGACATCTTGCGAATAGCCGGCGAGATTGCGAAAGAAAAGGGCTTGGATTTGGTGATTAGAGAGGATGAAGTTGATTTTTCTGCTACAAATGCCAACGAGCTTGGGCTGGCCTTGAGGATGCAAAAATTGTTGTATAGCGGCGGATGTTTGAATATCACCGATGAAGTAATAGCTCGGCTGGATACAGAAAAATAGTTCTGAGTTATAGCTAAAACTCAAGATCCAAAACTCAAAGCTAAAAGGGTTTGGAATGAAATTGACGGTTGCACAATTGGCTGAGCGGATTGGTGCCGAGTTAGTTGGTGACGGCTCCGGACAGATAAGCGCCGTGGGCGCTGCAGAGGCGGCTGGCGAGAGTGATGTTACTTTTATTACGAACGACAGGCACATACCTCATCTTAAAAAGTCGCGTGCGGGAGCGGTTATCGCTGCCAGGCGTATCGAGGGTTTGGCCAGGCCACAATTGATTGTTAAAAACGTCAATGCGGCTCTGATAGAGACGTTGAATGTTTTTGCGCCCAAGCTGAGAGCTGCGGCTGAAGGGATTGACCCAACCGCAAAGATCGGGCAGAATGTAAAAATCGCCAAGGGTGTCTCCGTCGGGGCAGGTGTAGTAATTGAAGATGGAGCTGAAATCGGCGAAAACAGCATAATCGCCAGTTGGTGCAAAATAGGCGAGAATTCAAGGCTTGGTAAAAATTGTCGTCTTGACAGCAATGTTGTTGTTTATCACAACTGCACGGTCGGCAATAATGTTATTATTCAAGCTAACAGCACCATCGGCTCAACCGGTTTTGGTTATTCATTTATCGACGGCAGCCATAAACTTATTCCGCACAACGGCGGAGTGGTAATAGAGGACTTTGTCGAGATAGGAGCTAACTGCTGCGTTGACAGAGCAAAGTTCGGAAATACCATAATAGGAGCAGGGACAAAGATAGATAACCTCGTGCAAATCGCCCATAATGTAGTAATCGGCAAATGCTGTCTGATAGCAGGACAGGTTGGTATTTCCGGCAGCTGTAAGCTGGGCGATGGCGTTGTGTTGGCTGGGCAGGTCGGTGTGGTGGATAACATAGAGATAGGAGATGGTGTGATGGTGGGTGCTCAGTCCGGCATTACTCGCGATGTAGCGGCCGGACAACAAATATTCGGCTCACCTGCAATTGAGAGAACGGAGGCATTAAGGATAGTTGGTTTGACGAGGCATTTGCCGAGGCTGGCTGAGTCGCTCAAGCAACTACGTAAGAGGATAGAAAGACTTGAGGCTGCAAAAGACAATAAAAAGTGAAGCAAGGATATCCGGCAAAGGTATGTTTGGGGGCAAGGAGGCGAAGGTTGTTTTTCGCCCCGCTCCTTCCGGTACCGGAGTGGTTTTCGTGCGGACCGATACTGCCGAGCCGGTGCGGATTAGCGCTGTTGTTACAAATATTGCTGAGCGAAGCCGGCGTACGACATTAAAAAAAGGTTCTGTGAGTATAGAGACTATTGAGCATTGTTTGGCTGTGGTCAGCGCGCTGGGGATTGATAATCTGATTGTAGAAGTTGACGGCTCGGAGATGCCGGCACCGGATTGCAGCAGCGCCGAGTATTTCAAGGTTCTCAAGCGGGTTGGGCTGGTTGAGCAGGCAGAGAAGTGCAAAGAGTTTATTATTGGTGAGCCGATTAGTATTGCCGCTGGTGATGCTTCGATATATGCCCTGCCATACGCGGATGACGGCTTAAATATTACCTACGACCTGGATTACGGGGGCCATACCGGAATTGGCAGACAGATTTTCAGCTGTCGTGTAACATCGGAGGGTTTTGAGAAAAATCTGGCACCGGCTCGGACTTTTTTGCTTGAAGCAGAGGCGAAGCAATTTCAAGCTCGCGGAATGGGAACTCATCTTAGTCCTCGCGATATTCTGGTTATCAACTCAGACGGCCCGATTAAGAACAGTTTCAGATTTCCTAACGAGTGTGTCCGGCATAAAATCGTTGATTTGATTGGCGATATTGCGTTGGTTGGCCGAGATGTTAAGGGAAGAGTGGTGGCCTATAAGAGCGGACATTCATTAAACCAACAGCTTGTAAGAAGACTGTATGAAGCAGCCGAACAACAAGAGCGCCTCCAGAAGTTCGGGACTGACGCACTCCTGAATATTCGGCAGATTGCCAGGATTCTGCCGCATAGATATCCATTCTTGCTGGTAGACAAGGTGGTCGAAGTCGAAGGTGATAGACGAATAAAGGGGATAAAGAACGTAAGCTTCAATGAGCAGTTTTTCCAGGGCCATTTTCCAGGCACACCTATTATGCCAGGCGTTCTCATCGTAGAGGCGATGGCGCAAGTGTCCGGCTTGCTGTTCGCACAGAAACTGGAACACGCCGGTAAGCTGGCGGTGCTTTTGAGTATGGACGGTGTAAAACTGCGTAAGGCCGTTGTCCCCGGCGACCAGCTTGTCCTTACCGCTGAGACGGTCAAGATGAGGAAAAGAACAGCGCAGTGCCGGTGCAAGGCGGCGGTGGGCAAGACGGTAGTGGCTGAAGCGCAAATCAAGTTTATGCTTGTAGATGATGAGAAAGTGTAATGCTCAATGTAAAACACTGAGAGGTGAGATACAAAAATGATTCAGGTACATCCCAGTGCAGTAGTTGATAAGGAAGCTCACCTGGCTGACGGTGTTGTAATTGGGCCAAATTGCGTTATTGACGCAGGGGTTACAATTGGCGCCGGTACGGTACTTGATGCTAATGTGGTAATCAGCAAGGACGTCAAGATTAGCCAGAACAATCACTTTTTTTCCAATTGTGCGATAGGGGGCCGGCCGCAAATGCTGGGCCTGAACGCAGGTGACGAAATTGGCGGACTTGTCATAGGCGATAACAACGTCATTCGAGAACAGGTAACAATTCATCCGAGTGTTTATCCGGGGAAGTTCACAAAAATAGGAAGTGATAACCTCCTTATGATTGGGGTACACATCGGACACGACTGCATACTTGAAGATAAAATAGTTATGAGTAACTATGTGCAGATAAGCGGACATTGCAAGATCGAGACTGGGGTTTGGCTCAGCGGCGTGGTTTTGCTGCATCAGTTTGTAACTCTTGGCAAGTGGTGTTATGCCGCGGGGCTCGCCGGGATTAATCGGGATATTCCGCCATTTCTTATCGTCAGCGGTCATTATCCGCCAAGGGTTCGGGGCGTTAATAAGCGGGGGCTGGCGCGAGCCGGCTTGAGTGAGCAGCAACAACAGAAAATAATTGAGGCATACAAGAAGCTTTATCGCCAGGGTGGAACACTGTTGGAAAATGTGAAGGCTCTGGAACAAGAGAACGGCCTTGATGAGAATGTTCGGGTTATGCTCGAGGCAATAACCAGGAGCGGCGAACAACAATTCGGCAGATACCTTGAGAAATTCAGAGGACAGATGACAGATGACAGACTACAGAATTTCTGACTTCTGTCTTCTGATGCGGGATACGAAATGCAAAATACGAAAATACGAACCGCTGTTGTAGGTGCAGGCAAGATGGGGACGGTTCATGCGAAGGTTTACGACCAGCTGCCACAAAGCGATTTTGTTGCCGTGGTTGATACAGATTCCGAAAGAGCACAGCAGTTGGCCAAACAGTACGGATGTCTCGCCTCTACAGATTATGTGGATATATTGGGCAAAGTTGACGCGGTAACGATAGCAACCCCAACGGTAACGCATCTGGAGCTGGCGAAAACCTTTATCAAAAACAAAATTGCGGTAATGATAGAAAAGCCGCTGGCGGCTGATGCTAAAGAAGGCAAAAAGATTACGGAACTTGCAAAAAAAAATAACATTGTCGTTGCGGTGGGGCATTCCGAGCGTTGTAATCCGGTTGTGCAGGCGATGAAGCGGCTCAATATCGAACCGAAGTTCATCGAGGCCAGTCGCATCAGCCCGTATCCGTTCCGCTCGACCGATGTCGGGGTTGTGCTGGATGTAATGATACACGATATAGATATTATTCTGTCTCTGGCGGGCAGTAAAATTGCAAAAGTAGATGCAGTCGGCGTTAGTGTCATTGATGAAAAAGAAGATATCTGTAATGCGAGGATTGTCTTTAAGAACGGCTGTATCGCGAACATTACCGCTTCGAGACTGGCGCTGAAGACCGAAAGAAAGGTGAGGGTATTTAGTCGGCAGGCGTATTTGAGTGTGGATTATCTTAAGAAGAGCGGAATTGTCATTAAGGCCGACCCGAATATTAACATCGTTAACTGGATAAAAAAGCAGCAAAGCAAGGAAGGCTTTAATTTATTGAATGTGAATTGGCCCGATTTATTGCACATCGAGCAGCTTGACATAGATGATAAGGAGCCTCTACGTCTTGAACAGGAATCTTTTCTACGGTCAGTTGCAGATAGAGGGGCGAAGCCTGAGGTCAGCGCTGAAGAAGGACTGGCAGCGATGGAATGTGCCGAGAAGATTCTCGCCTCTGTTAAAAAACACAAGTGGGATTAACCCCGCCCCTGCCGCAGGGGCGGGATTAATTGTGTATCTCGTATCCGATTTTACGCTCTTAGTCTTATTTTGCTAACAAGCTGGTGGGCGAGGCGGGTAGGCTCGGGCAGGCGATATTTGGTTGTGCAGGTAAGGGTGATTTTTATCGCATCTTCAAGCGTGCAGCGGTTGCCGACCGAGATGAAAACCGGTTTGACTTTCTCGCGAGTTCTTACGACCGCACCTATAATTTCCTTTTTGTCCCGCAGCAGACTGTATGCCCCTTTTTTATGTTGCGGTTCTCTGAAAGTGCCGGTCAGTCGGCTTTTTGCACAGCCGATGGTCGGCCTATCGAAAAACAGGCCCAGATGAGCAGCAAGGCCGAGCCGGCGCGGATGGGCGATACCCTGGCCGTCGATAAGAAACAAGCCCGGTTCTTTTTTGAGTTTTTCGACTGCGGCGATACAGACCGGTGCTTCGCGAAAAGAAAGCAGGCCGGGGATGTAGGGGAATGTAACTTTCTGTGATGCGGTTGTTGTTTCGATTGGCTCAAAAGCCGGCAGCTTCAGAACAACCACACACGCAACGATTCGTTTCTTGTCCCTGCTAAAGGCACAATCAATGCCGGCAATGGTTTTCGGCTGGTTCTTTAATTCAATTAGTTGCACCTTTTCGCTGAGCCGTTTCTGCAGAGCTATTGCCTGGGAGTAAGATAGATTCCAGTTATGTAACTTTTTTATCTCCATACCTATCAGCTTCCTACCTGTGCAGGAAGGGATTAACCAATCCGGCTATGCCTCGGCGCCTGTGCCGAGACAAGAAACATTTTACTTTCTTGCGATGTTTTGTTACAATCTTTAGTTTGTGTTATTGCGGATTTTTTGCAGGGCAGCTACCTGCGACGGTGAACCCCGTTAAAAGTTTGTGGATAAGGGGAACCGGTGGGTCTTCGGTAGAGACTTTTAACGGGGTGAAGAGATAATTATGGCAAAACGGGCGGAAAAAGTGATTAAGATTACCGGGGCGGCGGAGCACAACCTCAAAAACATCAATCTGAGTATCCCTCGGGATAAACTGGTGGTGATTACGGGGATTTCCGGCTCCGGCAAAAGCTCACTGGCCTTCGATACCATTTATGCCGAGGGCAGAAGAAAGTATGTCGAATCGCTCAGTGCATACGCTCGTCAATTTCTTGAGCAGATGCAGAAGCCGGCGGTGGCCGATATTACGGGTCTGCCGCCTACTATTGCGATTGAGCAGCGAGGCGCCAGCAGTAATCCCCGCTCAACGGTGGCCACCACTACTGAAATCTATGATTATTTCAGATTGCTTTTTGCCCGTGTGGGTCAGCCGCACTGCTGGGTTTGCGGCAAAGAGATTACAAGCCAGCACTCTTCGCAGATAGTCGAGTCGATACTTACTTGTCCGGAGGGCACAAAAATCCAGATTTGCGCTCCACTGATTCGCGGCAAAAAAGGCGAGCATCGAGACACTTTTGCCGGCATACAACGGCAGGGCTTTGTGCGTGTGCGGGTTGATGGTGATATTTATGATTTAAAGAATGTCCCGTCTTTGAGCAAGAACAAAAAGCACGATATCGCAGCGGTTGTCGACAGGTTGATTATCAAGGGCCCCCGTGAAGCGGGAACCGATTCGATTCGTATTCGGTTGGCTGATTCGGTGGAAACGGCACTGAAGCTGGCTGATGGAATAGTGTTGGTGCTGATGCAGAAGCCGGCTGGAGATAAAAAAAGCGGCGGAGACAACAAGTGGAAGGAAGTTATCTACAGCGAAAAGTTCGCCTGCCCCAAACACCCACAGGCCTCCCTCGAGGAGCTATCGCCCCGGCTGTTCAGTTTTAACAGCCCATACGGCGCCTGCAAAAGCTGCGACGGCCTGGGGACAATCCTGGAATTCGACCCCGACCTGATTGTGCCGGATAAAACGGTCTCGCTGGAGCACGGGGCTGTCGAGGCCTGGCGCAAGGGGGGCAAGAGAATGAACATTTACTATAACCGGCTCATTAAAAGATTTTGCAGAAATGTCGGCATCAGTAAATCAATTCCATTCGAACAGATACCGAAAGAGATAAAAAGAATTCTGATGCACGGCACAACGGCCTCTGATACAAGACATTACGGGTTTCGGTTCGAAGGGATTATCCCGAACCTTACTCGGCGATGGAAGACAACCAACAGCGAATATGTTAAGGCCAGGTTGCACAGCTACTTTGGCGAACTGCCTTGCCGAAGCTGTAAGGGGGCACGGCTTCGTCCTGAGGCCGTTGCCGTGACAGTAGGAGGCACAAACATACATCAATTGGCCTCATTGAGTATTGAGAAGGCACAGGATTTTTTCAATAAATTAGTATTAGACGAAGAGCGGTCCCTGATTGCAACTCAGATATTAAAGGAAATAAAGGCACGTCTGAAATTTATGGTCGATGTCGGAGTTGGCTATCTGACACTGGATAGAAGAAGCAGTACGCTTGCCGGTGGTGAGGCGCAGCGGATTCGCCTGGCCACACAGGTCGGCAGCGGACTGGTCGGGGTTTGTTATGTGCTTGATGAGCCGACAATAGGCCTGCACAAGCGCGACAACGACCGATTATTAGGCATACTTAAGCGCCTTAGCAAACTCGGTAATACAGTCTTAGTTGTCGAGCATGATGAAGACGTTATTAAAAGTGCGAACCATATTATTGATATGGGCCCGGCTGCCGGCGCACACGGCGGTGAAATTGTTGTTCAGGGCAGTTACGAGACGATTGCCAGATGTTCCGAGTCGCTGACCGGTGAGTATCTAAGCGGGGAAAAAAGAATAGCCCTGCCGATAAAAAGAAGAAGTTACAACCTTAGAAAATGCGTTGAAGTAAAAGCTGCTGCAGAGAACAATCTTAAAAATCTCGATGTGAAATTTCCGCTTGGCGTATTTATCTGTGTAACGGGTGTTTCGGGTTCCGGCAAGAGCACTCTGGTGAGCCAGATTTTATTGAGGGCCTTGAGGCACCGGCTCTACAGGTCTCGCGAAAAGCCGGGTAAACACAAGACCATTCTCGGCACTTCGCAAATAGACAAGGTTATAGAGATAGACCAGTCGCCGATTGGCAAGACGCCACGGAGTAATCCGGCGACCTATACCGGCGTGTTCGACCTTATAAGAAAACTGTTTTCAATGACGCGGGAATCGAAGATTCGCGGCTATAAGCCGGGCCGATTCAGCTTCAACGTCAAAGGCGGCCGCTGTGAACACTGCAGGGGACAGGGGACGAAGAAGATTGAAATGCACTTCTTGCCCGATGTTTATGTAATCTGCCAGGCGTGCCGCGGCAAAAGATACAACCCCGAGACTTTGCAGATTACCTACAAGGGCAAAAATATCGCTGACGTGCTCAATATGAGGATAGAAGATTCGCTTAAATTTTTTGCAAATTTCCCGACGATTATCCGAATATTGCGGACGCTCAATGATGTTGGCCTGGGCTATATGCAATTGGGCCAGTCATCAACGACGCTTTCCGGCGGAGAGGCCCAGCGGGTAAAACTGTCGGCAGAGCTGGGCAAGGCGGCAACGGGACACACGCTGTATCTGCTCGATGAGCCGACGACGGGTCTGCACTTTGCCGACATCCATAACCTGTTAAACGTGCTGGGCCGGCTGTGCGATATGGGTAATACCGTTGTGGTAATCGAGCATAATCTTGATGTTATCAAGATGGCGGATTATATAATAGACCTCGGTCCGGAGGGAGGGGATGCCGGCGGTGAGATAGTTGCCACAGGCGAGCCGAAGGAAATCATTAAAAACAAAAAAAGTTATACAGCCAGATATCTGGGAGATAAACTGAAAGCCGATAAGAAAAAGAGATGAAGGATTTTTAATGATTACTGCAGCACTTAAATGGGTTGGTGGCGTTGATGGCTTCCTGGAGCTTATAGACCAGCGGCGGTTGCCTGCTGAGTTGGTCAAGATACAATGCAGAGATATTGAGCAGCTCTATGAGGCCATAAAAACACTTGCTGTTCGTGGCGCTCCTGCCATAGGAGTTGCGGCGGCTTACGGACTGGTTCTGGCCATGCAGAACATTGACACCCGATGCTCGATGCCCGATGCACTTGAATGCCTGAAAAAAGCCGCTGGTTATCTTGGCTCATCGCGTCCGACAGCAGCAAATTTGTTCTGGGCGCTGGATAGGGTCGGGCGAAAAGCTAAGGATTTTATCGCTGCTCAGCCGAACGCAAATTTACGAGAATTACAGGAAGCTGTTTTGGGCGAGGCAAATGCTATTTGTCAGGAAGATGTGGATATGTGCCGACGAATCGGGGAGAACGGTGAGAAGTTTATCAAGGATGGGGCCGGTATTCTGACGCATTGCAATGCCGGTGCGCTGGCAACAGCGGGGCAGGGGACGGCACTGTCGGTAATGTTCAAGGCACATAAAAAAGGGAAAAGGTTTAAAGCGTATGTCGATGAGACAAGGCCGATGCTGCAAGGGGCTCGATTGACGGCGTGGGAATTGAAACAGGCTGATATTGATGTGGTGGTTATTTGCGACAATATGGCGGGGTGGCTGATGAAGCAGGGCAAAATCAGCACAGTTATGACCGGTGCCGACCGAATCGCAGCAAACGGAGATGCAGCAAATAAGATTGGCACTTACAGCTTGAGTATTCTGGCGCGAGAACACGGCATACCTTTTTATATCGCTGCGCCGTCAAGCACATTCGATTTGGGTATAAAAAGCGGCGACCAAATACCTATCGAGCAAAGAGCAGCAGATGAAGTGAGGTTTCTGGGCGATGAAAGAATCACACCAGATGGAGTTGATGCTTACAATCCCGCTTTTGATGTTACAGAAGCGCAGGACATCACCGCTATCATCACCGAGAAGGGGGTAATAGAAAAACCAACACCAAAAAAAATCGCCGAGCATTTACCCCGTTAGAGATAGGAAGTGCTTCAATCTGTTTTTCAAATAGCGTTTACCCATACCGGATTTCAGATATTTTTCTCTATTTCTGGCGTCTTGTTCGTCTAAGCATGCTTCGTAGTAAATTAATGTTAGAGGAAGCTTATTTTTTGTTGAATGTACTTTTCCCGATCTATGATTATGGAAGCGTTTCTTTAAATCTTTTGTCGAACCAGTGTACCACTGGCTGTCCCACTTGCTTTGGAGTATATAAACGTAATACACGTTAGTTATGTCTAACGGGGTTAATCTACAGCGATAACTTCTTTGACTTCGGGTACTTTTTCCCTCAGGATTCTTTCGATACCAGTCTTCATTGTTATTGCAGCGACGGGGCAGCCTTGGCAGGCCCCCTGCAGACGTAAGTTAACGTTTTTATCGTCGTCTGTTCCCACCAGCTCGACATCTCCACCATGGCCCTGTAAGGCGGGCCGGATAATAGAGTCAATCACGTCTTTGACCTTCTGCTCGAAGGTCTGCTCGGTGTTGGTTTCGCCACAACCACATTGTTCACACATAAGAAATCTCCTGTTTTTGTTCATTGTTAGTAGTTCATAGTTCGTAGTCCATCAGCTATGAGCATAATTATTATAACAGCGATTTTGGCTTTCCGCCAGCTACTTTTTGCACGATTTGAATCCGCCTTCGCCAAGGCTATGGCGGACAAGATTGAGTTCGTTTGGGTTCGTTTTGACCAAGGGTCCATTGTTCATTTTTCGTTGTAATTGCTTGTCATAATTGCGATTATAAACATCTTGACTTTTTGGAAATTGGGTTTGTTTCGCATAATTTGGTTATTTTGATTGATTTTATCCCGCTCGCCGGAAGGCCCTTGTGTGGTGTTAAGATAGTTAAGATACAACATTATCGGACGTTGCGGAGATAGGGGGAGGAGCGTAGTTGTTGGGTGAGTGAGGGTGTAGGGAGGAGAAAGGTAGAGAAGAAGAGTAACGCCAAGGGGAATGGTGGTGTTAAGATAGTTAAGATACAACATTATCGGACGTTGCGTAAGTGAGAGGAGGAAATGTAATATATTGAGGGTGGTAGAAGGAGAAGGGGGTGGAGGAAAGAGAGGTTGGGTATGCGTGGAGGTGGGGACATAGTGGAGGTCAAGCGGGAGAAGAAGGGTAAAGACGAGGGAAGTCGTTGTTTCAAGATAGGTAAGATACAACATTATCAGACTTTGCGAAAGAGAGAGAGGAGAGGTATTAAGGTTAGGGTGGTGGGGTACGAGTTCGGGTCGTGAGTAGAAGAAGTCAGGCGTGTGGGGTAGGGGTAGAGGCAATGAGAGTGGGAGGGGTAGAAGAGCGAGGAAGCGTTGACTTTGCTGCGAGAGGAGGGACGAAGATGAAAAGGGAGGCGGGGGCTTGGGGAGATTTATGATTTGAGATTTGCGATTTAAGATTCTCATTATGTCCTCTGTGAGAGCAGATGTTCTCCACAATTAGAGGGAGCTGCGTGTTTTCGTCGAAAAATGAAACATTTTTCGAGGGCAAAAAATTTGCAACTACTTATACGGAAAGGGGTAGAGAAAATTTTGAAAAAAATGGATTTTTGCGGGCAGCCCCCTGCGCATTTGATTGAAATTACTCCGCTTGCCGCAGAGGCTTTTAGAAGTGCTATACTGCAATGCAGTATACTGCATACAATTATAGTTGTCAGGAGATTACAGTTCAGTAGATGGTAATGTCACCTAGCACGGTGTGGCAGCGAAAGTATATTAGTATATGCGAATATACTAATATTCCGATTTAATAATCAGGGTTTTTATTGCGGGGTATTTGAAACCTAATTGTGCGGTGCTGCCGGAGGCCGCCCCAAGGTTAGATAGTAAACGACACATCTAACGGGGCAGGCAACGAGGAAACTGGAAATATTAACCCGATTGCTGTTGTTTCCGGAAGCCGCAATGAGGAACCAGTGTATTACGCAGTGGCGAAGCCACGAAGTAAATAGGGAACAATGGCCGAACTGGAGGACACAACAGCAAACTTTGAGGGTTGTTGGTTTTGGATACATTCTGTGGCAGCGGGAGTTTGTTGAAATACTATCTAAAAAGTTTGTTTTTTGAGAAAAAAATGGGGGATCATTATGAAGAAAAAAAATTTTTTGTTTTTTCATATTTTTTTCACACACAAAACCATCAATTACCAGCGAAAATAAGCAAAAAATGACTATATGGGATAGAAAAGTAAAGAGAAAGTGCCCAATCGCTTTCTCTAACCTGTTGCTAAATCTAAAGTTAGCATTCTGATGTTTGAAAAGGTTAAAGTTTAAAAGAAACTAATATCGATTTAATGAATGTAATCACTTCTCACCAAGCAAGCATGAAGAATAAAGAGTGCAGAAACCTTGCGCTTGTACCAAAATAGTGAAGGTCGTATGAGGTGTGATAATATGGCAAAGGATAAAATGAACAGAATTCGGGTTCAATTCATCGTTGAATGGCCAAAAGGTTTGCTTAAATCCTTTAGCATACCCATTAATAGATTGTTAGATATTCTTGGCAAGCTCGCAGATCGATGGAAATTCTGGTTTAACATTTGGCCTTAGATATGATAGCTCATGGATATTCTTTGGTGTTGTGAGGGATTGGGAAATTAGGTAAAATTTGTTTCAAAGAAAAGAGCGTTTCGGAATTTTAATTAACAGTGGCGGAATAAAATTATTGTAATTGGTCTTCAATATTGAACTTTATTAGGTTTGGAGTCTAAAAATTTGAGAAAAAATGATATCAAAGCTTTATTAAAAAGATCGGAAAAAGACTTTAAAGTATTAAAGGTAAAGTATGAACAATGCTTGCATGAAAAAACTATTCCAGCTGATCTTAAAATCGATATCAAGAATTTAGTTGGTAATCTCCGATCTATTTTAGACTACATTGCCAATGATATTCGAGATAAATATTGCCCTCCAATGAAAGCAAAAGAGCGATTATATTTTCCGATTTTGTCTGATGAAGCTTCATTCAACAATCAATGTGCGAAATGGTATCCAAGCTTACAAAACTCATGTCCTGATTTATGGGCCTTTTTGGAGTCAATTCAACCATATCACCAAGGCAATGAATGGCTAGGCCATTTCAACAGAATTAATAACGAACATAAACACGAGAACTTGGTCGAGCAAACTCGAACCGAGACTAAGCGAATCAATGTTGAGTTTAGCGGAGGAAATGTTAGCTGGGATCCTAATGCTGTAAAATTTGGATCTGGAGTGCGTATTGGAGACGTACCAATTAATCCCTATACTCAAATGCCAGTTCCAAGCTCATCACAAACGGTTAAGGTTATAACGTGGGTAGATTTCAGGTTTGATGGAATAAATGTATCCGCCTTAGCATTACTAAAAAGCTCTTTGGAGGGCATATCCAACATTGTTCAGTCTATAAGTAAGTGGTTGTAGGACACACAAATAAATTATCCAATAAGCGCACGAAATAAGAATTGGCGGAAAGAAAAAATAAGGCATCGCGAGAAAATTGTCGAAAAATATAATTGACAGGCAGGGATAAACATTGTAGAATTTGATTTGTATTTGCCTTAAACAGACAAATACGAGCCTGAAACGCCCCTCGTTGGGGCGGTTACAGTGTTACAGAAAGGGCGTAAAAGACCGATTTGGCAGTTCCGCCTGCGTAGGGCGGCAACGGCCGGTCGGTAAGTGCCCGTAAAACTGTGAATGGCTGGAATAACAATAACGTTTATCAGGAAAGGTGTAAAAAATGAGCTCCAAGTCTCGTCCCCCGGCAGGTTCGGCCGTCAAATCCTCTCCCAAGGCAGGCGCCCACCCCGTTAGAAATTCTACAATGCCCAATCCTAATATATCGGGGCAAAAAGGGAGAATTTCTAACGGAGCCCAGATAATAGTCGATACGCTTATCGAATTAGGTGCCGATACGATGTTCGGCTATCCGGGCGGGGTGGTACTGCCACTTTTTGACAGATTATATGATGCACCGATTAATTTTATTATTCCGCGCCACGAACAGGGCGGCTGCCATATGGCTGATGCTTATGCCCGTGCCAGCGGCAAAGTGGGTGTTGTTATCACGACGAGCGGCCCCGGCGCATGCAATTTGGTTACCGGCCTTGCGACGGCCCTGATGGATTCGGTGCCGGTAGTCGCACTTACCGGCCAAGTACGCACAGAGCTTATCGGCAACGATGCTTTTCAGGAAGCGGACACCACCGGCATTACGCGGCCCGTTACAAAGTACAACTGCATTGTCAAAGATGTTAAAGACCTGGCGAGGACCATTCGGGAGGCGTTTCATATTGCTTCGACAGGTCGGCCGGGACCGGTGTTGATTGATATACCGGTTGACGTTTCGGTTGCCGAGTGCAGCACAGCCAGCTCGGCTAAGATGGAGCTGCCGGGCTATCGGGTCAGGACGAAAGGCAACGCCAGGCAGATATCAACGGCAGCGAAGGCGATAAACAAATCGGAGCAGCCGGTACTTTATGTCGGCGGCGGAGTTATCAGCGCTAACGCAAGCGATGAATTAAAAGCTCTGGCTGAAAAAGCCCATCTGCCGGTAACAATGACTCTTTTGGGACTGGGTAGTTACGACCAGAGCAAGGCTGAATCGCTGGATATGCTCGGGATGCACGGCTCAGCTTACGCCAATTATGCCGTGCAGGAGTGCGATTTGTTAATCGCGGTAGGTGCTCGCTTTGACGACAGAATTACGGGAAAGGTCAAGACATTTGCTCCGAACGCTAAAATCATTCATATTGATATCGACCCTACCAGTATATCGAAGAATGTTCGCGTCGATATTCCTGTTGTAGGGGATGCGAAGGATGTCCTAACTGAGCTGACTAAGGAAGTTGAGTACCGCGAGAGAAAGCCGTGGTTTAAGAAAATCGCCGATTGGAAGAAGAAATTTCCATTTCGCTACGACGATAGTTCTTCTACGATTAAGCCGCAGTATGTTATCGAGGAGCTTTGTCGGCAGACCGAGGGCAAGGCGATTATAACTACGGGTGTTGGGCAAAATCAGATGTGGGCCGCTCAGTTCTATCGCTTCAGCAGACCCCGGCAGCTTATAAGCTCCGGCGGCCTCGGCACAATGGGCTACGGTCTGCCGGCTGCCATAGGTGCGCAGGTGGCCAAGCCGGGTGCCACCGTTATCGATATTGACGGCGACCACAGTTTTAATATGACGATGACAGAGCTTTCTACGGCGGTCGAGAACAAATTGCCTATAAAGGTCTGCATTTTGAACAACGGCTATATGGGAATGGTTCGGCAGTGGCAGGAACTTTTCTACAACAAGCGATACTCAAAAACCTACCTGGCCAATCCCAGTTATGCAACGGTGGCAGAGGCGCTTGGTGCTGTCGGGATTACCGTCGAAAAAGCAGCCGATGTTCCCGGTGCAATTAAAAAGATGTTGGTGCAAAAACGGCCATGTGTTGTTGATTTTAGAATCGAAAGAGAAGAGAATGTTTGGCCAATGGTGCCGACCGGTAAAAGTCTGAATGAAATGGACGGGCTTGATATATTGGAAAGTATGGCGTAAGACGGAAGTCAGAAAACAGAGGACAGAAGACAGAGGACAGAAAAATCTGACTTCTGACTTCCGACATCTGACTTCTGAATCGAGGTGCGAGAATGAAGCATATAATAAGTGCATTGGTTGAAAACAAGCCGGGCGTTCTGGCGCACGTTGCAGGGATGTTTGCCGCAAGGGCGTTTAACATCGATTCACTTGTTGTCGGGCGGACTGAAGACCCGGATTTGAGCCGAATGACTATTGTTGTTATCGGTGATGATAAGGTTGTTGAGCAGGTTCGAAAGCAATTGGCGAAGATTGTTCCGGTTGTCAAGGTTCAGGACTTTGCCGGCCAGCCAGTAGTGGCACGCGATTTGATGCTTATAGCCATCTCGGCGCCGCCTGAAAAACGGCCTGAAGTGCTTTCGCTGATAGAAATGTTTAAGGGAAAGGTTGTGGATATCGGCCCAAGGTTTGTTATGGTCGAGGTCAGCGGGCCCGAGGCCAAGATTGAGGCCTTCATCGATATTTGTAAACCCTATGGTATCAAAAGTGTGGCCAGAACCGGGACAATCGCAATGCCGCGGCAAGCAAAAACGGACACATCGGCCTCTAACAAGCGTACTGAGCTGTAAGCAAATATCTTGTAGCAAAACAGTGTCTTTGTGTTAACATATTATTGTGAGAGTTCCGCTGACTAAATACGGCTGGCCACAGGTAGTCATTTTCCCGGCGATAGTGTTGGGAGTAATGATTGTTTATCTGGTTTTGGGCGTTTTGTATTTGAGCATCTGGGCTACCATTTCGATAGAAGCGGTTCTGGCTGTTGTCTTGATATGGGTTTTGTCGTTTTTCCGGGACCCCTACAGACTTTGCCCGAAAGAAACGAACCTGCTGCTTTCGCCGGCTGATGGCGGGATAACCGATATCGAGTTTGTCGAAGAAAACAACTTTATTGGTGAGCGCGCGATTAGAATCGGAATATTTTTGACTATTTTCGATGCGCATATTAATCGTGCGCCGTGCAACATAAAAGTTAAGAGAATCCGCTACAAAAAAGGCAAATATAAAAACGCTATGAATCCGGAGTCCGGGCGGGTTAACGAATCCAACGACCTTTATATAACCAAGACCGACAGCCCTGAAGACAGGCTGATTGTCCGGCAAATCAGCGGTGCGATTGCCCGGCGAATCGTATGTGCTACAAAAGAAGGCCAAGAATTAACTGGCGGTGAGAAATTCGGGATGATAAAATTCGGCTCCAGAACTGAGCTGTATGTGCCTGCCCGTGCAAATGTAAAGTGTCTGGTTCAAATAGGTGATAGAGTCAAAGCCGGGCTGACACCACTTGTAAAGTACGAATCCAGCCCCTCTGAGGGGCTGGACGAACAGTGATTGGTTAAATGGTAATTGGTTAAATGATAAACTACCAATTACCGGTTATCAAAAGCAGAGATGGCCAGATTAAAAACCCAGGCTGCCAAAGAAAGTTTGCTTCGGCGGGTGCGAAGGCAGAGATTGAAGTACGTCACGGTTCTGCCATCGCTGGTAACAATTCTAAATGGCGTATGCGGCTTTGCGGCCATTGCTTTTGCCGGCAAAGGTGCCGCCGCCGGCATCAACCATTTCTCCTATCATAAACTTACATTGCCATATTTTGCTATGGCCGGTTATATGGTTCTGCTTGCGATGATTGCCGATGTGCTGGACGGCCGGCTCGCACGAATGAGCAAGAGCACTTCCAGCTTCGGCGGCCAGCTCGACAGCCTCTGTGATATAATCAGCTTCGGCGTGGCGCCGGCATTTTTGATGCTCAAAGTTCTTGAATATAAATTAGGCGGCTTTGCCGAGCAGAACCCGGGCCTTGTGAATTTTCTGGAGCGTTTCATCTGGCTGACAGCAGCGGCATATATAAGCTGTGCAGCCATTCGATTAGCCAGGTTCAATGTGGAGAATGAAGAGGATGAATCCGCCCATATGAGTTTCATAGGCCTGCCAACTCCTGCTGCTGCAGGAGTGGTAGTAAGCCTGGTAATATTCCATCAGGAAACATTGGTGGAGCTTTCAGCCAGCAGTCCCCAGGGGGCCTTGCTTCGTGGGAACTTTTATCTTATCTGTGAAAATGCTATTATTTACGCCCTGCCGCTTTTGGTTCTGGGGGTTAGCGTGTTAATGGTCAGCAGGATTCGATATCCACACATCTTAAATCAATATATAAAGGGCAAAAAACCTTTCGCACATCTTATTAGAGCACTGTTGTTCCTCGCCCTTGTTATCTGGAGCAGACAGGTGGCTTTGGTATTGATTTTCTGCGGTTTTGCGGCAAGCGGCTTTTCGAAATGGTTTTATTATAAGGTAATCCACAAAAGGGGCCTCCCTAAGGGAGAACCCAAAAGTAATTTTGCCCTGTCAGCTGAACCGCCGGATGAATTAGTGAATTAACCCCGCCCCTGCCACAGGGGCGGGGTTAACCAATCAACTAACTTGTCGTCTGGAAGTCTCGCTGCTTGGCGCTGTATTGGTTTATTCTGTAATAGGCCTCCACAACATTGCAGAGCCGGTGCAAAACCTGCCGAGTCTGCGGGTTTTCTTCCAAGCCGACAATCTGCAGACCAAGACATATACTTTTCTCGTCTGCTGTCAGCAGGATACTCCTAATCCGGGCATCGAACGTCAACGGCATTTCATAGGGCATAGGTGTAAACGCGAGCCTGATAAACTGCCCCTTTTTGAAGTCCGGTTTTCCCGCACCAATTGAGCCAGGGCTCAGCCCCTTAGAAATCTTCCCTTCTTGTGTCCTTTTACCCTCTATACAATCTCTAACGGCGCTCTCGCCTAATTGGTGCGGGACCACAATTCGCGCGCCGCCGGTGGAGATGTCGGTAAGCCTGCCCCGCCAATAATGTTCCGGCGGCATCCGGTTAGTGCCGGGGGTTTGGCTTGCCATCTGTTGTGTTTCGGGCTTACCATTTATATAGCGACGATGCCACAGCATCACATTTACCTTCAAAGAACTGGGAACTTCAACGCGCAGATAGCTTCTCCGCTGGGTTATCTCAATTCGGTCCGGTATCATAAGCGCTATCGTTGGGTTCCCATAAGGCGGGGCTTCTCCATCGCTTGCTGGCTCAAAACCTGCTACAGTTGTCTCAAAAGTGAACCTGCCGTATCCATACTTTAGCGATACGCTGACCGGCTGATTAACCTGGATGTCTATCGGATGTGGCTTTTTGGCTCCCATTTTGTGAGCTTTTCGCAAAATGGAGTCTCTTTTCCTTGGTGAGACCTGGATATCCAGCCTGTTAGCTCCAAGACCGGTCAGTAACACCTTCACAATGCGTTGCTCACCCCTGGACAAGTAGGACATAATGGCAGGTGCTTTTTTTTCGGTTACAGTTTGCAGAGCCTCCCTCGGCTCAGCTCCGTGCAGCACTTCTACTTCGTCCATACAAATCCCCCCAATGAGGTGCCTTGAGATTCTCGCTTTGTATTCAATCAAGGGCTTTTTTATGGTCCCAATGACCATGTTTGACACTGACTCTCTTTTTAAAATATATATGTAAATCGGCAATAAGCAAAAGCGATTTTAGGTAAAATTTGCAACACTTACGATTTTGGGGCACGAGGGTCGAATTTAAAGGTTTCCATTTCGCTATTTTTGGAGTTCCTGCTTTACCCCGTTAGAAAGAAAGCTCCGCCCTTTTGGCGTAGTATGAAATATATAGCTCTCCGGCAACTAACGAGGGTGTGGTTTAAAGCCCCGCCCGAGCTTTCTAACGGGGTTTACGAAGCATCCCTTAGGGAGGGCCCAAGTGCATAGCTGCAAAAATGTTGCAAAAATCAAGATTAGCAATTATGATTGCTTCATCTATGAACGGAACTCACGAAACAAGAAGGCGTGGAGTAGATAAAATAGCGCTTCTGGGCCTTTTTATTGTGGCTTTGCTGATAGCCCACTTTATAGCCGTCTCAAGGTCCTCTATTGTGCTCTCGGAGCCGATAGAATTAGATTACGCCGGTTTATCGGTCTCAATCCCGACTGGAAACGGCTGGCAAAGCGAAAAACAATGGCAGTATCAGCAAAATGCCTTCACTCTGGGTAGTTTTTTCAACCCCGGTTCCAGCGGCGCAACTGCCCTCGTTTCCTGCCGATACCTGCTGGCGGCCATAAGGGCCGCTCCTGATGTGCTGTTTGAGGAAAAGGCTTCTGTAATTGGCGGGGCAAAAATCGCAAAAACAGGCCAAATCGAGATGGGCAGCCCGGGTTTCTCTTTTGCAAAAGGCTCACAAAACAGAGGTCCTCTCACTCTAAACTGGGCACATATAAAAAGGTCAAAAACGCCGTTCGATACGTTTTTCGGCTTCGCGCAGTTACCGAACAACCGTCGGCTTGATATCGAAGTGTATCAGGCTACGGGTGATACGGACCTGGCTGAGGAGATTTTCAAATCCGTCACTGATAGTTTAAAATTCACAGATACCCAACTGCTTGACGCCGGCGGTAAAATTGTTGCGGAAATTAAAAGTAAGGGGCTCGACAGCTTTTTGGGTTCCCTTTTTTCAAATGGGTCTCCTTTAGACAACCAAGGCCGAGAAAGTTTTTTTCTGATTAAGGATGCGAGAGGACGCACCATCGGATTTACGATGGAAGTGCTGAGTTCTCATTTTGCAGAAAGACCACAAAACGAGGACGCCCTCATCGACCTGGTGCCGGAAGCTCAATTAAATATACTGGCGGGGGGGTTTTACTATATTCGCGGCCGGTACAACCGCAGGCAGGCAACATTTTTTCAAAGCGATAACAGCTTCAATGAGTTTGTCTGGAAAAGTGAAACCAGCAGCCTGGCCGGCAGAAGCGACTCTGAGATAGTCCTGGGCAAAGATGGAATTATGACCGTCAAGAAATTTGGCCGGCGAGCCGAAGAAAAGGATTACCAAATCAGCCCTGCAGCGATACCAGACGTCTTAGGCGAGCTTGCTTTTAGCCAAATGCTTGATAGCAACCAGAAAGAAATCATTGTGGATATAATTGAGGCTGACGGTAAAATTACACCAGTACTTATCTCCGGAATTGAGTCGCCCCGCCGTTCTGCTTCACAAAATCGAAGCAGCGGCGCCAATGTTACCAACGAAGAAGCCACCTACGCATTCAGTGTGCAACTTCTGAACGGCCGGGGTTTTTCTGAACAAGTGTATCTTGACGACCAGAGGCGGATTTCGAGGAGACTACTACAGCAGGAAGCCGCATATACCTTTGAACGCACCAGCGCAGAAAACATATTAAGAGAATTTCCTGAACAGGGCAGCTATATTTTACAAAGGAAAGATAAGACATTGGAGCAGAGTCAACCGCAGGAAAATAGTGAATGGTAATTCGTTGTTCGTGAATTGCATCTCGCCCTCGCCCCTCGGAGGAGCGGGGCATGTAAGTTGCAAAATGGGAACCCTGATAAGAACGACAAATATATCACAAGGGCTGTCACTCTGGCACCCGGCAGCCACATTCGCAACACAGGCAATAACGTTGAAAAAGGATAAAAATGCAATTGACACAAAACATTTTCTCTTTTATCATTCGATTTTTTGCCTCGTATTTTGATTCTCGATATTCTTTACTGCAAGGAGCATGAATATGGAAGAAGGAAAACCAATCAATGTCGGTGATGAGAACTTTGACAGTGAAGTATTAAAATCTGGAGTTCCCGTGCTGGTGGATTTCTGGGCCGAATGGTGTGGGCCCTGCAGGATGGCTGGCCCTGTGCTTGAAAAAATAGCTCAAGTGTATGGAGGAAGATTAAAGGTATGCGAATTAAACGTTGACGAGGCACGCCAGACAGCTATTAAATACGGCGTTATGAGTATACCCACATTGAATATTTATAAAGATGGCCAGGTCGTAGACCAAATTGTTGGCGTTACGCCAGCTTATGAGGCCGATATTAAGAAAAAAATAGAGCCGTACTTAAAATAAGCCGGAAGATGGGTTCAAAATGAACAACGTGACGTATGATGTTATTATCATAGGAGGAGGTGCTGCCGGCCTGACCGCGGGGATTTATACCTCAAGAGAAGGACTTAACACTGTTTTACTGGAAAGATGGTTGTGCGGCGGTTTAACCGCGGAGACTACATTAGTAGAGAATTACCCCGGTTTCCCAGAAGGTGTAAATGGCAGAGACTTAACAGAAAAATTTAAAGAGCAGGCTCAGAAGTTTGGCACACAGATCATTGAATATAGCGGAGTAACTAAAGTAGAACCGCTTGAGAAGAAAGTCAGAATTAAAACAGATAGTGAAGAATATTATACTCGCTCTTTAATAATTGCTTCAGGAAGTGTCCCCAAAAAGTTAAACGTGCCTGGTGAAGATGAGTTTTATGGTAAGGGTGTTTCTTACTGTGCCACATGTGATGGGCCGCTATATAGAGATAAGGACGTTGCCGTCATAGGCTGTGGGGACTCCGGGTTGCAAGAGGGAGAATCTCTTCTTACGTACGTCAGAAGTGCAACCTTTATAGAATTTTTGCCTCATATGAATGCCGAGGAAATACTGCAGCAAAGACTGCAGAAGAGTGAAAAAACAAACTTTCTGTTAAACCATATGCTCACTTCTATAAATGGTGACACTAAAGTTAATTCTATTGCAATAAAGAACCGTCAAACTAATGAGGAAAAAAAATTAGAAGTTTCGGGCATCTTCATATACGTAGGATTCTTACCTAACTCTAAATTCTTAGAAGGCGTTGTCGAATTAGATGACTTGGGACACATTGTTACTAATGAGGAAATGAAAACATCCGTACCTGGCATATATGCGGCGGGTGATGTACGGTCAAAACGGGTGCGCCAGATAGACACTGCGTGTGGAGAAGGCACAATTGCAGCCATATCAGTTAGGAATTACATAAAAGAACTAATATAAAAGAGTAAGAAACCCAACATCTGGCCAAATTCGCCAAGAAGGTGACGCTTTTTGCAAAAAGACGACAATACGCTGTTGAGCCTCGTTAGAAGTTCTGCGGGGCAAAAAGCAAAGATTTGGGTTCCACCGTGAGGTGTCCTGTGGGTCGCAAGGCATGGTTCCTCTAATGGGGTTTGGTTATGCAGAGGCGACAGTTAGGCTATACCGATTTGAAACTAACGACCGTCGGGTTAGGCACCTGGGCGATGGGCGGACCTTGGCAATTCGGCTGGGGACAGCAGGATGACGGTGAAGCGATTGCCGCAATCCTGACCGCCATGGAAAAGGGAATCAACTGGATAGATACCGCACCTGTCTACGGCTGCGGCCATTCTGAGGAACTTGTCGGAAAAGCACTCAAGCAAACAAGCCAAAAACCATTTATCGCAACAAAATGCGGACTGCTGTGGAACGACAAAAGAGAAAAAGTAAGCTGCCTTAAGGGCGAAAGCATTCGAGAAGAATGCCACGCAAGCCTAAAGAGAATCGGCGTTGAGGCAATAGACCTTTATCAAATGCACTGGGCTGAGCCTGATGAAGATATCGAAGAAGCTTGGACAGAAATGGCTAAATTAGCACAGGAGGGAAAAGTGCGATACATCGGCGTATCGAATTTTAATTTAGAGCAAATCAAACGCATCCAGGAAATTGCTCCCGCTGCCTCGCTTCAGCCGCCTTACAGTATGCTCCATCGTGAGGTCGAAGATGAACTGTTGGGTTATTGCGCGGAAAATAATATCGGTGTCGTTGCATACAGCCCTATGCAAAGGGGTTTGCTCACAGGTAAATTTAATCAGGAACGTCTTGCAGGTTTGCCTTTGGATGACCATCGAAGAAAAAGTCCTGATTTTCAGGACCCGCAGTTTTCCGCCACGCTGCAGCTTGTTGAGCAATTGCGGCCCATCGCTGAGCGCAACGGCAAAACTCTGGCTCAGTTAGCGATTAGCTGGGTCCTTCGCCGAAGCGAGGTTACCGCCGCCATTGTCGGGGCACGAAGACCCGAGCAGATTGCAGAAACCGCAAAAGCGAGCGATTGGAAACTGACCGTAGAAGATATAGAACAAATCGAGCTGTTATTAAAAAAACGACAGGAAAAGATAAATGGCAAATAATAAAACTCTATATGCAAGTCCACTCGTTGAAAGAAATGCTTCAAAAGAAATGGCTGAGCTTTTCGGAGCGCAAAAAAAGTTCAGCACTTGGCGCAGGCTCTGGCTGGAGCTTGCGAGGGCGCAGAAGAAACTCGGGCTGGATATAAAACAGAGTCAGATAAATGAAATGGCCAAGCATCTCGATGACATCGACTTCAAAAAGGCCGCTGCCTATGAGAAAAAATTTCGCCACGATGTTATGGCTCATATCCGCACCTTCGCTGATGCTGCGCCGAAAGCGGCTCCTATAATTCACCTCGGCGCCACCAGTTGTTTCGTCGGCGATAACGCTGATTTGATAATTATGCGAGAAGCCCTGCAGATTACAACCGGCAAACTGGCAGCAGTGATAAATCTGTCAGGTAAATTTGCAAAGAAGTATCGGGCACTTCCGACATTGGGCTTTACGCATTTTCAGCCGGCCCAGTTGACCACCATCGGCAAAAGGGCAACACTATGGTGCTATGAATTCGTGATGGATTTACAGGAAATAGAACATCGACTGGAAACGCTTCCCTTTAGAGGAGTCAAAGGCACTACCGGCACACAGGCCTCTTTTTTAGCACTTTTCGACGGCAGCCACAGTAAAGTCAAGCAGCTTGACAAAGCCGTTGCTGCTGCTTTCGGCTTCAAAAAAATCTGCACTGTCACAGGCCAGACATATCAACGAAAATTTGACACCCTCGTCGTAAATACCTTAACTTCAATCGCACAGTCAGCCCACAAATTCTGCAATGATATTCGATTGTTAGGCAATCTAAAAGAGATTGAAGAGCCGTTTGAGAAGTCTCAGGTCGGCTCCTCGGCAATGGCCTACAAGAGAAATCCGATGCGTTGCGAGAGGGTAACAGCCCTTAGCAGACTGGTATTGAGTCTGGCATCCAGCCCGCTGATGACCGCCTCCGAGCAGTGGCTTGAGAGAACTCTCGATGATTCAGCCAACAGAAGGGTTGTCATTCCAGAAGCGTTTTTAGCTGTCGATGGTATTCTGGAAATTCTTATAAATATTCTCGATGGTCTGGTTGTTTATCCGAAGGTAATCGCCGCCCACATCGCAGCGGAACTGCCCTTTATGGTCACTGAAAATATCCTTATGGCCGCGGTAAAAGCCGGCGGCAATCGTCAGACGTTGCACGAAAAAATACGACGGCATTCTCACGCCGCCGCCGAGCAGGTAAAGCAGTCCGGCAAACCAAACGATTTAATAGAACGACTCAAGAAAGATTGCGCTTTTGTAAAGGTGGATTTCAAAAAAGTCCTGAACCCGAACGATTACATCGGCAGAGCACCGCAGCAGGTCGATGAATTCGTCAGGGATATTGTAGCGCCAATCCGCAGAAGATACCGCAGACACTTAAGCCAAAAAGTGGAATTAAAAGTATAAAACTTAGTATCAAATATCGAGCATCGAGCTATGACCAGAGAAGAACTGATAAGGCGCATCAAAGAAACATCGTATCTCGAAGGTGATTTTGTCCTTCGCAGCGGAAAGAAAAGCAAGTACTATCTTGATAAATACCTTTTCGAGACCTGCCCGGATATATTGAGAGCCCTCGGGGAGGAATTCGCCAAATACGTAACCAATGATGTTACTTTGATAGCCGGTGCCGAGCTTGGCGGCGTGGCATTGGCAGCGGCAACAGCTATACAAACGAATAAAAACTGGATAATAGTCCGCAACGCTAAAAAAGGTTACGGCACCGGCAAGTTAGTCGAGGGCATCTTAAAAGGCGGCGATGTGGTTCTGTTGGTTGAGGACGTCGCCACTACCGGTGGACAGGTCCTTGAAGCGGCCAGGATTATTACCGAAGCCGGTGCAACGGTCAAAAAAATAGTCTGCGTAATTGACCGCAAACAGGGGGCAGGCGAAAACATAACAAACGCCGGCTACAAATTCGAGAGCATATTAACAAAAAACGACCTCGGCATTAAGGATTAACACCGGAAGTTTGCTATTTTATAACCTTGTTTGTCCCCGAAAGTAGAATATAATAACCTTCATATATTGTTGAAGTGTTGAACGTTTGTTACGAGGCGGAACTATATGGATAAGATCGACCGCAATTCGCAACCCTTGGCAGAAGTATTTGGTTTTCCTGTTTCAGATATATCTCAGGTAACCTTACGGCACAGAAAAAACAAACTTTGTCCATTTAACAATCGTGTACCATCCTGCACAAAAGACAAGGCAAAAGACCCGCTTGGGGTATGTAGTATTTTTCATGCTGGGAAGCTTGTAATCACTTGTCCTGTGAGATTTCGTGAAAACTGGACAATTGCCGAGGATGCGTCCGAATTCTTTTTTGAAGGTAATAATGCCTGGACTTCTATATCGGAAGTTAACTTGAACGACGCTAATGGAAAAACTGCGGGACACATCGACATCGTTTTGGTTGAGTATGACAACAGTGGGAAAATAGTTGACTTTGGAGCTCTTGAAGTTCAAGCGGTGTATATCTCTGGGAATATTCGTTCTCCCTTTGAAAGCTATATCTCAAATCAGAAGGCTAATCGATATGCAGGATGGAAGGGCAAGCCTAATTATCCAAAACCAGATTATCTTTCCTCGTCAAGAAAACGGTTAATACCACAAATACTTTATAAAGGTGGAATTTTGAAAACATGGGGCAAGCGTCAAGCTGTAGTATTACAAAAGTCATTTTTCGAGACTTTGCCAGAAATGCCAAGAGTTAAACCAGAAACAGCTGACATCGCTTGGATGTTATACGACCTGAAAGAAAACTCTGAGCGAAGCCGATTTGTGCTTACTCGCGAAGATGTAATCTATACTAAATTTGAACCGGCGCTTGAGCGATTTGTCGAACCTGAACCCGGCGATATCGACGAGTTTGTTAACCTTTTGCAAACAAGGCTGGACGAGCATTTGGAAGAAAATCCGCCTGATGCGCCAATTTTGACGGATGAAGTTTTAAGCTGAAAAAATAAGCAAGGTCATGCAGTTAGAGCTTTTCAAGACAAGATCTTTCAGGAAACCGGTTAATGTCGCTACAGTACCGATGCGAAGCCCGTTTAGGTATCCCGGGGGTAAGACGTGGTTTGTTCCTTACGCAAGAGAATGGCTTAAGCAACACAATGGAACCACATCTCTAATTGAACCTTTTGCCGGTGGGGGGATAATTGGGCTGACCGCTGTATTTGAGAACCTCGTATCCAGTGTGACATTAGTAGAAAAAGATGAAGATATTGCATCAGTATGGCGTACTATGCTAAGTTCGCAGGCTAACTGGCTTGCAGAACAAGTGATAAATTTTGAGGTGGCTCCCGAAAACGTAAAAGAAGTATTAAGTCACAGCCCAAAATCCGTCAGAGAGAGGGCTTTTTGTACGATTCTTCGTAACAGGCTTCAGCACGGCGGTATTTTAGCTCCTGGCGCCGGTTTGATAAAGAATGGAGAGAACGGCAAAGGTATGAAATCTCGATGGTATCCTGAGACTATATGCAAAAGAATCCTGAGAATAGCCAAGATAAGGAACAAAATAAAATTCATTCAGGGTGATGGACTTGACGTCATAAGGGATGAAAGTGATTCATCGAATGTGGTTTTCTTTGTCGACCCGCCATATACTAAAGCTGGTCGGAGGTTGTATCTTCACCATCAAATAGACCACGAAGACCTCTTTGCTATAACATCTCATGTACAAGGCGACGTTCTCATGACTTATGATGATGCCCCTGAAATACAAAGCCTCGCTTCTTCATATGGTTTTGAAAGCGAAAGAATTCTAATGAAAACAACGCATCATCTACAAAAGTACGAATTAGTTATTGGTCGGGATCTTAGCTGGTTACATACTCTTCTTGTATGACATTTATCATTTCGATTATTTTCTGAGCAACCACAGTTTTGCTAGCAGGAGGAAGCTGTATCCAACTCTTGGCAGGTACTTTGATTTGGACGGCTGTTTCTTCGGCGCCGATTGCGGCAGGGGGGTTAGCGATTATCATATCAAGATTCTTTTCTCGCATTTTTCTCTCGGCATTTTTTCTTAAGTTTTTGTCTTCCAAGGCAAAGCCGACAACGATTTGGTTTTTTCTTTTGCGCTCTCCAGCCCATTTTAGAATGTCGGCTGTTGGTTTTAGTCTTATTATTAAATCCCTATTTGATTTTTTAGTTTTTATTTTTGATTTTTTAACAGGCGTATAATCAGCAACCGCAGCAGCCATAATCAGGCAATCACATTTTGTAAAGAACTTTTTCACGGCTGCAAGCGTTTCGGCGGCGCTGTCAACGCCGACAAAATCCACTCCCACCGGTGGCTGCAAATCCGATGCGCTGACCAGCGTTACCTTGTGACCAGCTTTGGTTGCAGCCAGCGCAAGCGCATAGCCCATCTTGCCGCTGCTTGCGTTGGAAATAAAGCGAACCTGGTCAATATATTCGCGAGTTCCGCCTGCTGTTATTAGAAAATGCATTTTGCCGGATGGTTTATCTTTTCCTGCGTTTAATTTTCGAAGCGATCTTTTCGATTGCCTTCAAAATATCCTGTGGCTCTGACATTCTTCCGATGCCTTCCGTGCCGCAAGCAAGTCGGCCTTTAACAGGGCCTATTAGCTGAAAACCCATCTCTTTTACCGTTTTGACATTGCGCTGCACCGCGGGATTGTCCCACATATTATCATTCATCGCGGGAACCAAAAGTGCTGCTCCTGACTTAATTAGCTCCGTCGCAGCGCAAAGGATGGTACTTAACAAATCGTCACAGATGCCGTTTGCTGCCTTGCCGATTATATTAGCTGTTGCGGGAACGACTGCCACAATGTCAGCCCACTCAACCAGATTCACATGGTTCATTTTGTGTTCTTCGCTGTCGCTCCATAGTGAGGTATAAACTGGCTGGCCTGTTACTGCCTCGAAGCTTTTTGGGCGAATAAGCTGGCAGGCATTTTCCGTCATTACCGTATTCACATTGGCGCCGGCGATGGTCAGCTTGCTGGCCAAATCGACTGCCTTATATGCAGCGACTCCGCCGCTGACACCCAGCAGGATATTGGGCCCCATTTTACCCCACGCCGCAAAATGGGAACCTTTCGAATAACCTCGATTTGATTTTTTTTCGGCCATTACCAGTTCAACTATTTTTTCGGTTCGTCATTATTATTGGCCCCGGTGTCAATAGTAATCTTGTCCTGCAGGATTTCCTGAATAACGATTTCCAGTTGTGTTTTGCCTTTGGCATCCTCAATCAGGGGCCGAGCCCCTTCCATCAACTCATCCATCCGTCTTTGAATCAGTGCTGTCAGTTTGTATTTACCGCCAACTTTGTTGATTATGTCTGTGCTCTTGAGGTCATCTATCATTCTTTTTCTCCAATGCTCTGTTTAATGATTTGCACCACCTCTTTTACCGCCTGTTCCAAATCGCCGTTTATAACCATATATTCATAGTATTGCCAAGCAGCGGCGATTTCAGTGCTTGCCCCATTCAATCTCTCTTCAGTTGCTTCACTGCCTTCTCTGCCCCGCAGGTCCATACGCTCGGCCAATTCCTTCTGGCTCGGCGGTAAGATAAAAATCATTACCGCAGCAGGGTATATTACCTTTACCTGTTTAGCACCCTGAACGTCGATTTCCAAAATAATGGTCTCGCCAGCCTGCAGTGCTTCTTCCACCTTGTCCTTCGGTGTTCCGTAGAGATGGCCGAATACCTCTGCATATTCCAGCAGTAAGCCCTTGTTGATACGCCTCTGGAACTGCTCCTCTGATATAAACCAATAATCCCGGCCGTCAACTTCGCTTTCACCTTTAGGCCTGGTGGTAACTGAGACACTAATATGGGCGTTATTTAACCGGTTAACGACTTCTTTGCAAATCGTGCTTTTGCCCACGCCGGACGGGCCACTCACTACCACCACTTTGCCTTTGTCTCGCATCCCGCATCCCGCATCTCGCATCTCGCATCAGTTCGCATCTCGTTCGAGATACGCTTGGGTTCTCCCTGAGGGAGGTCCCTTCACGATTCACGAGATACTCTTTTCTACTCTATATTCTGAACCTGCTCTTTAATCCGGTCTATCCGGCACTTTATATCGACCACGCAGCGGATAACCTCGGTATCACAGGCCTTACTAGCAATGGTATTGGCTTCCCTGAGCATCTCCTGGCTGATAAAGTCCAACCTGCGCCCCGCCTGTGCATTTGCCTGGCAGCTTTCAGCGAACTGCTGCAGATGCGAATCCAATCGGGCTATCTCCTCGGATATATCTGACCTGTCGGCAAAAATCGCCACCTCCCTGGCAAGGGCCTCTTCATCCAATTTAAGTTTTGCGTCCGCGAGCAGCTCATCGACTCTTTTTTTTAGTTTCTTCTGATATTCCTGCAAAACGACCTCACTACGAGTACGTATTTGCTCGAGGTCCTGTTTTATAGCTTTACAGTGACTATCCAAATCAGCTGCAAGAGCAGCACCTTCTGCGGCACGCATTTGCTTGAGCCGGTCCACTGCTTTTTGCGTAATGCTTAAAACCGTCTCTTTTATTTGCCCTGCTTTCTCTTCATCCGGTAATACCGGCTGAACAATCCCAGGCAGTGTCAGCAACCCCCCCATATCGATGGAGGATTTAGTATTGGCCGAAGAGGCAATCCGGCCTAATTTCTCCATATATGCCCGCAAGGCCGTCTCGTCGATATCAAAGAGTACATTTGCCGGAACATTTTTGAGCCGGAGCACACAAATTACCATCCCGCGCGACAAGCTTTTTCGCAGAAGCTTATCAATATCTTCTTCAAGGAACGCTACCATCTCCGGCAGCCTTACACTGGTCTTTAAATAACGATTATTGACCGTTTTAATTTCCACGGTGTAAGTTGCGCCGCCAATCTCACCCTGCGCTTCACCAAATCCGGTCATACTATTTATCATAGCACTATACTTTCAATTCGTATTTCGTATTTCTTTCCGCACGCCGCATAACGCACGACGAAGTTAGTCGCCGGGCGAATTCACATCGGCACCTTCACCGCCGGTAACAGCGGGGACTAATGGTAACTCCGAACTTTGCGGCAGCTCCTGCTGGGCCGGAAGCTGCTGAGTCGGCCGAGGCTGGCCAGCCCCAAAATCACTAATACTTGGTTTGTAGAATTTGGCCATTACCACAGCAAGCAACAGAAATATACCTACCATCACTATTGTAACCCAGGTCAGAAAATCGCCGGTTTTTGAACCTAAAATCCCGCTTGCCAGACCACCGCCAAACGCAGCCCCCAGGCCGCCGCCTCTGCCCTTTTGAATCAGAACGGTTAAAATCAGCACCACCGCGCAAATGATAAAAACAACAGCGACTACATTCATAAAAAAACCTACTGCTAACACTGAAAAAACCGTCATATTTATTTCCCTTACAAATAGCGGACAAGAAAAAACAAACATTATGCGCTGGGTTCCCGCTTTGCGGGGTCCCTAATTATGTTGCCGCCTGAATTATCGCGACGAAATCATCTGCCTTCAGGCTTGCTCCGCCGACCAGCAGACCGTCTATATCCTGCTCACGCATCAACTCAACTGCGTTGTCGGGCTTCACCGAACCGCCGTAGAGGATGCGAATCTCCTGGGCTAATTTGGTGTCATACATTTGCCCAAGCAGCTCCCTTATCAAGGCATGCGCCTCTTGCGCCTGCTGTGGCGTTGCTGTCAGGCCCGTTCCGATAGCCCAGACCGGCTCATAAGCTACGGTTACTGCAGAGACCTTCTCGGCGCTTAAGCCGGCCAGGCCGTTCTTTACCTGTCGCGTTACAACTTCTTCCGTTCTGGATGCTTTGCGTTCTTCAATCAGTTCACCCACACAAAATATCGGCAAAAGTCCGCCCAGTATAGTAGCGGCAATTTTTTTATTTATTAGCTCGTCGGTCTCACCAATCACGTGTCTGCGCTCCGAATGGCCGCACAAGGCATAAGTGCAGCCGATATCTTTCAGCATTGACGAACTTATCTCGCCGGTAAAAGCTCCTTTCCGCTCATAATAAATGTCCTGAGCGCCGACGGCGATACTCGATGTACTAAGAACATTAACCACACTCTGCAGATAGACAAAAGGCGGACAGACCGCTACGTGAACGCTATGGCCCGCAATCTCTGAAGAGGCAGAAGCAATCGCTTTGACCAGTTCTACACTGGAGAGACTATCCGTGTTCATTTTCCAGTTGCCGGCCACAAACGGCTTTCTCATAAAACCCATAAGGCTCTCCTGAATAATAGTTTGCAGGCTAAGAACTATAGACTCAATCGTCAAGATGGCTTACGCCATTACAGTAATTCCGTCGCCTTTGGGAAGCTGCCTAATATCGAAAGCTGAAGGCAATGCTTACCGGCCTCTTCCAATCCCTTTTGAACCTTTTCCTCTGTTCTGTGACCGAGGAAATCCATAAAGAAGTAGTATTCCCACTGTCTTTTTTTGCTGGGCCTGGATTCTATATTTGTCAGGTTGATGTTGTAACTCTTGAAGACATCGAGTACATCAGCAAGGGCGCCGGCTTTATGGGCGGTGCTAAACAATATAGCGGTCTTATCTTCGCCGGTCGGTTTTGCATCCCCTTGCCCGATTACCAAAAATCGGGTTATATTGTTAGCGATATCCTCGATATTTTCACAGATGATTCTCAGCCCGTACAACTCTGCGGCGACGGCTGAGCCGATCGCTGCGGCTTTCGGCTCACCCGCTGCCAACTGTGCGGCTTTGGCGCTGGAGGCAACGGGGACAGTTTGGGCTTCCTTAAAAGTGGCACTTAACCAGTTTCGGCACTGGGCGAATATCTCCGGCTTTGAGTAAATCTTCTCGATCTGGTCCAGCGGACAATTGGCCAACAGACTATGGTGAATCGCCATCAGGACCTCGGCACAGATTTTCACATCAGAATCTATCAGGGCGTCAAGTGTCTCTATTACGCCGCCGCCGGTGGTATTTTCTATCGGGGCAAGGCCCAAATCACAATGACCCTTGCTGACTTCATCAAAGATGCTTCTGATATCGGCCAGCGGTTCATATTCTACACTCTGGCCGAACTTGAGCATTGCCGCGGTATGGCTGAAGCTGCCGCCTGGCCCCAGATAACCGATACGCAACGGCCTTTCCAGGGCAAAAGAGCCGCTCATCAGCTCACGCCAAATAGCCACCAAGCACTTATCCGGCAGTGGCCCCTTGTTGGCCTTGGTAATCGTGGCAAAAACCTCTTTTTCCCTCTCCGGTGAGTAAACGGGTTTGCCGGTCTTGTTTTTTAGCTTGCCTATCTCCACGACAACACGCGCACGCTCATTGAGCAGCTTCACAAGCTGGAGGTCAAGTTTGTTGATTTGACTTCTCAATTCTTCGAGGGACATAACTCGATACCAAAGAAAGCTCAGCTATTTTTCATAAAAACTATTATATCTAACAGAACTTTGCTCTTGCGTCAATGAATTTGGCATATTAGATATGAATTTTGGACACCAAATGCGACAAAAAATACAAAAAACTATGAAATACACAATTTTTAAGACCAAATGGGGCTATTTCGGTCTTGCCGGCAACGAATATGGCCTGTTGCGAACCTGCCTACCACTCAGCAAACCGGAACATGTCAAATCCCAACTCTTAATTATTTCGGAAGCTCCTATATTCGAGAAACGGTTCTTCAAAACAGTCCAGAAACAGATAACCGCTTATTTTGAAGGAGCTTGCGTAAACTTTGCCACGGATATTCCCATCGTGCTGGATGGATTAGGGTTATTTGCGAGGCGGGTTTTAACTGCCTGCAGGGACATAAGATTCGGCCAAACAGTAAGTTACGGCCGATTGGCTGAAATGGCCGGCAAAGCCGGTGCGGCAAGAGCGGTCGGCGGGGCGCTGGCGAAAAATCCGCTGCCGTTGATAATTCCTTGTCACAGAATAGTTTGCGCTAATGGCAAAATCGGTGGATTTTCCGCTATGGGGGGAGTGAAGCTCAAAAAAAGGTTGCTGGAATTGGAGGGAAGAGCAATCAAAAGTACCTTAAATAGGAGACTTAGGCAAGTGGGGCGGGAGGAAGTTTTAAGTTTTTAGTGTTGAGTTTTGAGTTGAAAATGAGAAGAATAGGTAAATTGGGCAAGGGGAAATGCGGGTGGATTTTTTCGTAGAATGGCTTCTAAGGGGTCAACGGCGCTATTTTATGAGCAAACGTTCGAAAATATTCGAAAACGTTTGAAAACTGTATAGAAACGTTCGAAAACTACATAGAAACATACAAAAACTGTATAGGAACATTCGAAAATTGTATAGAAACGTTTGAAAATATTCAAAAATATTTAACACGTGGCTCGTCGCTCGGCCCTTGTGATTCGAGGAAAGGAAGGTACAAAAAACACGAAGAAAATTAACCACGAATTGGGGTAAATTTTGAGGATTGCGGGTTTATTTCGTATGTCGTATTGCGTATATCGTATGTCGTCGGAGAAGGCCGAGAGGAAAAGGGGAAAATGATTGTGGGTTTTGGATTTGCGGGTAAAATGTTAAATAGCGTGTAGCGTACAGCGGACAGTATTCAGTTTTGCGGTTTTGGGTAGTTCGTAGTTCATAGAGGAGTTTTTTAAAATTGCGAAGTGCTGCCGGAGGCCGCCCCAGTTAGATAGTGAACGACACATCTCACGGGGCAAGCAACGAAGAGACATACAATGAGTATGCGAAGGCATACGGATAAAACAGATTCCGAGCAGGAGGCAGCACAAGCAAATTTTTAAGGTTGCGGGTAAAATGGGGCGGTGAAATTTGGTTGTGGTTCTGGGCAGTGTATGTAGTTAAAGTTGAGGCTGGAATTAAGGTGGGGTAAATAATGGAAGATAAGCGTCCTTCTTATTAGGAAGAGTACAGCAATCTACAATTTACAAAGCACAAGTTGATTCGTGAGTATCTAAATGGATGGTTTCCTAAATTAGGGTCTTGGTCTGGGAAAATTTTGTATGTAGATACTCACGCAGGCAAAGGTAAGCACAAAGGAGGACAAGAGGGGTCACCCCTGGTTGCTCTGAGGACATTTCTAAACCATAGCTGGCGGGATAAGATTTTGAACAGATGCGAAATGCGGTTTATCTTTATCGAGTGGAGCAAAGTGAACGCCGATCATCTGAGAAATGAAATAAGGAGACTTGGCAAGTTGCCTCCCAACATTGTTTGCTCAACCTACCATCAAAACGCTTTTGAATTGTTGGAAGGTCTTGCTGACGAATTCGAGAAAACGGGCACTAAGCTTGCACCGTGCTTCATGTTTGTCGATCCTTATGGTTTCGCCATCCCTTGTGATCTACTCAGAAGAATCAAGGCACATTCAAACTCTGAATTGTTGATAACCTTGATTTGGCGGGAACTCGATATGGCTATGCAGCAGAAGGCACGTCCAAGGGGTTTAACGGAGACAATTAATCGAGTGTTTGGAGGGAAAGAATGGGAAGACAGTTGTTTAAGGTCTGATTCAGACGATCGCGGTGAATCTGCTATTCAATTGATCAAAGATAAAATCGGGGCAAAATGGGCAACTTACATTAGGATGTTGGGAGAAAACCAAAAAACGCGATATTTTTTACTCCATTTGACTGACCATCCTACGGGTCGTGATCTTATAAAAGAAGTCATCTGGAAGTGTTGCCCAGAAAATGGTTACTATGCAAGAAAGAAAGATAACCCTAACCAACAATACCTGATAAAGCCCGAGCCGGATTTAACAGGACTTAGAAATTGGCTTCTCGCTAAGTTATCTCGGAAACCTTATACATGGAATGAATTGACTGAAATGCTGCGCAAGGAAATATGGCTAAACAAACATTTATGGCAAGTAGTTAAAGAAGTGAAAAATGCCAATCGAATAAACGCCACCAATCTCAGTGGGAGATTTTCTCAAAAAGCAAACCCAACTTTGAGTTTGGCGGCAAATGGAACATAACTCACTTCGTATGGCTGAGGCATTTGGTTCCAAGTTTGGCCAGCGAGTGAGCGGCCATTTTTTTTCTTGTTTACACCACCCCATTGCTTGAAGAAGAAGGGAACTCCTGCAGCACGGCACTGGTCTCGTATATCAACAGCCCATTCGGATTTCATCGGCCTTGCGCCCGGGCCGGATTCGCCGCCGACAATGACCCAATCAATACCTTCAAGATTGATATTGGGAATTGGGCCCAAGAGTGGTTCGAACGAGATGAATTTTATCGCGGCAGGAGTTTGTCTCAGGTGGCCTATGCGAAAAGCGCAGCTATCATTTTCGACAGTAACACCCATCCATACATTTTCCGGCCAAGGGAGCTTATGACTTAACTGGAGCAGACGCTGGGAACGCTTTGTCAATGCCTGGAAGCGGTGATGAGAAGCTTTGCACATAACGTCAAAGATTTCTAAGATGAAATCAAAGGGGACGTTATTATGAAAGAGGTCACTCATAGAATTGACAAAAATTGTGTGAGGTTGCCGCCAATGTAAAGGTATTTTAAGGGCGTGAGGATGTGTCGTAACACGAAAACCATTGATATAATTAGGACTGCCCGCAGCTTTCAGACGCAAAGCCATACGTTCGGCATAGCAATTCTTACAGCCTGAGCTAATTTTTGTACAGCCGGTAACTGGATTCCAAGTAGATTCAGTCCATTCAATTTTGGAATTCCTAGCCATCTTGTCTCCATCGAAAGTATATCATAAAAGATAATACTTTTAAGGCAGGAATCAAGAGATTTATTAGATAGGGATTTCGTTGGCACAGAATCTTCGGTTTTGGCACTTCAAAAATTGGTCGGCCTAATGAATGCAACCCTTTACATACGAAAAGCTTAAATTACTTTTCAGGAACGACTATTTATAACTTATGTATTCTCTCTGCTATCGAGTAAAAAGGTTACCGGCCCATCGTTGACGCTGCTTATGTGCATATGTTCCCCGAAAACACCCTTTTCAACAACCACCCCCTGCCCGGCGATTAGCTCGATTAGCTTTTCATAAAGCTGCAGGGCAAATTCCGGCTCGGCTGCGCCGTCGAAGCTGGGCCGACGGCCTTTTCGGCAATCGCCATGAAGTGTAAAATTGCTCACCAAAAGAATTGCTCCCCCTACATCGAGCAGGCTTCGATTCATCCTGCCGGCGTCGTCAGCGAATATGCGCAGGTTTACTAACTTCTCGGCCATAAACTCAGTATCGCCTATACTGTCCCCCCTGCCGACACTGAGATAGACAAGTAAACCTTTGTCGATTTGGCTGACCGTTTCGTTGTTGACCTCGACCCGGCTTTGCAAAACTCGCTGCACAACCGCTCGCATAGCTGTCCTTTCCGTCTCAAGTCCTGTAGACCAACCCAAATTCCGGCGTGCCGGGATTCTCGGCTCTATTCGCAGTCGATAGCATAGTAGCGTTTTCGCGTTTTTTCAGGAATGTGTGTCTCTGCTTCTATCAACATGGTCCCTGCTGCGCTCTCTACCGCGGTCTCTATCTCTGCCCCTTCGCTCCTCTCGCTCCTTGTTGCGGCGGAGCCTTTCCCTTTCTCTTTCCAGCTTTTCTATAACATCCTTAAACCGTTCCTGTCTGTCTAACAGTATCTTGTCAATTGCTGCTGTTGTTTTTACAGCCCCCTCTTCAACAGCGAGTTCTCGCAGGAAATTAAACTCCGCTGTGATTTGCATCTGCACTGCTAAGACAAGGTTCAGTTTGCTCTCGGTTTTGCGCGTCCACTCGCGCATTTCGTCCTTGCTTTCCTTGTTTATCTCTTCTAACGCCTCATCTAACTTCTCAAATTCTTCAATCCTGGCCTTGTCAGTGTTTGGGTCAACAGCCGCATTTGCATCGGCAATCGCATTTGCATCGGTAATCGCATTTGCATCGGCAATCGAATTTACATCGGTAGCCTCTCCGTGTTCCGGCGGCTGGGCAAAGGCGGGAATGAGACTGAAAAATGCTATCAACAAAATCAACATTGAAATGACCGAAGCCTTCATAAGTGTATCCTCCAAAACAGTATCAGCGTTAATCAAAATTAATCAGCGGTTTTAATCCGCCGTTTGTTACATATACTCAATTATACAATAAAATGTTGCGGCTCGCGCATCAAAATCGTCGAAATTTGATTTTCTCACTGCCACTTTTAAGCCTGCTCCATAGAGGCAAGGCCGAGCCTTTCTGTAATTCTATCAAATTCATCCAGGGTGTAAAATTCGATAATTATCTTGCCTCTTTGCCCATTTTTGCGGGTTTCAATGGCTACCCTCGTGCCCAGCTCTCTGCTGAGCTCGCTCTCCAGCTCCAGGATATGAGCCGGTTTGGAGCGTGCTGTGGTCTTAGTCTGACCGGTCTCCGTAAGATACTTTCGCACTAATCTCTCAACCTCGCGTACGCTAAGCCGGCCTGCCATTGCTCGGTTGGCCAGCTTCCGGCGAAGTTCGTCGGTAGGCAGTGAAAGCATTGCCCGGGCGTGTCCCATACTCAGCTGACCATCAGCTAACATTTGCCTGACCTCGTCCGGTAAGTCCAGCAATCGCAGGTAATTAGCAACAACAGAGCGGTTTTCACCGAGCCGTTCGGCGGCTTCGGCCTGCGTTAGTGAGAACGTATTTAGATAGTTTTGATAGGCCCTTGCGCGCTCGATAGGATTCAGATTAGCTCGGTGTATGTTCTCGATTAACGACAATTCGAGCATCTGCTCATCGTTCGCTTCCCGCACCAGGGCGGGTATGGTTGTCAAAGAAGCTAATTGAGCGGCCCGGAGCCGACGCTCGCCGGCAACTACCTCAAATCCAGCACCGGCAGGGCGAACAATAATCGGTTGAACTACGCCGTTGGCCCTAATGGATTCGGCCAAATCCGCCAGCTCCTGCTGGTCCCATACCGTTCGCGGCTGATAAGGATTCGGCGATATAACATCGATGCTGATTTCCCGCAGCGAATCACGTAACTCCTTATCTGGTGGGAAGTTACGTGCGACAGGATCAGGGGTTGCTGCCGGCTCAGACAACGCCTGGTTTGCCTCATCCGCACTTAATGTTATCGGACTTAAAAGCGATGCCAGCCCCCTGCCGAGATGCTTTGGTTTTTCTCTTTTCTTGTTGGCCATATAAGTGCTCCTTCATAACTTATGTGTAAGAATCCTGCCTTGCCTTCGCGACTCTTATCCGCCTGAAGCGGATAAAAGCATCGGCTCAAACAATATTTCGGAAGTTTTACCGGAAATCCTGCAACTTTGCTAACTTAAAAAGTGTTTTTTTGTGAAAATGTTTCACGTGAAACAATGAGAAGCAGAACCCGTCCACCTCTGGTGGATAGAAGCCAGAAGACAGAGGACAGAAGCCAGAAAACAGAGAGCGGAAAGGGTATCAGGGTATCAGCGCCGTAAGGTGTCCCCAGGACTGTGGAGACACCAGAATATCAGGGTATCAGGATGTAGTTGAGCCGCTCGTCAGGGCGGAGTCAGCTCGCCTCGCTTCGCGGGCGAAGCGGGCCGGAGCACAGCAGGGAATGCAAAGCCCGCAAAGAAGATTTTGGTTAAAAAGCCAAAGGCCAAAAGTAAGAAAAGACGTTGATAGGCCAAGATGGAAATGTTAGTTAGAAATATACCAAACATATAATAGTGTATAGCGTTCAGCATAGAGCAGATAGTTTTTGTAGCTCGTCACTCGCAGCCCGTTGCTCGGGGTGAGTAGTGAGTGGAGGTGTGGGGATTTAGAATGCAGGATTGAGAATTCAGGGTTTTGCCGGTTTGTTTTTTGCTTCGAGGTTCTTCAATTCGAGCTGGAAGAACCGGGTCAATCGCAGGGAAACAAAGTTATAATAGTTTGGCTTTTGGCGGGATTCGAGGGCATCCAGAACATCCTTTGTCGAATTCGAGAGGCTACACCAGAGGTTCTCAATGAAGTCGCTGTATTCCCGTTCCATGTCGATTAGCATGGCAGAACTCCTCCTTCTTTAGGGCACAGCCGGCAAATAGGTCCGGGAGAGGTCACTGACTCTATTTAAAGTATAACCCAATTTTTTCTGTGTGGGCAATAAACTTATAGGGCATACAGAGGTAAGACCAAAGATATAAGGGCATAAGACAGGGAGTAGTGAATTAGTGAATTAGAGGATTAGTGGATTGGTTAATTGGTGAGTGGCCAGGCTGATGCTGGATACTCGATGCTCGATACTGGATGTGTTGGGAAAGTTAAAGGTTAAAGCTGAAAGTGCAAAACCAAAGCTAAAAGGTTAAAACTTACGGGCGGGATTAGTTAATCAGAGAATTAGCGAATTAGTGAATTAGTTAATTGAGATTGCCGCGCCTCGCTTGCAATGACAGTTTTAGGTTGCTGTTGTTTCCGGAAGCCGCGGAAGAAGACCAAAAATCAAAATGCAAAAAGCAAAATTGTGGAACTGCTTCGCAGAGAGTTTTGCTTCTAATTAGGGGTGAAAAAAGGTTGTGGGAGTCCCGCAGGGCAAGCTGCCGGAGGCCAACCGCCAAGGGCGGAGTTTTGAGTTTTTAGTGTTGAGTTTTGAGCAGAGGAATTTCACTAGGTGGTAATACCACCTAGCACAAAGTAGATAAGCAAAAGTCAAGGTGCGAAAAGCGAAGGCGAGGAGTAATACCTAAGATACTTAGGTATTCTTTTTTTGATCGCTAAATTCTAATATCTAAATCATCCCTATGGGATGGCCAAGCCACAAACAAATTCAAATCACCGAAATACAAAATTCAAAAAATCAGCCGTGAAAATCGGGCTGGAAAGCGAGTAATTGAAGAAGTTCAATCAAACTTCAGGGCGGAGGCAGAAAGTATATTAGTATATGCATACATACTAATATAGTGATTTAAGAATTAAGCTTTTTTAAATGAAGATTTTGAGAATTGGGGCGGGATAAGAAAGACCACAGACACAAGACTAACAACTAATTGGCCACAGGGTAAACTGCGCGCACAACAGTAAATTTTGCAGATTTTGAGGTTTGCGGGTTTATTTCGTATATCGTATTGCGTATATCGTATGTCGTCAGAGGGATTTTTGGTGGACGGATTGGGAGAATTGGGGGTAAAATGTCAAATAGCGTGCCGCGGACAGGAAAAAACTAAAAACTTAAAGCTGAAAGCGTAAAGCCATAGTGTAAAATTTAAAAGTTGGAAGACTGTAAGTCTTTTATAGGGGACAAGATGAGCGAGGAAGGAAAAAAGGAAGAAGATAAAAAAGAGCGGCGGTTTAGTCAGTGGCAGTATGATATGCTCAAACGCTGCTCGGAAAAGAAAAATATGACGGAGTGGAACGAGTGGCGGAAAGACCACTCTGAGGATTGCGTTCAGGATGTTTTGTTAGAGGGCGGGGACTTTTCAAATTGGCACCTGAAAGGCGTGAATCTTGGCACATATCGACAACACGGACATCGTACAGCAGAAGTGTTCTTGAGTAAAGCAAACTTTGATAATGCCCATCTTGAGGAAGCGAGTTTTCAGTTTTCCCATGTTGAGGGGGCAAGATTGCACAAAGCACATCTGGAGAGGGCGGTTTTAGATTTTGCTCATTTAGACGGCGTGTTTTTGTTGGAAGCTCATTTGGAAGGTGCTTATCTGCAATGCGCAGAGTTGACAAACGTAAATTTGTGTAACGCGCACTTTGAAGGAGCAAACTTGGTTGATACAGAATTGGGAGGCTCTAAGTTTGATAATGCTTATCTACAAAAGGCTAAGCTTCAAAAAGCACAAGTTGATGGTAAAACCTCTTTTTATTATTGTGAAGTTGACCGCGAAACCGATTTTCGTGGTGTTGGCTTAGACGTTGCAAGTATTGACCCAGCTACCAAGCAGCTCTTGGAATACAATATCAGGCGAAAGAACTGGGAAGAATGGTATCCCAAACAACATCAGTTGCTGGCATGGCTTGTTCGCAAATTCTGGGCGATAAGCGATTATGGGATATCCACCAAACAAATCATAAAGACTTTTTTTCAGTGGGCGTTAATTTTCGCGGCTGTCTATCTTGCTTGGGGCTTGATTGATTATCATCTTGTTGGTCTTAAGGATGATCCAGGAATAGTAAGCAATCTATTTGTGCTCGAAGGTGAACAAGAAACCGTATCACCTTGGCTGGTGCCGTTTCGTGCGGTTTACTTTTCCATAGTTACAATGACAACGCTCGGGTTCGGCGATATGTACGCTAACGAGGGGAGCATTGCGGGGCACGTGCTTTTAATATTGCAGGTTATTTTGGGATATGTTCTTTTGGGTGCGTTGATAACGCGGTTTGCAGTTTTATTTACAGCGGGCGGGCCGGCAGGGAAATTCGCGGAGGAGAAAAAGGAAAGCACAAAATAAATTCGGGGGTGAATATTTGGATTCCCGCTCCCTTGGGGACAAGTTTCGCGGGAATGACAAAGTGGAATTGGTGGGGCAAGCCCCACCCTACAATTACTTTTTTGATTGGCTTAAGTGAAAAGCATTTTGTAAATGGTTGGTAAAAGAGGGTTAGATTGCCACGGACTTCGGTCGGGATGACAAAAGTGGATTCCTGCCTTCGCAGGAATGACCCTCCGTCGCACTTTGTGCTATGGAGGGCAGGCAAAGTGCGTCGTCGTCCACCTTCGCCAAGGCTTCCGTCTTCGCTAAAGCTACACCGGACAAGATGGTGGATAAATGCCAGCGAGGCACAAAACTCTTGCGAAAGTTGCAAAGATTGGTAAAGATGATGTCTGCAAAGATTATTTTTTGAAAGGGAAACACAATGGAACTAAAACTTGACGTTAAGACACTTGTTGTAGGGATTGTTTTGGGAGTTATTGTTACCGCTGTAATAGGGGCCGGAAGTGCGGACAGCGCCGATTTCGGTATTGCCATTGCCGATAAAGGAGCAGCACTTGTGAGAACATCGAACGGCAGCGTCTATATCGTTAATGCAAGCAATGGTATGGCAACAAGAGTTTTGCACGCCAGCGTAAAGGACAACCCCGATGACCGCAGGAGTAGTAAAGGTAGTCCTTTTTCCTTAGGCGGCTCAGGCCAGTAAGAAATCTCTACAAGGCATTCAGGGGATTGGATATGAAATTATCTCATCCCCTAAAGAATTTTCGCCGCTCGCTGTGGGTTTGCATCAGGTGTGGGCTTCAGGATATAGAAACCCCCGTTTTTATAGGGCGATGCGAAAAAATAAGTCAGGTTTGGTTTGTTTTTTCTGCTTAACCCGGCCTGAACTTGTGTCGATACAATTATTGAAATTCGTCTGACGATAGTTAAGAATTGCGAAAGCGATGTTGAGTTAAAAAAGGAGTGCTAAAAATGGGGATACAAAACTGGTCAGAGGATATTATTCTCGTTGACTTGCCCCAGGAACCAAACATGGGCGATGAGCTCAAAACCGTTACCACGATGGTGCGTGACAGAGGCGACTGTGATGTTGTGATTGATTTTTCCAGTGTCGATATTGTAACCTCTTCAAGCCTTTCGAAGCTGCTAAAGCTGCGCAAGTTGCTGACTGATTGTGAACATAAGCTTATCTTTTGCAACGTTGCTCCAGCAACCAAAGGCATCTTTACGGTAACCGGCCTTGACGGAGTTTTTGAACTTGCTGATGACAAGTTCGTTGCCCTGGCAAGTCTGCAGATTGTCAGTTAGCCCGGCTCAGGGAGCTTGACAGACGGTTTATCTTTTGTATAATATAGCGCAGTTTCGCCCTTTTCGAGCCGACTACGAAGACCACTTATATCAGCGGTGTTCGTAATCTGCTCGCAGGGCCTGTGCAAAAGCGGGACAGTATTAAATGGACGAAGAAACCCTGCAGCAAATCGAGCAGATAATAGGTCATAAATTTTCCAACCGCAACCTCCTATCCAAAGCATTCGCTCATTCCTCTGCGGTTGACGACCGTCTTTTTAGTAACGAACGGCTCGAGTTTCTCGGCGACGCCGTTTTGGCTGTGGTTATTTGCCGCACGCTCTTCGAGCGGTTCCCGGAATATCTGGAAGGCGACCTGACGAAAATAAAGAGTATGCTTGTTTCCCGCAGGACCTGTGCCCGAGTTACCAAGCAGCTCGGCCTGCACAAGCTCCTGAAGGTCGGCAAAGGCATGGCCCCCTCCAGCAGGGCTTTGACCAGCTCCCTTGCTGCCGGCTTATTAGAGGCTGTTATCGCCGCAATTTATATTGATAGCGGATTTGACGCCGCCGATGGCTTCATCTCAAGAGCTTTTGCTTCAGAAATCGGCCGGACCGATGCAGAACAATCTCATGGCAATTTCAAATCAGTACTGCAGCAATACGCCCAACAGCAGCTTAATACCACGCCTTTTTATGAACTGCTCGATGAAAAAGGGCCTGACCACGACAAATGTTTCGAGTCGGAAGTGGTTATTGCCGGGCGTCATTTCCCAAGCGCCTGGGGGACAAACAAAAAAGAAGCGGAGCAAAAAGCCGCTTTCAACGCCCTCGTCGAGTTAGGTGTCCTCGAAGGCACTTTGCCGGACTACGACGGCTGAATCCGCCGGAGGCGGATAAATCCCCGCGAGCCTGAATGGTTTTGGAAGTTACACTGCTCTGTTGAAAACATATGAGAATTGTCATTGCGAGTCCCGATTTATCGGGACGTGGCAATCTCAAAGCAGCAAAAATCGAGATTGCTTCGCTGCGCTCGCAATGACAGGTAAGCGTTTCAACAGAGCAAAGTTACACAGAAATCAGCCATGCCAGGGCGTATAAGGCCAACGCAGTTATGATTATGAAAACCATAATGGAGCCGAATAAAATCGCTGCCTCCTTTAAGAAAACGCCCGCTGTAATTTTCGGCAGCTTTGTCGCTTTATAGACTACGGCTATCGCCGCCGTTAATGGCAGCAGCCACAGCATTGCCTGCGGATTTGGCTGGATTTGCTCCGGCACTGTAAAGGTCGCTATTACGAGAATATCTATTGCCGACATTTTATCCTCCCGCCGGCTCTGTTCTGCGAAGATGAGCCAAAGAAACGGCGTTGACAATACACAAAAGGTTAAGTAAGCCAGAGACCATCGTATATATCTGACCGATTTCATTCGGCCAGCCGTAGACAGGATACGCTCCGCCGGCGACGTGATGGGATAAAACCAAAACTATCGGCGGATTCACAACCTGGGCTCCCTTCACATACAGCGGCGCCGGCCCAACCAGGTCAATTACACCAATTGAACCGATGTACAACCCCGCGCAGAGAGTTAAGCTGATGGTTATGAATATAATTATCGCCCGTTTTTTTTCCTCAAGCACAAAATAGCCTGCGCCCGGCAGGAGCCAGCTCAGTATCCCAACAATCAGCAAAAACTGTGTGCGGTCTTTCTTCGAAAGCCGTGCCATTACGAACCTCCTTCGGCTTTCGAAGGCGTATTGCTATCCGGCGGTTCTTTATCTTCCTCGGCCAGTCTGAAGCTCATACGCTTTAATATGTTTTCAGGATTAAAGTGCACCGGCGCCAGAGATTGCGATTGGATAAAGTCTTCCTTATAGAGTTGAATTGCCTTGATGTTGTCGTATTGCTCCTGGTCAAGACGTCTAACTAAAATATTCTTTAAACAATAGCAGGACATATCCGGCTTAAATTCGAGAACCAAAGGCAGGGTGTCGATGGTATTGCTGTCCTGTGGCACGAGCGAATAAAGCCGGTCTATGAGTTGGCCCTGTATTTTGCGTCCGCTGACCAGTTGCTGTGCCACCGGATTAGCCGCATTTTGCAGAGCCAGTGTCTCCAGTTCCACATTCGAGATTCTCTGCAGGTTTGTTAAATTCAGCAACTTGAACGCATTGGCGTCTTCCGCACTTTGCTTGTCCTGCCGCTGATAAAGCTCATTAAATTTATCGACTGCGTTCTCCCAGCCCTTCTTTACCGCCAGGCCGATGAACTCTTCAGCTTTGCTTTTGGTATTATCCATTGCCGCAAGTTTTTTCAGGTCTTCCACCACTGTTTCTCTTATCGAATAAACCACTTCAGTCTGCTGTTTTTGGTCTTCGTCGAATTCAAGCGAACCGGAGGCAAAAGTTTGACTTACGCTTTCCGGTTCAGAGGCCTTTTCAGCTTCTGTCACCCGCATAAGCACCATTATTCGTCCGAGCATATCTTTTGCCGGTCCAATATTTTCATACAATCTCGGCTTTGGTAAATCAAATGGGCCGAGTTCGCTGGCTTTTAGCTCATCTATTGCAAAGACAACCCGGGTCAATGCCACCGGATTATACCCATAGCCTTTCAGGAACAGCACTCCAAGGTATTTGTCCGTTAGAATATCGGACGCACTAAGTAGCCCTGTCCGCCCTGAGTATACATTGATTTTGTATTTTTCGCTTAATTGTTCAGCAACAGCTACATAATCACCGGCCAATTGCTTAAATTGCTCGGCGCTGATTTCCGCAAGCTCTGTATCTGTATCCTGCAAGCCGGCCTCGGTAAGTGTTTTGGCCTCCTGGAGAATCCTTTCGGCCCTGGAGCTTATTTTATTCTGCAGCAAGTTTTTTGAAATGATGCCTGCCACCTCACCATAGCTTTTAATTCGCTCAGCTGGCGGCGAATTCGGGTCGTTCGGGTCAGAGGGAACCGATGCAATGAATTCTTCTCTGTGTCTTTGGTAAAATTCTTCTGTCTGTTCCTGTGTAGGCGCCGTTACTGTCGCTGAAACATCGTCAAGCTTGACGGCGATATATTCAAGCTGAACTCTGTCGTGCAGCTTATACCCGAAGCCGTAAGGATTCTGGTCGTTTATGTCACCGGCAAAGAATTTCTTGTATTTGTCAAAATGCTCGACTAATTCCTCTTCGCCTGGTTCATAACCGGTTTCGGCAAACACAGCCGAATCAAATTTTACAAATTCGACGTCGATTGTTTCCTCTTCCCAGCTTGTATTATGCATTACCTGCGAGCTTGTAATATTTTCGCTCGTGCAAATCATCCTGGCGTACCTCACTACCGTCATCAAATTACTGAACGCTGTTAGTATTTCTTCCTCTGAGACGCCGTGCCGTTTTACTATTGCCCCGATTAGCTGTGAATATGTTGCGCCGTTAAAAAGTTGCGGCGTTGTTATCGCAAGCTGCCCGCCCGAAGTCTCATTCGATGTCCTCACACCGGCAAGCTGCGCTTCGTTCTTCAGCAGCAGCCAGTACATTTCGGTTGGCATTGAGCGTCTGTAAATATCATTGATTTGTTTCTCACTGATACTGTACCGGTTTGCTCCCATCAATTGTTTTATATGTCTGATTAACGCAGGCGAAATTGTCCGGTTGGAAAACAACAGTTCAGCCAGCAGAACCGCCTGCAAGTCCTGCACACGAAGCATTGGCACGCTTAGGCTTCTTAGAAGGTCATCTGCCCGCAGGAGCTTTAGGGTTTCCAGCTCTCGCCGGGCCAAAGCTAAGTCATAGTTTGTTATTTTCCTGTTATCCGCGAAGTAGGCCACGATTTTGTGCTGGCTCGTTCTTCTTTGGCCAAGCTGCTGGAAGTATGTGCCCCCCACAAAGCCGAGCAATAGAACGATGACCACAACAGCCATCACTTTCTTGTTATTTTTGCGAAGCCATTTGATTAAATGCATATCTATGCTCCGAATGGTATTGTCGGTTGCCGATTGTCGATTTCTGATATGAAATCGAAAATTGAAAATCGTAAATCGAAAATCTCTTTCCTTATAAGTATATTCAACCATTTGAGCTTTGCAAGAAAAATAGCACTTTGCCCAAAACTGAGGATTTACAATATACGCAGCACGATATACGATATACGCAATACGCACGCTTGTCCTCCGTTAGTCCGCTTGGGGACGCCTAACGGCGGAGTCCATAGGACTGAGCGGAGTCGAAGGAACGCAATACGAATAATGATGGAAGAACAAAAAGAAAGCTATCGAAAATCGGCTCAGGCATTTACCGAGGCCAAAAATTTCCTGCCGGGCGGAGTCAATTCACCAGTAAGGGCCTTCGGCGGCGTTGATATGAAACCACTTTTCATTGCCGCTGCGAAAGGCTCAAAAATCTATGACATCGACGGCAATGAATACATCGACTACGTCGGCTCGTGGGGGCCAATGATACTCGGACACGCCCATCCGAAGGTAATAGAAGCTATCCAGGCCGCTGTGAAAAAGGGGACCTCTTTCGGGGCGCCGACCTTAACCGAAACCATCCTGGCCAAAAGGATAGTTAACGCTTTCGATTCCATCAAAAAGGTCAGACTCTTAGGGAGCGGCACCGAGGCCGTAATGACCGCAATTCGGCTGGCGCGTGGCTATGCCAAAAAAGATTTAATAATCAAGATGACCGGTTGTTATCACGGCCACAGCGATTCACTGCTGGCCTCGGCAAGTGCCGGCGTCCCAGAGTCAATTTCCGAACTGACCGTTGTGATACCGTATAATAATATCGATGCTGCTGAAACCGCCTTTCAGAAGCACAAAGGGGAAATCGCAGCAGTTTTAGTCGAGCCTGTAGCTGCAAATATGGGCGTGGTGCCACCTGTTAAAGGGTATCTTCAGGCACTTCGCAATTTATGCGACGCAGAAGAGGCACTGCTTGTTTTTGACGAGGTGATAACCGGCTTTCGTTTGGCACCTGGTGGAGCACAGCAGCTTTTCGGCATAAAAGCAGACATTACCTGTCTGGGCAAAATAATAGGCGGAGGCCTGCCTTTGGCGGCCTTAGGAGCCAGAGCCGATATTATGGATATGCTCGCACCAACAGGGGCGGTCTATCAGGCGGGGACACTTAGTGGCAATCCAATCGCAACCGCAGCTGCTAACGCAACGCTGGACGTACTCGAAAAAGGAAACTGCTACGAACAGCTCGAAGAGATTTCCGCGATGCTTGAGGCCGGCCTGAACAATGCCGCTAAAGATGCAGGTACTCCTCTTGCGATAAATCGCATCGGCTCGATTATGAGCTGTTTCTTTACAGACAAACCCGTTAGAAATTTCGTCGATGTTCAATCAACGAACATAAAACAATTCAAAAGATTCTTCGCAGAAATGCTAAAGCAGGGTATCTACATCGCCCCAAGCGCATACGAGGCGGAGTTTATCTCATTAGCTCACACAAAACAGGACATCGAAAGAACCATCATAGCTGCGCAAAAGGCCTTCCACAAAATAACAAATTGATTCAGCTTTCTTTAAGTTTAATCACAGACGGCTTGCCGAAAGAGAATAAGTTTGCCGTGCCTGAGTCTGAAAAGTTATTACATTAGGCTCTGGTCGAATAACATCAACTTTTCTCCCGTCAGATGTAACGTTTATCGGTACAGAGGTACGGATGCGAGCCACGTTGCTATTTCTCGATGTTATGGTCGCACTATTTAGACAACCATCCTTCCACGTGATACTAACATCGAATCCGCCGCGTGCTCTCAGTCCGCTTACCGTGCCGCTTTGCCATATCTTCGGCAGTGCCGGCAATAGTACGATTTCACCACCAAAGCTCTGCAGGAGCATTTCTGTAATGCCCGCTGTGCCGCCGAAGTTGCCGTCTATCTGGAAGGGAGGGTGGGCATCGAACATATTTGGATAAGTGCGGTCAGGACTTATGAGCATGCGTAGAATCTTGTAGGCGTGCTCGCCATCCTGCAACCGGGCCCAGAGATTCAGCCGCCACCCGAGGCCCCAGCCAGTGGATTCGTCACCGCGAATTTCCAGTGATTTTCGTGCCGCCGCAGCCAGTTCCGGTGTGCCGCGGAGCGAAATTTGGTCGCTCGGATACAATCCATAAAGATGTGAAACGTGACGGTGATGAATATCAGGAGCCTGCATATCCCAGTCTTCGAGCCACTCCTGAAGCCGGCCTTCTTTGCCGATTCGATTTGGTGCCAGACGACTGCGGGCAATAGCAAATTGTTTGCGCAAATCCTTGTCAATGTCGAGGATTTCAGCGGCCTTAATACAGTTGGTAAACAAGTCGCGTAAAATCTGCATGTCCATCGTGGGACCTGCGCAAATGCTCACGCCATACGGGTGTGTGTTCTCCGGCGACAGCGATGGGCACGTAACAAGCCAGTGGTTGTTTGGTTCTTCAACAAGAGTGTCGAGAAAAAACTGTGCAGCACCTTTCATGACAGGATAAGCCTTTGTCAGAAATTTTTTATCACAGATGTAATCGTAGTGGTCCCATAAGTGTTTACATAGCCAAGCCCCACCTGTAGGCCAAAAGCCCCAAGTAGGTCCATCAATAGGTGCCGATGCCCGCCACAAGTCGGTATTATGATGGCAAACCCAGCCGCGTGCCCCCCAGTTCACCTTGGCCGTGCGAGCACCGCTTTGACTGAGGTCCATTACCATCCCGATAAGCGGTTCGGCGCACTCAGCCAGATTAGTTGGCTCTGCCAGCCAGTAGTTCATTTCGGTATTGATGTTAATCGTATATTTGCTGCCCCACGGCGGCTTCATATCTTCGTTCCATAAACCTTGCAGATTTGCTGGTTGACAGCCGGGCCGCGAACTTGAGATAAGCAGGTAACGTCCGAATTGAAAATACAGTGCTGCCAGTTGCGGATCATTCACAGCAGCAAAAGTACTGATACGCTCATCAGTAGGACGTAAAGCAGCTTCTGTAGTACCCAAGTCCAGTTTGACGCGATGGAACAATCGCTGGTACTCGGCAATGTGGTCTCTGCGAAGGGCCTCAAAGGATTTTTTGCCGGCTGCCTTTATACGCTTTTTGGTCAGTGATCCAGGGTCGCCGCTAACGTCTTTGAAATTTTTGTAGCTGGTCGCTGCGGCAATCAGCAACGTGGCGGAATCTGCATTAGTAACCGAAATCCGGTTTTCATCATGGCTGGTCTTGCCGCCGGATGTCAGCACTCGCAGCATTGCTTGAAACTTCATCGCTCCTTTAATGCCTTCTGCTGTACCGTTGACACCCTGTATCACTATCGTATCGGACGGCCCAACTTTGACCTTTGCTGTTTGTTGGGTTTTCATCGCGGCGGTGAATGAAATTTGCCCAGGCTTGTCCGCAATGAGGCGGATAACTATCACTTGGTCAACGGCACTAGAAAACACTTCGCGGTTGAAATTTACACCCCCTTTGCTGAAATTGACACTAACGATGGCGGTATCAAGATTAAGCTGACGCCGGTAATTCACTGCCGTTTCGATATTGGGAAACACGAGAAGCACATCGCCGAGCGATTGGTACTGCATCTGCGAGATTGGATTGGCCATCATTTTCTCGCCGATAAGCTTATGGGCATCGGCGTACTTTCCAGCAAAGATAAGTCGGCGAGTTTCGGGTAACGCCCGGAGTGCCTCGGGATTGGTTGGGTCATAGGGGCCGCCAGCCCAAAGAGTGTCCTCGTTGAGCTGAATGCGCTCGTTGTTGATGCCGCCGAAGACCATCGCGCCAAGTCGGCCATTTCCAACAGGTAGTGCCTCAACCCACTGCTTGGCAGGCTGGCGATACCAGAGAACCAAAGCTTCTTGGTTGTCAGACCCAAGCGCCAAAGAGATTTGGTCAGCTTGGACGAACGGTAACAGAAATCCCATCACCAAAAACCATCTTATCAATGCGAGGTTAATCGTTTGTTTCAAGCCCCTGTCTATTGCATTTATATTTTCACGGCAGAAAAACTAATCTTCAACTTTTATAACAAAGCCGCCGTTGCCTTTAAGTTTAATTCCAAGCGATTTATCAGGAGTGATTGCGATTTTTTGCAGATAGAACAAGCAGTTGTCGGAACCATCGGTTATCAACGTTCCTGTCTTGGTATCTTTAAGAAAGGAAAGGTCGAGGTTGATATTTTTTTCGACATCTTCACCATTTATACCAGCGATATACCAAGTATTTTTTGATTTTCGGGCTAAAACTACGAACTTTCCGGGGAATCCGTCTATAAAGCGGGTATCATCCCAACGGGAAGGAATCTCTTTCATAAAGTCTTTGACGTAATCCGAAACTGCAGCCATACTTTCAGGAGTTTGGGCAAAGTGCTGTATCCCCGAAGTGAAAATCACCGACAGCGCCAACTCAAAACCATTCGTTGTTACTCGTTTTATGTTGGGTACTTCAGAAAAACAAACCGGCGTGAAATCCATCGGGTCAAAAACATTTCGAGTAAACGCCGCCGTGCAACAATGGCTGGGCTCAAGATCGGCATTACCCTGTTCAAAAGTTACATACTCAAACCCTTTTATCGCCTCGACCGTGAGCAGATTCGGATACGTACGCTGCCATCCCCTCGGCAACGTCGCCCCATGACAGTTCACCGCCAGCCTGAACTTAGCCGCATCTTCAAAAATATCTTGGTAATAAGCCATCATAGATTGACCATCCCCACCGAAGAAATCCACCTTTATCCCCTTTATGCCCATCTCTTTCAGTCTGCTGAACTCCTTAAAGCGGTCTTCGTGTGTCAGTAAATTATCTTTAGGATGGTAAGAAACGGCATTCCAGCTGCCCGCTGAATTGTACCACAAAATAAGCCCGACCTTTTTGTTTTTGGCGTATTCAGCAAGCTCTTTAATCTTGTCGAGGCCTATTTGCGTGTCCCAGTTTGCGTCGATCAGGCAGTATTCCCACCCCATATCGGATGCGAAATTGATGAATTGCTTCTGCACATCGTACACCACCGAATCATCTTTCAGCATGACCCAGCTCCACGAAGCCCTGCCCGGCTTTACAAATAAACTGTCTTTAAGTTTGGCAGGCTCAGCCAAATCGGTCCCCAATGTCGATTCCACTATTGTTTTCAAACTGTCCCCGATGGCAATAATCCGCCACGGCGTAAACCACGGCAGTTTCGATTCGGGATTCACCGGCCCGCCGGAAAAAACTTCCGCCGCCTGAGGAAATCCAATGAAAAACTCATTGTCAGCCGAATGCCGTTTTAGTCGGCAGCCACAGTAATTCCTGTCGGGCGCAGTCTCACTAATCAGTATCCAGTATTTATCGTGGTTAAATAATGCCGGGAAAACCCAACCCGCATCATTACGAGGCAATTTGTCCGTCTCGATACCCTGCTTGTAATGCTCCTCATACGAAGGCTGGGTCTGGCACCATCCGGATTTTGCCTCAGCTATCGGCTGAATCCACGTTTTTGTGCCGGGAAGAAAATTAAACGATGTGGTTTCTTCTCTGATTTTCTTTATATCCTGCGATTTTTCAGGGAAATAATATCTAAAAGCAACACCGTCGTTTGAGGCCTGAAAAATAACATCAATCTTTTTGCCGGAAGAATTTTTCAAATGAAACACTCGCCTGTTTCCGGCATAAGAACAACGGCACCTCTTACCTTGCAGCATTTCATAATTTGTTTTGACAGCCTCAACATCTGATACGGATTCTACTGTCAGGCCATTGGAGAAATCCTCGTCCTCTCTGATTATCCCTAATTTGGATTTCTGAAGGATAGCCGGGCCGGAAAATTCAATCCGGTAATAGGCACATTTGTCATTGGATATCCAAAAGCGTGAAGAAATTTTTTTATCGGGGCTGTTTATTACATATTCATTTTCTTTTACCGAACATGGGCACATACAGGATATAAAAAGCAGTAATGCAAATGTTTTACTTGCTGTATTCAATCTTCCAAATCTCCTGTTTGGCTGCAGCCACAAAGATTGTTCTTGGCCGGTTCAGTGTATCGTGTATCGTCTCCAATTACAACTTTCCGTTCTCAATCGTCCGTCCTCAACCCCCCAAAAAATAAATTTCTTGCACTCGCCTCTGCCGCAAAGCATAATAGTGGCCAGCGTTATATGCAACACAAAATACGAACAGTTAGGAGATACGAAAATGGACCTGGAACAGGATGAGCAGAAAAATCTAATCGACACTACCGATTGTCTCGAAGCTGTTGGGGTATTCAGGGGATGGAAAAACTTTTTGTTTATAGTCGCAATGCTTTGCCTGCTCTTATTGCAGGCGTCCTTCTGGCTCGTAAATACCGGCTACGTCGTAACAGAGCAGGTTGGTGGTGATAAGGCCCCTGCTGCAACCAGCGGCTCGGGGCCAACTGCGGCAACTGCGGCTGAGGCGAAAGAAAATATTAAAAAAGCCGCGGAGCAAGTAACGGCGCCAGGTAAGCCAGCCGAAGCGGTGCCCCGGCCGCCGCAGCCCAAACCTGCTGAACCTCGCTTCAGGATAGAATTCAAACGTCTCGCCTGGCTTATCCGCTTTGTCGATTTTGTGCTTATACCTGCAGCGATACTTTACTGCCTTACGATACTGTTTAGCTTAAAGGTCTCGCTCTTAGGAAGACTCGGCGGAATAAACCATATCTCTCGAGCATTTTTCCTCTCGCTGGTCTTTCTTGTTTTGCTTTTGCCCTGGCAGAAGTTCTTTGCCAATGTAGTTTTCGGAGCAATATACACCCCCGGCGAATTATTAACCTCCTATACCACCGAGACCAAAGGCATATTCGGCACTGCTCTTTACTATTTGCGCTTCACCGGCTACTGGCTGGTGGCGGTGCTGCTGCTTATCTCCGCACATATCCGCAGCAGCCGCTGGGCAAAGGCCATTCTTCGCCGGCTGGAGGTAATATAAAAGCTGGAATCAAAAAATCTTAGAGTCTTGTTAGCGGCGGTGACACACTCGAAGCTGCCGCTCGTCGCCAACTCTATTCGCCCGGGCTGACGCTGGCGGACTTTATCAATACAGTTTCAACGGGGACATCGGAGTACCGGCCCTTTCGCGTTGTCCTGACGGCTGCGATTTTATCCACAACATCCATACCTTCGACAACTTTGCCGAACACCGCATATCCGGGCTTGTGCGGCCCGGCATAATTCAGGTTGTGATTGTCCTTATGATTGATAAAAAACTGGCTGGTAGCGCTGTGAGGGTCTTGTGTCCGGGCCATTGCGATGGTGCCTCGATTGTTTTTTAACCCGTTACCGGCTTCGTTAACTATTGGTGCATGTGTTTTTTTCTGCTTCATATCAGCAGTAAAGCCGCCCCCCTGTATCATAAAACCCTTTATAACCCTGTGAAATATTGTTCCATCAAAAAAACCCTCCTCTACATAGCGAAGGAAGTTCTTCACCGTAACCGGCGCAGCCTTTTCATTAAGCTCGACGACAATGTTACCCATACTCGTTTCCAATTTTACCCTTTTCGATTTCTGATCCGCCACTTTTAGCTCCTTACTGACCGTCTTTTCCTCGGTTTTTTCACTTTCAGTCTCATATATTTTCTTGTCGCTACCGGCCATTACAACTGTTACCGCAAAGACCGTTAATCCCAATAAAATCGGAATGCTAAACCAAAACCTGCGGACCATACAATCTGCCTCCTAAAATTTACATATTTCCAAAAGATTTGAGAACAGCGCTCAATCTACTGTTTCCTTTCATCCTTATTTTTAGTATTCTTTTCGCACTCACCCTGCTTCGCATCATCTGCTGTCTCTGCACATCCAAGGTATTTTCGTGCGTAATCGACGCCGGTCTTCATATCCTTCTGCTCCCATTTATAATCTAAAAACTTTTTATACCACTGCTTAGCACCCTGGTAGTCTTTCAAATAATGGTGACAGTTCGCAATTTTATAGGCCAGCCGATATTTATATTCGTAATAATCCGAGTATTCCCAGGCCTTGTTATAATATTCGAGCGCCCTGGGATAGTCCTTCTCATTATAGTATGTGTTAGCCATCAGACTGGCTGCTCGCCGATACTCAATGCTTTCCGGGTCGTCTAAAATTTGTTTGAGATTCTCGCGACAGTTTTCGTAATCCTTGCTTTGGCAATAACAGCCGGCTAATTCCAACCGGGCTGCATGATAATCCGGTTTCAACTCAAGGGCTTTTAGAAATGCCTGAATCTTTTGGGCCTGGTCCTCAATTTGCTGACCATCTTTCAAATATGCTCCAGCATAGCAGTTCTTTTTGATAAACTTTGAAAGCCCTATATTTATTCTTCCATAAGACTCGGATACCGTCTCTTCGAGGACCGAAAGCTCATACCCTTTTTCCCGCACGTTTTTTAAATACTGTTCCAGTTGACCCGTTTCGTGCAACCAGTAAAAGAACGCTCTTGCAAAATGACAGCCCAAGTCCCAATCATGAAATTGCTCCGTCGAAGATGATAAGAGTCGCTTTATATTGGGCCTGCGACCCTGCTCAATCTTGTTCCTCAATATTTGTCCCCGCCAGGGATTCGGCCTTGCCACCGTCAATTTGCCCTTGACGATTTGTGTTTGCTCACCCAAAAAACAGGCAAGTCCTTCGTCAAACCACACAGGGCAGTCGCGATAATTCAACTGGATAAAGTGACGTGTGATTTCATGAAAGAGCGTATCCCATCTGTTAAGCTCTCCGTTATCCATAAATTGATGCGTGTATACCGCCGGCGTATTAGGTTCATAGAAGCCGTGCTCGACTTTAGCCTCATGGCCGTCTCTATTAAGAAGCTGCTGTGTGTCGGATTGTGTCTTAGAGTAGTAGATTGTTAAAGGTTTTTGCCATCCTGTTTGAAAATACCGTTTCTGCAGATTCTCACAATATGCCTCGGTGTTTGCCCGGATGAATTGCACATAACGAGGGTCTAAATCGCTGCAGATTGTAAAGTGGTCGCTTTGGCGGTCTTCAACAAAAGCACTTGTGAAGAGCAAGAGTGTACAACAAATGCACAAGAGGATTTGTTTCTTCATTTTATCCTGACTCTATCGATATAGATAAAAAGCCCTACTTCGCTTGCTACTCTGCGAAGCAGCGATTCGCTACGTAGCACGAGGAAGCTACGCAGGGCAGATACGGGGGATTCGAAGCCCCGTCAGGCCATTTTTCTAATCCCTTGCAGCGACAAAGCTTAGCGTTTAACTCCCTGCTTTATAACAGCTTAACAAAATCTCACGGCTTGTCAAGGGCAAATCGCGTAAATCATAAAGGAGAATGATAATAACAACCCCTAAAGACCCCCCACTCGTCTCGGCGTAGGCCGAGCGCCGAAGGCGGAGAGAATATTTAGTCGCTATTCGCTCGCCAGTTGAGTCCGGTAAAGCCGGGGGTAGTTTTAAAGATTCCTTGACTCCGCTGTGCTTCGGTCCTCACAATGATTTTTTAATAGATCCCTCCGCTCGGCCTTCGGCCTCGGTCGGGATGACAAAGGGTATTGGGGCAGACTGCGGCGGGGATGGCAGATAGAAGGATACGCCATTTCTTGGTTTGGTGTAACAGCTTATTGCTAAAGGAGTTATTCCAAAATTCATCGCTAAAAGCTACTTTTAGAGGAAATTTTGTAAAATAATGTAAAAAATACTTGACAATAAGTAATATATGTTTTACATTATGTATAATTTAGCTTACATAAACAAAAGCAAATGATAATCGAAAAGGCGAAATGTTATGAATAGAGCACAGAAAATAGCGACTTACAATCTGATAATGATGATATCAGGCTCGGCGGTAGTCTTGCTGACTTCTCTTATGGAGTTGCCGGACTTAGTTTGTGTGATAGAAATAGTGATTGTTTTTACGCTGGTTTTTACATCACCTCTTCTTTTCAAGAAAAAACAAGGTCGAGTCAGCTTCGATGAGCGTGACGCCATCATCAACCAAAGGGCAATGCTTGTTGCCTTTTCCGCAGCATTTGGTTGTTTAGGTGGACAGTACATCATGCCACTAATCAAAGTTGGGTTGGAGGGTTCAGTTCGAGTGTATGAACTTGTGGCGATGTACATAGGAGCTCTGATTTGCTTTGTGATCTCGAAATCTTTGATGGTTCTGATTCAGTACGGCTGGGGAGGCAAACATGCCAAAGAGTGAAATTTCGAATCAGATTCGCAGGTTGCGGTTTGAAAACGGCGAGATGACACAGCAACAGTTAGCTGACAAGGCGGGCGTCACACGGCAGACCATAATAGCAATTGAGGCAGGGAAATATTCACCATCGCTCACACTGGCGTTTAGAATAGCTAAGGCCTTCGGTTTGCCATTAGTGGAGGTATTTCAATATGGGGAGAAGAAATAAACTGCACGGGAGGTGAAACAGAAACTGTCTTTTAGAAACCAGGAAATCCCTTGCTTTATCGAGGGGTTCTTTTTTGCTGTTTATCTTGCTTTTGCGTCTTCGCACGCTTCTGTGAACTTTCATAAAGTCCTTATTCGACCAGTCTTTTGCTACGCAAAGGCGACATCGAGAATCATCATAACCAGAAATCCCAAAATGGTTCCGGCGGTGGCCAAGTCCGTATTATTATTGCGCTGGGATTCGGGTATAACTTCTTCGACCACCACGAAAATCATAGCACCTGCGGCGAAAGCGAGGGCGTATGGCAACAGCGGCCTGGCCAATAAGACAGCGGCTGCCCCTGCGACGGCAGCGACCGGTTCGACTACGGCGGATAACTGTCCATACCAAAAACATTTTAAGCGAGACAGGCCTTCCCGCCGCAGAGGAACTGAAACGGCAAAACCTTCGGGGAAATTTTGAATTCCTATTCCTACCGCCAAGGCAACGGCAGCGGGCAGAGTTGCCGAGGGAAACCCTGCTGCAACTGCGCCGAAGGCGACACCGACAGCCAAACCCTCAGGTATATTATGGAGTGTTATAGCGGTGACAAGCAAAGTGCTGCGCTGCCAAGATGTTTTTATACCTTCTGCTTCTTCCATTGGGAAACCAATATGAAGATGCGGAAGTATTTTATCTATTAGCCGCAAGAAGCTTGTTCCCAGCAGAAAACCTACGGCGGCCGGTATCCAGGAGGGGATGCTTTGATTTTGCGACATTTCTATTGCGGGGGCCAACAAAGACCAGAAGCTGGCGGCAATCATAACTCCGCCGGCAAAACCCAACATGGAATCAAGAATCTTTTGACTAAATTTTTTGGTCGTAAATACGGCTGCCGCACCAACAGCAGTTACAGACCAAGTAAAAAGTCCAGCAACGAGGGCCTGGAGAACGGGATGAAGATTCTCAATCCAACTTAACATATTCGTCATATACTGCGAATTATACGCCGTTGGCTTATTTGATACAACAGGTTACGTTTCAAAAAATATGGAGGGTCATCAAATAAAGATGACCCTCCTTTTGGTGTTATTTTAAGAACTTCGAGACGAAGGGTGAAGTTTCACCGCGTCGCAGGAAGTGGCCTGATGGTCCTTCGCCGAGAAACTCAGAGAACCAGGATTCGTGCTCGATTTCCTCGTTGAGAATTGCGAGGGCCAAATCATACGTCCTGTGGTCCTTGCCAGCGGTTATATCGCAGATTTCGGTGTAACCCCTGACGGCACATCGTTCTGCGTTGACGAGCACTTTTAATATTGCTTCGACATCTGCGGGGTCTTTCGGCAGGTCGGCAGGAGGGCAAGCGGACATATCGTGGAACTCCTTCATACCTCCGGGCAGTTTTCCGCCAAGCTCGTAAATGCGAGGTATCAGGGCTTCAAAGTGGTTACGGTCCTCAATCCTTGCCGTCTCGGCGATTTCCTTGATTCCTTCGCCTTTCAGACCAATTAGGTTTGCACGAAGGATGGTGTAATAGTAATAGGTGGTAATTTCAGCAGAGGCATTTTCTACTAACATTTGCAACAGTTTGTCCAAGTCTACTCCAGATTTTTTTACCATTTCGATCGCTACTTTTGCCATTTTTTTATCTCCTTTTTTAGTAATAATTCTTAGATAATAATCGTTCTTAATTATATTCAAAAAAATATATCACGACTTTTTGATGCATTTATCGCAGGTACCCTCTAATAGTACTTTTATGTTAGCAACCTTGAAGTTTTTTTGAAACGCTCTTGGGACCCTCAAGTTGTCGTAAATTTCGTTTTGAAAGTCCACTATCTTATTACACCGGCGGCATTTGAAATGGTGGTGGTTGTTTGTATCCGGGTCGTATCTTTTCGCTTCGCCGGAACTTTCGACGACGTGAACAACGCCGATTTCGGCAAATTTCGAGAGTGTTCTGTATATAGTACCAAGGGATATGTCGGGGAAAACGTTCCTAACCTTCCTTAAGATGTCATCCGAATCAGGATGGTTTTTTGATTTAATCAACTCCTGGTATATGGCCACGCGCTGCGGGGTAATGTTGAGATTGTGCTGCCTGCACTTATTCCTGAATGAAGCTATCAAGTCATATTTATTTTTGTTTAACATTTCACAATTACCTAAAGAGAACGATTTTTTGCTAATGATTACTATATAAGAATTATTCTTAATTGTTCAACAAAATTTTTAAGAATTTTTTGAATGGTCTATAAAAATTTGCAATTGACAGATATAAGTGGTTATTTAGTAAGACATTGCGTCGATTAAAAGGATTTGTCTGTTTTTGCGATATCGGTCGAAAAAATGGGAGCAGGGCATTGGCTTGCTGTTCCTTAGACGGCTAAAGGGGTTGACTTTTCGATACTTCAAATTAGGGGGCTATTCTGATAGAATGGGGGTTGGCAGCTTTTAAATGGTGATTGTTTATGGCGATTCCAGTTGTAGCGATAATAGGTCGGCCTAATGTGGGCAAAAGCAGTCTGTTAAATGCACTGGCGGGTGAGATGATAAGTATTGTCGAGCCGACAGCGGGCGTTACGCGAGACCGGGTGAGCACCATAATCAGAAGGGACGAGAAGTACTTCGAGCTTGTCGATACCGGCGGATACGGGATAGTCGATACCACCAAGCCCCCCAGAGGTGAAAGGGGTAAGCTAAGTGAGCATATCGAGCAGCAAATCACTGCGGCAATTGAGTCGGCTGAGCTTGTATTGTTTATGGTTGATATTCGCGATGGGGTTGTGCCGTTAGATGAGGCGATAGCGCGGCTTTTGCGCAAAGGCGAGTTTGACGTTATCAGCGTTGCAAACAAAGCAGACACCGCTAAGATGTTTCCGGCGGCGGGTGAGTTTTCCAAATTAGGTTTAGGTGAATTCTTGTGTATCTCGGCGACGAACAATCTTAATAAGCAAGTGCTGCTGGACAGAATTTTCGAGAGACTTTCCGGTGTCGAATCGGCCAGGCCTGCTGAGCCGGTGATGAAGATAGCGATAGTCGGCAAACGCAACGCCGGCAAGAGCACTTTAGTAAATGCTATGGTCGGTTCGGAGAGGGTAATCGTCGATGAGAGGCCGGGGACAACCAGAGACGCTATCGACGTGCGGTTCGAAAAGGACGGTAAGACCATCGTTGCTATTGACACAGCAGGGATAAGAAAGAAAAGCAAAATAGCTGACAGTATTGAGTTTTACAGCTACGTTCGTGCGACTCGGTCGATTCAGCGGGCTGATGTTGTGCTGTTTTTGATTGATGCGACGGTGGAAATTTCGCAGGTCGATAAAAGAATTGCCAGATTTATTGCCGAGGAATACAAAAGCTGTATTATAGTTATCAATAAATGGGACCTTGCGCGTGGCACGTCTTCACGGGCTGGAAGCCCGTGCCACACCAGTGACTATGAAGATTATTTGACAAAGATGCTGCCGGCTTTGAAATATGCGCCGATAGCTTTTACAACTGCAACTGAGGCGAAAAACGTTCAGAGCGTTCTGGATTTGGCGGCTGAGATTTTCAAGCAGACAACAACGTGGATACCGACCGGCAGATTGAATAAGGCGTTTGAAATGATAAAGGCAGAACGCCCCGGCACAACCAAACGAGGCAAAGGCGGCTTGCCAAAAATTTATTATGCTGCGCAAATTGCCGTTAATCCTGTTACTATCCTGATGTTTGTGAACAGGCCGGAACTGTTCGAAGAGAATTATCGTAGATTTATTATAAACAGATTGCGAGAGCTGCTGCCGATAGATGAGGTGCCGATAAGATTATTATCGCGAAAACACAGATAATGGTGATTGCCATAGATACAGTTAAGGAGTCGGACGAGTGAATTCTCTATTTGTTGCGGGCGTTTCAGTTTTTTCGCTGCTTTTGGGATACGTTTTCTACAGCCGAAAGGTCAAGCAGTGGCTGGGGGTCGATGATAACGAACCTGTGCCATCGGTGGAAATGAATGATGGTGTTGATTACGTGCCGGCGAAACACTGGACGATTTTATTTGGTCATCATTTTGCCTCTATCGCCGGTGCTGCGCCAATAATAGGGCCAGTGATTGCGTGCCTCTACTGGGGATGGCTCCCTGCAGTAATCTGGATTGTCGTCGGCGGGGTTTTCTTCGGCGCGGTTCACGATTTTACCGCCCTTGTGATGTCACTGAGGAACAAGGGTAAATCCATCACCACCATTACCGAGTCTGTAATGGGAAAGCTGAGCAAGATTCTGTTCAGCATATTCGCGCTTTTAGCATTAATCCTCGTGGTCGCAGTATTTGCAGCCGTCGCAGGGGCAACTCTGGCGACGACACCTGCAGTTGTAATCCCCACGTTCGGGCTTGTGGTCGTGGCTGTGATTGTCGGTATCCTGATGTATCGCATTCAGGTCAGCGTCCTGTTATCTTCGGTAATAGGCGTGGCGCTGCTGGTCGGGCTAATTGTGGCCGGCTATTATATTCCGATTGAGCTTGGTGTTGAAAATGCCGCAAGCTGGTGGACTGTGATACTGCTTATCTACGCTATGGTCGCATCAGTAGTGCCTGTAACTCTTCTGCTTCAGCCCCGTGACCATCTTGCCGGTGCGGTGCTGTATCTGGGTATGTTCTTCGGATTTTTGGGCCTTGTTATTACCCGGCCGGACACGAAAGCACCAATGTTCGTCGCTTTTAACTCAATCAAGGAGGGTTGGATGTGGCCTATGATGCTTGTTACGATTGCATGCGGCGCCATCTCCGGCTTTCACAGCCTGGTCTCAAGCGGAACCACATCAAAACAGGTCCCGCGAATGCGTGATGCACGCGTCATCGGCTACGGCGCTATGATTGCCGAAAGCGCTCTTGCAGTTTTAGCAGTTATAGCAGTTTCAGCCGGTCTGTACTGGAAGAGTGCTCCAGACGGCCTTGAGGGACTCGTGTACCAACAGCTTTTCCAAAAGGGCGGCTGGATTAAAGCATTCGGGGCCGGATACGGAGAGCTTACGAAGGTCATTTTCGGCGGGATGGGGACATTAGTGGGGATAACAATGCTCAAGACCTTTGTTATGACGACCCTTGATACGGCAACGCGGATTACCCGCTATATATGCAATGAACTATTCGGCGAAACATTCGGCATACGCTGTATGAAGAACAAATACGCAGCCACCATACTTGTCGGCGTTCTGGCAGGCGCCCTTGCTTTGGGCAACTGGAGGGCTATTTGGCCGGTATTCGGCGCCGCCAACCAGCTCATTGCCAGTTTAGTGCTTATTGTTGCAAGTTTATATCTATTGACCAGCAATCGCAGATTCGGCTTTACCGCTGTCCCGGCTGTTATAATGCTTGCGACGACGATTGGCGCTCTGGTATACAAAACCTACAGCTTCACCACTGCCGAGCAGCCCAATATCCTGCTGGCAACAATAGCGTTGATACTAATAATTCTTGCGATATTCCTTGCATATACGGCGTTGGCCACCATCATAAGAATAAAAAGGGCAACTGCAGGCAAACGTGCTGGATATTAAGCTCAAAAAAACAAGAGGTTGCATCTGCGTTGGCGTTGTGGATGACAGTTGAAGCGGTGATAGCTTTCCGGGTTCGGTCTCCATTTTACAACACGTCGTAAAATGGGGTTTCTGTCTATTCTCCTACGGTCGGCGGAGTTTCGGCAGAAGACAGCGGTATCAGCCTAAATCGAGCGGTAACCGGCTGCTGATTCAGCCTGATATCGTCCCTGCGGAGATATTCATCGGGGAAGTTGTAAATAAGCTCCCTTCTTAGAGGCTCAGTGGCGCCGGCGTCCTCGTCTTCAATTTCCAGTATGACCTGATAGGGCATTTTTTCGTAGGCTCGTTTTGCATCGGCAGTGGCTCTGATGGTAATAGTGCGCATCACTTCATCGAGGTTGTCCACCACGACCCTGTATTTCCCCTGGAGGTTGGGACTTACGGAAAATCTCAGCCTTGTGGTTGTTATGGTATAGTCGGCGAGCAGGTCCTCATCGGGCGACATTGTGATTTTCACAGTCCTTTGCAGCTCTCTGATTTGTCCCGGAGCCAGCTCGATATAAGGGACTTTTTCAACAGCCAACAATCTGGCCTGGTCGATTTCCCTGCGAGTTAATTGAACGTTTGCGGTGAGCTTTTCTCCGCTCCAATCTTTGGGCACAAACATATCGAGCTGCTTCGGCTCAATGGCTGCGGCCTTTATAGTGTTCTGTGTTTCGTCGATACACTTTATAGTCAGCGACTTCTTATCAAGCCCAACCACATTTACCGAGAGCGTCTCCGGCTCGCAGGATTCGACTGTGAGGCCAAGCTGTTTTATCCGGTCGATTCGTCTCAGGAAGGCCAGGACGTTCAGGGTATGTTCGCCAGGGCTTGCGATTGCTTCGGTCCGTTCGGGGTCCAAAAAGAATTCAAGGACAAGCGAGCCATCGTTTAGTTTGCGCTTTACATCGGCAATCCTCGACGCCGGGCCTTTAAGAACTATCTTATCAATAGAGACAGACGGTTCGTCATTGAAACTTACCCAGAGGCTGGGATTGGTGGATTTGGCAACGTTTATGTTAACGCTGGAAACAGAGAATTCCTCATCGAGGGCCAGGTCTGCCCAGACCCATATCAAGACCGTTATAAAAGCAACAGCCAGTATTTTGCCGTATTTGACTTTTTTTACCATTCCCTTGACCTCGCTTGGGACAAGTTCGATGAGTTCCCAAGCACAATAAAAGGTGTTTGGTGTCCCTATGGACACGCACTATACAAAGTCTTTGTGTTTTCGGTTATCGGTTTTCTTCGGCAATCTCCAGAACCTCTCGACAATCGGCACCATCTCGTCCATCGTGCTGATTAGGTACTTTCTCAGCTGAGATTCGCTGATTTCCCTGGTCAGCTTTCCATTCTGCGCAAGTGAGATGGTACCGGTTTCCTCGCTTACCACTAAGCAGATGGCGTCCGAGCCTGTGGTTATGCCAATGGCAGCCCGGTGCCGGGAGCCGAGTTCAACGCCGTCGATGCTGCCGGCTTCAGCCAACGGCAATTGCACTCTGGCGGCCACTGCCCGATCGCCTCGGACTATAACGGCCATATCGTGGAGGGCGGTGCCGGGGTGAAAAATGGTCTTGAGTAATTCAACCGTAACCCTGGCGTCGATTTTGACGCCGGTTTCTATAAATTCTCCCAGTGCCACTCGCTTCTCAATAACAATAATGGCGCCGGTTTTGGCGGCGGCAAGTTCAGTTACAGCAGTAACTATCTCTTCTGCGGTTCTTGACAGCAACTGGGATGAGCTTGTCAGAAACCTGGTGCGGCCTATTCTTATAAGCGCTCTTCTGATTTCCGGCTGAAAGGCGGCGACGGCGATAATCAAGACGGCAATCAAAAAGCCGTTGTAGAGATACTGCAGGCGTTCGAAGGCAAACTGCCCGACAATCAACTTTAAGATGAGAAAACCGGTGATGAGGATGAGTATAACGCCGCGGAACAACCTTTCTCCGCGAGTGCCTTCGAGAAAGTCAACGGCCCAATAAATTACCAGGCCGATAAGAAACAGCTCAATAGCAACAACCCACCAATCATACCTCGCCACGCGGCTGAAATAGTCGATGAGCGTTTCCACAAATCAAATCCCTTTGCAGGTTGCCAAACGCAATAAAAGGCGTTTGGGCTCCCTCGTCCGTGCAACTGCTAATCACTTATCTCAGGGGGCATCTTTCTTTCGGTGAGTCCGCTTGGCTTATCGATGAGCAAAGCACGGTCTATGTCGGACATCAAACTCTGCTGGTTAATAGTAAGGTTGCGCAGATGCCTTCTATGTCCCTCGGTTGCAGTCTCGCCGCCCTGCTCAAGAAGAGTACAGCCGCCAAGTGAGAAAACCAGAGCACACAAAAGAACTGCCAATCGCAAAAAAGATGTGCGCTCGGCGCCCCCGACGATACCCAAAATCATCAAAACGAAACTCTTTTTCATCGTTTTTCCCTCTTGAAATTCAATAACCCGGGCTTACTTTCCAGCCGAGGTTATTCTTTTAAGGCCCCCCCTCAGGGGGAACCCCTTAACATCACCCAACCAGCAATTATCACCGTTGCCTCCGAAGCTAAAACCATTATATCAGTTGGCAGAGGCGCTGTCAATGCAAAAAGCCGGCCGGTTATGGTGTTCTGTAGCAGGCCGGCGAAAAAGTCTTTTTACACCTGTAAAATAGGTTTTTTTCGGACGATATGTGATGTCAAGCCTACGAGGCGAAATTAACCACGGCGCAGGCAAAGAGAAAAATGTTAGCCACTAAACAGGCAATCGTTAAAATGGTGGGGCGAAAACTTTTGAAAGGGGATAAAATAATGACACACGACCAAATCCAAAAGTACAGACTTAAACTAACTGATATAATTACGGGTAAGCCCCCGTATGAAAATACGCATACTTCCTTAGAAGAATTGGCTAAAGAAGTTGGTGCAAGCACAACCAACAAAAGCAAAGGGCATGGTAAGGCATCGATACCAGAACTCGTCGACAATATTAACGATGCTTTGCGAACCGAATCAATGATTGAGACGTGTAGGATTGCAACCGAAAACTATGAGATAGCGGTAACCGCGACTAAGGCAACCGTTAAGAATTATTGGATAGCGGCAGCAATAGCAATCTTGAGTATGTTAGCGGCTTGGGTTGCTGTTTTAATCAGATAGGGAGATTTGGATTATGAATGGTGTAGTAGAGAACCCACAGCAGTGCTGTGGGCTAAATGAGAAGGAAGTGCTTTGCGGTGCAGTTTTGAATAGATCCCTCCACTTCGCTGCGCTCCGGTCGGGATGACAAGCAAAAACAATAAGTAAATTGGGACAGTCTTGGCGGCAATTGAGTCAGTTAACTTAAAATCTACAACAAAACCTAAAATGACTTTTCCCCACTTTCGTGAGGACAAGAATAAAAACATCTGGATTCCCGCTTTCGCGGGAATGACACCTGTGGTGGTGCCAGAAGGCAACGGGCAGTTTTGTTATAAGCTCTAAAAACAAGTAGCAGAGTATTGACGTGGCGGGTAAAAACGGGTAGTCTCTGGCAAGAGCAACGAATATCAAATGGGAACAATGAAAGGACGTGAGATGTTTACAACAATTATTGATGTAACAGCAAGAGAAATACTCGACAGCCGGGGCAATCCGACTGTCGAGGTTGATATATTGTTAGATGACGGCTCTTCCGGCAGAGCGGCGGTGCCATCCGGTGCGAGCACAGGAGCATACGAGGCGATAGAGCTTCGCGATACGAGGTCCAAACGGTATATGGGTAAAGGCGTTGCCGGGGCCGTGAAGAACGTCAATGAGATAATTGCGCCGGAGGTCCTGGGTATGGACGCTGGGCAGCAGGAGGAGCTTGATGCGTCGATGATTGAATTAGACGAGACGGCGAATAAAAGCAAGCTCGGCGCAAATGCGATATTGGGCGTTTCATTAGCGGCGGCGCAGGCGGCGGCGGAATCGGCAGGGCTGCCGTTATACAGGTATTTAGGCGGCTGTAATGCCAACATTCTGCCGGTTCCGATGATGAATATTCTCAACGGCGGAAAACATTCCGACAACAACGTCGATTTCCAGGAATTTATGATTATGCCGACAGGCGCCAAGAGTTTCCCCGAGGCCTTACGGATGGGTGCGGAAGTGTTTCATACTTTGAAATCCGTGCTTGCCAAAAAAGGTTATGCCACTTCGGTCGGCGATGAAGGCGGCTTCGCACCTATGCTAAAGAACAATGAAGAGGCGCTGGAGGTTATTATGAACGCCATAAAGAAGGCCGGCTACAAACCAGGGAAAGACATCTCGATTGCTCTCGACCCTGCTGCTACGGAGATGTTTGATGCTAAAACAAAGAGCTACAAATTCTTCAAGTCCGCACCGAAGAAAAAAATATCCAGCGATGCACTAATTGAACACTGGGCGAAGTGGGTTGATAAATATCCTATTATTTCCATTGAGGACGGGCTGGCTGAGGATGACTGGGCCGGCTGGACGAAATTAAACAAGAAAATCGGCAATAAAATTCAATTGGTCGGCGACGATTTGTTCGTAACCAATACCAAACGTCTTGCCAAAGGCATAAAGTTAAGCTGTGCCAATTCGATATTGATAAAGCTCAACCAGATAGGCACGCTGACGGAGACATTCGAAGCTATCAATATGGCCCGCAGGGCCGGCTGGACGGCGGTCGTAAGTCACCGCAGCGGCGAAACCGAAGATACCACAATTGCGGATTTGGCGGTTGCCACGGGTGTCGGGCAGATAAAGACAGGATCGCTATGCAGAACAGACAGAATCTGCAAATATAATCAGCTTCTGAGGATTAGCGAAGACCTTGGCCCAGCGGCACGATACGCCGGCTTTATGTTTAAGTAACCAAGAGCGCGAGCGACTCTGTTCCTTGTGCGGTTAAATGCTATGCAGAGGCAAAATATCCTGCGAACGCTTTTATTTGTTGTTTTTTTCAGCATAGGCACGGCGGTGCTGGCAGGGGCTATCCTCTGTGATGATTTGCTTCGGTACTACCGAAGCAAACAACTTTTGAGGTTAACGGAAGAATCCTTAAACCAGCTTCAATCCCTTAATGCCGACTATGACGCATTGCTGGAGCAGTTAGAGGAAGACCCGAACCTGCTCGAACGCATTGCCCCTGCTACGCTCGGCACAGAACCTGCCGATGCAAACACCGTTTACCCTAACGTAACAGCTGAGCAGCTCGATGCCGCCCGCAAGGTTTTGGCGGAAGACCTGGAGCAGGAACCCCGCCTTGCGGGAACCCAACAACTATCCAGAGCAGAAGTTCCCGATTGGATTGTCCGCTACAGCGAACCTTCCCGACGAATAATTCTTTTTTTAGCGGGCGCTTTTTTAATTCTTATTTCGTTTATCTGTTTCGGCCCTGCCAAACAGAGGCCCTTCGAGCAATAACCGCCACTTAAATGTTAGTAATTCAAGCCCTTACTCTCGTCGAACTTTCGCCCGGCCTCAATCTGGTCGATTGAGGACTTTTGGCGATTTTCCGGGAATGTATCGAACCATTTCAGGGCAGTTGCGTAAATATAAATAAAAGTAAATAAAAGAAACCATTTCTTCTCCTCCTTAAAAACATTACGGCGGCAGCCTCGAGGGAATCGAAGCTGCCGCTTGCCTTTATGGTTTTTCGAACAGGTAAATCGGCATTTGGTCAGCCGGAGATGTTCTCTTCAAGGCGGGCAAGTACGGTTCTGGCTTTTGAGACTTTGTTTCCAGCGGGGCTGCGCCAGTGCAACTCCGCATTTCGCTGGATTTGTTCTTCGACATTTTTGCAGGCCAAAAGCACGGTGGCGTGATTTTTATTACCCATACATCTGCCTATTTCTGAGGACGACATCCTCGTATGCTTTCTGGCTAAATACATGCTGAAATGCCTGGCCAGCGATACGGTCCTGTCTTTCTTTGAGGAGTGTATGTTGGCCGGTGTTATTCCGAAGTAGGTTGCGACGGCCGATTCGATATCCGATATGTGGACAATCGGGTCACACCTTTCGAGGTGCTCAGCGAGGACATCTTTTGCCATATACAGGTTGATTTTTTGATTTTGCAGTGCCCCATAAGCGATTAATTTCAGCAGAGCGCCCTCGAGTTCCCGCACGTTGGTTCTTATATTTTCGGCGATATATTTTATTACGCTTTCAGGGATGTGCTTTCTCATAGTTGCGGCGTATTGCTTGCAGATTTGGCAGCGAGTCTGGAAATCCGGTGTGTTAATCTTCACGACCATACCCGAGACGAAGCGGCTGACGAGTTTTTCGGAGAGCTGTCCTATCATTTTTGGATGTGCGTCAGAAACCAATACGAGCTGTTTTCCTGCCAAATCGATTGTATTGAAGGTATGCAGGAATTCCTCCTGCGTTGAAGGCTTGCTGGCCAAGAAGTGAATGTCGTCGATAGCCAACAAATCCGTTTGTCGGATACGGCGTCTAAAAGCCTCCAGCTTTTTTGTCTTCAAGGCCAGCACGAACTGATTGGCGAAATCCTCCGCTGACAGATAGAGCCAATTAGTTTGAGGCCGGCTTTTGCTCACCGCATTGCATATCCCTTGCAGCAGATGAGTTTTCCCGACCCCGTATCCTCCGTGAATAAACAGCGGATTAAAAGGACTTTGTTGTTCTCTGACGACCGCTTTTGCGGCGTTGTGGGCCAGCTCGTTCGACGAGCCGACAACGAATGTATCCAGAGTTAATTTCAGCCGACCCCTTGAGGACGGTTGTATTTTGGCCCTTCCGCCGCGGGTTCGATTCCGGGCCCTCTCCACCAGTTGTGCCTGCGAATCCAGTTGCGTCCGCCTCTGGTGGCCGGAAAGCTCAGGGTCGATGGTAAAGGTAATCTTCCTGTCGGCCCCGGTAACCGCCCGAACCGCATGGCTGATTTCATTTGAAAAATGATTTTCAATCCAGCTTGCTATGAAAAGGTTTGGGACACCTACTTTTAAGTATCTGTCAGTAAGTGTCAGCCTCGTTGAATTCTTAAACCAGATGCGAAACTTTTGCGGCCCCACCTTCTCGGCAAGAGCTTCGCTAACAGCACTTATCTGGGCATCCGCTAGGCGGGAACTCTCTTCCGTGATTGTGCTTTGCATAATACTCTCCTCGGCAATGACATCTTACTCTTTAGCTGCAACCAAATCCATTAGCAATTATTATTAGGTGATGAAAAAACAAATCAATCCCATTTTCAGGAATTTCTTTTCCACTTAATAGAGGTTACTATCAGCATTGATTTTGCGCACAAAAAAAATTTGTTTTGAACAGGTTTTGCACATCGTAAATTGGTTTTGTGGAAAAGCTGTGGATTAGGTTTTCTTTTTTTGTATTGCGTATGTTGGATTGGGCATATCGTGCCAGTGGAACGAAACCATCTATTTTGGTTTTGAGGAGTTTTTGCGGAGTAAATTTCCCAATGGACCTTTTGGATTCACACCGGTCATTTTAGTTTTTTATTTCCGCCAATCTATCGCCGGGGCAGGTTTGTCGGCCATTGACGAAATCCGCAAAACCCATAAGGCTGGAGCCGTCCGGTTTGATTTTTACAATCTTCAAGGCGTCTTCGCCGCAGACGACGTTTAGATTTTCATCGAGTGTTCCCGGTTGCAGATGAGTGAGGTTTGAGGTCCCGACTACGCAGGCCTCTGCTATGGTTACCCGCAGGGATTTTGCGGTCTTTTTGGAGACATAAATCGCCGAGGCGCCGGGCCAGGGCCAAAGGCCAAGTATCTTTCTTGCTAAAGATTTGGCTGAATCGTTAAAGTTCAAAAAGCCGTCGGATTTTTGCAGCTTCGGTGCCAACGTCGCTTTCGAATGGTTCTGCTCTGTGTGGATTACAGTGCCATCTGCTATTTTGTTGACGGTTTCCAATAGTAGTGGAGCTGCTAATTTTGCGAGCCTGTCGTGTAATTGCCCTGCTGTTTCACCGGTTTTTATCTTTGTTGTGACCTGACCGAGGATATCACCGGTGTCCATTTTTTCAGCCAGCGTGATTATGCAAATGCCGGTTTCGGTTTCGCCGTTGATTATAGCCCAGTTTATCGGCGCAGCTCCGCGGTATTTCGGCAGCAGAGAGGCGTGAACATTGATGGAACCCTTCGGCGGCAGATTTATCAGCTCATTGCCGATTTTCTGGCCGAACGCAACAACCACAATCAAATCCGGCTTATGGCCAGCTATCTTTTGGAGTGTTTGCAGAGTGTTTACATCATCTGTTTCAAGAAAAGATATGGACTTTTCGTTTGCCCAGTCAGCTACCGGCGTAGGTGTTGGCTTCCTGCCTCTTCCGGCCTGGCGAGGCGGCTGTGTAACAATGAAATCCAGGCTATGGCTTGATTGTGCCAAAGCATTCAGGCATTCAAGGCCAAACTCGCCACTACCAAGATAAACTGTCCTCATTTTTGATTTTCGAGTTTTTTAAGCTGTCTTCGATGTACGATTTTTGCAGCTGAGCCCATACGGTCGGCGATGGTCATTCCCTCTATATGGTCGTATTCATGCTGCAGGGCCCTTGCATAAAGCCCTTCGGCTTCTTCGGTAAATTCATTTCCATCCAGGTCGGTGGCGGTAACGGTGCATTTTTTGTATCTTCGAATTTTCGTGGAGACCCCCGGCACCGACAAGCACCCTTCCTCCATTGAGTTGAACAAATTGCCTGATTTCGCAGTGATTGGCGTAACGGTTGGGTTTATATATACCCTGACGTTTTTTCTGCTTGCGTCGAGCGATATGATAAACAGTCGCAACGGCACGCCCGCCTGCGGCGCTGCCAGTCCAACGCCTTTATTTTCCAGCATAATGTCCGTCATCTTTTGCACAAGCTGACGGATATTGTCATCGATTTTTTCAACCGGCTGCGCCCGGCCGGCCAAAACATCAGCCGGGTAATGCGTGATTCGACATTTATCAACATCTACCATTTCTCGACTCGTGTGTCGGCAGTTGTGCCGTCATTTATCTTTTCGATTTTTTGTAAGCATTGATTACTGCTTGTTTAATGTGCGTTGATTTTACTTCGTATTTGTCAAAATCAGCTATGTTGTTTTGATTGAGATGGAGTTGTCCTTCTCCTATATTTCCTCTATGTTGACCTTTTGAAAAGTATTTGTTGTTTTGAATTTCGTCCGAAGTCAAAACCCAGTATCTAATTCTATTACGCCACACTGCAATCCAGATAAACACATCGGCACATCTTGCCTTAATCTGTTGAAAATTCATATCAAAAGGTCTGGTTGAATCAGAAGATAAGGCTTTGATGTATAGAGGCTCATCCGGTCTTTCAAAGTCAACTGCTCTTGACGCTTTGATTTCTATACGAATACCGTGAGTTTTGTTTTTCTTGTCTGTCCAGTCAAGCCAGAAATCGTACTCACCCGAATACTTTGCATCCAATTTTTTGGTTGGTCTTTGAAGGTCAGGGACAAGCTCTTTCAAATGCCCAAATGCCCATTTATCCCCGAAACCTCTCGGTGCGGAAATCTCAAATATGTAAAGGTACAGGTTTCTATCTATGTAAGAACTTCTTAAGTCGTAATATTCCTCGAGCGCAAGTTTATTGGCGACAAGTAAATGCGAAATGACATATTCATATTCGCTGAAAGGGTAAACCGATACGAGGCTTTCCAAAGCAGCACGAAGGTCATCAGCATTTTCCAGCTTTTCGATTAACTTGTCTAATTCCTTTTTTAACTTTTCCACGCCGGTTCCTTGTTTTGGGTACAGAGATTGTCGAACAGCATTTTTTGCAACGGTTCCTTCAGGCCATCACCCTCTTTCTCTACATCATTTTCGATTCCCAATTCGGTATCGACTTCAGGAAAAGGGCTTTTATATTGCCAGCCGGTTTTCCCTGTTTTCTGAAAATGCTCCAACCTTCTTATGGCAATTTCGACGAAGATGGGGTCGATATCAACGGTAAAGCAGCGCCTTTTTAACTTTTCAGCAGCGAGCAATGTAGTACCGGCATGAGCAAAAAAATCCACTATTAAATCACTTTTTTTAGAACTGGCCGAGACAATCCTCTCAATTGCCTTTAACGGTTTTTGCGCATAGCATCCTGGTACATTTTCTTCCATCCTGTAAAATACCTGTTGAATATCAACCCAGACATTGCCTGCTCTTATATTTTCTGATTTACTTCGCTCTAAATTCTCTGTAATTCTACCATTAACTTTTTTATAGTAGCCTCTTAAAATTTTTGGGATATCGGTATATTCAGCTTCTACGTTAAATTCAGGATTACCCTTGATATAATAGAGCAGTTCCTGTCTGACGGCCATCCAGTTTTTCTGTGTTCCATAGCCGCGCTGATTCCGCATAGTGATAAGACTTCTCGTTTTCAGCTCTTTGAAGCTTCTCATCATAGCTATAAAATCGGGAAGCGGTTGAAACCCTTGATTTTGGTCGGCTCCTAACCAGACGTAAAAATGGGCGTTATCTTCCAATATTCTAAGCGTATTCTGAACCCATCTTTTACACCAATCTACATATTCTGCTAATGAAACTTTGCATAAACTATGGGTATTACTATTTCCCACAATGACGTTATAAGGGGGGTCTTGAACCGCTAAGACAGATTTATTATTAGTCATTAGTTTTAGTATGTCGTTTTCGTTTGCAGCGTCAAGACAACCTACCTTATGACCCGAGATAGAATCATCCCAGACGTCTCCGTATTTCAAACGGCAATATGGCAGAAGCAATTCTCTTACTCTTTCGTTGCTGTCAATTCTTGGCATTTTTTCTTTGCTCATGTTGCCCTTCCTTGCTTAACGACTTGTTTTACTATCGCTACTTTTGTCGAATTCGTCACCTTCAAATATATTGCCGAGGTAGTGTTTTTTGACGGTCTCATTGCGGACGATTTCTGCTGGTGTCCCGGCTCCTATCACCTTGCCGTGGTCGATTATATAGGCCTTATCGACCACTTCGAGCGTCCTTTCGACATTATGGTCGGTGATGAGGATGCTTACTCCCGAGGCAACGAGCCGGCGGATTTCGTGCTGTAAATCCTCAACGGCAATAGGGTCAACGCCGCTGAACGGCTCATCCAAAAGAATCAGCGAAGGGTCTGTTACCATAGCACGGGCGATTTCGAGTTTTCTGCGTTCGCCGCCGGATAAAAATCTGCCCTGGCTTTGGGCGACCTCGTTTAGTGAAAAATGCTCAATGAGCATATCGGCTTTGCGGTCGCGTTCAGTCCTGGTGATGGACATAGTTTCCAAAATCGCATAAAGGTTGTCCCTGACACTGAGGCGCTGAAAGATACTCGGCTCCTGTGAAAGATAGCCAACGCCAAGCCGTGCCCGCTTGTACATCGGCAGTTTCGTGATATCCATACCTTCAAAAACCACCACACCGCCATCAGGGGTAATCATACCCATAATCATTCTAAAAGTAGTGGTTTTGCCGGCGCCGTTGCGGCCCAGAAGCCCGACAATACTGCGCTGAGCAATGGCAATGGATATCTTGTTGACAACAGCCCGGCCGGAATACTTCTTCACCAGCTCACATGTTTCAAGAAGAGTCATATCAATCATCTTTGTATCTCGTATAACGTATTTCGTATTGCGGTGGGCATTATATCTACATTATCGGCTAAAGCCAAATGTCTTTTTGGGTCTGTTAAGCCCAACTGTCCAAATCGTGTTTTCTATAAAGGCTAATAAATGTTCTGGCAATTGTGTAGTATTTTTGCTATAGGTTTTTTCTGTGTGACATAGAGTTTGTGCTTGTTTGTTGGAGCGGGGACCCCGAAACGTAATAAAATGCGTTTTGGGAACCCCAGTAGCATATGTTTGCAGTTATAAGCGATATACATTCAAACCTCGAAGCCCTGACCACGGTCCTGGCTGACATCGAAAAACGTGGCATCGAGACGATTTATTGTCTGGGCGACGTGGTCGGCTACGGGCCAAACCCCAGGGAATGTCTGGACCTGATTATTGAGAAGACCAAATGGACTGTCCTGGGCAACCATGATTATGCGGTCTTTTACGAGCCGACAAACTTCAATTACGGGGCAGAGCAGGCAAGCTTCTGGACACGCTTCAGTCTGGAAGATGAGCAACAGGCGACAAGGCGTAACAGACGCTGGAGCTTTTTGGGTGAGCTGCCGATGCGGCGGAGACTCAAAGCAAGACTGGGAATAAGCTCGGCAGTAATAGATTTCATTCACGCAAGCCCGAGAAAACCGATTAATGAATACATCTTTCCGGACGATGTTTATACCAATCCGATAAAGGTTCGTATCCTCTTTGAGCGTGTCAAGCATATCTGCTTTGTGGGCCATACCCATCTGCCGGGCGTGTTTCTCGATGAGCCGGATTTTTATCTGCCTGACGAGCTGGGCAATGTCTATCCGATTATCGACAAAGAAAAAGCAATTATCAATATTGGCTCAGTCGGCCAGCCGAGAGACGGCGACAATCGTGCGAGTTACGTATATGTTGATGATAATGAGGTGAACTTTGTCCGGCTGGAATACGATTTCGAAAAGACGGCGGAAAAGATAAAGGCAATCGAAAGACTGGACAACTTTCACGCTGAACGGCTGCGGGAGGGAAGATAAGCTCGTTTCTCGATGCTCGATACTCGTTAACCAGATAGAACACGTAGGATACAAGAGATTATGAGAACTGTTTTAACCCCGTTAGAAACTCTACAACGGAGGTAACTAAAGAAACGTATAAGAATATGGCACAAAAAAGGAAATTTCTAACGGGGTTAACTTTTGTTGTGGTTGGCTTTTGTTTGTTTTGTGGCTGGCTTGTTGTCGAGTCCGGGCTGCTTGACAACAACCATACAACAAAGAAGCCCTGTATTCTTCTGGCCCAGATATCAGTTAATCAGGAACAAGAAGCTGCTGGCACAGATGACGTAACAGAGAAGCGTTCGGAGACGGCTGATTTCACCGCTTTCAGCGCTGATAACGCCCCGGCAACAAGCGTTACACTCGGTTCGATAGACCCCAGGAGCGGCTTTAAGTTCGAGTTGGAATTGACCTCGAAAGGTGCAGCTATCAACAAGGCCGCCTTTAGCGAATACGATGACCGTGATTATAAAAACCCTCAGCCGTTAGTGATTCTCTCTCCTGTGCGCCGAGCTGACGGCAGGGAAATTTTGTCGATGGCGAATGCGGATTTCATATTTGTCCAGCAGAAACTGAAGCTGGCTCTGGGTAAATTGCACTGGAAGAGCTACGGTGTTGAGAAAGACTATGATGGCTCTGAAACCGCTCGGTTCGAAGCGGTTATCAAGACGTTAGCCGGTAAACCGGTTGTAATGTTGGCTAAAACCTACAAGGTCGTTGTCGGCAGCTACTTACTTGATTGCGATATAACCATTGAAAATCTTACCGATATCGAACAAAAGGTGCAGTTCGATTTGGCTGGGCCAAGTGGACTGGGCAGGGAAGCTATCAGAAGCGATATGAGAAAGGTTGTGGCCGGCTTTAGAGATTCGCAAGGCCGGGTAATCAGTGCAAGACTTAATGCCAAAAAGCTCAGTAAGGCAAAAAACCTCGACGACAGACGGCTGACCAAACCCGGCGCCGATTTCCTCTGGGCCGCTGCGACAAATAAATATTTCGCCGCCATACTGGTACCTGTGCCGGACAAAGGCAAGAACTACTGCGACTGGGTAACAGACAAAACAGGGCGGTTCTACAATCCCGACGGCCGTCCCGACACCGGAGACGAGACCGTGGGAGTCGATTTGAAAATCGCACCAAGCGAATTGGCGGCAGCCGGTCAGGCCGACAGCACAAAAACGTATAATTTCCAGCTTTATCTGGGGCCGAAGGATAAAGGCCTGTTCGATAAAAATGAACTGTACCTCAACCTGGGTTTTGTCCAGACGATAGATTTTATGGCCTGCTGCTGCCCGGCGAGCATTATAAGCCCCCTGGCCTTTGGGATATTAGCATTGATGAAATGGATGTATGGCTTTATCGCCAATTACGGAGTGGTCATTATCATATTAGTATTCCTGATGCGCCTTGTTATGCATCCGATTACCAAAAAAAGCCAGGTCTCGATGAGCAAGATGAGCACACTTGCGCCGAAGGCTGAGGAGATAAAGAAAAAATACGCTAACAACAAAGCCGAGTTAAACAAACAGTTGATGGCCCTTTACAGAAAGCAAGGCGCTTCGCCGATTATAGGCTTTCTGCCGATGATGGTGCAGATGCCCATTTGGATTGCGCTGTGGAGCGCGGTATATGCCGGTATTGAACTGCGAGGTGCGCCATTTTTACCATTTTGGATTACCGACCTTTCGGTCCCTGATGCCCTGGTCAGGTTTTCAACGGTAACAGTGCCACTGCTGGGCTGGAAAATTGATTCGCTTAACTTGTTGCCGATTCTGATGGGTGTGGCATTTTATCTACAGCAAAAACTGATGCCCAAACCGGCGGCGGCTTCAGCTAATCCCCAGGTTGCTCAGCAGCAGAAAATGATGATGATTATGATGCCGCTGCTTTTCCCGCTGATGCTGTATAAGGCACCATCGGGGGTCAACCTGTACATAATGGCCAGCACCTTTGCCGGAGTCGTTGAGCAACACGTTATTCGCAAACATATTCACGAGAAAGAAGAGGCCGAATCGGCGGGCTTAGTTGCTGCAACGAGCAAAACCGGCGGTAAAGTCAAAAAGAAAAAACCCAAACCGTTTTATAAGATGTAATTGGTAAATGATGAATGGTAATTAGCATCGAACCAATTACCAGTAACCAGTTACCAATCACCAATGTACAACCTTAATGACACCATTGTAGCTGTCAGCTCTCCAACTTCAGGGCAGAGGGTGATTGTTCGCATATCCGGCCCGAATACGCTTGGTATATTGCAACAGATTTTTGACGCACCAATCACAAAAGAAAAAAAAGGCGGCGTGATAGCGGGCAACGTAGTAATTGATAAGGAACTCAGGATTGGTGCACAATTATATCTTTTTTTAGCCCCGCATTCCTATACCGGCGAGACGCTCGCCGAAATTCATATCTATACAAACCCATCCGTTACCGAAGCCCTGCTGGAAAATCTACTGAGTAAAGGCCTTCGAACGGCCGGGCCCGGCGAATTTACCGCAAGAGCGTATCTTAATGGTAAAATCGACCTCGCTCAGGCTGAAGCGGTGAATGAAATCATCACCAGCTCCAACAGATTTCAATTAGCCGCAGCCGAAAGGCTTCTTAGCGGCAAATTAGCCCAAACAACGGAAAAAATCCGCTCGGAGCTGATGGACTGTCTCAGTCTAATCGAAGCAGGCCTGGATTTTAGCGGTGAAGATATCGAATTGGAAACCAGCTCTAAGGCGGTTCGAAAACTTATCTGTATAAAAAACGAGCTTGAGCGGCTGCTGTCCGACAGTATAAGCTGTGAATCGACGCTCGATTTGCCGGCTGTGGGAATCGCAGGTGCGCCCAATGTCGGCAAAAGCAGCCTGCTCAATAAACTGACAGGTTACGAAAGAAGCATCGTATCGGCACAGCGCAAAACCACCAGAGATGTCTTGGCCGGCGAGCTTTCATTGAGGCACTGCCGATGCGTGTTGTTTGATTGTGCGGGATTAACTCGATGCTCGATGCCGGATACTCGATGCTCGATTCTTGATGAATTAGCACAGCAGGCAGCTATCGAATCGCTGCGGAGTAGTTCCGTAGTTGTATTTTGTGTGGACACATCGAAAGAGGATTGGTCCGAAGATATATCAATACGCTGGCTTATAGGTTCGGACACTCTAATACCTGTAGCAACAAAATCAGATTTGCTCTGCGAAGAGTTATTAACTAAGCGTCTTGCTGAATTGAGAGAGCTGTTCGGCGTGGATTTCATCGTAACAAGCGCAGAGGACGGCACCGGTATAGAGTGGTTGAAAAATATGCTCGACAAAAAGATAATTGAAATGTCGCTCGGAAACCATAAGCGAGGAACGAGAGGTGAGGGACGAGAAGCGAGCCTGGTCGCACTTACCGCCCGGCACAGACAGCTCTGCACCGAAGCGATTGAGAATACAGAAGAATGCATCAGCGAGCTAAAGGCCGGCAATGATGAAATTGCCGCAATGATGCTGCGAGCTGCTTATCAGAACATCTCCGACATCGAGCAACAGCACATAGATGAAGAGATTCTGGAGAGGATATTTTCGCGGTTCTGTATCGGCAAATAAACTCGTGACTGGGACCACGCCTTGCGGGAACCCACTCGCTACTCGGCCCTCGATACTCGATTTTTTCTTCTTGCGAGCATCGAGCATCAAGATTCGAGATTCATTATTTGTCTTTGGCTTCGAATTCTGCGTCGATTACATCGTCGCCGCCACCTTTTCTTTTAACTTCGCCTTCAGGCGGTGGCGGCTGCTCGGTTCCACCGGGCGCTGCGGAAGCGGCTTGCTTCTTAGCTGCTTCTTCGTAAAGCACCTTGCCCAATTCCTGGCCGGCTGTGCCGAGGTTTTCGATGGCTTTTTTTATGGCATCGGCATCTTCGCCTTTTACAGTTTCCTTCAAGTTGTTGACTGCGCTTTCGATTTTGCCGCGAGTTTCGGCGGAGACCTTGTCGCCGTGCTCCTTGAGTGTTTTTTCCGTTGAATAAATCAGCTGGTCAGCCTGGTTTTTCAAATCGACAACCTCTCTTTTCTTCTTATCTTCCGCAGCGTGAGATTCAGCCTCTTTGGTCATCTTTCCAATCTCTTGTTCGCTCAACCCCGAGCTGGACTTAATCTCAATCGACTGCTGCTTGCCTGTGCCCATATCTTTAGCGGAGACGTTTAAGATGCCGTTGGCATCAATATCAAAAGCAACCTCAATCTGCGGAATGCCTCTTGGGGCCGGTGGAATATCAGCAAGCTGGAACCTGCCGAGCGTGCGGTTGTCCCTCGCAAATTCCCTCTCGCCCTGCAGAACGTGGATGTCAACAGAGGTCTGACTATCCGCAGCGGTTGAGAAAATCTCTTTTTTGCTGGTAGGAATCGTGGTGTTGCGTTCAATCAATCTTGTCATAACGCCGCCTAACGTCTCGACTCCCAGCGAAAGCGGCGTTACATCCAGAAGCAAAATATCTTTTACGCCCGCATCACCGGCTAAGACCGCGCCCTGCAGAGCAGCTCCCAAAGCTACCACTTCATCAGGATTGATGCTCTTGTTGGGTTCTTTGCCGAATATGTCTTTAACAATCTCCTGAACCTTTGGGATTCTTGTCGAGCCGCCGACGAGCAGAACCTCAGCGATGTCATTGGCTGAGAGCTTTGCATCTTCCAGCGCTTTGTGGCAGGGGGATTTGAGCCGTTCAAGAATAGGCTCTGCCAGCGATTCAAACTTGCTGCGGGTGAGGGTAATTTGCAGGTGCTTTGGCCCTTTGGCGTCGGCGGTGATAAACGGCAGGTTCACTGTGGTCTCGAGCTGCGAGCTTAATTCACACTTGGCTTTTTCGGCTGCCTCTTTGAGTCGTTGATGGGCCATTGGGTCGTCGCGAAGGTCTATGCCTTCTTTTCTTTTGAACTCATCGGCCAGATAATTTATCAGCCTCGCATCCAGGTCATCACCGCCGAGATGTGTGTCGCCATTGGTGCTCAGGACCTCGATAATACCGCCCTGGTCCTCGAAACCTCCGATATCGAGGATTGAAATATCAAAAGTTCCGCCGCCGAAGTCGAAGACCGCCACCTTTTCATTCTTTTTCTTCTCAAGTCCGTAAGCGAAGGCAGCAGCGGTTGGCTCGTTGATAATTCGCCCGACCTTTAGCCCTGCTATTTTGCCGGCGTCTTTTGTTGCCTGGCGCTGCGAATCGTTAAAGTAAGCCGGCACGGTGATAACAGCGTCGGTTACTTTTTCGCCAAGGTAATCCTCAGCTGTTTTTCTCAAATCCTGCAGAATCATCGCCGAAATTTCAGGCGGGGTGTATTCCTTGCCGCGGACACCGACCTTGACCAGTTCTTCCGGCCCGCCGGTGATTTTGTAAGGGACAATCTTTTCCTCCGACGAGACTTCACTATGCCGTCGGCCCATAAAACGCTTGATGGAGAATATCGTGTGTTCCGGGTTGGTTACCTGCTGGTGTTTTGCGATTTGTCCAACCAGCCGCTCGCCTTTGTCGGTGAAGCCTACCACCGAAGGCGTCAGCCGAGAACCAGAAGAGTTAATCAAAACCTTCGGCGATGAGCCTTCCATCACGGCAACCACAGAATTTGTTGTTCCCAAATCTATTCCAATGATTTTAGCCATTTCTTACACTTCCTTTCGTTATTTACACGGTGTCATTCCTGTGAAAACAGGAATCCAAAAAAGAAAGCATTATGGATTCCCGCTCCCTTGGGGACAAGTTTCGCGGGAATGACAAAAACCTGCCTTATCAATTCACAAATACTTTAGTGTGCAAAAAACGTGCCAAGAGTCAATCGCAATCTAATTGACGAATTTAACCTCTTATATTTCAAGAAGTTAGGTTTTCCGGTTTCTGGTTTCTGACTTCTGTTTTCTTGTGAATTGTGCCATTTTGGCAGATGAATAGAATATGGCGGATAACATTTACTTATAGGATGATATCATATTTTGTGTCACAACTTCGATTTTGCTACAATAAATCGCGTTGCTTGATTGTCGGCTTCCTCAAAAAATTCTCTTGACTCTTTGGGGTGTATTTGTTTATATTACAAGGCAGCCTGATAGGGATAGGAGCACACCACTTGTTTCGTAGCAAAGGGTTTTTGGGGAAATTTGAGGAGGATGAGATGAAATGAGGAAAGAAACTCTTTTCGCATTAGCAATCTCAGTAACAATACTGACGGCTTCACAGGCGCCAGCTTCGTTCGTTGACTCGGTTAATGCTGACAAAACGCCGTTTGCATATATAGTGGGGGGCAGAGGTGAAATTGGCTGGATTTATACACCGCAGTTTAGTTACACACTGACCGGTATCAAAAGCTATTTCGGAACACTTGGCGCACCTGTTTACGATCCGGTCCCTACTGTAACATTTGAAATATATAATGAGGTTCCCATTGATGGTGGTACACTGCTGCGGTCAGTGACATTTTCTGTAGGATGGTCTTGGCCGCCAGGGGGAGAATTTACTCCGCTGGATATTGCTGCTGATGAAGATTACTTCGTTGGTTTTCGGTCTTTTATTCCTGAATTGGACCCAAATTTTTTACTTTGTAATTTTGCAGACAGCGGCGTGTCGTTGCCTGCTTACTATGGTCCCGATAACAGCGGAACATATTCAATAGCTACCAGTAACAATTATTATATTCATCCTGTTCTTTTGTTTGAGGGCACCCCTGAGCCGGCAACGATTTTACTATTTGGTTTGGGTGGGTTGATGCTGCGAAGGAAAAGATAATCCCTTACCACGTTTTTGTCATTCCGCACTTGATGCGGAATCTATCCTTATTGTTTTCTGGATTCCTGCTCCCTTGGGGACAAGTTTCGCAGGAATGACATTACTATATGTTATTCACTATTCGTTCAGTGCTGAGCGGATAATTTTGGCCCGAAGTACATCTCTGTGGGCGGCGTCCAGCATTTTTCCATAGTTTAATTGCAGATGTGCCGGCTGAGTAAGCATAAACAGCCGGTTTATGGTTGCGATGGAAAGACCCCCCGGTTTATCAGCGTCGCCGCCGGCAGCTCTGAGCTTGCAAAGCCTCTTTATTGCGGGGGTCGAAGCGCCCATACGTTCGTGCATATTGATGCCCATCCGCAGATGGCTTAGCAAAAATAACGCCTCCTGCGAACTTATCAGACGGGCGTTCCGCAATAGCGCCATCGCACGAGAGATTTTGTCGTCGAGGACGTCGGGTTCCTTCGAGAGCAACTGATTCCTGGCTGCATTTTCGTATTCGACAATTTCGGGGATGACAGCGTTTTCAAATTGAGCGATGATATCAGTCTCTGATATACCAAGCGTTACCTGATTTGAGAGCTGATAGAAATCGCCTGCCGCCTCGGTGCCTTCGCCGAACAGGCCTCGCACCGCCAGGCCCATATCCTTTGTGGCATTTAAGAACTTCTCTATTTGGCCGGTCATCTTCAGCGCCGGCAGATGCAGCATTACTGAAACCCTTATACCCGTGCCCAGATTGGTCGGACAGGCCGTCAAATATCCGTAGCGCGGACTAAAGGCATAATCTATTCTTTTCTCTATCATATCGTCGATATGGTTTATCTGCTCAAAACATTGGGTTAGCTGCAGCCCGCCCTTTAGCATCTGAATTCGCAGATGGTCCTCTTCGTTAATCATAGCGGTGAAAAATTCCCTCTGGGCGATAACTACTCCGCGAGGGCCCTTACCGAAGGCGTGATGCCGGCTGATTAGATGCCTTTCCACCAGGAAATGTCTGTCCAGGGCAGGGGTTTTGTCCACGCTGAGATAGAAGACTTTGTCGCCAAGCTCCAGCGACATCAGGGTATCTCTCAGCTTTTCGAGTATCTCGGATTTTTCAGCAGCAGAGCAGCGACTCAGGAACTTGTGTCCTGCCATATTCCTGGCCAAACGAATGCGGGAGGATATGACAATATCAGCCAGCGGCCCTGAGCCGTCAAACCATTCGTTTATGTCGCCACTTATATCGGTCAGCTTCATATCTATCTGGTTAAATGGTAATTGGTTAAATGGTAAATTACCAATTACCGTATTCTTTATTCCAGTTGGTTTATTTTGTCTCGCAATTTAGCGGCCAGCTCGTAATCTTCGTTTTGCACCGCTGCCTGGAGTTGCTGACGCAGTGCCGTAAGCTTTATTTGCTTTTTTGTATCCTTTGGCATTCTCGAGGGGACCTTGCCGCAGTGGACTGTTTTGCCGTCGTGAGCCTTTTCGACAAGCGGCAGCAGCGATTTCTCAAAAACCTCATAGTCGTAGGGACAGCCCAGCACTGCCTCTTTGGTGAATTGCCCCAACGTAAAGCCGCAGTGTGGGCACGAGAGCTCCCGCTCAGTATCGCCAAACAGTTCGTCGTCTGACGGCTGGGTGGCAAGCAGGCCGCTGAGCAATTCATTTATAGAAAGTTGGCTCTTGACGGCTATACCCTCTTCCTGCGCACACTGCTCACAAAGATGCATCTCGCTGCGCACACCATCGGTTATCTCCGTTAAATGAATGGTCGCTTCTCTTTTTTGGCAAACCTGACACTGCATATCAAGAAACCCTTCTCACATATTATACCAGAATTACATCCGGATAACCGTTAAATTTAGAAAACTATCTACAGGCCGACACGCTATAAACTCATCTCTACATTACGCCGGCATCCTGTTTAGATAATCGTCAAATTTAAAAGACCACTGCAGGCGGAATTGTCTATTTGCCCCGTTAGAAACTCTACAGGGTTTCCCAAATGGCCTAAAAGGGCATTTGGGGTCCCTGCAACCAATAATATAGTCTTAAAAGCGAAGATTTCTAACGGGGTTTGCCGAATTTTGCCGAGCAGCCCGGCTCCTCAACAACCCTGATACTTCGCAGTTTCACGCCGTCTGGCAGTTTCGGCTCAAGTTTATCGAATATATATTTTGCTACGTTCTCTGCTGACGAATTGTTCCTCTGGAAATAATCGATACTGTCCAGCGGGGTATTATCAAACTCAGCTACCGTTTTATCGACCGCTGTCTTGAGCCGGCAGAAGTCCATAACAAGCCCCATACCATCGAGCTTGTCGCTGCCGACCTCGGTAATAACCACCCAGTTATGGTGGTGCAGCGGCTCTTTCGAGCCGTCCGGCAGGGTCAACTGATGCGATGCCCGAAAGCCTGTTTCGACACTGACTGTAAACATCTCGACCCTCGCAACTCGATTCTCGTCCCCAGCCCTTCCGAAGGGCTGGACGAGCATCAAGTGTCCTTTTTAATTTTTAACCGGTTGAGGCGTTGTTGCAGGCGGTCGCAGACACTTTTCGGAATCAGATTTGAAACATTACCGCCCAGCGAAGCGATTTCACGAATCAGGGTCGAACTGATAAAGCCGTATTTCTCGCTGGTCATAACAAAGACGGTTTCTATCCCCGCCACGGCCCTGTTGGTCATAGCAAGCTTGAACTCATACTGAACGTCAGTAAGACTTCGCAGACCGCGCAGGATAACATCGGCTTCTTTTTCAGCCGCATATTCAACCGTCAGCCCGTCGAAGCTTTCTACCGAGACTCTCGGAATATCGGCTATCAATTCAGCTATCATCTCGACCCGCTCTTCGGGAGTAAAGAGCTGGTTTTTAATTGGGCTTCGACCGACCGCAACAATGAGCTCATCAAAGAGTTTTATGCTGCGATTGATAACGTCTAAATGCCCGTTTGTAATCGGGTCGAACGAGCCGGGAAAAATCGCTCTTACAAATTTTTTAGCCATCAGCACACTCCCGCACCAATTGTCCTTCGGCGAAAGAGCTTCAGCCGCGCCCGGATTACAGCGTTGCTGCTTTGGCTCAATTGGTGCAGCACTATTATACCTCAATCGCCCGATGGGTCAAACAGTTCGTATCTCGCCGGCAGAGTCAATTTTGCAATAAGCCACAAAATAACCCTGAAAGTATTTTCGAACAGAATAACAAGATACGGCTTCTATTCGGCTTGACCTTTTTCTTTGGCGAGCGTGACGGGGATATCAAGCCAGAAGGTTGAGCCTTTGTCGGGCTCGCTTTCCATCCCAATAGCCCCTGCGAGCATGGCGGCCAATTCCTTGCTGATAGCAAGGCCCAGTCCGCTGCCGGCTGATTGGCGGGTTATGGAGCCGTCGGCCTGGCGGAACTTGTCGAATATCTTCTCCTTATCCGGCTCGGTAATGCCGCGGCCGGTGTCGGAAACTGAAATCCGTACTGTCTGTTCGCCCTGCATATCGGCTCGAATCTCGATTCTGCCCTTCTCAGGTGTGAACTTTACGGCGTTACTTAGAAAGTTGTACAGTATCTGCTGGACCTTGCCGGCGTCTGTCGAAAGAGCCGGGATGTTGTCAGCGACCACTAATTTGACTTTGATTTTCTTCCTTTTCGTAAGTGCCGAGAAAGAACCCACCACCGCTCTGCAGAGCTGCGGTATCGAAGTCTTTTCTATGTGCAGTTTCATTTTGCCCGCTTCGGTTTTAGCCAGGTCAAGCAGGTCGTTAATCATATTCAGAAGACTTTTTCCGCCGGCGATAATGTTCTCGGCATATCTTCGCCCTTTGTCCTTTTTTAGAACATCGGGTTTTTCCCGCAGTATCTCAGCAAAGCCCAGTATTGCGTTCAGTGGTGTCCTGAACTCGTGCGAGACATTGGCCAGAAATTCGCTCTTTATCTTGTTGGCCTTGAACAGCTCGATATTCCGCTGTGAAAGCTCTGCGATTTTATCGTCGAGCTGCTTGTTTGCCTGCCTCAGTTTCTCCTGTGCGGCCTGCAGCCCATCCAGCATATGATTAAACGCCTCGGCGAGCTTTTCGTATTCATCGCCCGTCTTTATAGCACTTCTGATATCGAGATTTCCCTCAGCGACGTTGTTTGTAATTGCCCGTAGTTGTCGGATAGGCCGAAGGATTACGCGCTGAGTTATCATATAGAAAGCGACGATAGCCCCGGTGCCGGCAATCAGCCCGGCAACGATTATCCAGACCCTGTTTAACAGGACTGTTCTGCTGATTTCAGCAGCCGGTCTTTGAACGACCACCGCACCTATCGGCTCGTTTTGGCTAAATGGCCTGGCTGAACCCTGCGGATTATGGCAGCTTATACAGCTTTCGGTCGCCCGGAAGACCCTTATATAATTGCTGTGAAGGATGCCGTCATGTTTGGCCAGCAGAATACTATCGTTTCTTCCCTCCCCGGCTTTTAGAGATTCAATCATCTCTCTCTGCTCGTCGGTCAATACCGCCAGTTGTTTTCCATTTTCTTTTGTGAACCGAATCCAGCACATCCCGTGGTCGTTTACATCCATTACCGAACCGGTATTGTCGAGTATGGGCAGGGTCGTTTCGTCCGGGGCCTTTAGCTGGAAGTGCTGGGCTAACAGCATCTCAGTTTTTGTCCGCCCGGCATCAAGAGCGGCTTTCTTTGTCAATTGGCCCATCCAGATATAGGGCAGAAGAAGCGCCAGTATAAGAACCAGCACCACCGCCGCTCCAAACGCAACTCTGCACTTTTCCGCCAGCGAAAGCGGCGCCAGCCGCAAAAGCCCAAGAAATTTCCATATAATGCTTCTCAACTTAACCCGCATAATAGGTATCTATTCCTTCTTTTTTAGCTGGTCAAGTTCGGCTCTTAGCTTAGGCAAAGCCTGTGGATAATTTTTCCCGACGAAATCAATCAGCTTCTCTCTGACTTCGCAGCGCAGGCTCCAGGCTGTTGAGGCGTCTGCAGCGCTCATAAGCGCACGCAGCTCAACGGTGCGCTCCGTCGTGTTGGTAACCTGAAGCACACAAACCTTCTTGTCCCAGAGCTTCGATTCGTTCAGAATTTTCTGAAGCTGCTCTCTTATCGCATCGATGGGCACTGTGTAGTCGACGTAAATATAGACTGTGCCGAGTATATCAGCCGTAACGTGGGTCCAGTTCTGAAAGGGCTTTTCGATGAAGTAAGTGATAGGAACGATTAACCGCCTTAAATCCCATATTTTTACGACCACATAAGTGAGGGTTATCTCTTCGATTCTGCCCCATTCGTTTTCCACTATCACCACATCATCGACGCGAATCGGCTGGGCCAGAGCTATTTGAAGTCCTGCAATAAAAGCTCCCAAGGTTCTCTGGGCCGCCATTCCGACGATGATACCGATAATACCAGCTGAGGCCAGAATGGTTGCTCCGAGCTGTCTGACTTTGGGGAAAGTCATCAGCATTGTCCCAGCAGCTAAAATAACCACAACAACAACCACTATTCGCTTTACAACCCTTAGCTGAGTGTAAATCTTGCGGGCCTGCAGGTTGTCTTTTTCGTCGATTCTAAATCGGCTGAGGACACAATCTTCCAGCAGGTAAGCGGTTCTAATCAACAGCCATGATATCAGGCCTATCAAAGCCAGACTGATGATGTGTATTGCAGTGTTGCCAAATTCTTCAGGCAGCTCAAGAAATGGCAGAACAAAACGAACTGCGATAACAATCATAGCCCATCTCGCCGGCCCGCCAAGACGCCTGTTCAATGCTCCTTCCGGAATGACTGCGACACCTTCACCAACACGCCGAAAAACCCTGAATAACAGATAATGAACTATCAGAGCTATAGCAATAGCTGAAATTAAAAGCCCCGCAGGCCGAACAATTTGCTGCCAGGTCCCCAAGATTGCTGTCATAATAATCACCCCTTATGCCTTTGGCTTCGAGTAAAAAAGTCGCTTTTACTCATCGGATTTCTGCTCGATTGCGTGCAAATGTTTTTGTGTTCGCAGGTTCAGCTCATCGAGCTGTTTTTGGTCCACCTCGCTCGGCGCATCGGTTAAGAGGCACTGGCCTCGCTGCGTCTTCGGAAATGCGATTACGTCTCTTATATTTTCCGTGCCGGTAAGCAGCATAATCATTCTGTCTAAACCCAGCGCTATTCCTCCGTGCGGCGGAGCGCCGTATTCCAAGGCCTTTAGAAAGAAGCCGAACCGCTGCTGTGCCTGCTTCTTCGAGATTTTGAGCAGTTCGAAGACCTTTTGTTGAATTTTCGGATTGTGGATACGAATACTGCCGCCGCCAATCTCAGAGCCGTTGACGACGACGTCATAGGCCTGCGAGAGAATGTTAGCAGGGTCGCTGTCGAGCTTGTCCAAATCCTCCGGCACAGGTGCAGTGAACGGATGGTGCAGGGAATCATATCGATTTTCATCCTCGTTCCACTCAAACAGCGGAAACTCCTCTATCCAGACAAACTCGAAAGCCTTTTTATCATAGAGCTTCAGCTCCCTTGCCAGTTTGCACCGCAGCGGCGCCAACGCCTTATTGGTGTTTTTCTCACTGTCGGCAACGAACAAAAGCAGGTCCCCATCTTTGGCATCGAAGCGTTCGATTATCTGGACAAGCTGTTCGGGCTTAAAGAACTTTGCGATACTACTGGCCAGTGTTAGTCTCGAATCCTCTGTCTTCTGTCCTCTGTCTTCTGTCTTTACCTTGAACCACGCCAGTCCTTTTGCTCCATAATCTGCGACAAATTCGGTCAATGTCTTTTCGATATCGCTTCTGGAATATTTTTCGCCGCCGCCCGGCGCACAGAGTCCTTTTACAATCCCGCCTTTTTCGATGGTTGATGTAAATACCTTGAAAGTGCTTGTCTTTGCAATATCGGTGACGTCGCATAATTTCATATCGAAACGCAAATCCGGCCTGTCGGTGCCGTAGTTATCCATTGCTTCCTTGTAGGACATCCGCCGCATCGGTGCCGTAACATCCACATCCAGAATCTGCTTCCATATTTTTGCTATCAGGTTTTCGTGAACACCGATGATGTCGTTACTATCGACGAAGCTCATCTCGACATCGATTTGCGTAAATTCCGCCTGTCGGTCAGCCCGCGGGTCCTCATCGCGGAAGCACCGCACTATCTGAAAGTATTTATCGACACCGCTCACCATTAGAATCTGCTTAAACAATTGCGGCGATTGCGGCAGTGCATAGAAGCAGTTTCTGTGCAGTCTGCTGGGCACAAGGAAATCCCTTGCTCCTTCCGGCGTGCTCTTGGCCAGCATCGGTGTCTCAATCTCCAAAAAACCCAGCCGGTCGAAATAATCACGCGCCAATTTCGTCACTCGATGGCGTATGCGCAGCTTCTGCTGCATCTCAGGCCGACGCAGGTCGATATACCGGCTGGCCAGCCGAAGCTCCTCGGAAGTTTGTGGCACGGCCATCTTGGCCGTGTTTTCACGGGCTGGAAGCCCGTGCCACCCGCCGATTTCAAAAGGCGGAGTCCTCGAGACGTTAAGGATTTCCAACTGCTGCACAGCCACCTCGATTTGACCGGTAGGCAGCTTCGGATTTTCCAATCCTTCACCCCGCGGCTGAACCACGCCTTTGGCCGCTATTACCCATTCGCAGCGGGCTGTCCCTGCCAGTTTGTGAGCTTCGGGCTGGGTTTCAGGATTAAAAACCAACTGGGTCAGCCCTTCCTTATCGCGAAGGTCGATGAATACTAAACCGCCGTGGTCGCGATAGGAATGCACCCACCCGGCCAAGGTTACCTTCTTGCCGGCGTCTTCGAGACGAAGCTGGCCGCAATTATGTGTCCTTTTAAGCATCGTAATATCTCTCTAAAAAACGCTATGCGTTAATAACAGGGTAGTTTAGGATAGTCTAACCCCCACAGGCGGGTTTCGTCAATACTTGTCCGCCGTAGCTTTAGCAAAGGCGGAACGGCTTTTAAGATTTGGCCCCTGCCGAGCAGCTGGCAGCCGAACTCCATATATAAAAAAGGAATTTTGCGAAAACGCTGGCGAAAAGCAGGGGAAATCACAGACACTGGAGCAATTTTTATGTTATTTTTTCTGAGACCGAACTTTTTATCTTGCGAAGGCGTAATAATTTTAGTATAAGTACCATGGGCTGGGGTTTTAACTCCTCTTTTCCTCCCTCCGACCTCAGCCCATTTTTTTATAATTCAATACTGCCCACCGGAGGGTTTTGCGAGTCGAATTACAAGTGTCGTTATATCAATAGCTTAGAAAAATGGCTTATGGAATACGGGCTGAAAGTATACCAAATACTAGCCAAAAATTTTTAAATATAAGTCAAATACTACTTTACTTTTAATGTTGAAATGTGTAGAATATGGTTAGCTGTAGTAGTTTTTCTTTGCGGATATTATTTTTGCCAGATACGAACACTTTTTGGCAGGAATGATATAGAATTACGGAAGTTTTTGGTGTAGTATCTTTACTATAGCATTTGACAGGGCTGAGAATATATCGCTTTTTCCTCTCCCTCCGCATCTCGGCCCTGTTTTTTTATGCGCACCCCCGAGCTCTCCCGCCGCATCTTACTGCCGTTATCGGCATTATCACGCAGAACTTTAATGTTTTTTAAGCTGCTTTGCCCAATGGCAGAAAAGACCTATTCCTAAGTAGGATTTAATAGTATCTTCCGCAGAAGATTTTGCTTTTAATACAATCTGCTTGTGGTTTTGCCGGTGTGTTTATGGTTGACGAAGAAATATCGCAGGGCATCTATCGGGTGGTCGTGCAGGCCGTCTTTTAGCGGAAGTTCGCTGGCTCTGCTGTTTTCCGGGTAACGATAACACTGCATCGCCTCTATCAGCCGTTGGCACCCCGGCGAGATTAGCAGTCTGCTTTTGCCGTCGCCAGCCCTCAAGCTGCGGCGGATAAGCTCGATGCCCTCAAGGATTCCACTTCGTCTGAAGCGTGTAGCTATCCCCAGCGTTCGCAGTTCCCGAACTACACTTGTGCCGGTAACATCATTTACACTTTTACCGGCTGGGTCGCAGAAGGTCGCAGCTACACATCCCTCTTCGACAGGTGTTCGCCTTTTCATCTCTTCTGCATGCACATCGATTGTTGCTCTGCTGCGAACATATTCGTCTATCACCCGCACAACATTCTTCTCATCGACCTGAATCCACAGGCACACAAAGGGATTCACAAAGCCGAAATCAAGCGCCCTGTATAACGGCAGATTAGGGTCATAATCGAGTTGCCGAACGTGCGTGGCGGCTTCGAACTCATCGAAGACCACATTTTCTCTGCTGGGCCTCTCACAGAGCATTTCCGCCTCCCAGCCAGCCCTGCTGGCCCGACGCATCGCAGTTATACAATCGTCAATCTTCAAATAACCATCGCCCCCCCTGGCTTTACCCCGGCAATCACCCCATAACTGGCACTGCGAGCAGTTCCTGTCGGTGCACTTTTCTATCACCTCCCACAAACACCATTTAAAGACCGGCGTGCCGAGCTCCTCCGCAGAAGAAACTATTTTTTGCATCAGGCCGTAAGGCCGATACATCGTGCTTATCATCTCCATCGCCGCCAGCAGACCTGCTTTGCTCTGCGTGGTGAACTTCGCTGCAGCAAAGACATCTTCGTCGAAAAGCTCGACCTCGTCGCAGCGAAGTTTCTGAATATGCTGCCCGCGGATACTCATCGGCGACTGCGTCAGCACCTCGACAGCCGAGCCGTTGGCAAAGTGGCATTTACTCTTGCGGACAGCCCCAGCCAGAAACTCTTCAAAGCCGTTGCGTACAAAGCCGGTCAGGTATTCGTACATTCTGCCCGCCTGCTCGCCGGAGCCGCTGAGGATTCGCGACTGGCAGCTCGGCTTAAAAACACAGTCAAGAAGCGTTGCGATTGCAGCCAATTCCGTTTTGCCGCCAGCACGGTTGGCCCAGATTATTGCATCGGCGTTCGCCGCTCTTTTCACTGCAAAGTCAGTGGAGAAGCTATGCCATAAATAATCCATTGGACTATTGTGCCTCGGGCAGATTCTTTTATCGGGAATATCGATGCCGAGAAAGACCTTAACGTAGTTTTTAAGGTCCTCTCTTGTCACTGGCCGGGTTCGCCGCAATCTCGAATAAATATCTGCTGCCTTTTCTATTGTTTCAAAACTTTTCGATTTAACTAACCCTGATTCTGACATTGCTTTTACTCCCTGATTTGTTCATGGCCCTGGGGACAAGACGCAAAAAAATATTAATTTTTTCTGGGTGGTTTTTTTGCCCCCCGTGACAAATGGGTTATACTTTAAATAGAACGACCGAGCGAACGGCTCTGGCTTCGTGAGGTTGGTGTTAAGTAAAAATAGAATATTATTTATTGCACAAGGGAGACAGACCAGACAAAAAAGTCATAAAAAGAGGTCTTTGTCTCCCTTTATGCGCCGACTTTCTATATTGCATGTCACTTCAAAATTTTTTCCTCCGCCATCGCTGCTAACAATCTGCCGGCCGTTGCATCCGAAAGCTGCTCGACCTGCTTGTCGCCGCCTTTCGTGGCTCTGTCAGGCTGCTCATCTCTGCTTTCTGCAATCTTCGGCACAGAGATAATATCCAGACACGCCCGCCGCGCCGTCTCTGCCTTATCAGAGGCAGTCAGCTCGACCAGTTTCGCCGCCGCAAGACAACTATACTTGGCCATCAAAAGCTCGCTTCGCCGCCTCGTACTGTTAACATATCGCTTAAACCGCTCCGCGAAAACCTCATTCGCCAGCCACCGCTCGTATGTGCTCCGGCGAACCTTATGTTTGTCCAGAACCCCCTGCTCATCAAGGTCGCTGTTGAACAAATCGTCCAGTACCGTTAACTGTCTCTGGCTCAGGTATCTTCGTTTGGCCATAATCTCTTATGTCCTCGAATTAAAATTTGATTGGTTGAGAAAGTCCCCGGCTATGCGGGCCAAGGCCACCGCTCTTCTTAAAGCCTTTGTCTTTTCGCTTCGTGACTCTTTAGTTAACGACAGCGCATTCTCTATCGTTTTTTGCTGGGCGTCGTTTACAAAAAACACCATCGGATTTAAGAAACACTTTGCGTTTGTCTCTGCCAGCCTGCTCGGCATTTTCAGATTAGCAAGGCGCTCAATCTGCTTCGCTGTTTGCGGCAGAAGTTTTGCAAGCTCAGCCGATTCCATCCTCTTGTTTAGGCGCTTCAGTAGATTTAGCTTTCTGCTGAGATTATCTGAGCCGCCGAGACGGTTGAGAGTGGCCAGCAGAACGTCCGTCTGCTCGTCGTCGATGTCCCATACTATGCAATCGGCGGTTTTGTAGCCGAGCTTGGCTAAAGCACGATAGCGGTGCTCGCCATTGATTATCTGAAAACACCCGTTGGTTTCCTTTATGTCATTCCCGCGCAAGCGGGAATCCATTGCATCATCCTCTTTTTGAACCCCTGCTTTCGCAGGAGTGACAGTTTTGCTTTTGTTCGGGCAGGGCCGGACTATCAATGGCTCGTATCGGCCGGTCCGCTCTATGTTACGGACCAGCTTGCCAAAATTGACCTTGCTCTGCTGATTGGGATTGTCCGGATGCGCAACAAGTTTATCTAATGCTATCGTTCGAACTGAATTTGTCATACCTTAAGCCCCACCTTCTCACTAAACCAGATATAATAGACCGGCCGAAAGGTAAGCTTACCCAGCAAAAGTCTTGTTCGCTCTAAGCTGGCCCTCTCATAGCGCCTTTTGCCGTAACTCTGTAGAAAATGTTTAATTTGTAACTCGATAAATTCACCTTCCCGCCGCTCTAATCTATCGAGTTTTTGCTGCACTCTTTCAGAGTTGATAAGCTCTTCTTTTTCGATGCCGACCAGGCTGAACGCCTCAACAAGCTGAACGCATCGCTCCTGCATCTTTGCTGCGAAGGCCTTCATCCCGGCTTTTTCAAAGAACGGATTGACCAATCCCATCACCGCCATCGCCTCGACTATGGGGACATTCATTTCAGGCATCGTCTCTCGCACCAATCGGCTCGCCAGGCCCAGCCCCCGAAATCTCGGCTCGATAACGACCCTGCTGATACAGCGGATATTCTTGTTGATAAGGGCCAATCGCGTCCTCTTATCAAGGCCGGTAAATAAATTACCCATAGCGATGTTGCGAAGCTCCACTCCCACGCTTGGCATTGTGTAAACTATAACCCCGATTGGTTCTACACCTAACCGTAGGGCGGGGCTTGCCCCGCCTTGACCTGACTTGATGGCAAAAATCGCAGCGAATGGCCCAATACGACTGTCGCGGTAATGATACCTCGCAAGCTTTTTGTAGTCGCCGAGACAACCGGGGACAATTTGCAGTTTTTTAGTTACACTGCATCTCCGCATCTTTATACCTGAATACAAAATTGGAAATTGATAACCGTAGTTTCGCCGGCGACTGACTTGCTCGTGCTGCCTGCGGTTCGGATACTGTTTTTATTTACTGCGTCCCTGCGGGACTGCGTAACACTTGACGTTTCCTCATTGCGGCCTCCGGCAGCTTGCCCTGCGGGCACTTCGCAACCTCCTTTGTCATTCCCGCGAAACTTGTCCCCAAGGGAGCGGGAATCCATTGAAAATAAGAAACTTACACAAAGATTTAATTATAGAAAGTTATATTATCTTTTTGAAAACGGCACTATTTTGCAGATACCGTTTCCCTCATTTTTTGCATAGTCCACTCCTCCCTGCACTTTCCCCCTGCAATTAGCTATCCCTGCGCAAATGATTCGAAAAAAGGGCTGTTTTTGAAAGGAGCTTTTTTCGCAAGCCTATATGCAGAAACGAATAAAAAAAAATTTGGAAAATCAGATTTTTGCCAGCAAGTAGCTGCAGATTTGATTGATTTGTTAAGTCTTCCTGGTAAATTAAGATAAGTAGTTATTAAGGGGTGTATGAGGATTGGTAATTATTAAGCATGCCCTTCAATATCTAAATCGCTACCGAGAACGAGCCGTTTTCCCTTTATGTTAAGAGTGCTTGCATGTTTGATGGCTTCGCGGAGCTGATTGAGCACACTGTCAGGGAGCGGTGGTAATGGTGTAATCTTTTGGTTTCTTATCCAATTGATGATGTCACTCTTAGACTTTTTTTCGGCTGAATCACAATCTATCAGAGACTCTTCAGGTAATGAATCGTATTCTTTTGGTCCAATTCTTACCAATACTTTGTGATAACGAGCCTTATATCTACTTGTTATTTGGGTTGTTGAAGTTACAACTATGAGGTCTTTATCATTATCAGGATTTTTGTTTAGAATAAAAAAGTAACGATGTTTCGGCCCTTTGGTTTCAGTGCCATACTCGTGGAGTTTGCGGTAAGCTCCGCCTGATACTATAATTTGCTTTTCGACAATCTCCGGAGGCAATTCCATTTGTTATTTCAATCCCGCCCAAGCCTCCTTGTCATCGTGTATGACGTCTAATATAGCTTTGTCCCTCTTGTGATTGAATAAATCTTCATAAGGTATGGGGTGTCGCTTAGAACCTTCTTGTTTCCTGCGCCAGTTTTTAATGTACTCTGCCAATAAATGGGTAAGATTACGGAGAGTCCACCAGTGGACTTTGCCATATCGCTGGTTAATAGCATCGAGGATTTTAATGTCAGACTCAGAAAGCTCACCTTTATCAGCAGGCGTTTGACTTAGAACAAGATTGTCCTCTAGAACAAACGGACAACTCCCCCTGTGTGCTGCCTCATTGATGTGGTCAAGTAATTGTGAGGAAGCTGGCCCGTGTGGCATAGCATAATATTGACCACCGACAATAGGACGACCATAACGAATTAGGTGTTCTTTGTCTGCCAAGAAAAGAAGTTTAACCAGCTTAAGCTTATTTAAAGTTCCACCATGCCTACACAGCAACCATAATACCGCCTGTATAGCTTTATCGCGATTGTACGGAAAAGAAATGTTTTTTACTTCCTCCACACCTTCATCTCCTTTCAGTCGTAAGGGAACAATAGTTCCATTTCCTCAACTCACTATAAGTATATACTAAAGCTATCGGCCAAGTCAACTCAGAAAATAAAAACATTTTAGCCCCTAGAACGACAAAAAAGCCTATAGCCAGATTCATCAATTTGCCGAAGAGAGAAAAAAGAGTTGAGTATTTTTAGCTTTCTGTTTAGCATTAAACTTATGCCGAAAAAACTATTCACAGTCGGATATGAAGGCCTTGATATTGACAGCTTCATAATACATTTGAAGAACAATGCTGTTGAATGTCTACTTGATATAAGAGAAATTCCCATTTCTAGAAAACGCGGTTTTTCTAAGACAGCTCTTTCCGAACGACTTAACGAAGAAAACATTCATTACGTGCATATTGCTGATCTTGGAAGCCCAAAACCTATCAGACACAAACTCAGGGCAAATCATGATTACTCAAGTTTCTTCAAAAAAATACACAAACATCTTGCTAATAAAAAACACGCCATTGAAAGTGCTTACCATTATATTACGGATTACACATGTTGCCTCATGTGCTTTGAGCACCTCGCCGCACAGTGTCATCGCAAGATAGTTGCCAGAAAAATCAAGGAATATGACGGCAATGGCCTCCAAATAATGAATATCTGATTTGCTCCAAAGGGGAACATCTTGAAGTTGGAAACAAAAACCGTCCTGATTACGGTGAAAGCTTATCCCAACCCAAGCAAGAAATACGGCGAGACAGTTTGTTGTGCTGGGATTGATATGACCGCAAAACGTTGGATTAGGTTATATCCAATACCATTCAGAGATCTTGACCAATCACAAAAGTTTCGGAAATACAATATTATTAAACTGAAATGTCAAAGAGCTAACGAGAGTCGCATTGAAAGCTACAGGGTGGATTCTGAAACCATCGAAATTATAGACCACCTTGATACCAGTAAAAAATGGTTGCGCAGAAAGCAAATAGTTTTGCCCTTGGTTTCTTCGTCATACTGTCAAATCCTTGAAGATACCGCTCAAAACAAATCTTTTGCTATATTCAAACCAACTCATATTGACTTTCATTGCAAAAAGACAGCTTCAGAAAGCGAGCAAAAACGCCAATCCTGCTATGCTCAACTCAGCTTTTTCGATAAAGTAAAGAATGCTATTGAAAAAATTCCCTTTGATTTCTATTATTCGTTCACATGTTTAAACTCTCCTAATTGCCCCAGCCACAAATTACCAATAATGGACTGGGAAATTGGCCAATCCTATAGAAGTTGGCGATACAGATATAAAGACCAGAACACTTTATTAGATAAAATTAGAGAGCGTTGGCTGGAAAGAATGTGCTCCGAGAAAAATGATGTATATTTTTATGTTGGAAATATGAAACGCTTCCATGATCACTTTATGGTATTGGGAGTTTTCTATCCTCCAAAATAATCAAAATTGTAATTCCTGTCAAAACAAGCTCTATTAAATATAAGATACATTACTTATAGATAACCTGCGTCGGGCCGGACAATTCCTGAACGACCAGCACGTCAGGTGACAAATCAAGCAGTATATCTTCGTGGCTCGATGCCAAGATAAATGTTACGCCGGTGCGTTTTGCATATCTTTGTATGTTGTACGAAATCACCGCAGCGGTAATGCGGTCCAGTTCGCAGCAGAACTCATCTGCAAAGATAAATCTCGCTCCCGACCCCAATGCCACCGCCAGACGAAACCGATACTTTTGGCCGTCACTTAAATTCGTCGGCTGATTGAGAACACAGAAAGCATCGTTTAGTCCTGCGACGCTCAGCAGTTTCAATCCCTGCACGAAATCACCGTCAATACAGTCAATTACAGATTTATCTGCGGGCAGCACTATTTTATTGAGGTTTACTCTCTCCGAAGCAGGAACGGATTTTTCTAATTCTCTCAACAGCACGCTTTTGCCGGCCCCTGACGGGCCTGTAATATATACAATCTCACCCTCGTTGATTTGTAATTTGCAGTTGACGGCAAAGCCGGCTCTGGCGACCCTGTCCGCCGTCAGCCCGAACATCCTCATTACAGATGCGACTCTATCGGTAATTTGAACCTGACGGGAAAAAGTCTTTGAAATGCTGTATGTCGGCATAGTTTCCTGTCCCCTGTCCGCTAAACGCTGTCCGCTATCTTTATAAGCCCCTGGATTTTCTTTAAGGTTTCGCGAACACAGTAGTAGGTGCAATTGCATTTTTTTGCGATTTTTTTCATCGACAGTCCCTCCAGAAAGTAATCCTTTGCGATGCCAAGCTCACTCTTGCTGAATTTGTCACGGTTTCGCAGGCATGTTATATATTCGCCGTTCATAAGTCGTCTCGTCACTTTATGTATTCTTCGTGCGATACTTGCCTCGTTGACGCCGACCAGCCGGGCCATTTGCCGAAAGCTATTACCGTTCTCTACATACATAGTCATCAGGACTTTGTCCTTGCCGGCAAGAAGACCGACCCTGCTGCGCAAAAGGTCAATCCTGTCACGATACTCGATTCGGGTCTTTATACTGCTCTGCGGGATGTTTTTATGGATTTTCTTCACGAAAAGCCCCCTTCCTTGGTTGATTGGGCTAATTTGGGTTAATTGACCGCCCCGTTTCAGGTTTGGTGGTTTTTGTGCCAGTTGGCTGATTATTTTGCCCGCCATCCAGGCATTTGTAAAACCCGTTTTGGCGCTTTTAAGGCAGATTTACGCACCAATGCCAATTACCTCTTAGCCAAGGCTGTTTTTAAGGCTTTGCTCCATTTGTCGTTGCTTCCGTACCAACTTGTTAGATATTAATATAACATTAACCGTATTTTAACAAAATACAGAACAAAAGTCAAGTGTTTTGTAAGGTTTATTGTAAATTTCCCGAAAAGTTTTCCGTTTATTGAACATTCTGTCTTCTAACCCCACTTTTTGGAAAAACCCGGTAGTCTGCTGGCGGACACCCAGCGGCTTTACTGAGCACGTCTCCGCCCGGGGACAAGCAAAGGCACGCTCGGCGTGCCAGAAATCCAGCGCTGCAATTATCATCGTTCAATGGCCTTTTCCTTGCTGAGTATCTTCTGACAGTTCACATAGGCATTGTGTTCATGCTCATACGCCTTCATCAGCAACCGGGAGATATTTCGTTGACCCCAGGCCGTCCAGACATCCAAACCGATTTAAAACCTGAAAAAAATTTGCATTTAACCCCCGACCGCCTATACTAAATCGTCAAAAGGATTCGTAGGATAAAAATGCCAGGAAGGATTCCCAAGGTAGTTGTGGTCGGCGGCACCTATGTGGATATAGTGATAAGGTGCGACCAGGTTCCCTCTGCCGGACAGTCTGTTACCGGCTCCGGGTTATCATACACAGCCACCGGCCCGGGACCGAATCAGGCAGCCGAGGCTGCCCTGTGTGGCTGCCAGGTGCATCTTATAAGCAAAGTCGGCGGTGACCCATTCGCCCAGATGGTCAAGGCAAGCCTGGCTGAGTTCGATATTAATACCGATTTCATTCACACCGCCGAAGCCAAGAATACAGGCATCGTTGCGACCCTCGTTAATGCCGAAGGTGAGAACGCCGTTCTTACATACACCGGTGCCAACAGCGCCCTACAACCGCAGGATATCAACTCCGTTGAGCGGATTATATCAGATGCCGATGTCTGTTTAATTCACGGTCAGTTGCCACAGGATACTGTCGCAACGGCCATTCGATGTGCTAAGGTGCACGGCGTCAAGGTCATTCTCAACCCCGCAAGGCCGATGGAGCAGCTCAGCCAGGAGAACAACGCTCTACCTATCGACTATTTTTCAGCCGATATCCTGATACCGAATCTTTGCGAAGCCGCTGACATCACCGACCATTCCGACGCTAACTTCCACACCGCCAAGCTCATCGGCTCTGATTTGGTCGCCCGCGGTGCCGATTCTGCCGTCATAACGATAGGCAAGCGAGGTTGTATGGTTATTGACAGAAACGGCGCCGACCACATCCCGGCTTTTGAAGTCGAGCTTGTTGACCAGACCGGCAGAGGTGATGCCTTTGCAGGAGCACTGGCCGCCTGTTGCGCCGTAGGTGACGATTTAAGAGAAGCGGTTAAATTTGCTTCAGCGGCAGGGGCCCTGGCATGCACGAAATTCGGTTCGATTGAGGCGCTGCCCCCAAAGGCCGAGATTATCGAGCTCCTGCAAAAAGAAGAGGCTTAGAGGTTCTCGCTCCACCTTAAAAACAATCACTTTGACAGAAAAGATGCCAAATTGAAAGGTCCTACGGCAGCTTCAGACGAGAGCTCAACTTGCCCAATGACGTAGACCCCGATAAGGTCGAGGCCTCGTGCAAAAACGGCGTGCTGACCATAACTCTGCCGAAATCCGAAAAGGAAAAAGCAGTCAAGGTCAAAGTTAAAGGACAATAGGCCTAGCTAATGAGGACACCAAAAGTGTGTTGCCTGGTTATCACTAACCGGGTAACGCACTTTTTTTATACCTTTCTCACGCCACGGCACAGGGGGCAAAATACCCTTTATTTATACTGTTATTTTGGTTTTTTTATCGGCAGGTCCAATAAAAAAGATAAAGTTTTTCGCATTTCTTTGCCGAATAACATAGACGGGCGCTTAGCCGCTTTTCAGTCTTGAAACCGAAGGTTTCGGGCCGTGTTGAAAAGTTATTTCTCACAGTGAAATGAGCCTTTAGGCGGCTGGAGACAATCTATGAGAACTATAGCAGTTGTTAATCAAAAGGGTGGTTGTGGTAAGACAACGGTATCGATAAATCTCGCAAGTGCCCTTGCCGAACTCGGCCGGAGAACATTGCTGGTCGATATGGACCCCCAGTCGCATTGCGCCGTCGGCCTTGCTGTGCCGGAGGAGCAGATTGAGCAAAGCATCTACGATGTCCTGATAAGCACAAGCAGAAACGAACCCATAAGATTAGCAGAAATACTCTGGCAGATTAGCGACAAACTGGAGTTGGCACCAGCCAGTATAGACCTATCAGCCTTCGAGCAGCAGATGGCCGGAATTACCGAGCGTGAATGCTGCTTGAAAAATGTCCTGCGCGAAGTGAAGGGCGAATATGACTATGTAATAATCGATTGTCCGCCGGCCGTTGGTCTGTTGACCTTCAACGCACTAAGGGCGGCCACCGACGCTATTGTCCCTGTCGAGACCGGATATTTTGCACTGCACGGACTCAGCAAGCAGCTTGAGACCCTCAGTATACTCTGCAAAAGATGCAATCAGCAGGTAGATGTCAGGGTCATGGCCAGTATGTATGACATAAGGACAAAGATGGCCAGAGAAATTCTGGCTGAATTGCGTGCCCACTTCGCCGACAAAATGTTCAAAGCAGTCGTTAATTTCAACACCAAGATTAAGGAAGCCTCCAGTTTCGGCCAGCCCATCTGTGAATACGACCCTGCCAGCAGGGGACAGAGGGATTTTCACGTACTGGCTGAAGAAGTTATTAACTCGCAGGCCGGCCGGCAGCGGTCAGAGCTTGTCAACTCCTTAGCCGGCCAGCTCGAGGCGATTAGCACCACCGCCGACGAACTGCTGCAATCAGCAAAGCCGGCCATAAAAACCCCGCAGGCCCCACGGACCGAAAAACCACGGCCAGTCTCGGCAAGGCCGAGCCTTGACGAGCCGGCAGATATCGAGACCAAACTTTCTGACTATTACGGTGTCAGCCAGATAAATGATGCTGTAGCATTTGTAACGCTTTATCCGCGCGCTCAAAGCGTGCAGATTGCCGGCGATTTCAATAACTGGCAGCCGTCAAAGACCCCGCTGCAAAAAGTGGGCAATAGCGGCGTATGGCAGACAAAGCTCAAACTGCCTGCCGGAAAATATCGCTATCGCTTAGTCGTGGACGGACAGTGGCAGCAGGACCCCTACAACGAGACAACGGAAACGAATCCCTTCGGCGGATTCAACTCAGTCGTCGAAGTAAAATAAATATCATTCCAGATAGTCCCCACTAACGCTCTTTCACATGTGATTTGAGGTGTTGTCATTCCGCACTTGATGCGGAATCCAAAAACTAACAACTGTGGATTCCTGCTTTCGCAGGAATGACATCCATCATCTGACATGTTACAGAGCACTAATGCCAATTCATTCGCTCAACAAAAAAAATTTTTTATTTGCCAACGATTGTCCGATAAAGCTATAATTCCTACTGCGTAAAGATTCACCGGGGGGTTATTAAAATTTGCCGGTGAGTTGAGAATGGATGCTCGTAACGCAGTGCAACGGATTGGTGCGATTCTTGTCATTGTGGCGGCGGTCTGCGGCGGTGCTGTCTATGCCGGCCACGTTCACATCTACACCGGCGAGTTCGACCTGCCAATCATTGATAAACCAGGCCCCGGCAGTACAGTAACCGAGGCGGTCATAGAAATTCCCGACTATTTTGTTATTGAAGACCTCGATGTGCGAATAAACATTACCCACACCAACGTATTCGATTTGCAACTCTTTTTGCAAAGTCTTGCCGGTACCAGAATTTGCTTGAATATGTACGACGCCTTTGATGAGTTCTTCGTTGGCGCAAATTACACAAATACTATATTTGATGACCAAGCACTATTCTCTATCAAGGAAGGTGATGCGCCTTTTACCGGCCGATTCAGACCTGTTGACGTTGACCCTTATAATAAGCTTTCTAAATTTGATGATGAGAACGCCTACGGCTCTTGGTACCTGCAAATCTACGATATGTTCGATTCGGACACCGGCACCTTAAACAGCTTCGAGCTTATGATTGAGACCCCTGAACCCGCCACCGCAATACTTCTGACCCTCGGCACAGTGTTGCTTGGATTATTCAACCCCCGCCGGGGTCACTGATTTTTCTAAAGGCCTGAATCTTTTTCGTCCACCGTTTCTGCCTGTTGCTTCCTGAACTTAGTGAGCTTTTCAGCAAGGCCTTCATCGGACAGAGCTAAGATTTGAACTGCCAATATAGCTGCGTTTTTTGCACCCGCTTTTCCAATCGCTACCGTCGCCACCGGCACCCCGGCAGGCATCTGAACCGTGCTCAAAAATGCGTCAATCCCCTCTAAGCCGGAACTTGAAATCAACGGCACGCCGATAACCGGCAGCGTCGTTCGGCTCGCCAAGGCACCTGCCAGATGTGCAGCCATACCCGCTGCCGCAATTATCACCTTTATACCATCCTTAGCGGCGGTTTGCGCAAACTCAGCCGCTATCTGTGGCGTCCGATGCGCTGAAATTATCCGCACCACCGGCTCAATACCAAAACCGCCGAGCTGCTCAATACAACTCTGCATCACATCCATATCACTGTCGGAGCCCATCACAACCGCCACAGCACTTTTCTTTTCGGATACCATTGTTTTTCCCCGACCTTAAGGTTACAATACTTTAATCTTCTGAATTTATTGTGGCGTAAGCCATCTTGACGATAATGATAACGGCCAAGTGCCGTAAATGCAAGTAATAGGTGCCGAAGATGCAAACAAGAAAACCTATTGTTGCAGGTCAATTCTATCCCGGCCAACGCAATTCCTGCGTGGCTGAAATCAACGAATGCCTCCAGCAGGCCGAATCTGCTGAGTCGCTGCCTGAAACAATAGCAGCTGGCATCGTCCCACACGCCGGCTGGACCTTCAGCGGCAGTTTAGCAACCCTGGTCTTTTCAGCAATAAAACAACGCCACGATAACGTCAATACCTTTATTATTTTTGGAGCGGCACATAGCTATTATGGCCCTTCACCGGCTCTTTATGATAAGGGAAGCTGGTTAACACCTTTAGGTGAAGTGGCTGTCGATGAAGATTTAGCTGACGCTGTGCTGAAAAGCGATGCCGCCGTTAGTGATACCCGCGCACATGAATATGAACATAGTATCGAGGTTCAGGTCCCGTTCGTACAGCATTTATTTCCCGATGCTAAGATACTGCCGATTTTAACTGTCCCGAACGAGCAGGCGATTTCGCTGGGCGAGGTCGTAGGTGATATTATCAAACAGCAGCAGAAAAAATTTGTTTGTATTGGCTCAACCGACCTGACTCATTATGGCCCGCGCTATGGTTTTACGCCGATGGGCACAGGTACAGATGCTCTGCAATGGGCAAGCGAAGTCAATGATAAAGAATTTATTGATTTGGCCTTGAAACTCGATGCGACGGGCTTGCTCGCAAGCGCCGCCGAAAACCTCAACGCCTGCGGTGCCGGTGCGGCTGCCGCGGTGGTTTCTGCTGCTAAAAAACTCGGCAAAACAAAGGGTTTACTTCTTGCTCATACCAACAGCAATGAAATTATGCTGCAAAAGATGGGCACCTCAAGTGCCGAAGCCGTCGGCTACGCCGCAATAGTCTTCTAAAATTCGTGTTGGGGATTTGGTTACGTTGGTCTTTACGCAATACTCAACACGCACCACGCAATACGAAAAAAGCCAACGGTCGGATTCGGACCGACAACCACTGGTTTACAAAACCACTGTTTAAGTTTTGCAATGGCCAAGCCATAGGCACGGACGTAAAAATCAATACTTTTGAGGCTCAAGCGACAACTAAAAATAATCGGGATTAGACCGCCATTGAGAATGTCGGGCAAAATAGTGTTGGACAGGGAAGTGAAAAAAAGGTAAAAATGCAAATTAGAAGGATGCCGTCAGAGGTTTCAATAAAGACCTTACACGGTTTGTTTCAGAGAAAATTCCGGTTGGAAAATCGCAAAGGGGATATGTAATGAAGAAATTAGTTATATTGTTTTGGTGCGTTGTGTATTTGGCTTTGGCAATATCCGGCGGCTGCAAGAAGGGAGAAGACACCGGTAAGCCGGAAGCAGCGTTGAAGCTGGCTCATAGTCTCGACGTAACCCATCCTGTCCACAAGGCGATGGTGTATATGGCTGAGAAAGTCAAGGAAAAGTCATCCGGCCGAATGCAAATTCAAATCTTCCCGAGCGAACAGTTAGGCACAGAAAAGGAAAACATAGAATCACTTCAGCTCGGCTATCTGGCAATGACAAAGACATCGACGGCGGTAATGGAAGGGTTTGTGCCGAGAATGAAAATATTCGGCATTCCTTATCTTTTCAGAGATTCCGAGCATTACTGGAAGGTTCTGAAAGGCCCTATAGGCAAGGAACTGCTGCTGGCTGGTCAAAACAAAGGCCTTCGCGGCTTGTGCTTTTATGACGCCGGGGCGAGAAGTTTTTATGCAAAGAAAGAAATCAACAGTCCTGCAGACCTGAAGGGCCTGAAAGTCCGTGTTATGAAGAGCATAATGTCCATAAAGATGATAGACGCTATGGGCGGTTCGCCGACACCGATTCCGTGGGGCGAACTTTATACTTCACTCGAACAGGGTGTTGTTGACGCGGCGGAAAACAACCCACCTTCATATCGAACTTCACGGCATTACGAGGTATGCAAATATTACACACTGGACGAACATGCAAGACTGCCTGACATACTGATGATAAGCGTGAAGGTGTGGAACAATCTCAAGGGCGAATTTCAGCAGATACTTCAGGAGGCCGTGGATGAGTCTGTCGAATATCAGCGCAAGATTTGGGCCGAAGCTGAAGAAGCAGACCTGAAAATAGTACAGGATGCGGGGGTCAAGGTAATGTACCCGGACAAGAAACCCTTCCAGGAATCAGTCAGGAGCGTATGGGATGAGTTCGAGGGCACCGAAATCGGCCAATTAATCAAGCAGATACAAGAGGTAAAGTGACGGTGTTCAGGTCGATAAAAAAGGTATTAGACCGTTCACTCGAACTGCTTGTTATAGTAGTGGTGGTAGTGCTGGTAGTGGACGTGCTATGGCAGGTCTTTACACGCTTTATCCTTAAAAACCCAAGCACGTGGACGGAAGAGCTGGCGATAATCTTGCTTATCTGGGTTTCACTTCTCGGGGCGGCAGTGGCGCTGAACCGAGGTGCGCATCTGGGTATCGATTACTTCGTAGGCAAGCTCTCACCCAAAAAAAGACTTTACACTGAAATCTTCGTATTTTTGTGCGTATCGGCCTTTTCGTTGACCGTAATGGTTATCGGCGGAACTGACTTGGTCAGGACCACGCTGCGGCTGGAACAGCTGTTACCGGCGCTCAGCTTCAAGCTTGGATTCCCCGTCAAGGTCGGTTATGTGTATCTCGCAGTGCCAATCAGCGGTTTCTTTCTCGTGCTTTATTCCGTCATCGGCCTGGTTGAAAGACTGGCACAACTGTCCAGGGGCGGGCCCATTCCACAACAACAGATTACCCATCATGTTGAGGAGGGAATTGATTAGCAGTCAAAACACCGGATGAACACTGTACCAAGCTTAAAATGTGAAAGGTCGTTACAGTGGATACACCTGTATTAGTACTGGTTGTAAGCTTCTTTATACTGCTTCTGCTAAACGTACCCGTGGCATTTTGCATGGGTATCGCAACAGTCCTGGCGGTTCTGGCCATAGGCGGGCTGCCGGCATTCGTGAATGTGGCACATAATATAGCTACCGGCATAGACAGCTTCGCACTTTTAGCAATACCGTTTTTTATCCTGTCAGGTCAACTTATGGGTCACGGAGGCATCGCCCAGCGACTAATCAACTTTGCCAATGCGCTGGTCGGCCGATTCCGCGGCGGGCTGGCTTTCGTAAATGTACTGACCTGCATGCTCTTCGGCGCAATAGCAGGTTCAGCAACAGCGGCGATATCCGGGGTGGGGGGCTTTATGGTACCACTGATGAACAAGATGGGCTACGACAGGGACTTCAACGCCTCGGTGACCATAACCGCGGCAACAACAGGGCTGTTAATTCCACCAAGCAATGTTATGATTGTCTATTCATTAGCCACGGGTGGTTTTGTTTCGATTGCTGCTATGTTCATAGCGGGGTACCTTCCCGGCATTTTGGTGGGGCTGGGATTAATGGGCGTAAGCGGATGGATATCTATCAAGCACAACTACGGCAAAGGGCAGGCCTTCGCTCTCAAAAAGGCGCTGATAAGTTTCCTTCGGGCAATACCACCGTTGCTGCTTGTTGTTATTGTAATCGGCGGTATCCTTAAGGGCTGGTTTACTCCGACAGAAGCCTCGGCAATCGCCGTTCTCTATGCATTATTTCTTGCTGTGATTGTGTATCGTGAAGTAAAAATCAAAGACCTGCCGAAGATTCTCCTTCAGTGCGGTGTCACCACATCGGTAGTTTTTCTGCTGATAGGGACGAGCATGGCGATGTCGTGGGTCCTCGCATCGGAGAGGGTCCCCCAAGATATAAGTGCGGCACTATTAGGGACAACAAACAACAAAGTTTTGCTTTTACTGATGATTAACGCCATCCTGATGGTGGTGGGGTGTTTTATGGATATGACGCCCGCTATTCTGATATTCACCCCCATCTTTTTACCCGTCGTTGAGAAGCTCGGGATACATCCGTTACATTTCGGCATCATTCTCATTATGAACCTATGTATAGGTCTGTGCACTCCACCGGTTGGAACCGCTCTTTTCCTCGGCTGCGGCATAGCTGATACCACAGTAACTAAAGTGATACGCCACATTGTTCCATTTTTTATCGCTATGATAATTACCCTTTTGATTTGCACCTTCGTGCCTGAAATATCCATGTGGCTGCCGGGTAAACTCGGACTCGTTAAGTAGATACGCTGCATCTATCCGTCACAACCGGGGCGGCTCGATTGTCCCTTGACAAACGCACAACTGCATCGTAATATCGCATCATTTAATTGGATCGGAGCAGATATGAAATACTTATTGAAGAATATATTATTCGTGCTATGTATTGTGGCTCCGGTTTGTTCAATAGCCAGCGCTGATGACGGCTACGACCTTTGGATGTCCTACAGAAAGCTGGATGATGCAACGATATTGAAAGAATACCAGCAGGCTTTTTCTTCTATTGTAATTCAGGGCCAATCTGAAACGCTCGGCATCATCCGAGAGGAAGTGAAAAAGGGGCTGGACGGACTTTTAGGAGCCGATTTGCCCGTAAGCAACATACTTACTGTAGGCAGCGCTCTTGTCATCGGCACACCGAGAGAGTCTGAACTAATACAAAAATTAGACTTGTCTGATAAACTGGCGACTTTGGGGCGTGAAGGATTCCTGATTAAGTCAACCAAGATAAACGATGTTCCGGCAGTGGTTATCGCCGCAAACGAGGACATAGGCCTTTTGTATGGCACTTTTCATTTGCTTAGACTTATGCAAACAGGACAATCCCTCAAAGATATAGACATCTGCTCCAGGCCGCGAATTCAATACCGACTTTTGGACCACTGGGACAAGCTGGATGGTTCCATCTCGGACGAGCGCGGCTATGCCGGTAAATCATTATGGAAATGGGATGAGCTGCCGGAGACCATAGACCCGCGATATAAAGATTATGCGAGGGCAAATGCCTCGCTTGGCATCAATGGGACGGTCATCAACAGTGTCAATGCCAACCCCGACATCCTTAAGGCCGAATACCTCAAAAAAGTTGCCAAGCTGGCTGACGTCTTTCGTCCATACGGCATCAGGGTATTTCTTTCGGCCAATTTCTCCTCTCCAATATCAGCCAAGTTTGCTCACGAAAGCAACCGAAGAGGCGGCATAGGTAATCTGAAGACCTCCGACCCGTGCGATCCTGAGGTTAGATTATGGTGGAAGAATAAAGTAAAGGAGATATATCAATTCATTCCTGATTTCGGCGGCTTTTTGGTCAAGGCCAGCTCCGAGGGTATGCCCAGTCCGCAGGAATATAACAGGACCCACGCCGACGGGGCCAATATGCTGGCTGAGGCACTGGCTCCTTACGGCGGCATAGTGATGTGGCGGTCTTTTGTATATGACGACAGCAAGGTTGACGACGACCGGGCAAAGCGGGCATACAAGGAATTTGTTCCCTTCGACGGGAAGTTTAGCTCGAATGTCTTTATTCAATCCAAGAACGGCCCAATTGACTTTCAGCCGCGTGAGCCGGTTAATTCCCTGTTCGGGGCGATGCCCAGGACGCCTTTGATGCTCGAATTACAGATTGCACAGGAGTACTTAGGACATTCGAAGCACTTGGTTTTCTTGGCGCCGATGTGGAAAGAATACCTGGAGTTTGACACTTATGCCAAAGGCCGCGGTTCGACCCTTGCTTCAATTATAGATGGGAACACGCATAATTACCAGATGACCGGCATTGCGGGTGTGGCGAATACCGGCGACGACAGAAACTGGTGCGGACACCTCTTCGCCCAGGCCAACTGGTATGCCTTCGGCCGATTGAGCTGGGACCACAGTCTTACTGCTGAACAAATCGCAGATGAATGGATAAAAGCAACATTAACCAGTGATGCCAATGCGGTGAATACCATAAAGTCGATGATGATGGGTTCCTGGGAGGCCTGCATCAACTATATGACACCTCTCGGCCTGCACCATATTATGCAAGAGGGTTTTCATTACGGCCCGCAGCCACAGCTCGACAAGAGCGGCAGAATAGACTGGACGAGCGTTTATTACCATCGTGCGGATGCCAACGGCCTTGGTTTTGACCGAAGCTCAACGGGCAGTAATGCAACATCGCAGTATTTTTCGCCATTGCGTGAGACCTTTGATGACGTCAATACCTGCCCTGAGAAATATCTGCTCTGGTTCCACCATGTTCCGTGGGACCACAAGACCGAATCTGGCAGAACCTTGTGGGATGAACTGTGTTATAGATACTATACAGGTGTTGATTATGTAAAGGAGATGGAACGCAAGTGGGCTGCCCTCGAAAAGGATATAGACCCCGATATATGCCTGCACGTTAAGGAAAAATTAGCCACTCAGGAAAAGGACGCTGCCATTTGGCGAGATACCTGTCTGGGCTATTTTCAGAAATTCAGTAATAGGCCGGTGCCCGCCTCTAATTAAAATGACTATATAAGACTACTATTAATCATCCTTAAGCTAAAGAAGTAAGGAGGTTCGTTATGCGAGCAACCAATTCAACTAAAATTATTTCGATAATTGCACTGTGCCTGTTTGCTTTTCAACGTGATGCTTTAGCCATTGGTCAGCATCAATATGTGGACACTGTTCACAGCGAAGGCAGTTTCTGCCTTGCACAAAAGGAAGAAGTCGCGGACATATATGTTGACTCGCAGGACTATCCCGGGGTCATTCGCGCCGCCAAAGACCTGCAGTCGGATATTGCTCGCGTCACGGGCCGCACCGCGAAGGTCACACACGAAAAAACCAGTTTTGGAAATAATGTGGTTCTTATCGGCACGATTGGAAAAAGCAAAATCATCGACCAATTGATAAAAGACGGCAAAGTCGATGCGGCACCAATCGCCGGCAAGTGGGAATCGTTTATCATTGCGGTTGTGCCGAAACCTTTGGCGGGGGTCGAGAATGCCCTTGTTATCGCCGGCAGCGATAAAAGAGGAACCATCTACGGCATATATGACCTCTCCGAGCAGATTGGGGTCTCACCGTGGTATTGGTGGGCGGATGTGCCGGTCGAAAAGAAAGATAGTCTTTTTGTGAAGGCGGGCAAATATGTGCAGGGGCCGCCAGCCGTCAAGTATCGGGGAATTTTTCTAAACGACGAAGAACCTGCGCTGGGTCGCTGGGTTGTGGAAAGATACGGTGGATTCAACCACCAGTTTTATGTGAAAGTGTTTGAACTTATTCTGCGGCTGAAGGGCAACTTCCTTTGGCCTGCTATGTGGTGGGCGAGTTTCAACAGCGACGACCTGCTCAACCCAAAGTTGGCAGATAAATACGGCATTGTGATGAACACCACCCATCACGAGCCGATGATGCGCGCCCACGCCGAGTGGAAAAAAAGCAGAGGAGGCGCGTGGAACTACGAAACCAATGCCAAAAAGCTGCGGGAATTCTGGACGGAAGGAATTAAGCGAATGGGTTCATACGAAAGCATCGTAACCCTCGCTATGCGCGGAGATGGCGACAAAGCAATGAGCGAGAGCACAAACATCGCTCTGCTGGAGAAAATTGTTGCCGACCAGCGCAAAATACTCGGAGAAGTCACCGGCAAAGATTTAAACAGCATCCCCCAACTATGGGCTTTATATAAGGAAGTGCAGGATTACTATGACAAGGGCATGACGGTTCCGGATGATGTGACGTTGTTATTGTGTGATGATAACTGGGGAAATGTCCGCAGACTGCCTAAACCCGGGGATAAGCCGCGCTCCGGCGGATATGGTATGTATTATCATTTTGACTTTGTAGGCGGCCCGAGAAATTATAAGTGGCTAAATACAAATCCGATAGCCCGTGTTTGGGAGCAGATGCACCTGGCTTATCGTCACGGTGTTGACCGAATCTGGTTAGTCAACGTCGGCGACCTTAAGCCAATGGAGTTTCCAATCTCGTTTTTCCTGGATTATGCATGGGCCCCGGACAAATTGCCAGCCGAGCGTTTGCCCGAATACACACGGCTTTGGGCGCAGCAACAGTTCGGCCCCAAGTATGCCGCAGATATCGCCGACATCCTCAACAAATACACAAAATACAATGGCCGACGCAAACCTGAGATGCTGGCTGCTGACACCTACAGTCTCTCAAACTACCGCGAGGCGGAAACAGTTGTCGCCGACTACAATAAACTTGCGGACAAGGCCGACAAGATTTACAAGGCCATACCTGCCGAATACAAAGATGCCTATTACCAGCTTGTGCTGCATCCTGTGATAGCTTGTGCCAATTTAAACGAACTTTATGTGACCGTTGGAAAGAATCACCTCTATGCGAAACAAGGACGTGCCGCCACTAATGATATGGCTAAGAGGGTTAAAGATTTATTTAAAAAAGATGCTAAGATTTCTCACCATTATAACAAGGTCATGGCCAGCGGCAAATGGAACCATATGATGGACCAAACGCATATCAGTTATACGAACTGGCAGCAGCCGGAAAAGGATGTTATGCTCGAAGTCGAAAATATTAAAATACCTGAGGATGCGGATATGGGCGTGGCGATTGAAGGCTCAGACAGTTGGTGGCCAGAGAATAGGAAAAAAGCCGTATTGCCTGAGTTCGACCCCTTTAATCAACAAACATATTATATCGAGGTATTCAATCGCGGACAGACACCTTTTGGTTATAAAGTCAAACCAGGAGAACCGTGGTTGCTTGTTACACCTAATCAAGGAAAAATCGATAAAGAGCAGCGAGTGTGGGTAACTGTAGACTGGCAGAAGGCGCCGACCGGAAAGCAGAGTGTTGCGATTACTATAGCCGGATCAGATAACAAACAGGTCGTTGTTCATGCTCCAATTAACAATCCTGCATCTCCGAAACCAGAGCAGGTCACCGGCTTTGTCGAGAGCAACGGCTACATCTCCATAGAGGCTGAACATTATTCCCGCGCAATCAATGCAGACCCAGTCAAATGGCTGCGTATCCCTGATTTAGGCCGGACACTTTCAGGAATGACCCCTGTGCCGGTAACAGCTCCAAGTCAGAAACCTGAAGGAGATAGTCCTCGCCTGGAATACCCTATGTATCTGTTTAATAGTGGTAAGGTAGAAGTGAAGGTGTATGTATCTCCTACCCAAAACTTTCTTAATACTCAGGGATTGTGGTATGCTATTTCATTCGATGACGAGACACCACAAATTATTAACATCCATGAGAAAGACACGATTCCCGACTGGAAATACCCTCCAACCTGGAATCAGGCGGTAAGTGAGAATATTAAAGTGATGGTCTCCAAACACCTCCTCGAAAAGCCGGGTGAGCATGTTTTAAAATTCTGGATGGTTGACCCGGGCATTGTGCTGCAGAAAATTGTTGTGAATACGGGCGGCCTTAAGCCGAGCTATCTCGGCCCGCCTGAAAGCTACCGCAGCGGATGCAACAGCCAACGGTCGGATTCGAACCGACAACCGCTGGTTTACAAAACCAGAGCTCTACCGTTGAGCTACGTTGGCATCTAAACCGATAGGACGGTTTACGCCGGAAATGATAATAAAAAATTGCGTCTCAGTCACGCATTTTTTCAGGGAATCGCGCTTCCCAGGCCGCTATCTGATTTACGTGAGCCGAAGTGGTTTACGCCTCTTTCTGCAATTTCTAACGAGGCTTGCATCTCACGTTGCCGGCAGCTATCATTAATTAGAAAAAATAGTGAACTCTGTGGCAGGAAAGGAAGTAATAAATGCCGGCGTTTCGCTCCCCTAACAATCCTATAATCGGGCCAAGGAATATCAAGCCTTCAAGAGATGACCTCGAAGTTATCGGCGTGTTTAACGCCGGCGTTGCCCGCTTCAAAGATGAAATAATTCTACTGCTTCGGGTCGCCGAACGACCGCTCAGCTCACATCCGGACATAACATTAGCCGCCGTTTACGATGTCGCTGAAGGAGACATCGTCTTAAAGGAATTTTCAAAAAATGACCCTAAAAACGATTTTTCAGACCCAAGGCTAATAATAACGCCGACACAAACTTTCCTGACGTCGCTCTCGCACTTGAGGCTGGCGCGAAGCACTGACGGCATAAACTTCGAGATTGAAGATGCCCCCACAATCGCTCCGGCAAATGATTATGAAACCTTTGGCCTCGAAGACCCCAGAATTACGCTCATTGACGGCGCGTATTATATCAGCTATGTTGCGGTCTCTCCTCTCGGAGTAACAACCTGCCTGATATCAACTAAGGATTTTAATTCTTTCCAGCGTCGCGGAGTTATCTTCTGCCCTGACAACAAGGATGTGGTGCTTTTCCCCGAAAAAATTAATGACAAATTCTATGCCCTCCATCGGCCTGTTTCCCCTCTGTTCAAAAAACACCAAATCTGGCTTGCGGAATCCCCTGACCTGATTTGTTGGGGAAACCATCGTTTTGCTATGGAGCCTCGACCAGGCCTCTGGGACGAGACAAAAATCGGCGCCAGTGCCGTCCCTTTCAAAATCAAACAAGGCTGGCTCGAAATCTACCACGGCGCCAACAGAAACAACCGCTATTGCCTCGGTGCCGTCCTGCTCGACAGTCACCAGCCCTGGAAAGTAATCGCAAGGTCACAAAAGCCTGTTCTCCAGCCCCAGGCCGATTATGAAATTGAAGGCTTCTTTGGAAATGTCGTATTTAGCTGTGGCCTGCTCTATGAAGAAGAGAAACTGAAGATTTATTACGGCGTCGCCGATACCGCCGTCTGTTTCGCAGAACTGCCTTTGCAGAATGTCCTCGATAACTTAAATTTGTAATCTTGAGTCTCTGCTTTCTTTTCCTCTTTTAACCTCTGCTATTCTCTTGTCATTTGTCGCAGCTTTTAGTATTTTGGCGCACTATGATTATCAGGCGTTCACAATCCGGACCCAAACCGCTTTTGCTGGTTCGCCGCCTGTATGGCCTTTTGGCCCCACGCGCATACAGCGTTATTATGTTCGCTGCCTTATTTTGCACCTTGGCCGTGAAGCTCTTTCACGCCTGGCGCATCGCTCTGCTCAACGAATATCTTAGCTGGATATTCGCCGATGTATCTGTCCTGTTAGGTATCGAAGTTATCCTGGCGCTGCTCTGTTTTCGCTGGCCTTATAGATGGCTCATCCGCACAGCTTGTATTTGTGCCGCGGTTGTATGCACCTGGTCGGTTATGAATGCCGGCTGGCTGATAAGAACAGGAACGCAAATCTTACCCACCGTCCTTTTGCCGTTAGTTCGCGACCCAATAAACGCATTAGACATCATTGGCGTCAATCTTGTAAAAATGCCGACCGCCGCCGTAGCCCTGCTCGGACCCAGCGCTATTGCTCTTATCTTTTTCTTTCTCGTTCTGGCAAAACCGCCGCTGCCACGTTACAACAAAAAACGCTTTGCAGGTAGAATTACCGTTTCTGTTCTCCTTGTTCTTATCGCCATCTTGGCTCGCAGCACACTCACCAGCCGGGGCTCTCCACAAATTGTCTCTGAAAGCCTGCGTTACAATTGCCAGTTAAGGGCTGTAACCTCTCTGTTTTTCTCCGATTCCGCCAGGATGGCAAAAACCAATGTAGCCAACGCAAAAAGAAAAATACCTGCCTTTGACAATATAAAAATTGCGATCTCGCCAAAACAGCATCGCTTAAACCACAATGTCGTTATTGTTGTCCTCGAGGGCGTACAATACAGATACACCTCACTTTATAACAAACAAAGTAACCTCACGCCCTATCTCGCAGCCTTGGCAAAACAGGGCGTCGAATTTACAAACGCACGTTCCTCACTTACACATACAACAAAGGTTCTGTTCAGTCTTCTGACCGGCCGATTTCCTTCTGTCTCTCAGGATATTGCCGAGGCCGTCCCTGTCGAAAAGCCCTACGCCTCCATCCCCACCATTCTAAAACAGAACGCTAATTTCCGAACCGCTTTTTTCCAGTCCGCAAAGGGAAATTTCGAATCTCGACCGGGATTGGTCCACAATCTCGGCTTTGACAAGTTCTGGGCCAGAGACGACTTGAATAACTCTGACGCCTTTCTCGGCTATCTGGCCTGCGATGAGTTTGAAATGCTGAAACCTATCATCCAATGGATAAAAGCTGAAGAAAAACCATTCTTTCTGACAATTATGTGCTCGGTTAGCCACGACCCTTATGAGGTCCCGCAGTGGTTTGCAAACCCTGCCAAAGAGCCACTCGCCAGATATCAACAGGCCATCTCCTACACAGACAAATTCTTAGCTGCGCTGGACGTCGAACTCGCAAAGCTGAATCTCACTGACAAAACTATTTTTTGTGTTATAGGAGATCACGGCGAAGCCTTCGGCGAGCACGGACTGCTCGGCCACGAAAGAATTGCCTTCGATGAAACCCTCAGAATACCATTTTGTTTGCGGGCACCATTTTTGATTCAGCCGAAAACCACAGTAACTCAACCGGTCAGCTCCGTTGATTTGGCCCCGACACTGCTGACCCTGTTGGGTTTCGATACCAGCGACGTCGGCTTTGACGGCACCGATGCCCTTGGACCCATACCCGATGACCGCAAAGTATATTTCTCCGGCTGGCTCAGCCAAAGCCCTGCCGGGTTTGTAAAAGCAAATCGAAAGTTCATATACTATCCAGCAAACAAAATGGTCTCTATCTATGATTTAAGCACCGACCCCCTTGAATTGTCCCCGACAGAGCTGCCTGAGCAGCAACGGTACGAAATTACAGATGACATTACCACTTGGCAGAAAGATACTGTTTTTCTGCTCGACCAGAGGCGCATAGGGAAAAAATTGCTCCTCGACGCCTGGCTTTGCCGCTGGAACAACCGCACCGCCTCTGCCAAATATCGACCCAAACCGAAAAACTAACCTTTACTATTCAGCCCAAATCGAGCATTGAGCTCTCGCCGTTCATTTTGCTGACTGTTATGTTGCTTTTTGTAAACATCAGGCAAATCTTCTTGTCGTCTAAGGTTTTATCACCAAGATGGCTTACGCCACGAAGCCCATATATGTAAAAATGGATTAACTGAGTAAACTCGGCGTTGAGAAAAAACAACACGCCGCCGAAACTTGTCGCCATCGCATTTCATAGCATAGAACGTATATATAGATGTAACCGCTTATCTTGCAGATTGTTAAACGAAACCATTCGGCTCTTCGCCTTTATTTTTCATTGTTGGCACATTCTTTGCAGACAATCTATTTTCATAAGCATTAGGCTTACTTATTAAAAAAATGATATTGGGCGGGACCTCAATAACCCGTTATCAAAAATAAGGAGGCAAACCCGCCCGATTTCAGAATACTTCAGAGCCAGCCCGCTGTCGGCGAATCGGCTCTGCTAACTACTGCGGGGTCGTACCGGAGGAGAACGGCTCCGTTTCTCTTTGCGCCTCCGCCGCCCAAAAACCCCTCGGCTTTTTCCTTGACATTTCAGCCTCAATCAGATAGTCTATATTATCTTCAAACTTAGGAGGCTAGGAGTGTGAAAAAACTGATTCTCGCCTTTATTTACCTGCTCTTGGCTATTCCCTGTCAGGCGCAGGTAATCTACGTTGACGCCGATGCTACCGGTGCAAATAATGGCTCAACCTGGACAGATGCCTACAACTACCTGCAGGACGGCCTAACCGCCGCTGTGGCAAACGATGAGGTTTGGGTTGCTCAAGGCATCTATACGCCCGACAGCAGCTCAGCCGTCCCCGGTGACACAGGCGACCGGACCGCAACCTTCCAGCTCAAAAACAACGTAGCGCTCTATGGCGGATTCCCAGCAGGCGGTGGCGCCTGGCAGCAGCGCGACCCCAACACCTACAAAACGATTCTCAGTGGCGACCTTGACGAAAACGATGTTTATGTGAATGACCCCTGCGATTTACTAACTGAACCAACAAGAGCCGAGAACAGCTATCACGTAGTAACCGGCAGCGGGACTGACTCTATAGCTATCCTCGATGGTTTCACTATTACTGCCGGCAATGCCAATGGAGGTTCTTGGCCGGATGATTGCGGTGGCGGGATGCACAACAATTCCGGCAGCCCAACTGTAACCAACTGCACCTTCAGCAGCAACTCGGCTGGCAGAGGCGGCGGGATAAAAAACAGGCAGAGCAGCCCCACATTGATTGATTGTAATCTTGTTGGAAATTCGGCTACATATGGTGGGGGTATGCATAACACTGGTAACAGCAGTCCATATATTAGAAACTGCACTTTCAAAGAAAATTCTTCTTACAATGGTGCAGGTATCAGCAACTATAGCGGAAGTAACGTTTTCTTGATTCGTTGTGTTTTCAGTAATAATATGGCAGATAACGCTGGTGGGGGTATGCGCAACTGGCAGAGTTGTCCTGAGGTAATTAGTTGTACTTTTACAGATAACTTTGCAGGACATTCGGGAGCAGGAATAGTTAATTTTTCTTGCGGCGGTGGCAATTTTGTAAATTGCCGAATAGTTGGAAATTTTACACCTTCAGCAGGAGGAGGGGGAATTCGCAATGATAAAAGTAGCGTAACAGTAACCAATTGTACGCTTATGGGAAATTCGGCTAAAAATGGCGGAGGAATAAAAAACCACCTCAATAGCAGCATCGTACTTACTAATTGTACTCTCAGCGGAAATTATGCTAATCGGGGAGGAGGTCTGTTCACTACAGAAAATTCCTATTCGCAGTTGAAAAATTGCATCTTTTGGAACAACTCAGCAACAAAGGGGGCTGAAATAAATATAGGTAATTCTAAGGAACCTTCCACACTTGCCGTGTCACACAGTGATATTAAAGGTGGGCAGACACAGCTCTATATAGATCCAAATTGCGTTTTATATTGGGAATTGGGTAATATTGAGGTTGATCCATGTTTTGTTGAGGCAGGTCAATGGGTTGACGTAAATGACCCTAATGTTATTGTCGAGCCGAATGACCCAAATGCAGTTTGGATTAATGGTGATTATCACTTAAAAAGCGAGGGCTGGAGTTGGGATATTAAACGCAACCGCTGGACTTATGATGATGTTACCAGTCGATGTATTGACGCCGGCAATCCCGGCTCACCATTAGCCGATGAGCCGGTAACCATTCCGGATGACCCCAACAATATTTGGGGCCAGAATCTTCGCATTAATATGGGTGCCTTCGGCGGAACAGCCGAGGCTTCTATGCCGCCTTACGGTTGGGCCATACTAGGCGATTTAACCAACGATGGCCTTGTTAATTTGAAGGATTATGCTTTCCAAGCAGCCGACTGGCTCAATTCTGCTGACCAGCAATCGGGCGACCTCAATCGTGATAGCTTGATTGATATAGATGACCTTGCTTTACTTGTTGAAGTTTGGCTCAGACAAACAACCTGGTATTAATAACAAAATCTGTACGGAAAAAATTCCAATCAAATGCGCAGCTACTTGCGCACCCAAAACGGCTAATTTCAAATTTTTTTATCTCTTTAGCTGCAACGACTTAGCCAAAACTGCACCTTCGAAAACCCCGTAATTTTCGACTCAATCGCGCATGTTTGTCCAATTATAAGAGAACGATAGTCTGTTCTCGAAAAGGAGACCCTTTAGTGAAGTAACTATCAACTAACTATTAACTAGCGACGAGCGACTAACTTATCCGCAACTTCTTTTAGAGAAATGGTAGTGGAGCTTTTCTATCTATGGCGGAAAAATCAATCAAAATGAACTAAATTATGCAAAACAAAGCCAATTTCCAAAAAAGTCAAATGTTTATAACCTCAATGAAAACAACGAATTATAACGAAAAAATGAAAATGGACACTTGGTCAAAACGAACCCAATCAAACCCAACCCGTAGCGAGCTTGCCTGCACTGAGCTTTGTCGAAGTGTCAAACCTTTCCCCCAAAATCCCCACAAAAAAACCCCGCGGCGCATCCTTTCGCCACAGGGTTATAAAAATCCATCCACAATTTTACGACTCTGGCTTCTCCGCCAGGAAGGCCTCCAATGTCATTATTGCTCTCGAAGACTCCTGTCGGATTCTTCCACAATCTCGTCCAGCTTCTTCGTGCCCCTTCTAGTCTTTCGCGGTATCTTCACGGCCACGCCGAGTCGGCCAAGTTCACCAGCCACCTCCGGCTGGTTAGGATTAAGCTGGAAACTCCGGCTCAAATAATCCTTCGCCCGCTCCTTATCGTTCTTGCTCAAATAATAGTAGCCAATCTGCCTGTTAATCTTAGCCGAATTCGGCGCCAAACGAAGTGCCTGCTGATAACAATTCAATGCATACTTATCCAGGCCCTGCTTCTGAAACGCCAGTGCAAGCCGAAGGGACCCTGCTGCCGAAACAGAAGCTCGCCCCACATACTCGTCCGCCAAGAGTTCAGCCTTGGCTGTGTCGCCACTCTCCAGCAGCACCTTCACCCTCGCCGCCTGGGCTTGCCTGTGAGCAGGGTCAAAACCCAAAGCGATATTATACTGATGCTCTGCCTTGGCCCACAGCCCATCAGCCTGATACAGCTGGCCCAGCTCGAAATGCGCATCGGCATTTTCAAATTTACGCTCGATTGCCTTCAGTATCTTGGCCTTTTTCTCTTCAGCCGGGGTATTCTCAATCTCTTTAGGTGCCTTAGCCCTTCCGCCGCTGCAGCCGCCGAACAACAATATGCAAACCAAAAAAGCCAGACCAACGGGTTTTCGTTTGCCGGTTTGTTCTCGCCTCCATTTCATAGTTTGCACCCCATTTTCTCTTAACATATATCTTTAAGATACTGAACTCCGCCATTTTGACAAGCTGAAAAATCTTTGCAAGTAAAATTTTTGGTTTTTTTGCAAAATCGGGTTCCTTTCCCTGTGTGCGGCAAAAAATCAACTCTGCCGTTTTGAAATTACGGTGAAAACCTATCTTCGTCGTGAATCTCTCTTTGCATCCTGATAGGCCGCTTCGATGGAATTTAATTCATCCTCCAGGGCTTGTATATTCAATCCCAAATCAGGATACTTCTTAGCTAATTTTATCAAGGTTTGAAATTCACTTTTGGCGCTGCGCAGGATTTGGAGCACTTTAGGCATAGGATGTCGGTACTTAGACTGCTCGATTTTCAAATCAATGGACTTTCTTATTCTGTTTAATTGCCCCCTAGCTCTTTTCAATTCCGTTCGGGCCTTTTGGATTTCATCGTTTATCACAATCTCGGTGCCGGCCACATCCAGCTCGCTAAGAAGTTCCCGGCGTGAGTTGACAACTTTATCGGCAATCATACATTCGACCGCCTCTGCGGCGGTCAACGTCAAGAGTGAGCCTTTTTTGCTCCAGGTGTGCACAAGGTTCTGCTGAGGCCTTTTGTTAACGGGGTCGATAAAGAATCTCTCATTAGCTTCGGAGACCTCGACAACTTCGATATCCCTGTCAACCATTGCTCTTGCCAGCAATCCAGGCCGGCGGTTTTGCTCGGCCAGAGAAGCAAAATACGCTCGCCAGGCTGAAGTTAACTTCTCGGCCACATCTTCTCCAAAGGCTTTTTCGAAGCTCTCCGGGCGGCCGTCCTTAGAAAAGGTTATCCCCGTGGCGGCACCTATCACGGTATTGTCAGCCATATAAATCTTATCGCACGCTAATGCAACAGCAGCGCCGGCCGAAAGGGCTCCTCCATACTTGCCGCCCTTGACAAAAGCAACTATGGGGCAGTTCCTGATTTGCGTGATTGCCCCGCAAATCCGTTGGGTCAAATCAGCCCGACCGCCTGGCGTGTCTATCTCGAACAAAATAAACAAGGGCCCTTCGTTCGAGAGTTTGACTACCTCCCGCTCCAGGGCCTGGGTTTCAATCTCAAGTCCAATCTCATCATCGATTGTTAAAACGATTACTTTATTGTTCCTGCCTAATCGGTCAGTAATAATCTGCCATTGCGCCAGCTCGAGCCCAACCCGGCCTTTTTCTTTCGTGCTGACGATTGTTTTGCCATCTTCGGCTTGGCCGGCTATGTACCCATGCAGAACTTCCCCTCTCTGGCGATGTGTAAAGGTGTCCCCAAAGCAAGCCAAACTAAAAGTCAGCAGTGCCAAAGAGGCGGCTAAAATCTTCACCTGCAATTTTTTCATCCTGCTAACTTCCAATTTCCCCTCCTCACAAAACGGGGCTCCCTCTGCCGGAGGTGGTCTAAACATCAAGGTTTTGAACTTCAAGGGCGTGGTCACGGATGAAATTTCGACGCTTCTCAACGTCACTACCCATCAGTATGCTAAAGAGCCTATCTGCCTCGCCGGCGTCTTCAAGCTTCACACTCAACAAAGTCCGGGAGGCAGGGTTCATCGTCGTATCCCACAATTGCTCGGCGTTCATCTCGCCTAAACCCTTGAAGCGTTTTATCTCAATCCCCTTTCCACCAATCTGCCTTATCCCGGCGCAGATATCACCCAGTGAGGCGACTTCGTATGTATCTGTGCCGCTGATGAGTTGGAACTTTGTCGGCAGCGCCTCGCCGGACACAGCCTTGGCAGGTTGTAGGAGAAAATCCTTTAAGTCCAGCCCCCAGGTATCCTTGAGTTTTTCATTTATCTGATTAATCCGGCCCACCTCATGAAGCTCCTCAGCAACAATTGATTTTTCGTCTCCATTCTCCGCGCCTGCGTCCGTGCGCCGCTTCAGTTCATCAAGCCGCTTTTCGTAGTCGGCCTTGACATAATAAATCTCCTCCTGACCACCGACGCAGATACGAAACTGCGGAAGTTTACCACCATCATAATAAGCCTGCACGAAATCGGCGAAATTAATCCCCCGTTTGGCCAGGACAGCAATGGAGCGTTCTGCATCAGCGAGGGTTTTTACAAAACTGGCCAGCTGCTTGTCCGAAACCTTCTGCGTTTTTTTGCCCGTATCCACCTTTTTACCATTTCTGATGATAAGCTCTGTGCCCTCGAGGCCACGAGCAATCATCCGCTTGTGCATCCGGCTTTCGCTCAGGATATATTCGGAACCCTTTCGCCCCTTAACCTTGATTTCATACAGCGGGGGCTGAGCGATGTAAATCATCTCGTTGAGAAACAATTGCGACATCTGCCTGAAGAAAAAGGTCAGCAGCAGCGTCCGTATATGAGCGCCGTCAACATCGGCATCGGTCATCAGTATTATCTTGCCGTATCTGCACTTGCTTAAATCGAACTCGTCGGTGCCGATGCCGGTCCCCAGAGCGCTTATAATTGTTCGAATTTCATCGTGTGCAAGCATTTTTTCCAACCTGGCCTTTTCGACATTAAGGATTTTTCCTTTCAGAGGCAGGATTGCCTGAATATTTCTGTCTCTGCCGGCCTTTGCCGAGCCGCCGGCTGAATCACCTTCAACAATAAATATCTCGGTACCCGCCTTTTCCTTGCTGGCACAGTCCCACAATTTGCCCGGCAGGTTGGTGCTGCTTAGCGCACCCTTGCGCCTGGTCAATTCACGCGCCTTTCTGGCAGCCTCTCTGGCCGCCGCGGCCTGAATCGCCTTGTTCAAAATCCGTTTTGCTTCAGGGGGGTGCTCCTCAAGAAAATGGCCAAGCTGCTCGTTAACGGTGGCCTCAACGAAACCACCCACCTCCGGGTTGGTCAGCCGCACCTTTGTCTGAGCCTCAAAATGAGGCTCAGCAAGCTTTACCGCTACGACCGCAGTCAATCCCTCGCGCAGGTCGTCACCGGTAGTAACTTGGCCGTTCTTCAGTAGATTATTGTTTTTGGCATAATAATTCATCGTGCGCGTTAGGGCTGTTTTAAAGCCCGAAAGGTGAGTGCCGCCGTCGATGTTGCGGATGTTGTTGGCGAAGACCAACACATTTTCGGTATAGCCATCGTTATACTGCATTGCTACTTCACAGCTCAGCATCGCTTCGGGGTCTTCCCTGGCGAAATAGATGACATCCTTATGCAAGGTCTCCTTTCCCTCATTGAGGTGTTGAACAAAGGCCTTAATCCCATCGTCAAACTTGAATACCTCTTTTTTGTTGTTTCTATCGTCGGTGAAAGTGATTTGTAATCCGGCGTTCAAATAAGCCATCTCTCGTATTCTTTTTGCGAGTGTGTCATATCCAAACTCCGTATCGCCGAATATCTCCTCGTCGGCCTTGAAGGTAATCCTCGTGCCGCATTTGTCGGTCGGGCCGACCTGTTTGACCGGTCTCTTTGCCTTGCCCTTTTCACACTCGAGGTGATAATGCTTTCCGTTGCGATATACATCAGCTTCGAGCCACTCACTGAGTGCGTTTGTAACACTAACGCCTACACCATGGAGCCCTCCTGCGACTTTGTAGCTGTCGGTATCAAACTTCCCGCCGGCGTGCAGGGTCGTTAGCACGACTTCTAAAGCGCTTTTCTTGGCTTCTTTGTGCTCTTCGACCGGAATACCTCTGCCATTATCCTCGACAGTACAGCTGCCGTCAGCCTGGATGTGCACAACTATATTGTCGCAGAAACCGGCCAATGCTTCATCGATGGAGTTGTCCAATACCTCATAGACTAAATGGTGCAAGCCGCCGCTGCCGCGGTCGCCGATATACATATCCGGCCGTTTTCGCACCGCCTCCACCCCCCCGAGTATCTTTATATTACTTGCATCGTATTTGTGGTCTTTCATATCAACCCTCTGCCCGCTAACAGAACGCTCAGCCGACGGCAAATTTAATTTCTCTTATTCGTGCCCGTGGACACCGCTGGGTCAATTCTTTAAGAAGCTCGCAACTTAATAATTGCAATTCGTACATATACGACGGCGAGTCAACAAGCACTTTTAGCCTGCCACTGGAAATATCGACAATTCTGCAGTGCTGATAAAGCTCGGTCGGCAGCAGTTGGCTCCATGCCTCGGCTATCAATTCAAACCGAATCTGCTGCGGTGAGACCCGGTTCTCCATAAGCTCGCTTAGGACATCACCCAGGCTGACAGTGTTGTTCACCCGATGTGCTGCTCGCCACTTGACAACGTTGCGTAATTGCTTGCTTTCATCTACCATTTTCTTAAAGGTTTAAGTTTGGAGTTTGAAAAGCTGTAAATAATCTTCCCTGAAGCATTACCCAATTACCCTTAGCCCAGGTTAATCGGCATCAAGACGTAAAGAAAATTTACCCCGCTCTTTATCAGGCCCGGCCTGTCCGTCTGACCCAGTTCCAATTCGAATTCCGCCGTCTTAATAACCCGCAGGGCATCTATCAAAAACTGCGGATTAAACCCAATCTCAATTGGCTCGGCCTTGTAATCGATAGGCATATCGACCTGCGCATCGCCCGCCTCTGGTGCCCTGCCGGAAAACACCAGATTATTCTTTCCAATCGAAAGTTTAATCCCTCTGGACTCCTCGCTTGTCAGTAATGCCGAACGGCGTACCGCACTTAATACCGCCTCGGTTGACAGTGTTAGCTTTTTGTCATAATCGTCCGGTATTATATCCTCATATTTGGGAAAGTTACCTTCGACAAGATTTGAGCTTATAGCCACATTTGCACAACTAAACAGTATCTGGTTATCAACAAGCTTAACCGCGACAATATCCTTGTCGCTGCCGCCGATTTTATCTAACAGGGTCATCGTTTTGGCTGGAACTATTATCTTTGTCTTGGCCGCCTGCTCCGCCGGCGCTGAAGCCAAACCAACCCTGCAACGGGCCAATCTCCTGCCGTCAGTGGCAACCAGCGACAATTTCTTGCCTTTAACCTCCCACAACACACCATTAAGGGCGTAGCGAGTGCTCTCCTTGGCTGTGGCAAACAAACACTGCTCAATACCAGCCTGCAGATTGTCTAAAGTAATCTCTATGTCGGCTTTCTCATCAAAGCTTGGGACGGCGGGATACTGGCCTGGCTCCTGGCCGTAAATTGTAAAATGGCTGTCAGCCCCTTCTATTTTGCAAGCGCCCTCTTCTGCCTGTAATAACAGGACCTCGTCTACACCTTCGCGCACAACAGCCGCCAGCCGATCCGCTGGAACAATAACCTCACCCGCTTCTTCTATCTGAACTTCGGAAACTAAGTAGTTAATGCCAACCTCTAAATCTGTTGCGCAGATGTGAACTTCCTTCTCGCTGGCGGTAATTTGAACACAACGGAGTATCGGCTTCGGTGTTCGGCTTGGCACCACAGACGTTAATATGCCTAAAGCCTCCGCTAAGGCAGCTCTATTAAAATTCAGCTTCATAATAAACCTCTACATCAAAATGGTAAAAGAGTTAAAGTTTTGGACATCTAAACCCTAAAATAATGCCATAGTTTACACCCAAAAGTTCCCGTCCACAATCCTTTTTTTTGGAATAATAATTTAACATCGCAAAGGGTTGGTAAATTGACAAAACCCCACGATGGTAACATTCTGTTCCGTAGTCCAATCAGACGAAGAGTTTCCTCTTCAGGGAACAAGTTAATATTATATTTATTAGATGAAATAATAGTATCAGTAATCATATAACTTGTGAAATTGTTACGTTTTGGACAAAGTTGATTTCCAAGGCCTTGAATAGTAGGTTGTTAAAGAGCAGCAACCGTCGTGCTTTCTTGTGGATAACCTGTTAGATTGTTGGTGAGTTTATATAGCAGGGCTAACAGGGCAAGTCACTTGACAGGGTCAAGTTGTTAACTGCCGCAGGAGTTAACAGGTCCGGTGATGGCTTGTCTATGAAAACGAGAATAAGGGTGGAGAGCGACTTGTAGATTTGATTAAAGCAGGTATAATAAACAGGCTACGGGAACTACTAATGAGGTGAATATGAACGACGGGATACGGTCGGATATGACCACATCAGGTAAGGCAAAGCAGTACCAGCCTATATCGCGGCATGGTGAGCAAGGGCTTTATGTAGGTATTGATGTCGGCTCAACCAGTAGTGATGTGGTTGTACTCGATAGTGCTGGCGAGAGCGTCTTTTGTGATTACCAGCGCACCAAAGGCAAGCCCATAGAGACGGTGCGCTTACAGTTGGACGAGGTATTTAGACAAATAAACCCTTCAGACATCGTTCTTGCCGTGGCGACGGGTTCAGCGGGTCGCTTTTTGGCCAAACTGCTGGATATTCCTTTTGTGAACGAGGTTCCGGCTCAGGCGGCGGCGATATGCCAACTGTACCCGCAGTTTCAGCAGGCAACGATAATTGAGATGGGGGGCCAGGACAGCAAACTAATTTTCTTAGCTGCCGAAAAAGGCAGGGGCAGGGTGCGAGACTTTGCACTTAACACTGTTTGTGCAGCCGGGACAGGCTCATTTCTTGACCAGCAGGCCCAGCGACTGGGCGTGGATATCGAGGGCGAGTTTGGCCGGATGGCCCTGCAGAGCAAAAGTGTGCCGCGAATGGCGGGGCGGTGCTCGGTCTTCGCTAAAACTGATATGATTCATCTACAGCAGCAGGCAACGCCAAATTGCGATATCATAGCGGGATTATGCCTTGCACTGGTGAGGAACTTGAAAAGCAACTTGGGTTGCGGCAGGGAGTTTATCAAGCCAATTGTATTTACCGGCGGCGTGGCGGCGAATATCGGCGTGGTCAGGGCGCTGGAGGAGGTGTTTGAGCTGGCGCAAGGCGAGCTTGAGGTTCCCGATGAACACTTTTTTACCGGTGCTATCGGTGCGGTGCTTATGGCTAAAGAAAGAACCGCTCAGCAAGGGCCTAATCGGCAAGTTCACCCTGCCGCTTCGACGGGCGTGGTTCACCTTGAGAAAATTGATGGCTTTCTGGCACAGCGGGGTTCCGCTTTAGAAAATGCTCCTCGCCGAGGGCGTTTAGGCAAACCAAGTTTACCATATCCCAGGAGCCCGGTTTATGAACAAATCCTGTCAAGCGCAGATGAGCCGATAGAGGCGTATCTTGGCGTTGATGTCGGCTCGATAAGTACAAACGTAGTAGTTATTGATGAGCAGAAACGCGTGCTTGCCAAGGCGTATTTGATGACGGCAGGCAGGCCTTTGGAGGCGGTGCGCCAGGGCCTGGATATAGTCGGCAAACTGGTGTTAGGGAAGGTGAAGATTCTTGGGGCGGCGACTACCGGCTCGGGGCGGTATCTTACCGGCGATTTCATAGGAGCTGATGTCGTCATAAATGAAATCACCGCTCAAGCGGCTGGCGCCGCCATCGTTAATCCGCAGGTCGATACGATATTCGAGATTGGTGGACAGGACAGCAAATACATATCCCTCGAAAACGGTGTTGTTGTCGATTTTGCTATGAACCACGCCTGTGCGGCCGGGACAGGCTCCTTTCTTGAAGAGCAGGCGCAACGGCTTGGTATAAGTATTAAACAGGAGTTTGCAGAACTGGCCTTTAGCAGCGACGCCCCTATAAAACTGGGCGAACGATGTACGGTTTTTATGGAATCTGACCTGCTGAGTTATCAACAGCAGGGTGCTAAAACAAGCGAGCTTGTAGCGGGCTTGAGTTATTCGATTGTTGCAAATTATCTTAACCGTGTGGTTGGACGGCGTAAAATTGGTAATAATATCTGCTTCCAGGGAGGAACAGCATTTAACAAGGCTGTTTGGGCCGCTTTCGAGAAGGTAATCGCAAAGCCTATTATGGTCCCTGACCATCACGAGGTAACCGGGGCGATAGGTGCAGCGGCCATCGTATCTGAGTATATCAAAAAGAGACGAGGGACGAAATTCAGAGGATTCGAAAATGTTAGCTCTATCGAGTACGAAGTCGAATCTTTTACTTGTGAGCATTGTCCGAACCACTGCGAAATTAAGAAGGTTCAACTGCCGTCGGCAGAGCCGCTATACTACGGCTCGCGGTGTGACAGATACAATCTGAAGAAAAAAGCAGCGAAAGCAAAAGGCCTCGGCGCATTCGAGTTCAGAAAGAAGATGTTGCTTGAATGTGCGGGTTTAGATGGCAAATCCGAAAGCCGAATCGCTGGCAGGACCAGGATAGGCATTCCTATGGCTTTGATTAGTTGGCAGCTTCTGCCGTTGTTCGCTCGGTTTTTTAAGGCATTAGGATTTGAAGTAGTCGTTTCGGGATGGACCAACAAGCGAATAATTCGTATGGGCGTGGAATCTGTCACCGCTCAGCCTTGTTTCCCGGTAAAGGTTGCATACGGGCATATTGCGGAGCTGATTGCTCAAAAAGCCGATTATATCTTTTTGCCGAGCATTGTCTCGATGACGGCGAGTTATCCTCAAAACAGGTCCAGTCAGTTATGTCCGTATATTCAGTCGCTCGCCTATCAGGCCGAAACAGCTTTTGCCGGCAGGCTCGGTGATACGAAGATACTTACTGCTCCCCTTCGCCTTGGCGAAGGCCGGAAACTTTTGCGAAAGAGTTTTATCACACTTGGCGGAAAGTTGGGGATTTCTGCTTCTGTGATTCGCAAGGCAATCGAAGAGGGGTTTTCTGCCCAGGCAGACTTTGAGCAGGCCTTGGTAAAGAAAGGCAGAGAGATTCTTGACCAAATTGGGCCCGAACAAAGGTTGTTTGTACTAGTTTCGCGGCCGTATAACGGCTGCGACGAGGGAGTGAACCTGCAGCTGTCTAAGAAGCTCGATGAGCTTGGTGTTAAGACGATACCTATGGATATGCTGGCTCTTGACGAGGCGCAGTTGGGCGATGAGTCGTTGCACCGCGGGGTTTACTGGACGTATGGCCAGAAGATTTTGAGGGCTGCCGAGCTCATCAAAAGTGACCGGCGGCTTTTTGCAATATATTTGTCGAACTTTAGCTGTGGGCCGGACTCATTCCTTCTGACATTTTTCAAGGACATAATGGCCCAAAAACCCTGCCTGCTGTTGGAGCTTGATGAACATTCTGCTGACGCCGGCGTGATTACTCGCCTTGAAGCGTTTCTTGAGAGTTTAAAGCATTATCGCTGTCTGCCGGAAAAGAAAAGCCACATCGTCAAAAGGCCCAAAGTTACGGAAAGTATCAGCCGCAAGCGCAGGTTGTATATCCCATATATGGGCGATTGCTCTTATGGCGTTGCGGCCTGCTTTAGGGCCTATGGGCAGCCGGCCGAGGTTATGCCCTTGGCCGACGAAGAAACACTCCTCCAGGGCAGGGCATTCACTTCCGGAAAAGAGTGTCTGCCTTGTGCCATTACCAGCGGGGATATGTTAAAAGTGATTAGGGACGAAAAGTTTGACCCTCGCAAAACCGCCTTTTTTATGCCCGCTGCCTCCGGGCCCTGCAGGTTTGGAATGTATAGCTGTCTGCACAGGCTTATTCTAAGATACGCCGGCGCAGAGGATGTTCCGGTCATTGCACCGAACCAGGACAGCGGTTTCTACAGAGAGTTCACCAAAGACTTCAAGGCCTCTGTTGCAGGAAAATTTATGAAGGATGTTTGGGTTGCTGTTGTCGGTATAGATTTGTTGCGGAAAGCTGTTTTACATCTTCGACCTTTAGCCGTAGCCCCTAAGGGGATCCAGCAGGTGTATGAACAATCTGTCAAACGATGGACCCAAGCTGTTGAAAACCGCTTCAGTTTCTCTCGGATGCGCCGGCTTATGGAATCTATTGCAGAGGACTTTGCAGTGATAAAGCTGGATGGCGAGGTCCAAAAGCCTATGATTGGAATAGTTGGAGAAATTTATGTTCGCAGTCACCCCTTTGCCAATAGCAATGTGATTGCCCGGCTCGAAGAGCTTGGAGCCGTCTGTGATTTGGCCTCGCTGGCAGAGTGGGTTTATTATACGAATTTTACCAGAAGCAGGGAGGCCAGACGCAGAGGCCAATTTCGCAACTGGTCCATCAATGTCTTTCAGGATTATTTGCAGCACAGGATTGAAAAGACACTGGCTGTTCCTTTAGAGAAGATGTTGTGGCACGGGCTTCCAGCCCGTGAAAACACGGCCAAGATGGCCGTGCCACAATTGGCTGAAGGGCCGGTAGAGCATGTAATCGAACTGGCCCGGCCATACCTGCACCATTCATTTGAGGGCGAGGCGATACTCAGCATAGGCAAAACAGTGGAGTATCATCATCAGGGCTTCGGCGGAGTGGTCAATGTGATGCCTTTTAGTTGTATGCCCTCGACGGTCGTTAGTTCCCAGACGATGCGTGTAAGTGCTGATTGTGCCGATATGCCCATTTTGAATTTAAGCTTCGATGGCCAGGACGATTCGACTTTAACTACTCGCTTGGAGGCTTTTGTCGAGCAGGTCCGCCAGAGACAGCCGCAGGTTGCGGCTCGCGGTGCCGGGGTTATGAGTTGAGCTTAATCATATTTTTAGCTGTCTCTAACACTTTTTTCCGCAGGGCCTTGGGTGAAAGCACCTGCACCTGGTCGCCGTAGCCGAGAATCCACCAGGTTATTTCTCTCAGGCCGTCAACCCGAAATTCAATAGTGGCTGAGTTGTCGCCGTTGCGTGTGACTTTTTGTGTGCTGTGCCATTGCACCTCGGCGACATTATTGGCCACCATCGGCAGGAACCGCAGCTTGATGTTGTGAATTCTGCCTTCGGGTATCATTGACCAGGCCCTGCCGAGGTAATCATACAGATCGAACCTCTCGCCGCCTACGAAGTACTTTTCTGTGCTTTTTAGTTCTTTAATGCGGTTAAGTTTGAACGTGCGAATGCTTTTGTGCAGGTCGGAGAGGCCCAGCACATACCACGCCCTGCGATTGTACATCAGGTGGTAAGGACAGAGTTCGACGTCAATAATTTGGCCTTCAAAAAGTGAATGGTACCGCATGCTCACCCTATTTTTCTTTGCAATGGCTTTTTGTAGTTGTGCGAAGGTTTTATCGAGCGTCTTATTTGGTGCCTGAGGGTCAGCTTTTGTGGAGATATTTTGCAGGACTGTATTGCAATACTTTCTGATTTTAGCAGGCAGGTTGTTTTCGATTTTCAAGGCGGCCAGCAGCGCTGAATTCTTGAACGGCATCTGTATTTGACTGCTTGCCTTATGAACCAGCAGAAGCAGGCCGAGTGCCTCTTGCAGGTTCAGGTCTATCGGCGGCAGGAAAAACTCGGGGTCTATGGCATAACTGCCGGTTTTGGCATTGTAATGATATGGCACGCCGATGGTTTGCAGTTCTTTCAAATCGCGGAAAATCGTCCGCCGGCTCGTTCCGAACATTTTTGCCAAATCGCTGACGGCATAGTTTTCTCCTGATTGCAATGTCGTTAGAAGCTGCACGACCCTGCTAATTCTGCTGGCCTTCATAGTCGGCCCCCTTGGATTATTTATGTCCTGCCATATAGCTCTTGCGGGCCAATTATAGATTCTTCAAGGCTTTTATCAAATAAAAACTGCCGAACGCTGGTGCGGAGGCGGCATTTATTTGCATAAGCCTTTTTTATAACCGACGCTTGCGGTTTTCTCCAGCAGCGCCGCCGGATCCCGCTCAAACAGTGTGTTGATAAAATTACTTTGCGCTGGCTGAAACTGTGTCCATATTCTTTAGCTGGCTTTGCGCCTCTGATATCGCAAAAAATCACCAAAAAAGGATAAAGCAGTAACAAAACCGTAATGATTGTAGTCTAAACTGCGATTGTGTTGAGTAAACAATTTCGGCAAATCTATATTTTGACAGGAGAAACAAATGCGCCTTTATTGCTTTTTTATCATCTTTCTCGCTTTTTCAGTTGCACCAGTATATTCACAAGACCACAAATATCCCCAGGAAGACGGTTCAAATCTAAATAAAAATAACACAAAAAACGGCGAGGTGATACTTGCGTATAAAGGGTTTGAAAGATTTCTCAACAGCGAACATACGTGGGAAAATTATCAGAAGTGTGTATTAGATCCGTATCCCACCGTAACTAAACTTCACGAAAAATATCAGGAATGGGGCCTGGCGAATAAAGATAGTTTTCCCGAGAAGGTTACTAATATTTCGGAAAGCAAATATCGACAGATTCTCAAAGATGTTAATGACCAAGAAATTTGTTCTATATATGATTCGGTTGTGCAACGTTGCAACAGAATCCTTGCGCCTAAGGAAGAGATAGATATATGCTTTTTTTTAAGCCCGATTAAAGACTGTTTAATGCTTTCGGTTTCTGGAAGAAAAACGATTCTCATTTCGATAGAGTATAAATTGGAGAATATCCCTCTGATTATCGTCCATGAATATGCACATTGTCTGCATCACCAATACAGACCTCCTAAAGAGTCAGAGTCACTTAGCGACGAGTTAGTTAGTGAAGGAATAGCATCGTTTTTTCCAACGATTGTCGATACAAACGCATCTATTTATGACGGGCTGTGGATGATGCCCAGCCCCGCAGTTGATTGGTGCGTTGAAAACGAAAAACTAATCATCGGCACCATTAAGCAGGATTTAAACAAGGGCGGACTTGAGATAGAGAAGAAATATATATGCAGCGGATTGGGGTTTGCGGCTCCGCCGGAAGGGTTCCCTGAAAAAACGGGATACTATATTGGTTACCGCATGATCGAAAAATGTTTAAAAGAAATACCCCTCGAAGAATTATGTTCGATGGATTCTGATGAGGTAATTGCGAAAAGTCAGCTTTTTAATTCTATAGAATATTCTTACTATCGTATAAAAGCGGGCAAGATTAACCTTGGGTCTGTCAATTCATTTCCACAAAAAATTGTTAAAGTAATTTCAAATCAAAGCCCTTATGAAGTGGAGATACAGAGCCACGCGACTAATTTGCCGGCAGAAAGATTTAATTTAATAAAAACTCACCGATATAACAGGCACACCAGCTATCCAAAAGAGATAGCAGTATATTTAGAGCCTACAGAGTTAATTGAATGTAACTCGCCCGAAATAAGCCATATTGTTGAGTCGTTGACAAGGGATGCCATTTACACTTACGGCCTCATTGAGTCCGCTTTAAATTTTGCATCTTCTTCCGTGAAATATGATGCTGAGCTGGCAAAGGAAATTTCAGCCGGCGGGCATTATACACAAAGCGCTTTAGAGACTTTACATTCAAAAAAGGGCACTTGCAGTGAGTATGCTAATTTATTTCTTGCTCTCGTTAGAAACGCGGGTATTCCGGCAAGATTTGTCATAGGCAGAATTTTACCGCCCGACGGCAATCAAATTTATCATGCTTGGGCTGAATGTTACATCAATGATATCGGATGGGTGCCTGTTGAAGTCCAAAATGGTAATACTTGGATACCGGATCGGGGAATAAAATTGTTTGCTGGAAGGGACTTCAAAGACTGCAATGTAACGTTACCGGATATTCAAGCTGATATAGAAAAAATTAATAAATAGTTGGGCTTGATTCACAGAACAAATATAAGCGATTCAGCACCTGGAGCTTTTTTTCAGGTGCACCTGCAATACCGTAATGTCAGCAGGTGTGATGCCGCTTATGCGGGCAGCTTGAGCGAGCGTACCGGGCCTGAAAGCTGCCAATTTTTCTTTTGCTTCTGCCCGGAGGTGCTTGATACTGTTGACATCTAAATCCGGTGGAATCTTCTTGTTCTCCAGAGTTTGCAAATTGGCCACCAGCCGCTGTTGTTTGGCTAAGTAGCCCTCGTATTTGGCGTCGATGATTACCGCCTCTAATACACCATTATCAGAACCCATATTTTTGACATCAGGGTTCTCAGCTAATTGTTTGGCGACGGTATTGTTTGGCTGTTGCAACTGCTCCCATAAGCTTAAGCCCTCCGATCGGATGTTTTTCAGATAACTTCTAAGTTTATCAATGCTTTTCAGCTTGTTTTGGAACTTTTGCCATCGTTTTTCGTCCACGAGCCCGACCGATTTGCCGATTTGCGTCAATCTTCGGTCCGCATTATCGGCCCTTAACACCAGCCGATATTCAGCCCGCGAGGTGAACATCCGATAAGGTTCATCAATTCCTTTTGTCAACAAATCGTCTATCAGCACTCCGATATATGCCTGGTCTCTGCCGAGAACAATCGGCTCTTTGGACTGGATTTTTCTGGCGGCATTTATGCCGGCCATAATACCCTGCCCTGCCGCCTCTTCGTATCCGCTGGTCCCGTTTATCTGCCCTGCCAGAAATAGCCCCGATATATTCTTGGTCTCCAGGCTGCTCTTAAGCTGAATCGGCGGACAATAATCATACTCAATCGCATAGGCGTAATGTACAATCCGTGCGTTCTCTGTTCCCGGCAGCAGTTTGAGTATCTGCTCTTGAACATCTCTCGGCATCGAGGTAAAAATACCATTGCAGTAGATTGTTTTTATACTCTCTTCTTCCGGCTCCAGAAAGATGCGGTGTTGTTCTTTATCCGCAAATCTGATCACTTTGCCTTCGATGCTTGGGCAGTAGCGTGGGTCGGTGCCTTTTATTTGGCCCGAGGAAAGTGGAGCGCGGTGCAGATTGTCTCGAAGCAGCTTGTGTATCTTTTCGTTGGTGTATGTAATCCAGCACGGCACCTGTGGCCGATTTATTGATTCGGTCATAAATGAAAACGGCACTGGCGGCTCGTCACCGGGCTGAGCTTGCAATTTGTCCAAATCGCACGTCTGTGCATTTAACCTCGGTGTCGTATCGGTTGCCATCCGCCCAAGTTTCAGTCCGAGCCTTCTTAAGCTCTGCGAAAGTTCTACGCTTGGCGGCTCATCAATCCTGCCGCCGGCCCATCGGTCGCTTCCGAGATACATCATTCCGCTGAGGAATGTCCCCGGCGTTACGACAACTGTTTCTGCTTTATAAACCGACCCGTTTTTACAGCCAACCGCTCGTACCTTATTGTTTTCTGTTATTAACTCTATTGCTGTCCCCTCGACAATCGTCAGATTTTCTGTTTGTTCGAGCATTTGCTGCATCCACTTTGCATATTTGCCTCTGTCGGCTTGGGCGCGTGGCGATTGCACAGCAGGTCCTTTCGAGCGATTCAGCATACGGAACTGGATTCCCGTTGCGTCTATCGCCAGCCCCATCAGCCCTCCCAGCGCATCGATTTCGCGCACGATTTGTCCTTTGGCCAGTCCCCCGATGGCCGGATTGCAGCTCATCGCGGCTATTTTATTTTTGTCGATGGTAATAAGGCAGGTTTTAGCCCCGATTTTTGCCGCTGCGAAAGCTGCTTCGACACCGGCGTGACCAGCGCCTATAACAATACAATCAAATTCATTTGCTTTCATGGATTTTAGTCAGCGCGACTGCAGATGCAATGGCAAAATTGGCTGTGTGTGTAATGCTTATGCTTATATGTTTAATCCCAAGCCTGTCGGCAATCTTTTTAACTTCGCCGTATAGAGTAACCTCCGGCTGACCTGTCGGATTATTTACTATCTCGATATCGGTCCAGGCAATCTTGCCCCGCCAGCCTGTCCCCATCAGTTTAAGAACGGCTTCTTTTGCTGCAAAACGGCCAGCCAATTTCTCTGTTCCATTTTTGTTTGCCTCGGCATAGTCTTGTTCGGCGGCGGTAAAAACCTTATTTAGGAAACGCTCCCCGTGCCGCTTTATCATCTCTTCTATTCGCGGAAAATCTACAAGGTCTATACCATGTGCTATAGTTTCCATTTCACAAGACTCCAGACACAAGACACAAGACTTTGGGTCTGTGGTCTTGGGTCTTTATTCGTTACACATTCGGTAAGTTTTTTCCAGGCAGAAGTCTATAAATTTATCTTTTTCGTTCAGCATCGTTTGCTGCACAAGTTTGGTGCTAAATTCGTTAACGGCCTTTCTCCGGCGGTCAAAAATGATTTTTGTTTCCAATTCTTTTTGTACGTTTTCGAGAGGTACAAAACTCTTCGGCTTTTTCTCTTCCAGTTTCATTATGAAAATATGCTCGACCCGCCCTTCGGAAGGGCTGGGCTCGCTGGCCTCAATAGGCCCTGCAATCTGCGACGGCGTCATTCTCGCGGACTCGGCGGCAAGAATATCATAGGGCTTAGCTAATGACCCCGGTTGCACAGGTTTCCACAATCCACCGAACGACGCCCGGTGTCCGTGCGAATACTGCTTCGCCAGTTCGCCGAAATCTTCACCTTTCTGTAGTCGCCCCATCAATTCATTGGCCAGTTCCCTGGCTTGTTCGAGCCGGCTTCGATTCGGCTCTGCCACTTCCAGCTTCGGAATTTGGATATCAATCAGCCGAAATGTTATCGTTGCCGGTATGGCGAAGAATTCCTCCTTCAGTTCATTGTAGCAGTTCACTAACTCGTTGTAAGTGATAAGCCTGTGCTCCGGCAATTGCTGGCGAATATAATCCTGGCTGAGAATCATCTTTTTCTGATATTCTCTGAAGCTTTGCCAATCCATTCCCATCTGTTTCAGGGCCTGTTCAGCCTTGGCATAGTCGCCCTTGAAGCCGACAACAAATCTTCTCACTTCCGCTTCTGTAGCCTTTTCCAGAGCATCCTCAATATCTTTATTTCCTGCCGCATCCCTTTTGGCCTGTTGATAAAGTAAGATATTCGATATTCTCGTTGTAAGGATTCGCTCGAACTCGGGCCTGAGCTGTTCTTTGAACTGCTGGAGACTACTTTTCTGAGCGATTGGCCTGAGATATTCTAATAACGGCTCAGTTGTTATTTCATCGGATGTTATAGTTTCACCGCCCACCGCCAGCACAAATCCGCCCGATGCTTCTGGCAGACCTTCTCTTTGCGCAGGAGGGATAAGCGCCAGTTCGTCTTCGGTGAACTTTGGCTTACTGCCGCCTCCGCAACCGCCTGTCAACAACAGGACAGATACCAATAGAAAAGACCACTTGGGCATAGTTAAATCTCCTACTGCCGGCTCCAGGTTGTGTATTAAAGGCAAAGAATCTGCCGGAAGTAAAATTTTATGCCAAAATCCCAATATAATCCACAAAAACATTTCAAGAGAGAACTATTTGCGGCAGACAATTTTATTCGGCTCCAACGCGACAAGTAAGCTTTATTCGCCCGTTTCGCTGAAGTTTTCGCTGTGCTTTTTTCCTTTTTTCAACGTTATTTCCTTGACATTTTTCTCTTAATGTGGTAGGTTATTTTTTACTGATTGGAGAAAAGTGGGAGCGAGGGTGCATCTTAAAAGCATTTATATTTTGACTTTCTGACGAGCTTTCCCGCTGAAAAAAGGGTTTTTTTGTGTTGAGTTTTCTGTTTATTTGAAGGGGCCACTACGGGGTGGAGGTTATAACAAGATGAAGCGCATAATGACAATGATAGTGGTGGTTTCCATATTGACAATACCACCAAATAGTGGATTTAGCGGCGAACTGTCGCTTGTTCTTGGACGTGAGGAGCTTGTTGAAGCTGGTGGTGTTGACATTGACGTAGGCACGTATTCGGTGCCGTCTTATGTAGACTGGGATAATGATAGCCTGAGTGATTTGGTTATTGGTACGGGCAGTGGTTATGTGCGTGTGTACCTGAATGTTGGAACCCAATCAAATCCACAGTTTTCGAGCTATTTCCGCGCCCAGTCTGACGGCGCAGACCTTTATTGTCCTCCATCAGGCTGTATGGGTTGTTTCCCGCGTGTGGTATACTGGGACGGAGACACTCGCAAGGATTTGCTCACCGGCCGCTCAGGTGGCACCGTTAAGATTTTCCTAAACACCGGTACAGACAGCGACCCAAACTTCGACGGCGGGACGCTGCTTCAGGTAGGCCAGCCCGGCTCGAAGGGGAACATAGACGTCGGAAGCAGGGCAACCTCGACAGTGGTGGACTGGAACAATGACGGCAAAAAAGACCTGGTTGTTGGGGCTTTAGACGGCTTGATTCATCTATTTATCAACAGCGGGACAGACTCTGAGCCAAACTTTCTTGCCCAGACGTATGCTCAGGAGAATGGTTCAGACCTGGGTGTTCCTTCTTACCGTTCGAGTCCGGTGGTTCTTGACCTGGATGACGACGGCAAAAAAGACCTTCTCATAGGTGATACTGATGGACGGCTATTGTTCTACAGCAATGTTGGAACTGATGCGAATCCGAGCTTTTCGGGTTACTCGCTCGTTGAAGCTGGCGATGTTGTAATTGATGCGGGCTCACGCTCCAGGCCGTTCGTGTGTGATTGGACCGGCGATAATTACCTCGATGTGTTGATAGGCGCTTATGATGGCAAGGTTCATCTGTATCAAGGCTTACCATTCCTGGGTGATTTCGAGCCGGATGGAGACGTGGATATGATAGACTTTGCAGCTTTTGCCGGACATTGGCTGGAAACTAACTGTGGACAGTGCGGCGGGGCCGACCTTACCGGCGAGGGAGACGTGGATATGGACGATTTAGAGGAGTTTACAGCAAACTGGCTGGCTGGTATTGAATAGCTTATTACCGCAAGATATAGTTTATGGTTTTATATTTTCTTCAGAACGTTTATCAGCGTTCTCGGCTCAAAGTAATTCTCCGGCAGACGCAAATATACCGTTTTCGGGCCGGCAACCCTCACCGTCCCTTTCGTCTTGGCGAATAAAGAATCAGCTTGCACGTTTGAGTCTTTACTGAATGAAAATATCAAATCTCTGCCGGAAACAACGATACTTTTTATACCCTGTTTGCTTGCCTTGATTCGAAGCTCGGCCAGTTCCAGCAGCAGTTCGACGTCGTCCGGTGTTGGTCCATATACGTCAGCCAGTTCGCTCTCTATCTGTTTCAGGTCCTCAGTCGTCTTTGCGACCGCAATTTTGCGGTAAGTATCCATCCGGTACCTGTCGGACGGTATGTAATTTTTCGGTATATATGCAGCGAATCCTAAATCGACAACAGCGGCAGGTTCAGCCTCGGCCGGTTCATTCTTTAATTTCCTGACGGCCTCTGCCAGCAAATCGCAGTACATCTGATAACCTACCAGTTGAATATGCCCGGATTGCTCAGCCCCTAATATATTACCCGCCCCGCGAATCTCCAGGTCTCGAAGTGCGATTCTAAAGCCGGCGCCTAAATGCGAGTAATCTTCGATGGCCTTAAGTCGCTTCGCTGCCAGCGGCGTAATCGGCCTTGAGCTCGGCAGCAGCATATACGCGTATGCGCGGTGCTTATACCTGCCTACTCTGCCGCGAAGCTGGTGCAGTTCAGCTAAGCCGAACCGGTCCGCATCGTTTATAAAAATTGTATTCGCATTTGGAATATCCAGGCCGGATTCGATTATTGTCGTGCACACAAGCACGTCGGTTTCGCCCGTCACAAAATCTATCATCGCCTTCTCGAGCTCGTTCTTGGTCATCTGCCCGTGTGCGATGGCAACTTTTGCATCACTAACCAGCTTTTGAATTTCCCACGCCTTTTTCTCAATCGTCCTGACCCTGTTGTGCAGGAAAAACACCTGTCCCTGGCGATTCAATTCCCGGATGATAGCCTTTCTTATAAGCTCCTCGTTATAGGCGGTTATGGTTGTTACTATACTTCGCCTGTCTAATGGCGGCGTGCCTAACGAGCTTATGTCGCGCAGGCCCAATAATGAGATATGTAGTGTCCTTGGAATCGGTGTCGCTGTCATTGTAAGGATATCGACATTGATACGCAATTTTTTGAGTTTCTCTTTGTGTTCGACCCCGAATCGCTGTTCCTCATCGATGATTAAAAGCCCTAAATCACGAAAACCTACATCACCACTTAAGAGCCGGTGTGTCCCTATCAGCACGTCAACCCTGCCCCGTTTTGTCCGTGCGATGATGTCCTTCGCCTGCTTTGTTGTCTTAAAGCGGTTTAGGACTTCGATACAAATCGGAAAATCAGCGAAGCGTTCGGTAAAAGTCCTGCCGTGCTGCACAGACAATACCGTTGTCGGCACAAGCACCGCTGCCTGTTTCCCATTCTCCACCGCCTTAAACGCTGCACGCATCGCAAGTTCTGTCTTGCCGTATCCTACGTCGCCGCACAGCAGCCTGTCCATCGCCGCAGCTTCTTTCATATCTGCCTTGATTTGCTCTGCGGCGGTAGTTTGGTCCGGTGTTTCCTGATACGGGAAAGACTCTTCGAATTCAGCCTGCCAGGCTGAATCCGCTCCGAACGCAATCCCGCCTTTTGCTTCGCGCTTCGCCTGGACCTCGAGCAGCTCGCCGGCCAGATCCGCAACGGAGCGTGCGACTTTTTCTTTTCGCTTCTGCCATTTCTTTGAGCCGACCTTGCTCAATCTTGGCCGTTTCGGACTTGTCCCTATGAACTTTTGCACCAGAGCGATATTTTGAACTGAAACCTGGATTTTTACGCCGTCGGCGTATTCAATCGTAAGATATTCCGATGTGCCCCTCTTTTCCCGTATAGTTTTTATCCCTAAAAACTTACCAATGCCGTAGGATGCGTGAACTACGTAGTCGCCCTCCTGTAAATCTGCGAGCGTATCCACTGGTGCGCCTGCCCGCCCCTGCCGCGGCCGCCTCCTGAGGGCATATTGGCCGAACAGCTCGTGGTGACTTATTATGATTGTGTTCAGCGAATTTACGATGAACCCCTGATGGATAAATCCCTGCAGCAGTTTAAAATTCGCCGGCATTTTCTTGTTACTTTCTGTTATAATTTCGATTACCCTTTTATTTTCAGCCGAGCTTTCGCAGTAGAGTAAAACTTTCTTTTTTTGTTTTGCCTCTTGAACTAATTCCTGCAGGGCCTCCTTGTGTCCCGCCCATAATGAAGTGGCCTTGTGCTGGAACCGCTGCACGCTTTTAATATCGACCTTAAGAAACTCGCTTGGTGCAGACGTAGCAAATCTACAGATGTGCAATTGTGTGAATTTTGCTATTGCCTCATAAATATCTTGCCAGCTATAAAGTCGCCCCGCATCTTCGGCCCGTTCTCGAAACAGCTTTGCAACTTCTTCGATGTCGTTTGGCTCTTCGAGAATTATTATGGTATTTTTTGGCAGGATATTTACGAAAAGCTCTTTTTCCTCTATGGCAGTTCCACACACCGCCGAGGCGATGTTAACGCCTTTTATTTGTTGGCTCGACCGCTGCGTATCCAAGTTTATTTCGCGAATACTTTCTATTGTGTCGCCGAAAAATTCAACCCTGATTGCTTCAGCCCCGTTAGAAGTTCTTGCTGATAATGGAGTAGAGACCTCAGGCGCTTTACTTCTAACGGGGTCAGCGTTTTGCGGCGATAAACCCTCTTGTTTTTCGTTTGAGAAGGTTTTTTTGATGCTCAGCGGTGTGTAAATATCGATAATCCCGCCGCGGCGTGCAAACTGCCCCGGCAAATCGACCGTTTCCACTTGCTCGAATCCATTGTCAACCAGCCACTCGGTTACTTGTTCGAGCGGCATCGTCTTGTTTATTTGTAGCTGTAGGCAGCTTTCCTCCAGAGCTTGCGGCTTTGGTATCGGCTGGCAAAGTGCCTGCACCGATGTTGGAATAATAAAGTTGTCCTTTCCTGAACGGGCGACGAGCGACGAGTGACGAGCGACGAGCTTTAATCTCTCAGCCCTGATTTCATCGGTGGCGTCCGCCAGTTCTTCTTCGCCTTCCCATGCGGGCAGGGCCTCGATATTTTCAGCCCCGAAGGTATGTAAATCATCAGCCGCCTTGTCGGCATCATCGATGTGCGGACAGATATACAGAATAGGCCTGTTGAGTTTCTTTGATATGTAAGAGCCGAGCAGGCGCGCAAACGACCCCCATGTCCCCGCGACTCTAACCGCCCCCCCGCGTGGCACGGCCATCTTGGCCGTGTTTTCACGGGCTGGAAGCCCGCCTACCCAAAGGCTTGTCCGTCGGGCAGGCCCGTGCCACATTTTGAGTCGGGAGATTATCTCCGCAACCGTTTTGTCCCGACCAAGCTCCATAAAATCGCTGCTATTGATAACGCTTAAAGAGTCGGCCGCATTATTTGGAGCTTGCTATGGATTTTTTGGCCGCCTCTATCATCTTTTCAACGGTTATCCCGAACTTCTCGAAGCAGACTTTTGCAGGTGCGGACGCACCGAATGACGACATACCAATAAAGATACCATTATCGCCGAGCCATTTCTTCCAGCCCTGTTCGACACCGGCCTCGATGCCGACTCTCGCTTTTGTCTCAGGCGGAATAACCGAATCTTTGTATGCCTGTTCCTGTTTTTCAAACAGTTCCCAGCACGGCATACTAACTACCTGTGCGGCAATCCCCTCATTTGCCAATCCCTCAGCAGCGCACAAGGCGATAGAGACCTCTGAGCCGCTCGCCAAAAGCAGAGCATCGGGCCTGTCCGCCCCGACAAGGACGTAAGCGCCTTTGCTTAGGTTTGCCGCTGAGCCATATTTGTTTTGGTCCAGCACGGGCAATCCCTGGCGGGTAAGCAGCAAAGCCGCTGGCCCATCTCGATGCTCTAATATATATTTCCAGGCCTGGGCTGTCTCGTTAGCGTCGGCCGGCCTGAACACCTGCAGATTTGGTATCGCCCGAAGGCTCGCTAATTGCTCTACCGCCTGATGTGTCGGCCCATCTTCACCGACGCCGATGCTGTCATGAGTGAATATGAATGTAGTCGGGTATTTTGAAAGAGCCGCCACGCGAATCGCAGCCCGCATATAGTCGCTGAAAACCAGAAACGTTGCGCCGTATGCCCTTGTTAGGCCGCCGACGGAAATCCCGTTCATTATTGCCCCCATCGCATGTTCCCTCACGCCGTACCGTATATACCTGCCGTTGCGTTTACTTTGTTGAAAATCCTCAGCCCCCTCGAACTTTGTAAGATTGGAAGGCGTCAAATCCGCCGAGCCGCCCAGAATCAGCGGACACTTAGGCATCACCGCATCGAGAACCTTCCCGGAAGCCTTGCGTGTCGCAATGGAGCTGCCCGCCTCGAACTTCGGCAATAGCTCATCAAGCTCGATTCTTAATTTGCCCGCCGCCCCGTCACGGAACTGCTGCGCAAGCTCCGGGTAACTCCGGGCGTACTTTTCGAACATCTTGTTCCATTTTCTCTCGGCTCGTCTGCCACTGTCCACAGCTTTTCGCATATGGTCGAGAACTTCGTCCGGCACAACAAAGCTCTTTTCGGGGTCCCAGCCGAAATTTTTCTTAACTAATTTGATTTCATCCTCACCCAAAGGAGCACCGTGCGCACCGGCTGTGTCCTGTTTGTTCGGACTGCCGTAAGCGATATGCGTCCGAAGTTTTATAATACTCGGCCGATTCTTTTCCCGCTTGGCTTTTTTCAATGCCTTCTCAAAGGATTCCATATCATTGCCGTCGCCATCGACCGCCAGCACGTTCCAGCCGTAGGCCTTGTAACGTTTCGCCGCATCTTCGGTAAAGGAAAGCTTTGTATCGCCGTCGATTGTGATATGATTGTCGTCGTAAATCACAATCAGGTTATCCAGCCCGAGATGTCCCGCCAGCGAGCAGGCCTCCGCAGATACCCCCTCTTCCAAATCACCATCACCGGCGACTGCATAAATCATATAATCGATAACTGGAAAACCGTCTCGGTTGAAATAACTCGCCAGATACTTTTGTGCTATCGCCATTCCGACCGCATTTGAAATCCCCTGTCCTAACGGCCCGGTCGTAACTTCGACACCGAGTTCAGCGTGGTATTCTGGGTGTCCGGGTGTTTTACTTTGCCATTGTCGGAAATTCTTCAGCTCTTCCAGGCTCAGGGGATAGCCGGTCAAATGCAGCAGTGAATACAATAGCATACTGCCGTGCCCCGCTGAAAGGACAAACCGGTCTCTTGTTGCCCATTGTGGATTAGCCGGATTATGACGGAGGTGTTTCGTCCAGAGAACGTATGCCGCCGGCGCCATTCCCATCGGCATACCCGGATGGCCGGAGTTGGCCTTCTGCACCGCATCAATGGACAGAAGCCGGATTGTTTGAATACAGAGCTCATCGAGTTCGGATAGACCCGGGTTTTTTACAGATACCTTCATTGTTACATTCCTAAATAGGGGTCTCTAAGAGCTTATAACAAAACCGCCCGTTGCTTTTTGTCATTCCCGCGAAAGCGGGAATCCAGATGTCTTTATTGACCTGTATCAGGCAGCTTAAACTCATTTTAGGTTTTGTTATAGACTCTAATATATCTTTGTTAGCAAAACGAAGCAAAAATCATACAGCAAAATCCTCATTTCGACAAGAGTATTTTTCCCCAGAGCCAATCTCGGATTTACAAATAAGCGCTTTTGTAGGTTTGTTCACCCGTCCCCGCACACAAATGGCAGTTGTAAATCGTCTTAAGATATTTCTTCTCTAATAATGGCGGAATCAGGTCATAGAACTTCCGCTCCGCTGGATATTTGCCTTTGACTATCTTCTTAAATGTAACTTCAATCAAGTCTGCGGAACAAACGGGTTTGTCTTATATCGCTTTAGCTTTTACTTTTTGTTGTCAAATTTTTAGTTGTATAGCTTATTGTTCTTTAACAAATTTTAATTTACACTCTTCAAAAAACTCATAAAGGTCTATGGACCTAACCTTATAATGCGAAGCAACCGCTGGTATTCTATTAGGAAGATCTTTTCTTTCTTGCGTAATGATAGTAGCACCTTCTGATTTGGCCAAAGCAATCAAGAAAGGGTCGGCATCAGGTTCGCCTGTTTGTAGTTTCTTCTTGTCCAGAAGATCGGGAAACTTTTTTGCAATACCCTGTGCAAGTTGCCATGTTTCTCCGTCAGGCGAAATAAAGAAGCGTTTTTTATGTGATATTGCCCATTTCTTTAGTCGGTCGTCTTTACCCAAATATCTCATCATTTCTTCATATACAACCATTGTGGAAAAGATATTTTCCTGTTTAATAAGGGACTCTATTTCATTCCAGATGGCCTGGTAGGCCGGTTTATCCGGAGGATGATGTGCCATCATAGTTATCAAAACATTGGTATCAACAACATAACTATCCCCAAAGGGTAATTTCATAACCTATATTGCCTCTTTAACTTTGGGTATCTTATCAGATGTTACGCCCAGATAATCAGCCACCCTCATCTCATTAATCTTCTTGCGTTCATAAGCGTCAAAAACCATAGAAGTGTATTTTTTACCTCGCTCTTGGAGGCAAATCTTGATTTCGGTTTTTTTGTCCTTCCTGCCAAATGGTTCTTTATATTTACTTTTCCATTCCCTGTGTTTTTTGAGGTAATAGTTCTTAGTGGTCAAACCTAATATCAACAATCGCCTTAAGATAACTTCTGTGCTAACATTGAAACCTCGCGCAATACCTCTCAGAAGATTCTCTGGCCATTCTCTTGTTTTCGCGTTTGCTTTGACAATAGAGTGATTTAATAACTTGTCTTTCGGTACCAGAAATGCACCGGCAAAGTGGTTGCAGAATTTTTCGTGTGATATATCAGATTCCTCCAAATCACAGATACCGCCCTCCCGTAAGAGTAAATGAGCCAACTCATGGAAAAGCGTAAAAATCTTGGCTGATGTCTCGTCAGACCTTCTCAGGATAATCACCGGGACATATTCATCAATCAGAGAAAATCCTCCTATTTCTTTATTCTTTGTAATGCTAATCTGAAATACTAATATCCCGTTGTTTTCTAATATTTTTATCCACTTCTCTAAAGCGATTTCTTTAGTAAAAGAGGTGGAACGGGGAAATTCCTTAATTCCAAACTGTATTCTTACCTTTTCTGCCAGCGTTTCCGGATCGTCTGATAGATTTGCCTTTATGGATAGTTTCTTACTCTCTTCACCTAACTCTTTAATTAGCTCAATAGCGGAGTATTGAAAACGTCTGGCTTTTCGGATAGCTAAATATGTTTTAGGATTGAGCGATTGTTTCTCCGCGGATGGACGTTTCCGAAAGTCCTTGGGGAAGGGAGGTTCCTTGGGTGGAGCAGGTAATAAAAACGCACTTAGAGGTCTCTTGTAGATATTCGATAACTCTTCAATCTGAGCGAAGGTAGGTTTTATAGCACCATCTTTTTTCTCCCATTCCTTTATGGTGTTTATCGTTATCCCTTTTATCTTTTTGACTACCGCATCTATACTCATCCCAATACTTTCTCTTGCCCATTCAAGTACAGACGGTTCTACTGAAACATTAAATGATTTGCTGGACATGGCTATTCTCCTATTTGCAATCTTTGCGCTTACCTATGTCTTCATGGGATAAACAGTCTATGACTCACTTAAACATCCATCTATATTGCGTAAATCCTTCCCCATTTTCTACCATTCTTATCGTTTTGTCAAGGAATGTAATTCCCATCAACCAAATATGAAAAAATTAACCCCGCGATGTTTTTTCTCCGCCGTTGTGCGAAGCATGCCCTGCGGGCATGCCCTAGGTGCTCACCAAATTTTACCCTCGTAGCGCAGTTTACCTCGCCGTTTTTATGGCGGGCGTAGATCCCCGAGCGATGCTCTCTCGCCTGCCCCAGCACGTCTTAGGCCGGGGGCCAGGAACAGGGGACCCATATCCTACATTCTTTTCTAATCCCCCACAACCTTTTTCCCCTTTTCTTTTCGGCGTTGTTCGAAGCTTATCCTCTGGGCATGCTTTAAATACTGCCTCCTCTTCGCGAAAGAGTTTTTACCCCTCCCCAAAAAATCATTAGCACCTGTTCTACTTTTGATAAATACGCTTTACCTCCAACTCATTAAAATCATTAGCACTTAAATGGTATATTAGTATATTCGCATATACTAATATACCTAGTTGCTTAACTAGTTTGCGCTAGGTGGTATTACCACCTACTGAAATTCCTCCACTCAAAACTCAACACTAAAAACTCAAAACTCCGCCTTCGGCAGTTGTCACCCTCCCCCCACACCTACTGCTACTACTAAGTTTGATTGAACTTCTTCAAGTATCGGTCTTTGCCATAAAAAACAGTGTCTGTTTTCTCTATGAACAGCGAACTAAAAACTGCAAATTCTTTGCTTATTTTTGAAGATTTTGCATCAGTTCTTGAATATTTCGTGTCAGTTTTCGAATGTTTTCACTAGGTTTTTGAATATTTCTGTATAGTTGTTGAACGTTTTCGAACGTTTGGCTCTCTACCTGCGCCGTTACCCACTTTGAAGCCGTTTTACGATTTCCTGCCAATGCTCAGCGTAGCATTTCGACAACTATTTCTGCGACTTCCCTGCAGGCTTTTTTCTCAGTCAACGGTTCAGCCAATTGGACAAGTTCCTCGCTGGTTTGAGCCAGTTTATCGCTATCTTCTAAAAGCAGTTCTATTGCTTCCAAAACAGGTCTAATCGAGCCGAAATACGGCATAAATTCCGGTATTAATTCTTTATTTGCCAGGATATTGACCAGGGAGAGGTATTTTGTTTTCAACAGCCATCGCCCCAACAGATGCCAGAGGATTCTGCTGGATTGGTACATTATCACCATAGGACAACCTGCCGCTGCTATTTGCAAGGTGGCACTGCCACTGGCCACAATTGAAAAATCGACAGTGCGAGCAGTTTCAGCAACTGAGCCGATGGTGTATTTGCACTCAAAACCTGGGATTTGAGCGGCTTTAAGGGTTTTTTGTCTCTCGGCGTCCACGGCTACGGTGGTGAAAGTGGTGTTAGGGTATTTTCGCTTCAAGCGGGTTGCTATCTGCTGCATCGGGAGCCAGAGCGTATCTATCTCAGCGGCTCGCGAGCCGGGCATAATGGCAAAATGGGCGTTTTCGGGCTTAAAATCGGCGTATTTTCTTTTGTAACGGGCCAGAGGGGGATTTAATTCATCGAGCATAGGATTGCCCACAAAGGCGGCATCGAGGCCTTTTTGGCTGAACCAGTTCTGCTCGAAAGGTAGTATGCAGCAGAGCTTATCACAGTATTTTCGCAGTTTATGGATGCGCCAGCCGGCCCAGCTCCATAATTGAGGGGCGACGTAGAAAAGGGTTTTAATGTTTGCTTTTTTTGCGGCTTTGGCGATGTGGAAGTTGAAGGCGGGGGAGTCGCAGACGATGACCAAATCGACTTTATTGCTTTTCAGGAAACGACTTATGCGTCTTATGAGTTTGTAATAATAGCCGATGTGGCTGAAGGCATTGTAAATCATTGCAGCTTTGGTGATGGTAGTTTCAAGGAGTTTGCAGCCAGCGGCGGCCATTTTTGGGCCGCCTACGCCGACGAATTCAATATTGTAAGTGCTTTGTTTTAAGCTTGTTACGAGAGAGGCACAGTGGGCGTCGGCACTCGGCTCAGCGGCGCTTATGAAGATGCGATACTTGTCGTCTTTTTCGGGCATAACTTAGGTATTATCAGGATTTTGCGGGTTTGGACAAGAGTTTGTCGGCTGGTGTGCGGTAAATTTTGCGCGATATTTTCAATCAAAAGCGCAGATTTTCGTATCAGATGCACGTCCGCCTTCGCCAGGGCTTCGGCGAGACAGGGGTTTATGAGCAAACGTTCGAAAATATTCAAAAACGTTTGAAAACTGTGTAGAAACGTTCGAAAAAAGTATAGAAACGTTCAAAAACTATATAGAAACGTTTGAAAATATTCAAAGATTTTGTGATTGGTGAATGGTAACTGGTAATTGGATACTGGATACTCGATGCGAGAAGACCGAGGACAGAAGACGGAAAACAAGAGACAGAAGAAAATACGAAGCACGAATCCTTCGACTATGCTCAGGATAAACGGGACGAATTTACTTTGACGGGGATTGCGGTTTTGGGTAGTGTGAATACAGAAGGAGGAAATCAGAGCTGGCAGAATTCTTTTTTGACAGGAATTAAGGTTGGGATTATTATATTCCGTGAGGATAGCTATCTGAAATTGCGCAAGGAAAGATATGGGATCAAATCAAAAGGCAAAAACTTTATTTCCGGAATCACACCTGACCTCCTCTAACAGAACAATGATCTTTAATAAAGTAGAGTTGCTAAAAAGGATACAAGATATAGCAAAAGAAAAGCCTATCGCAAAGCTTCGAGAGTCGGTATTTGACTTTGAAAACCAATTGAAGGATTTTGGCAGGGACGGAAAAATTCTGTTTAATATTACTACAAACGGGGACACTATTACATTAGGTCAACAATATTTATTTAACGAATTAAACCAGATAGTTGAAGCACAAACTTTAGAGCGATGTAGATACTATCTAAACCGATTAGCTAAAGCTATAGATGAGACAAGGACTAATAAAATTAACGATATCAATATCAACCGTTGGAAAGAATATTCTGACATTATCACAGATAGTCTGTGGATATTAGATAAGCGTGATTCATCTGGTGTTCATAGGGCAGATTATTGGGGTAATTTTATTCCTCAAATCCCAAATCAAATGATAAAGAGATACACAAAAAAGGGAGAATGGGTTTTAGATCC